>Ga0209051_1002956_pt1 | contig 11584 bp, 9 predicted proteins | sample AraplaCvi_mMS_r2_2_FD_184286 | JGI IMG/M metagenome (GOLD analysis project Ga0209051, IMG submission 184286) | Arabidopsis root microbial communities from North Carolina, USA - plate scrape MF_Cvi_mMS_r2 (SPAdes) (version 2) | ecosystem: Host-associated > Plants > Roots > Endosphere | place: USA...
CCATGACAGGCACCGCAAGGCTGGACATCGACGGCGCAGCGCTCCAGCAGCCACACCAACAGCAGCCCAAGGCGCCGCCGCGCCCCTACGACCCGCAATACGACCCGCTGCTCGCCCCCGACCCCGGCTCGGGCCGCGCCTACGCACCCACCTGGTGGGTGGCCAGCGCCGGCACGCCGCCGGAGGACGACGGCCCGGTCATGCACGACATCGACGTCGACGTGGCCGTCATCGGCTCGGGCGCCACGGGCATGTCGACCGCGCTCTACCTCGCGCAGGAGCACGGCATACAGGCCACGGTGCTGGAGGCCAACCAGGCGGCCTGGGGCTGCTCGAGCCGCAGCGGCGGCCAGGGGCAGAACGCGAGCGGCCGGCTCAAGCGCTCGCAGTGGATCGATCGCTGGGGCCTCGACACCGCGAAGAAGCTCGACGCCGAGATCCGCGGAGGCTTCGAGAACTTCCGCCACCTCACCACGCAGATCGACTGCGACGCCTGCGACGGCGGGCATCTCTATCTTGCGCACCGCAAGGAGAAGCTGCCCATCCTCGATGCCGAGGCCCGGCTGATGCGCGAGAAGTTCGGCTACGCCACGCGCATGATGAGCGCCGAAGAGGTGCGCAGCGACTACTGCGACGAGCGCGAGACGGTCGGTGCGATGTACGAGGCCGAGGGCATCGGCATCCATCCGCTGAAGTTCACCTTCGGCCTCATGCGGCGCGCGCGCGCACTGGGCGTGAAGGTGCACACATCGAGCCCGGTGCAAGGCTGGGAGACCATCGACGGCGTGCACCACCTGCGCACGCCCGGCGGCGTGGTGCGCGCGCGCCGCGTGGCGGTGTGCACCGGCGGCTACACGGGGCAGGCGCTCAGCCCGACGCTGAAGAACCGGATCATGCCGATCCTCTCGAACTCGGTGGTCACCCGGCCGCTGACTGATGCGGAGCTGCAGGCCACCAACTTCCGCTCGAAGACCTTCATGACCGACACGCGCACGCTGCGCTTCTATTACCGGCTGCTCGAAGGCAACCGGCTGCAGATCGGCAGCAGAAGCGCAGTGAGCGGCGCCGATGCCGAGGGCGCGGTGCACCTGAAGCTGCTCACCGACGCCATCGCGCGCAAGTTCCCGCCGCTGGCGGGCATCCGCATCGACTACTCGTGGTGGGGCTGGGTCGACATGAGCCACGACATGATGCCGCGCATCGCGCAGCCCGATGCCGGCAAGAGCATCTGGTACGCGGTGGGCTACGGCGGCAACGGCGTGTCGTTCTCGACCTGGGCCGGCAAGCGGCTGGCCGAGCGGGTGGCGGGCAAGGACGCGGGCCGGGAGGTGTTCGAGCTGCCCATCTACCACTCGCAGCTGCCCTTTCCCAACGTGCTGGGCGTGGTGGAGTCGCGTGCGTTCGCGCCCTTCCGGCGCATGGGCCAACGCATGCTCTACAAGTGGTATTGGCTGCGCGACGAGAAATAGAAAGCCGGGAAAGCTGAAGAAGGACCGCGTCCGCCCGTGTTGCAATCGCAGGTTTCAACGCGACTCGACGACGACATGACCTCTTCCCTGCTGATCCGCCCTCCCGTGGCCGCCGACTACCCGGCATGGAAACCGCTCTGGGACGGCTACAACGCCTTCTACGGCCGCGAAGGCCCGACCGCCCTCGCCGATGAGATCACGCAGGCCACCTGGCAGCGCTTCTTCGATGCCTACGAGCCGGTGCATGCGCTGGTCGCCGAGCGCGACGGGCAACTGGTCGGGCTCACCCACTACCTCTTTCACCGCAGCACCACGCGCCTGGAGCCGACCTGCTACCTGCAGGACCTGTTCACCCTTCCCTCCGAGCGCGGCAGGGGCGTCGGCCGCCAGCTGATCAACGGTGTGTACGAACGTGTGAAGCTCGCGGGCGGCCACCGCGTGTACTGGCAGACGCACGTGACCAACACGGCGGGCCGCACGCTCTACGACAAGGTGGCCACGCACGACGGATTCATCGTCTACGGCACGCTGGTCTGAGCGCTGCTGCCGTTCAGGCACGGGCCTGTGCGTACAGGAAAACGCCGCCCGCAAGAACCAGCAGCGCCAGCGCCGCCACGTCGACCGCGAAGACCCTGGCCAGCTGCGCGTTGTACCCGCCCACCATCGCCGCGAGCAGCAGGAATGAGGCAACGCTCGCAACTCCGGCGAGCAGGGCCATGGCCTGGTGCGATGGCCTGAACGCGGCCTGGCAGAGAAACAGCCCGAGCAGCGCGAACAGCACCGCGCGATGCCGCAGCAGGATCTCGAGGTTCGGCTCAGCGACGCCAATGCCGTACAGGCCATGCAGCCGTGCCGCGCCCAGCACGCCGGCCAGCGGAAGGATGTGGATGATGCCGACGAGAAAGAGAGCGACGGGAACGATGTAGCGCATCTCCCGTTTCTATGCGGCGGCACGTCATCACGCCATGACCTGCGAGGTCATGGCGCCGCCTGCGCGCTCTTCGGTATTTCTCAGTACTTGATCGTCACCCCGGCCTTCACGCCGTTGTTGGCCTTTCCATCCGATTGCACGCCGCCCGAGAACGACACGTTGCCGCCGGTGCTCGCGCCCAGCGAATAGGTGGGCCGGGGGGTGGAGGTGTCGGTGCCGATGTAGGTGCCGCTGCCGTCGGGGCGCTGCACGCCGACGGTGGCGCCGTTGACGGTGGCCGATGTCTCGGTGGGATTGACGTTGGGGGCGACGTAGACGGAGCCCTTCTCGTCGCTGTCTACGGGCAGCTTGATGGGCTCTGCGCTCGCCGCGAAGCCGAGCAGCATGCCCACCAGAGCACTTGTGGCAAGTACGTATCGATGCATCCCGTCGATGTTTGACGAGGCGGCGGCTGCTGCGCGTAGGACGGAAGGAAATCCGGCGCGCGGACCGTGCCGCCGGTTGCCGTCACGAGTTAACTCGTTGTTAACTTGAGTACTTGCGTACTCAAGCTCGAACCTGTGGCAATGGACACGATCACGCTCTACGATCCATGCACAAAATCGAGCAGGAGAACCTCCCCAATGTCCATCAACGAAGTCGTCATGCCGGAGCAATTGCTGAACGCGCTGGAGGCCCAGAGCCGCACCCCCATCGCGCGTATCGGCGAGGCACTCATCTCGCTGGGCATGGTCACGCAGGAGCAGCTTCGCGCGGGGCTGGACCGGCAGAAGCTGGACCCGATGGTGCCGCTGGGCGAGACGCTGGTGCGCATGGGCGTGGTGAGCCGGGGCCAGCTGCAGACGGCGCTGGTGCGCAAGATGGGCTATCCGCTGGTCAACCTGCATCTCTTTCCCCCGGCGGCCGAGGCGCTGCGCAAGCTGCCGCATGCCGTGGCGCGCCGCCTGCAGATCATGCCGCTGATGCTGCACGAGGGGCGGCTGATCGTCGCCATCGATGATCCGACCAGCCGGCATTCGGCGCTCGACGAGGTGGAGTTCGTCTCGCAGCTGAAGGTCACGCCGGTGGTGGGCCAGTGCCTGGACCTCGACGGCGTGCTGAACGCGGCGTACGAGAAGATCGGCGAACACACCGGCTCGGCGCCCAACCCCTTCGCGGCCAGCCTCGACCCCAGCCAGCCGCTGGACTTCGACGTGGCCGGCACGAGCGAGCTGCTGCAGACGCTGGAAAAAGAGGTTTCCGCCCCGCCTACGGTGAGCGAGGCGCCCATCGAGCAGTCGGACAACTCGCTGGTACGCATGATCAACAGCATGATCATCGAGGCGCACCGCGAGGGCGTCTCCGACATCCACATCGAGAGCTATCCGGGCCAGGAGAAGACGCGCATCCGCTTCCGCCGCGACGGCCTGCTGCACACCTACCTGGAACTGCCGCCGAGCTACCGCAACGCGATCGTCGCGCGCGTGAAGATCATGTGCGACCTCGACATCAGCGAGAAGCGCAACCCGCAGGACGGCAAGATCAATTTCACGAAGTACTCGCCGCAGCACCGCATCGAGCTGCGCGTGGCGACCATTCCCACCAACAACGGCCTGGAAGACGTGGTGATGCGCATCCTGGCCTCGGCCAAGCCCATCCCGATGGACCGGCTGGGCCTCTCGCCCGACAACCTCGCGCAGCTGACGAAGGCGGTCGAGCGCCCCTACGGCATGGTGCTGTGCGTGGGTCCCACGGGCTCGGGCAAGACGACCACGCTGCACTCGGCGCTGATGCACATCAACACGCCCGAACGCAAGATCTGGACGGCGGAAGACCCGGTGGAAATCACGCAGGCCGGACTGCGGCAGGTGCAGATCAACCCACGCATCGACTGGACCTTCGCCAAGGCGCTGCGCGCCTTCGTGCGCGCCGACCCGGACGTGATCATGGTCGGCGAGATCCGCGACGAGGAAACCGCAAAGACAGCCATCGAGGCATCGCTGACGGGGCACCTGGTGCTCTCGACCCTGCACACCAACAGCGCGCCCGAGACCGTCACGCGCCTGCTGGACATGGGCATGGATCCGTTCAACTTCGCCGACTCGCTGCTGGCCGTTCTCGCGCAGCGGCTGGTGCGGCGCCTGTGCACGCAGTGCACCACCGGCACGCCCGCGAGCCCCGAGGCCATCGAAGAGCTGCTGGACGACTACATGCACGCCTTCGGCCCCGAGCAGCAGCGCGACGCGGCGCAGCGCCAGGCGGTGCTGGCCGGCTGGGTGCAGCGCCACGGCCGCGACGGGCGGCTGCACACCTACACCAGCAAGGGCTGCAAGCACTGCGGCGAGACGGGCTACAAGGGCCGCGTGGGCATCCACGAGCTGATGAGCATGTCGAAGTCGCTGCGGCGCCTGGTGCAGACCGGTGCGCGCGCGGAAGAACTGCAGCAGGCCGCGCTGCAGGAAGGCATGCGCACCCTGCGCCAGGACGGCATCGAGAAGGTGCTGGCCGGGCAGACCAGCATCGAGGAAGTGCGCGCGACCAGCAACGTGTGAACGGCTGCCGGCGCGGCGCCGGCACTACAGCTGGCTCTGCGGAATGAAGGGCGCGATCAGCCGCAGCTTGAAGCGCTGCCACGCGGTGGTCTCGGGCGGCACGTCGTAGGCCGTCTGCCGGCCGTTCTCGTCTTCCTCGACCCACTCGATGTTGCGGCCGCTGGCATCGAGCCGCAGCCGGTAGGCGCTGCCGGCATCGGCAAAACCGTCGAGCTGCTTCGCCATCTGCGGGCTTTCGATGATGAGCCCGAGCTCGGTGTTGAGGTGGGCCGAGCGCGGGTCGAGGTTCATCGAGCCCAGGAACACCTCCTTGTGGTCGACTACGCCGTTCTTCATGTGCAGGGCGCCCGTGCGGTGGCCGAAGATGCCGAGCTTGCCGCGCTTCACGCTCAGCGTGGGGCTCAGCTCGTAGATGGCCACGCCTGCTTTCAGCAGCTCGTGGATGTGCGGCCAGTAGCCCACGTACACCCAGGGCTCGTCGGTGGAGGCCAGCGAGTTGGTGACCAGTTCGACCTTGACGCCCGCTGCCTGCGCCTGCGCAAGGCCGGCCACGGCGGCGTCCGAAGGCACGAAGTACGGCGACACCATCTTGATGCTCGATCGCGAGGTGCGGAACCACTGGATCACGCCCTCGGTCACGGTGCCCTTAATGGAGTTCTCGCGCTCGTTGAGGCCCGCGGTCTTGGTGAGCGGGTCGAACAGCACCCGCGCACGCGCCCACAGCAGCGGGCTGAGTCGGTCCTCGGCCAGTTCGAAGGGCAGGTTGAGCATGGGCACCATCTCCTGCGGCAGCAGCGACGGCTCGCCTTCGACGGGGTTGGCGATCTTGCCGTCCGGCGGGATGCGCGGCGCCTGCGGCGGCCTGGCCGCGGCCGTGAGCCTGTCGAAGTTCTGCCGCAGCTGTTCGGGCGTGAGCGCGCTGCCGGCGATGCGGCCCACGGGGTAGACGACGGTGCTGTTCCAGTAGTGGTCGAACTCGTCGGAGAGCTGCCGCACCACCGGGCCGGCCGCGAACACGTCCATGTCGACGAAGTTGCTGCCGGAGGCATTCATCACGTACTCATCGGCCATGTTGCGCCCGCCCGCCACGGCGGCGACGTTGTCGGCCACGAAGAGCTTGTTGTGCATGCGCCGGTTGATGCGGCCGAACTCCAGCCCCGAGCTGATGAAGCGTGTCAGGTCGCTGCCGCGCCCGCCGGGAAACGGGTTGAACAGGCGCACCTGCACGTTCGGATAGCTGGCGAGCGCGAGCAGCAGGTCGTCCTCGCCGGTGGTGTAGAGGTCGTCGACCAGGAGCCGCACGCGCACGCCGCGCTGTGCCGCGTCGCGCAGCTCGCGCATCAGGGCGCGGCCGGTGTTGTCGGCGGCCAGCAGGTAGTACTGCACGTCGAGGCTGCGTGTGGCGAGCTTCGCGAGTTCGATGCGGGTGGCGAAGGACGTGGGGCCGTAGGGCAGGAGCTGGAAGCCCGAGCGGCCGTCCGCCTGCTCGTTCGCGGGCAGGACCTTGCGCGTGATCGCGTCGAGCGGGGTGTCCCTGTAGTCGGCGATGGCTGCGACGGGCCGGTCCGACACAGGTAGCGGCAGGGTCGAGCACGCACTCATGAGCATCGAGAACACGAGCGCCAGTACGGCAACGGGCGCACGCCAGCGGGCGGTCATCATTTCTTCTACTCCCGGCTTGTCGGTTGGGGCTTCGCCCCATCCCCAGGGGGAGGAACGAACGATCCGGCCGAGAGTATGACGCGGCTCGCCGCGCGTCAGCCCGTGCAGGCGGCGGCGCCTTGCTGCGCCGGATACTCCATCTCCAGCATCACCCAGTCGCGCCGGGCGCCGCCGTGGCGGCCGGCGATCTCGCACAGCGTGCGGTCGAGCTGCGGCACCGGCTTGAGCGTGGCCGACAGGGGCAGCCGGGGCGCGTCATCGCCGGCGGCGGGCCGGGCCAGCAGCACCAGCCCGCTGCGCAGCCTGACCGGGCCCGAGGCCGACACGGCCTCGACACGCACGCGCCCCGTGCGCTCCCACGCGTCCGTGGCGAGCGCGAGGGACACGTCGTCCATGCCGTCGCGCACCTCGACCTTCCAGCGCTTGACGCGCCAGAACGCGGCCTTGTTGAGCAGGTAGGCGACGCGCTTTCCGGCATCGAGGCCGAAGGGCGTGCTGTCGTGCACCGGGCTCCACGAGGCCACGCCGAGTTCGGCCGCCAGCGCGGAGGCCTTCTCCCGCCCGCCGATGGCCTCCACCAGCGCCAGCATCGCGGGCACCGATGCGGTGATGCCGGTGGTGGTGGCCACGCCGCGATCCACCACGTAGCGCCGGTGCGGCACGTGCGCCGAGCCCGCATGGCGCTTCAGCAGCGTGCCGCGGTCGTACCAGTGGCCCGCGAAGCGCCGGCCGTCGAGCAGGCCGGCCTGCCCCACCACCAACGCGCCGGAACACACGCCGATCACGCGGGCGCCCTGCTGCGACTGCCGCCGCAGCCAGGCGGTGATCTCGGGCGCATCGTCCTTCATCATCGCGGGGACGATCACGTAGTCGGCACCCGAGGGATGCGCGCGGTCGAAGCCGGCGAAGTCCTGCGCGCCGTCCACCTGCAGCGCGGGGAACAGGTCGACGCGGCCGGCGCGCGGCGCCACGATGCGCACCTCGGCGATGTCGGCGCGGCCGAGCACCGCGTAAGGCAGCAGAAGGTCGGTCATCTCAGTGCCGTCGTTGGATGCGAGCACGGCAATCACCGGCCGCTTGCCGCCCGGGTCGCGCGGCTTCATCGCATCGACGAAGGCCTGCTGGTCGCGCTGCAGTGCGGCCGCATCGTCGAGCGGCGGTGGCGGCAGCGGCGCGCCGGCGGAGCAGCCCGCCAGAACGAGCACCGCCATGCCGGCGACAGCCAGCGCGCGTGAAAATGACCCGGTGAACATCGACGTTTCTCCATGACTGCAGGCGATGCCCCGAGAGTAAGAATGCCCACCCTGCCCCACAAGGACGAAGAAGCCGCGGTTCCTGCCAGCCACGGCGCCGGCGGCGTGGTGGTGCTGGTCGCATTCGATGGCGTCGAGGCCATCGACATCGCCGGCCCGGCCAGCGTCTTCAGCAAGGCCGAGCAGATGCGCCCCGGCACCTACCGCCTGCACATCGCGTCGCCGGCCGGCGGCAGCGTGCTCACCAACGGCGGACTGAGCTTCGCCGGCACGCTGGCGCTGCGGCAGTTGCCGGCGGAGATCGACACGCTGATCGTGGCTGGCGGCGACGAGCCTTCCGTGCGCTTCGCCATCCTCGAGCAGAACGTGAGCGCGTGGATCGCCGAAGTCGCGCCGCGCGTGCGACGCGTGGGCAGCGTGTGCACCGGCGCCTTCGCGCTGGCCGCCGCCGGCCTGCTCGACGGACGCGAGGCCACCACGCATTGGAGCGCCTGCGACATGCTGCAGGAGCTGCGCCCGCAGGTGCGCGTGCAGCGCGAGCGCATCTACGTGCAGGACGGCCCGATGTGGACTTCGGCCGGCGTCACCACCGGCATCGAGCTTGCGCTGGCGCTGGTGGAGGACGACCTGGGCCATGCGGTGTCGATGGACATCGCGCGCACCCTGGCGCTGCCTATGCTGCGCGGCGGCGAGCAGCCGCAGCTGAGCCAGGCGCTCGAGGCGCAGGCCATGGCCAGCCACCGGCTGCGTGAGCTGGTTGCGTGGATAGGAACGCATCCGCAGGAAGACCTCTCAGTCGAGGCGATGGCCGCGCGCGCGGGGATGAGCCCGCGCAACTTCGCGCGCGCTTTCGCGGCCCAGACCGGCTGCACGCCGGCGCGCTTCGTCGAGCAGACCCGCGTGGCCGCCGCCGCGCAGCTGCTGCGGCAGACCAGCTGGACGCAGGAGAAGATCGCGGGCCGCAGCGGCTTCCGCTCGGTGGATGCGCTGCAGCGCGCTTTCGCGCGGCAGCATGGGGTGACGCCGCAGGGCTATCGCGACGAGAACGCCCGCGTGAGCCGCTGAGCCGTCGAATCGCGGCGGCAGCCGTGGCAACCGCCCTTCGGCACGGCGGCGCGGCCCTTCGCATTCCCACTGAACAGCAGCCCGGCGGGCGAAGGCTCATGAACGGCCCGAAAGGGCCGGATTTACCAGTTCTCGGGGATGGCGGCACTGGAAACAAAAACACACACTCGTGCGGCTTTTTGTCTTGTCTGCCGTTTCAGCGAAGGAGGAACCATGACCATTCGGCCCCACACCGTACTCAGATGCCTGCAGGCCGCCGCATTGCTCGCCGTGGGAAGCGCTCACGCAGCGGGCTACGTGGCCGGCGACGCGGGCAACCCGGGGCCCAGCCAGCCGGGCTGGACGAGTTCCAGCGGCGGTGCCGCCGCCACGGTCCAGGGAGACGGCGCCACCGCCATCGGCGCGGGCGGCGATGGCAACAACGGAGCCGCCGGTGCACTCGGCGGCACGGGTGGCGCCGGCGCAAGTGCCACCGCGAACGGCGCGACGGCCATCGGCGGCGGCGGCACCGCCGGCCCGGGCTACGCGGGCGGCACGGGTGGCGCCGGCGGCAGCGGCGCGCAGGCTTCGGCCAGCGGTGCCATCGCGGTCGGCGCGGGAGGCCAGGGCCCCTATGGCTGCTGCGGCTACCCCGGCCACGCCGGCGGCAGCGGCGCGCAGGCATCGGGCACCTCGGCGATCGCCATCGGCAGTGCCTTGGACACCAGCCAAGGTGCGGTGGCATCGGGCAATGGCAGCACGGCGATCGGCGGCGCCTACAACGGCTCTGCCGGCGCGTCTGCGCTGGCCACCAGCGGCGTAGCCATCGGCTCGGGCAGCCAGGTCGCGGCCGGCGCGACCAACAGCATCGCCATCGGCGCCAACTCGGTCGCCACCGTGGCCAACACGGTTTCCTTCGGCTCGGCAGGCCAGACGCGCACCCTCGTCAACGTGAGCGCGGGCGCGGTGAACGCCACGAGCACCGACGCCGTCAACGGCAGCCAGCTCTACACGGTGCAGCAGACCTCCAACACGGCCCTGGGCCTCGCGCAGAACTCGGCGCAGTACGGCGCGGGCGGCACCGCGCTGCAGCTCAATGCCAACGGCGGCGCGGGCACCACCATCAACAACGTGGCGGCCGGCCAGGCGAGTACCGACGCGGCCAACGTCGGCCAGGTGCAGCAGGCGCAGCAGACGGCCATCACCACCGCGAACAACTTCACCGTGCAGCAGGTCAGTGCGCTGCAGTCGCTGATGAACCAGGCCCTGTCCAGCGGCGTATGCGCCGTGAGCGCGAGCGGCTCGGTGGCCTGCGGCCCGGGCGCGGGCGCCAGCGGCGCGGGGAGCACCTCGATGGGCACCAACGCGCAGGCCTCCGGAGAGAACACCGTGGCCATCGGCAACGGTGCGCAGGCCAACCACGCGGGCTCGGTGGCCATCGGCGCGGGCGCGAAGGCGCTGGCCGATCCCACCACCGCGGTGGGCAACAACGCCGTGGCCACCGGCAACAACGCAGTCGCGCTGGGCGCCAACACGCTGGCCAGCGGCAACAACGCGGTGGCGCTGGGCCAGGGCTCGGTGGCGGACCGCGACAACACCGTGTCGGTCGGCAACGCCGCCACCAACCAGTTGCGCGGCATCACGAACGTCGCGCCCGGCCTGCTGGCCACCGACGCCGTCAACCTCGGGCAGCTGCAGCAGGCGGTGGCCAACGCGACGAGCCAGGCGAACGCCTTCGCCGCGCAGGGCGTCGCGGCCGCGCTGGCCATGCCGTCGATGCCGACGCTGGCTGCAGGGAAGAAATGGATGGGCGCCGCCGTCGGCAACTACGCGGGCGCATCGGGGCTGGGCGTCGCCTTCGGCTACCAGGTCAACGACAACCTGAACCTGGGCGTGGGGGTTTCGACCGCGACCAGCAGCGGAAGCGGCAGCCGGGTGGCGGCCCGGGTGCAGGCGGGGTACGCGTGGTGAGGGCGGGACACCGCCAAGCGCCGCCCTGAGCCTCGCCGAACCCGTCGCCCCTGCCTACCCGCAGTAGGCGCGAACGATCTTGCCCGTCTTCGGGTCCGTCTCGATCGTCACGCGCTCGCGCCGGTAGTCCATCGTCACGGGCTGTCCGGGCTGGACCTGGCGGACGATCGATGCGCCGGTCAGCCGCCGAGCTTCGGCGTCGCTGACGCCGTTCCTGCCGGTCAGGGCGGTCGCCGCGTCCGGCCGGCACGCCCCGGCCGGGGCTTCATCCTTCACCTGCGGTGTCCCGCAGGCGGTCATCGAGAGGACGGTCAGCGTCAGGGCTGCGAGCGGAATCGGTTTCGAGTCGAGCTTCAAGGCAGGTCCTTTCTGGAAGTACGAAGAGTCCTCCGGCATTCCACCCTGCTGCGGTCCACCGGTCAACCCGGCGAGCAGAGGCACGCAGCGAGCGCTGCTCAGGTCTTCGAGGCCTTGGGAACCTGCGCCTCGATCTCCCTGATCACGGCCTCCTTCTCGCGGTTGTAGACCTGCGGATCGGCAGGGTCCACGGTGTGGGCACGGTCCTTCGCCTCCTCGTACTTGCGGCGCAGATCGGGCCGCCGCTCGAGGATGTTGATGAACGCAAGCGAATCCTTGTGCACCGGATCGCCGCGATGGCAGATGTGGATGTTGACGTTGAAGCGCCGCCCGCCATGCAGCACGGAGCCGCAGACATACGGCTTC
>Ga0209051_1002957_pt1 | contig 11584 bp, 9 predicted proteins | sample AraplaCvi_mMS_r2_2_FD_184286 | JGI IMG/M metagenome (GOLD analysis project Ga0209051, IMG submission 184286) | Arabidopsis root microbial communities from North Carolina, USA - plate scrape MF_Cvi_mMS_r2 (SPAdes) (version 2) | ecosystem: Host-associated > Plants > Roots > Endosphere | place: USA...
CAGCCCAGCAGGCGTCAGGGTGTGAGATGCCTAACGACCAGCCCGTAATTGACCTCTTCAGGCCACTGCCAACGTGCACCGGGGCGGCCCGGCAAAGTAGTCTTGGTTGGTGACTACTCCCACCGCACCCCAGACTTCCCAGAAGCCGGTGCTGGTTGTTGACTACGGTGCCCAGTACGCGCAGCTGATTGCCCGCCGCGTCCGTGAAGCAAATGTGTATTCGGAAATTGTTCCGCACACCTTCACCACCGAGCAGCTTCTGGCCAAAGACCCGGCAGCCATCATCCTTTCCGGCGGACCCTCCAGCGTCTACGCTGAGGGCGCACCGTTCGTAGGCGCCGACCTCTTCGAGGCCGGGGTTCCCGTTTTCGGTATCTGCTACGGATTCCAGGCCATGGCAAACGCCTTGGGTGGCAAAGTAGCCCAGACCGGGCTGCGTGAGTACGGCGCAACCGAGGCGCTCCTGGTGGGCGATGCACGTTCCATTCTCGACGGCGTCCCGGCGTCCCAGAACACCTGGATGAGCCACGGCGACTCCGTCCACGAGGCACCCGAGGGCTTCGAAGTACTGGCAACGACGGCCGGCGCCCCCGTGGCTGCCTTCGCCAACGATGAGAAGCGCCTCTACGGTGTGCAGTGGCACCCGGAAGTCAAGCACTCCGTTCTGGGCCAGCATGTCCTGGAGAACTTCCTGTTCAAGGGCGCCGGTCTGAGCCCCAACTGGACCACCGGCAACATCCTTGAAGAGCAGGTGGAGCGCATCCGCCAGCAGATTGGCGACTCCAAGGTCATTTGCGGCCTTTCCGGTGGCGTCGACTCCGCAGTTGCCGCTGCCCTTGTCCAGCGTGCTGTCGGCGACCAGCTCACCTGTGTCTTCGTAGACCACGGTTTGCTCCGTGAAGGCGAAGCGGAACAGGTCGAACGTGACTTCGTGGCCGCCACGGGCGTCAACCTCTATGTTGCCAACGAGCAGGAACGCTTCCTGTCGGCTCTTGCCGGCGTCAGCGATCCCGAAACCAAGCGCAAGATCATCGGCCGCGAATTCATCCGCGCCTTCGAGGAAGCAGAGCGGGCCATCATCGCCCAGGCTGCTGCCGAAGGCGAGAAGATCAAGTTCCTGGTCCAGGGGACGCTGTACCCGGACGTCGTCGAGTCCGGTGGTGGTGAGGGTGCTGCAAACATCAAGAGCCACCACAACGTCGGTGGGCTCCCCGACGACCTGCAGTTTGAGCTGGTTGAGCCGCTTCGCGCCCTGTTCAAGGACGAGGTTCGTGCCGTAGGCGCGCAGCTGGGTCTGCCGCAGGAAATCGTAGGCCGCCAGCCGTTCCCCGGCCCCGGCCTGGGTATCCGCATCGTGGGCGAAGTGACCAAGGAACGGCTCGATCTGTTGCGCAAGGCCGATGCCATCGCTCGCGCCGAACTGACGGCCGCTGGCCTCGACAACGACGTCTGGCAGATGCCGGTTGTCCTCCTGGCCGATGTCCGCAGCGTTGGCGTGCAGGGCGACGGCCGTACGTACGGCCACCCGATCGTGCTGCGTCCGGTGTCTTCCGAAGACGCCATGACGGCGGACTGGTCGCGATTGCCCTACGACCTCCTGGCGCGCATCTCCAACCGCATCACCAACGAGGTCGATGGGGTCAACCGCGTGGTGCTGGACGTCACCAGCAAGCCACCGGGAACCATCGAGTGGGAATAGCATTCTAAGTGGCCGGCTTCCATCGGGAAGCCGGCCACTGTGCTTTTCCGGCAGTTCCCTGCCGGTGAGCGATTGACATGTTGCAGTGAAAACCGGGCAATTTCGCGTCGGAACAGCGTTGCGGAGCGGGCTCGCCGTGGATTCCCGCTACCCTCGAAAGTATGCCGGTATGGTCCAAGGCGTCTAAAGCTAGTACAGAAAAGAAGGCAGAAGTTGTGTCAGTAGGTCAAGGCCAGGAAGAGGGCTCCGAAGAGCTCCGCAAATGGCTGTCTGGTCTCAAACCCGTCACCGGGGCAGACACTATGCTGCGTTTCGTCAAGACGCCCGAAGGCGCCATTGACCTCAGCAACGCGCACCCTTCGGGGCTGGCGCAGTTGCTGGCGGGGCGTCGGACGCGCCTGTCGACGCTCATCAGGGACCGCCAGCAGTACTTGGTCGCGGCACGTGCGGCGCGCAATATCCGATCCAAGATTTTCGAGCTCAGCAACGACCGCGGTATCGAAGCCGGGTATCTTTCTGCCGGCACCGTGGTGTGGACCTCTGCGGTGGGCGGCAAGCCACAGCGCGTCTCCGCACCCGTGATGCTCACGTCCATCGTCCTGACGGTCCGGCCGGGGGAGGACGACTTCGAACTTCAGCTCACTGAGCAAGCGCGGATGAATCCCGCCCTGGTGCGTCACCTCAAGACCGTCCATGGCATCGTCTTTGACGTCAATGCCGTGGCGCGAATGGCTTACAACACCGCACGTTTGGATCCGCAACCCGTCCTGGATCGCCTGTCCACGCTGGTTCAGCCGATCCATGGCGCTGAGGTTGAGTTCAATCTCCTGGTGACAACCCTGGCCGATCTGTCGGGCAACCTGGATGATCCTTGGATCAACCTGAACAACCCCACCGTGGCGGCCTTGGCGACGGCGGCCAACGGTGGCGACATCGAGCCGGAACCCATCAAGGCAGGCAGGTTCTCCAGCTTGGACCTCCGTGACCCGGCCGAAGAGTTGCTCCTGCTCGACGCCGACACGGACCAGCAGTACGTGGTTGACGCCGTTCGGGCTGGAGACTCCCTGGTGGTCAGCACACCCCCGGGCAGCGGACAAACGCAGACTGCCATCAACGCCATTGGCGCACTGGTGTGCGAAGGAAAGTCGGTCCTGGTGGTGGGGGACAGGCAGTCCAGCCTTGCCGGGCTTTCCGCGCACCTGGAATCACTGGGGCTGGATTCGCTTCTGTTCCGGCCAGGCAATGGAACCACCCCCCAGCAGCTCAAGGGCCAGCTGGTCCGGGCCATCATGCGCAACGAGAAGGCTCTTGAGCCCCAGCTCGGCAACCTTCACCAGACACTGACCGGGCATCGGCACGCCCTCATGGACCATGTCGCCTCCCTGCATAACGTGCGCGAACGATGGGGATGCTCGCCGTATCAGGCCATGCAGTCACTTGCTGAACTGACTTCGATCCATCCGGCACCCTCCACGACAGTTCGTTTGAAGCGCAGTGTCCTGGACAACATCAAGGACCGGGAAGAGCTGGCGGCCCGGCTCCGTCGCGCTGCCGAACTTGGCAGTTTCAGCCGGGCTTCGACCAACAGCCCTTGGTACGGTGCCCGATTGGTCACCCGCAAGGAAACCGAGGAAGCGCAGCAGCTTGCCCGCTTGGCGGCTGAGAAGCTTCCTGTCCTGCGTGACCGCATGAAACAGGTGTCCGATCACGCTGAGATCCGCCTGGGAGAAACCTTTACTGAGTGGGGCGCTCAGCTCGAACTCCTGATTGCCGTGCGCGAGAGCCTGGACAAGTTCACGCCGGACATCTTTGACCGTCCGGTTCACGATTTGATCTCCGCGACGGCCAGTTCTGCGTGGCGCCGCGAGCGGAACATCGAGATGCCTTCCATGCAGCGGTCCCGGCTGCGGCGGGTCGCCAAGGAGTATGTGCGGCCCGGAGTTCATATCGCCGATCTCCACAGCTCGCTGGTCCTTGTCCAGGAGCAGCGTGCGTTGTGGGCCGGTTACGCCACTACGCAGCGGCACCCGGCCGTTCCTTCCGGCCTGGCCGACCTCGGCGCACTGTACCGGGAGCTGGACGCTGAGCTGCGGCGCCTCGGTGAGGCGCTCAAACACACGTCGGCCGGAGGCTCGCTCCACGGTACGCCTTACGCGGAGCTGATGGAACGCTTGGAACAGCTCGTAGCCGACACCGCCACGCTGGAAACCTTGCCCGAACGCACGCTCCTCATTGAAGAAATGCGCGAGCACGGCCTCGGGGAGCTTTTGGCGGATCTGGCGGAGCGGGAGGTACCTGCGTCCTCGGTGGCCGCGGAGCTGGACCTGGCTTGGTGGCAGTCCGCGCTGGAAGCAATGATCAGCGGCGACGACTATCTTGCGATGTCCGACGGCGACTCCCTGAGGCGCCTCGAAGCTGAATTCCGGCTTGCTGACCAAGCCCACATCGCCAGCGGTGCTGCGCGGCTCCGATGGCAGCTTGCCCAGAGGTGGCGCCAGGGACTGGTGGAGCACCCTCGCCAGGCTGAACTGCTGCGGGCCTTGCTGAAAGACGGCCGGGTTACCCTGCCTGCGCTGAGCGCCCAAGCCCCGGATCTCGTGCCGTTGCTTGTCCCGGTGTGGTCGGTCAGCCCGTACCTGCTGACCGGCGTCCTGCCGGCTGAGCAGAAGTTTGATGCTGTTGTGGTCATTGACGCTGAGTCCACCTCGTTGCAAGCGGTCCTTCCCGCGATCGCCCGTGCACGGCAGGTAGTTGCTTTCGGCGACGCGAAGATTGCCAATGCGCGGACCTTCAGCGTGGCCGTCGAACCCCCGGTTGCCGGAGTCGCGAGCCACGAGACTGTGGAGAGTGCCTTCAAGGCCTTGGCCAGGGTCCTGCCATCGTGGCAGTTGAATTGGGTGTATCGGGCAGTGGATGAAGACTTGATCCTGCAGCTGAGCAAGAACTACTACGACGGCGGCCTGAAGCGGCTGCCCGACGGCAACTCGGTTACGGGATTGGATCGCTCGATCCTTGTGGAGTACATCCCTGACGGCACCGGCCTTCCGGGCGCCGATCACGAGGGGGTCGAGTCCGTCACTGCCGAGGTCAACCGGGTGGTGGATCTTGTCTTTGAACATGCCACGCTGCGTCCCCGCACCAGCTTGGCTGTGGTGACGGCAAGCCTGCGCCACGCTGCCAGGATCGGCGAGGCCATCAGGCTCCAACTGCCGAACCATCCATTGCTGTCTTCCTTCTTCGCCGCCGGCCCCGAATCCTTCCGCGTGGTGGATCTGGAACGCGCACAGGGCTTGGTGCGGGACCATGTGATCTTCTCCCTCGGGTATGGACGCACCCCGCATGGCCGGGCGCTCCACTCCTTTGGACCGCTGTCCACTGAGGGTGGGCGTAACCGCTTTGCCTTGGCCATGACCAGGGCCCGGCGCTCCATGCACGTCCTGAGCTGCTTCCGGCCCGAGGACCTCGACCTCGATCGCCTGGCACACGGCGCAGTGGACTTCTACGAGTTGCTGGACAGGGAGCTCTCGGGGAACAGCAATCTCGGAACCCCGGCATCCCGTGCAGTTGCCAGCGAGCAAGCACTTGGTGAGGACCCGTTGGTGGCGGATCTTGGCGAACGACTGCGTGCCCGCGGCGCCCGTGTCTGGCATCTTTACGACGGTGTGCTGGACATAGCCGCAGCCGCTGATCCTGTGCACACCATTGGCAGGGAAGGTGCTGAAATTCCCACGCCCGTAGCCATCGAGTCCGATGGCACGGAACGATACCGGCGCATGAGTGTCCGTGAACGCAGCCGGCTGCGGCCTCAACTGCTGGAGCGCATGGGGTGGCGTTACATGTCACTGTGGACGATCGAAGTCTTCACGGACCCGTCCTCCTGCGCCGATCGCATCGGTTCCTACCTTGGACTGGAAAACCACATTCCGAAGGCTGCCGAGTCGTCTCAACATGGCTTCCTGGACATGGATGTTGAACAATTGAATCTGGACAAGGCTCAGCCTGTGTTCACCCGTTCCCCGGCCACCGGCCCGGATTACCAGCCCGAGGAGGATGTCGAGGGGACGCGGGACCAGACAGGGGACAGGAAAGAAGCACCAATGACGGAACAAGGAAATGGTTCCACCGACGGCTCTGCCGGGGAGAACAGTGGATCGGACAACTCGGCAGCTGAAAAAGCCGCCGAGCCGACGGCTGCCAAGCACAGCTCGGGTGGCATCCTCCCCACCAAGGCCGCGGAGGACGATCCCCGCAGATGGGGCGATGAAGCAGGCTATGACCACGAGCAGTGGTTGAAGGAACAGAAGCCCCCGCACTGGGGATGAGCGATTGAGCAGCTTCATGGGCTGACCAGAACAAAGAAAAGCTTGCCTTGCGTGGATGCGCCGGCAAGCTTTTCTGCTTGTTGGGGGTTGGCAGCGACCACCACCAGCCCTTCTGTATCGCTGGTGCCAAGCCATTCGCCGGCCTTGCCGCCCTGGGCCGAAGTCCAGAGAACAGGAACAGGGCCAGCCAAAACCTGGCTCTGGCGGGATTCGTCATAACTGCCGGACGCTGTGAGGACAACGGTCACCAGCTGCCCCGGCGACAGAAGCTGGATGGAAGAAGGATCTGCCATGCGCAGGGGGACGGCAGCGGAACCTGCAGGAGTGCCCGCGAGCAAGCCAGGGCCCAGGAGGCTTGAGTCCGTGGGTGTTTGTCCCTTGCCCAAAGGCGAGGCCAGCTGGCGCCCAACCAGGGTCGCGACATCATCCACCCTTGCGGAGAGGGCCAGTTCGGCTGCGACATCGACCCTGGTGAAATCTGACTCCTTCAGGCTCGCGCCGGCCGGTAGATCACGGGCTGCGACCAGGACGCTGACCCGGGCGGCCGACGCAGGAGTCAGCTGCTGTACCGCCAGACCGGCAGCCAGGCATAGAAGCAGCGCGACGCAAAGCCGCCGGTTGCGGGAAAGCCACGCCCTGAGTGTGGGCTTTCGCTTTGGAGGTCCGTTGCGCCGCGCACGGCCGAACCCCCGTGGAAAGCGCATGGGGGAGGGCGAGGGGTGGTACGGCAACCGTTCATGTCCAGCTGTTCCAGCTGAACGCTCGGCATGGGCAAGGAAGGCGCTACGGGCGGAGTGTGACATGCCGCCACGTTAGCCAGCAGCCCCGGCCGCCTAACAGGGGCCGGGTTGCCTATGTGGAAAAGTTCCGGAGCTAGCTCGCCGCGGCGGCCGGTGCGGGAGCGGGCGTGGCCGCAGCTGCGGGTGCAGCCGGTGACGTGGGCGCAGCGGATACTGTGCTGCCCTTGGCGTCACGGGAGTCAGTGCGGTAGAAACCAGAGCCCTTGAAGACGACGCCCACGCTGTTGAACTTCTTGCGCAGCGTGCCTTTGCATTCAGGGCACTCTGTCAGGGAGCTGTCTGAGAAGGACTGGACGACGTCGAAGGCATGGTCACAGTCTTTGCATGCGTATGCGTATGTGGGCACTGAGTTCCTCCTTTAGGACAAAGTTCAGGTCCTGCTCCGCCGTGCCGAATAACTTCCGCATTAGCAGTCCCAGGGCCTGAGTGCCAATTCTATCATCCGTCCCCCTGAGGTGTGCCAGCACTTGTGCCGGAGTTCACCAACCGGAACCCGCCGGAAATGACCGGGAGTCAGACGGGCTCCGCTGCGTTGTCGAGAACCACAATGCCCGAAGGTGTCAGTACTTCCCGCACGGGGCGATCGAAGGCCTCGGCGGGTATGGAGCCTGAAGGCAACAGATCGTCGTCGTACACCACCGCGATGGTGGGCGGCCGCCGGCCGGACGCGTCCAGGCCCTGCAGGAGCCGGTCGTAATAACCGCCGCCTTGGCCAATCCTGTTCCCGTCCCGGTCCACTGCGGTGGCCGGCATGAAGATTCCGGCCGTCGAAGCGACGACTGAACTGTCCAGGCGCTCACCGGTGGGTTCGTCGATGGGAGCGTAGGCGGACCTTGTGAAGACCGTGGACGGCGTCCAATACACCCAACTCAGTTGCCGTTCCGGTTCGCAGACGGGGAGCAGGACTTCATGGCCCGCTTCGTGGAGGGCTTCAAGCAGTGGCATGGTGGGCGGCTCGAAGGCGACTCCCACGTACACCGCGAACGACGACGGTGTTCCGGACGTGACGGAGCTGGCCCACGAGGAACCGTGCCGGGCTATCGCTTCGCCCGCATCAGCGATTTGCCCTGGTGTCAGGGCCCTTCTGTACAGCCGCCGGTTGCGGCGGATGTCTTCTTTCGACGCCATCTGTATCCAATCCTGGGGGTTCGTCGGGTCCGGTTAAAGTGTTTCCTTGTGTGTTGCCGGCAATAAAATGTGCGGCCCGCGCGGCGGGGGGTTTAGCTGATGCTCTCTTCCTTCCGTTACATTAGTCCGGTGACTCTCGATAACAACGCTGTCCGTAAGGCCGTCATCCCCGCAGCGGGTCTTGGTACCCGGTTCCTTCCCGCCACCAAGGCGATGCCGAAGGAAATGCTGCCTGTGGTCGATAAGCCCGCCATCCAGTACGTCGTCGAAGAAGCGGTGAAGGTTGGCCTGCACGACGTCCTCATGATCACAGGACGCAGCAAGCGCGCCCTGGAAGACCACTTTGACCGTGTTCCGGCGCTTGAAGCGACCCTGGCTGAGAAGGGCGACACCGCCAAGCTGGAAGCGATTCAGTCGGCTACCAACCTGGGCGACATCCACTATGTCCGCCAAGGCGACCCGAACGGCCTCGGCCACGCAGTCCTTCGTGCAAAGCAGCACGTCGGCTACGAGCCTTTTGCCGTCCTGCTGGGCGATGACCTCATCGACGCCCGCGACGACCTCCTGAGCGAAATGATTGCGGTCCAGCAGAAGACCGGCGGTTCCGTGGTAGCCCTGATCGAGGTCGAGCCTTCCAAGATCAGCGCTTACGGTTGCGCCGACGTCGAGGACATCGGCGAGGACGGTTACGTCCGTATCAAGCAGTTGGTGGAAAAGCCGTCGCCGGAAGAGGCGCCGTCAAACCTCGCCGTGATTGGCCGCTACGTGCTGCACCCGGCCGTCTTCGAAGTCCTGGAGCAGACCGGCCCCGGCCGCGGTGGCGAAATCCAGCTGACCGATGCGCTTGAGGTCCTGGCTGCGGGCGAGGGCGAAGGCTATGGCGTGTACGGCGTGGTGTTCCGCGGCCGCCGCTATGACACCGGCGACAAGCTCAGCTACCTGAAGGCGTGCATCGAGCTCGCGTGCGAACGCGAAGACCTTGGTCCTGAGCTGCGCGAGTGGCTGCCGAACTTCACCGCCACGCTTCCCCAGTAACGCGGATGTACGGGTCTGCGATCTGGCCGGTAACGCTGGAGTGCGGAGACCTGGCCCTTCGGCCCATCCGCTATCGCGACAAGCGGGAATGGTCCGAGGTCCGTTCCCGGAACAGTGATTGGCTGGCACCGTGGGAGGCGTCCAACCCGGCTCCGGGTGGCCGCCTCCCCAGCTACCGCCAAATGGTTTCGTCCCTGAACGAGCAGGCCCGACAGTCCACCGCATTGCCGTTCGTCATCGTTGAACGCACGGCAGGCGCGCGGGAGCCCGCCATCGTTGGCCAATTGACGGTCTCGTCGATTGTGTGGGGATCGGCCATGATGGCCACGCTTGGCTATTGGGTGGACAAAGACCGGGCCGGGCGCGGGATCGCTCCCACAGCTGTAGCCATGGCCACCGACCACTGCTTTACTGTGTTGGGTCTGCACCGGATGGAAATCAATATCCGCCCCGAAAACGGGCCCAGCCTGCGCGTGGTGGAAAAGCTCGGATTCCGCGACGAAGGGTACCGGGAAAGGTATCTACACATCAACGGACAGTGGGCTGACCATCGCTCCTTCGCGTTGACCTCCGAAGAAGTCCCGGAGGGTCTCTTGCGCAGATGGCTCAAAGGACAAACGGGCAGGTCATAGGGCTTTTCAGCTTTATCTCCAGTCATTTGCGGACTCGACCACGACACACCGGCCGCAATGCCGCCACCCCCGGTGATTTGCTTCTACGGTTTTGAATGTGGACTTCCCTCTCAGCAGCTCAGTGATACTCGTGGTCACTGTCGCGCTGTGGATGGTCTGGGTGGCGCCGTACGTTCTTCGGAACAGGCGGCAACAAGTCCAAGCGGCCGCTGTTCCAGCAGAGGCTTTCGACGACGAACCAGACGAACCGCAGGCAGGGGTGGTACTGACTTTGGCACCTCAGCAGGAGAAACCGATGGAGACCATGCACAGCAAAGCACAGGCGTCGCCCCAGGAATCCCGCGCGTCAGAGCCGTCCCTGGGGAAGTCGTCCAGCACTCCGTTCACCATCCGCTACGCGCGGCTCACACTGGCGGTGTCCGGACTTGCCTTGCTCGTGACGGCAATCGTTTCCGGCATACTCCGTCTTTTCGGCACGGGCTCTGTCTGGTTGCCCCTGGTCTCGTTCATCGGTGCGGTGGTCGCCGTCGTCGTTTTGCGTAAGCTCGCCCTTCGGGATCTTCGTGAACGACGCGCACGCCGTGCAGCGCAGGCGTCGCCCATTCCGACACCAGCACGCTACTTGCCGAAGGAGCCGGTTGTAGAGGCGAAGGAAACCACAGTTTTCGACGCCGAAGCCACCAGTCGTGAGGCCGCCCGCCTGTCGGCGGTCGAACTTCGCCAAGCGGCGTTGGCCGTCGCAGTTGCGGCCGGCGACGAGTCGGCGCAGGCCGCCGTTGACTCCAAAGGTGCGAGCTGGAAGCCCGTAGAGGTTCCCAAGCCCACGTATGTCGACGCTGCCAAGGCGCCCCGTCCGGCGCCGGAGCCCCTTGACCTTCCGGAGGCCCCGAAACCTGTCGGCAAGCCCGTCCTGAAGCAGGCCGCCGGGCAAACTGACGCTGCTACCGCAGTCGCTTCAGCCAAGGCCCCGAGTGCCCTGAGCAACCTGGACGATGTCCTGCAACGACGCCGCGCGTAACGAACCATGAGTTCCATCTGCGTCGCTGGTGGCACCGGACAGGTGGGCCGCGAGGTTGTCCGGCTCGCTTTGGCGGCAGGGCATAAGGTTTCAGTCCTCAGCCGGCACGTTCCGCCGGTCGGTTCGGCAAGTCATCACGACGGCGCCACTTACTTCGCCGGCGACGTCACCACAGGTGAAGGCCTGGCGGCCGCTATGGCGGGTGCCGACGTCGTTATTGACTGCCTCGAAGGCCAGTTCGGCAAGGCGCAAAAACAATTCGCCGACGGCGGCGCGAGGCTTCTGGCTGCCGCCCACACCAGCGGCGTCCCAAGAGCCGTGATGCTCTCCATCATCAATTGTGATCTCAGCAGCTTTCCCTATTACGTGTCCAAAGCCGATAAGGAACGAAAGTATGCCGGGGCGCCGCTGGAAACCGTGGTGGTCAGGGCGACCCAGTTCCACAGTCTGGTTGCTGGGGTCTTCGCTGCGGGTTCCCGGGTCGGGCTGATCCCAGTGTTCAAAGGCGTGGATTTCCAGACGATTTCTCCGGCGGATGTTGCAGCAGTTCTGTTGGAAGAAGCGTTGTCGGATTCTCTTCCTTCGCTGCACCACCTGCGGACGGTAGGCGGTCCGGAGGTTCTCTCCATGCGCGCCCTGGCCGGGTCCTGGAAGGCTGTGACCGGCGCGCGGGGTTTGATTCTCACCGTTCCGTTGCCCGGCAGCATGGGGGCCTTCCTGCGCTCCGGACACAACCTCGCACCGGAGAAAGCGCTTGGCGCGGAGACGTTCGTGTCGTGGTTGGAAAAGCGCCGGGAAACTTTGTAGCCTAGGGACACTGGTTCGGCCGTAAGCCGTGTCCAGGGGCTATAGCTCAGTTGGTAGAGCGCTTCGTTCGCATCGAAGAGGTCAGGAGTTCGAATCTCCTTAGCTCCACAGATACAAAAAACCGGCCAGGCACAATGTGCCTG
>Ga0209051_1002959_pt1 | contig 11576 bp, 8 predicted proteins | sample AraplaCvi_mMS_r2_2_FD_184286 | JGI IMG/M metagenome (GOLD analysis project Ga0209051, IMG submission 184286) | Arabidopsis root microbial communities from North Carolina, USA - plate scrape MF_Cvi_mMS_r2 (SPAdes) (version 2) | ecosystem: Host-associated > Plants > Roots > Endosphere | place: USA...
TCGCCGTCACCTGCGCCGCCATCGCGTCCGCCGCGGGCGAGCCGGTCGATGCGCGGCTGCGCAGCAGCACGACCGGCTGCACCGGCAGCCCGGGCAGCCCGTGGCGCTCGCCCAGCAGCTCGAAATCCGGCGGCACGCTGCAGCGCGAGAACACGGCCACCGCCAGGCCGCTGTCGACCGCGGCCAGCATGCCGGCGGGGCTGCCGCTCTCGCACACGATGCGATAGGGGCGGCGCCGCGCGCCGAGCGCGGCGAGCGCCGCGCGGCGTGCCGTGCTGCCGGTCTCGTAGAGGGCGATGGGCAGCGGATCGGCGCGCCAGGCCTCGAAGCGCGGGGCGCCGACCCAGACCAGCGGCTCCTCGAACAGCGGCCGGCCGCGGCCGGCGCGGTCGCGCGTGACGACGGCGATGTCGACCTCGCCGCGCTGCACGCGCGGGATGAGCACGGTGGACTGCTGGCAGGCGAGGCTCAGTTCGACGCCCGCGTGGCGGCGCGCGAACTCGCGCAGGACGGGCGTGAGATAGGGCTGGGCGTAGTCCTCGGGCACGCCGACCACCAGGCGGCCGCGCAGCGTCTCGCGCTGCATCGCCTGCACGGCCTCGTCGTGCTGGGCGACGAGACGCCGCGCATGGCCCAGCAGCTCGCGGCCGGCGGGCGTGAGGTCGAGCCGGCGCGGCGTGCGCACGAGCACGGGCCGGCCCACCGCCTGCTCCAGCTTGGCGATCTGCATGCTCAGCGCCGATTGGGAACGGTGCACCAGCCGGCCCGCGGCGGTGAGCGAGCCCGCGTCGACCGCCGCGACGAAGGCGCGCAGCCAGTCGAACTGGAGGTCGGAGGCGGGCACGGCGGCTCCCTGGAGCATTCGATTCCTCGATGGTAAGCGCCCGCAGGATTCGCTTTGCACGCGCGGCGCGGGACTTCACACTCGGGGCATGTCCACCCGCCTCGACTCCCTGATTGCCGGCCCGGCGCACGCCGCGGCGCGCCGCGCCCGCGAGGGCCAGGCGCTGATGGTCGCCGGCGGCCTGCTGCTCGGCACGATCGGCATCTTCGTCGAGGAGGCGGGCCAGGATCCGGCGACGACCGTCTGGTTCCGCTGCGTCTTCGGTCTCGCGGCGCTGCTCGCCTGGGGCGCGGCGCGCGGCCGGCTGCGCGAACTCACCGGCCTGCGCGGACGCGCGCTCGCGGCGGTCGCCGGGGCGGGCGTGCTGATGGTCGTCAACTGGGCGCTGTTCTTCGCCGCCATCCCGCTGTGCTCGATCGCGGTCTCGACGGTGGTCTTCCACGTCCAGCCGTTCTGGCTGATGGCGATGGGCGCGTGGTGGCTGCGCGAGAAGGTCACCCGCGCGCAGTGGGGCGCGGCGGCCGTGGCACTCGTGGGGCTCACGCTCGCGAGCGGCCTGGCCGACCACGACGCGGCCTGGTGGGCGCAGCGCAGCGGCTACGCCACGGGGCTGCTGCTGAGCCTGGCGGGTTCGCTGAGCTACGCCGGCGCCGGCCTGATCGCCAAGGTCGAAGGCGAGCGCGTCGGTTCGTTCGCGCTGTCCTCGGGCCAGGCCGCGGTCGGCGCGCTGGTTCTCGCGCCCTGGGCCCTGCTGCACGGACTGCCGCCGGCGGGCGCGGCCTGGGCCTGGCTGGTCGGCCTGGGCGTGCTGCACACCGGCCTCGCGTACGTGATCCTGTATGCCGGCATGGCACGGCTCGCCACCGGCCACATCGCCGTGCTGCAGTTCGTGTATCCGGGCACCGCGGTGCTGGTCGACTGGCTGGTGTACGGGCGGGCGCTCAGCCCGCTGCAGATGGCGGGCGTCGGGCTGATCGGCGCGGCGCTGTGGACGCTGCGCAAGTCGAGATGACGCCTCGGCAAGGAGTCCGGCGCATGGCCTCGGCCGCCGGTCCCATCGAGCGCAGCTTGCGCTGGATCAAGACACCCGTGCCACTGCGCGTCTTCAATAGGGGCATCGGTCACGCCCTCCGGGGCCGGAGCTTGCATGACTTCCCTGCGAATCGCCTTCTTGCTGGCCCTTGCGTTCAATGCCGGTGGCGCGCTCGCAGCCCCGGCGCCCGTCGACCTGGGAGGCCTGCCAGGCGGGACGTACTCGTCGGCCCGCGCCATCAATGCCCGGGGCGAGGTCATCGGCCTGGCGACGGATGGGCAGACTTTCGCGTACAAGCAGGTCCTGTGGGTCGCGGGCGCCATCAGCGAACGGTCCCAATGCTGCGCGGCCGGCCTGGGTGTACCCCGCGCGATCAACAGGCACCGCGAGGCGGCGGGATATGCGGACGAAGGGTACGAGGACGGGCATTGGTACTGGAACGCGGAGGGCATCGCCATCCGGCTTCCCGGCCTGCCGGACGGCATCGATCGGGGCTCTGCCTACGACATCAACGACAAGGGCCTCATCGTCGGCTACAGCCTGGATTCCCGCCTGCGGCGGCATGCCGTGGTGTGGAAGCGCGCGGCCTTCGCGCGCGACCTGTCTCTGATATTGGGCGGCACCAACAGCGCCGCGACGGGCGTCAACAACGGCGGCGACATCGTCGGCGACGTCGACGGCCAGGTGTTCCGGCTGAGCCACGGACGCGTCACGACGTTCGGGCTCGGCACTGCGCTCGACATCAATGATGCCGGCCTGGTCGCCGGCTACGCGCCCGGCCAGGTGCCGGTGCTGTGGCGCGATGGCGTGCGCGAATACCTGCCTGGCCTCGACGGGCCGATCGCCTACGGTCATACCATCACGGGCTTGAACAATGCCGGCGACGTGGTGGGCTACGCCTTTCCCCAGCAGGGCCCGCTGTACAGCACCGCGGTACTGTGGCGTGGCGGCAAGGCGATCGACCTCGGCCGGTATCCGGGCGGAACCATCAGCGCGGCGTACGGTATCAACGACAAGGGACAGATCGTGGGCGAAGGCAACGTGGCGCCCGGCGGGCCCATGCACGCGCTGCGCTGGACCGTCGGGCCGGGCCGGGCGCCGTTCGTCGAACGGGTCGGAGCGCCTTGATGCAGGGGCCGCGTGCCTGGGGTCACTCCGTGCGGTAGGGGCCGAAGCGCATCCTCAAGGCCAGCGCCGCCAGCAGCGCCATGACCGCCAGCGTCAACGACAGGCGCAGCGCCGCGCCGTGCCCCCAGCGGTCGACGACCGCGGCATAGGCGAGGGGTGCGGTCGCCGACAGCACGAAGGACGGCGCGAGCAGCCGCCCCACGCGGGCGCCGTAGCCCTCGGCGCCGAACAGCGCCAGCGGCAGCGTGCCGCGCGTGATCGTCAGCAGGCCGTTGCCCGCGCCGTAGGCGAACGCGAAGACCATGGCGGCCGCGATGCTCGCGCCGCCGGCGAAGGCGGCCCCGACGGCGAGCGGCAGGAGCGCGCTCGCGAGGAGGTTGAGGCCGACCGGCTCGAGGCGGCGGCCGAAGAGGACTTCCGCGAGCCGGGCCGACGACTGGCCGATGCCGCGCAGGCTGGCGACCGCGACCGCCGTGCCGCCGGCGAGGCCCAGCCCGGCCAGCAGCGGGATCATGTGGGCCGACATGCCCGCGTTGAGGAAGCTGGTGGCCGCCGCCGACAGGGCGTAGAGCACGGCCGCCGCGCGCCGGCCGGCGCCGTCGCGGGCCAGGGGCGCGGGCAGCGCCGCCGGATCGCCCGCCGAGGGCGAGGGCGCGCGGCCGGCGGGCAGCGCGAGGTGCAGCGGGAGGGTCGCGAGCGCGCAGCCCGCGAACACGAGGATCGCGCCGCGCCACCCGATGCGGCCGGACAGCCAGTGGCCGAGCGGCCAGGAGATCGTCGACGACAGGCCGCCCAGCAGCGTGATCTGCGACATCGCGCGCCGCGCCGACGCACCGCCCACGCGCGCGAGCGCCGCGAAGGCGGCGTCGTACAGGGTGAGCCGCATGCCCAGTCCCAGCACGGTCCACGCCAGCCACCAGGTGGCGGCGCCGTGGCAGGTCGCGACGAGCGCGCAGCCGAGCGCGTTGGCGCACGAACCCGCCACCAGCGCCACGCGGCCGCCGGCGCGGTCGATCAGCCGCCCCACCGGGGACGAGGCGAGGCCCATGACCAGCAGCGCGAGCGCGAAGCCGCCGTACACGCGGTCGCGGGACCAGCCGAGCTCGGCGCCGATCTGCTCGCCGAAGCCGCCGATCAGGTAGTACGCGACGCCCCAGGAGACGAGCTGCGCGGCGCCCAGGCAGGCGACGGCACGCCGGGGGATGGCGGCGCCGCGCGCGTCCATCAGATCAGCTTGGCTGCCAGCAGCTCGCTCTTGAGGTAGGCGTAGTAGATCGGCGCGGCGACCAGCCCCGGCACGCCGAACATCGCCTCCATCGCCATCATCGCGAGCAGCAGCTCCCAGATCTGGGCCTTGATGCGCGTGCCCGTGATGCGCGCGCCCAGCACGTACTCGAGCTTGTGGATGCCGATGAGGAAGGCGAGCGAGGCGATCGCGACCGGCAGCGAGTGGTCGAGGCTGACGATCACCACGATGGTGTTGGAGATCAGGTTGCCCACCACCGGCAGCAGGCCGGCGATGAAGGTGATCGCGACCATGGTCTTGGTCAGCGGCAGGTGCACGCCCAGCAGCGGCAGCACGGCGCACAGGTAGATCGCCGAGAACGTGGTGTTCAGCAGCGAGATCGACAGCTGCGACAGCGCGACGCGGTGGAAGGCGGTCGTGAAGCGCTCCGCGCGCTCGGACAGGGCGACCGCGAGCGGGCCGGTGCTGTCCGGCAGCGCGACCTCGCGCAGCGAGAGCACGGCGCCGATGACCAGCGCGATGATGGTCTCGGCCAGCATCACCAGCGTGTGCGCGCCGATCATCTGCAGCTCGGCCACGTGCGTGCGCAGCCACTCGAGCCCGGCCTGCTGCAGGTCGGCGATGTCGTCGGGCAGGTACTGGGCGAGGAAGGGCGGGATCTCCGCGCGCACGTGGTCGAGGATCTCGTTGACCTTGTGCAGCAGGTTGGGCAGGTTCTGCACGTCGTGGTGGAAGAACGAGATCAGCCCGAAGACCGCGCCCACGATGGCGGCGATGACCAGCGCCGAGAACAGGCCGACCGTGAACAGCTTGCCCCGGCGCGAGGGCAGCCAGCGCTGCGCGATCGGCGTGAAGGACTGGACGAGCTCGTAGACCAGCAGCCCGGAGAGGAAGGGCACCAGCAGGTGCAGCTGCAGGATGCCGATGAGGGCGAGCGCCGTCAGGACGAAGGCGCTGGTGCGGATGATCTGGTCGCGTTGCATGGACTGCCGCGTGGTTCCGATGGGACCATTTTGGGCCATGAAGGCGAGGCTCAAGCGCGGCTCGGCGGCGGGCACCCTGCGGGAGCCTCGCCGCGGCGCATCGTCAGGGCTTCGGGACGATGCGGTAGAAGACGCCGAAGTTCGAGTCGCCGCCTTGCTGGGTCGTGCCCCACAGGGTGCCGTCGGGCAGCCACGCGGGCGCGCCGGCCGGGAAGCAGCCGTCCGACTTGCAGGCATCGAAGTCGGTGAAGAACGAGACGAAGTCGTGCAGCAGGTGGCCCGTGCCGGTGATCGACATCGAGTACACCGTGCCGCCGCCGTACTTGCCACCGCCTGCCGTCGAGCCGTAGAGGAAGCCGGAGGCGTTGGTGGTCAGACCGCCGGGCACGGCACCGAGCCGGTCGTTCGGGCCGAAGGCATGGATCACGTTGAACGCGCCGCCGCGGCCGAGGCGCCAGAGGCTGCCGAAGCCCGTCGCACTGGTGGCGAGGGTGCCGTAGACCGCGCCGTCGCGGCCGATGGCGAGCGCGCCGCCGGGAGAGCCGCCCTCGGCGGCGCTGTCGAACGCCCGCACGGTGTGCAGGCGGCCGCCCGGGCGCCAGGAGAACAGCGCGCCGTCGAAGCTGCCCTGCGGGCCGAGCGCCGTCGTGCCGACGAGGGTGCCGTCGGCCGTGCGCACGAGGTCGAGCACGTTCTTCCCGAGCTTCGGGCCGACGAAGCTGTCGAGGAGCGCCACCGAGCCGTCGGCGCCCAACTGGAACAGCACGTTGGTGCGGTCGGGGCCGATCTCGCCGATGCCGTACCAGCCGCCAGCTCCGTCGGCCACCAGCTGGGCGCGCGGGGCGCCCAGGCCGCGATCGGCGTCCGCGCCGAACGTGTGGACGAGCGCGAATTCGCCCGCGGGCGAGACCTTGAAGATCACGCCGCGGTTTCCGCTGCCGCCGCCGAAGGTGGCGCCGTAGAACCAGCCGTCGGCGCCGCGTGCCAGCGGGGTGTTGGGTCCGGCGCCGTCGTAGCCCGAGAAGACGTGGAGCAACGTCACGAGGCCGTCGGCGCCGACGCGGTAGACCGTGCCGAAGGGGTTGGCGAGGCTGGTGTTGGAAACGCCGTAGAGCAGGCCGGCGTCGTCGCGGGCGAGCGTCATGCCGGTCTGGCCGACGTCGACCGGCACCGAGGTGACCGGGGTATAGGCGGGGGCGGCCTGGGCGCCGAGGGCGGACAGGAGCAGGGCGAAGCCGCCGGCGAGGCGGGCAAGTCGGGACGTCAAGGGGAACGCTCCTCTTCTCAGGGCTTGGGGACGATGCGGTAGAAGACGCCGAAGTTGGAGTCGCCCCCCTGCTGGGTGGCACCCCACAGCGTGCCGTCGGGCAGCCAGGTCGGCGCGAGGTCGGGATAGCAGCCGTTTGCGCAGCCTTGGCCGCCGTCGCCGCGGACATCGAACGAGTAGAGGAGGTGGCTCGTGCCGGTGATCGACATCGAGAAGGCGGTGCCGCCGAAGAACTCGCCGGCCGCGCCGGTGGTTCCGTAGAGGTAGCCGGAGGCGTTGGCGGACAGGCCCCCGTAGGGCCCGCCGCCCAACACGTCGCCGTTGTCGGGATCGAAGGTATGGATCAGGCTGAAAGCACCGTCGCGCCCCAGCCGCCAGATGCTGCCGAAGCCGGTGCTGGTGCCCTGGGCCAGCGCGCCGTAGACGGCGCCGTCGCGGCCGATCGCGAGCCGGCCGCTCGGGAAGCTGCCGTCGGTCGCGCCGTCGAAGCTGTGCACGGTGTGGAGGCGGTCGCCCGGCCGGTACGTGAACAAGGAACCGTCGAAGCCGCCGCCCGGGCTGCGCGAGGTCGTGCCGACGAGCGTGCCGTCGGCGGTGCGCGCGAGGTTGACGACGTTGCGGCCGAGTTTCGGGCCGGAGAAGGCATGGATCAGGGTCACCGTGCCGTCGGGCGCCAGCCGGTACAGCACGTCGTCGCGCGCGGAGCCGGCCACGCCGATGCCGTACAGGCCGCCGCTGCCGTCCGGCACCAGGTCGGCGTGCGGGCTGCCCAGGCCCTGGTCGACGTGGGCGCGGAAGGTGTGGACGATCGCGAAGTCGCCCGCGGGCGAGACCTTGAAGATCACGCCTTCGTTGCCCGCGCCGCCGCCGGAGGTGGCGCCGTACAGCCAGCCGTCGGTGCCGAGCACCAGTGGCACGCTCGGGCCCATGCCGTCGGGGCCCTGGAACACGTGCAGGATCGTGACCATGCCGTCGGCACCCATGCGGTAGACGGTGCCCAGCGGGTCGATGAAGCTGAAGTTCGTCGCGCCGTAGAGGAGGCCGTCGGGCCCGGCCGTCAGGGGGAGGGTGATCTGACCCGTGTCGGGCGGCACCGATGACAGGACGTTGTAGGCCGGGGCGGCCTGGGCCCCCCAGGCGGCCAGGCCGAGGACGGCGCCAGAGGCCAGGCGGACGAGACGGGAAACCATGCGGACGCTCCACTCCTCTTCGTCGGCGTCGCATGGTGTCCGGCGCCGATGGGTTGACGGGAGTGCTCGGCCATCTCCGGCGACTCCTCTTGTCGACCGGTACCGCGCTTGACGGGCGACTTCGGCTCGGTCGTGGGCGGAACTTTATCCGAGGGCGGATGGCGCGGGTGAGGGAATACACCCCCCCACCCTTGGGGGGCGGCGCCGTCGCCGACCGGGTGCGGCGGCTTCGCGCCGGCGTGCTCGACGGTGCGGCCGGGGTGGCTCGCTGTCGATGACCCGCCATCTGCGGCGGCTGGTGCAAGCCCGCAGCGCGTACCCGCGCCGCACGCGGGCATCGCCACGGCGGGAAGCCGGTGGGCAAGGGCAGGGGTGACGCGGCCGGCAGCGCCGGCCGCGCCTCGTTCAAGGCCGGTGGCCGAACGCGTCGGGATTGGCGTCGATGAACGCGCTCAGCTTGGCGGCGTCGAAGCTGCCGAAGCCGGTCACGTCGTCCCAGCCCTTCCGGGCGTTGAAGCCGTCGTTGCTGCCGGAGACGACATCGTGGAAGACGCCGGCGAGACTGTCGTGCATGCCGTAGAAGCCCATGCCGGGGAAGCCCAGCGTGTTGCCGTGCGCCGACTGGATGCGCGCCCACAGGCCGGCGAAGATCGGCGTCGACAGGCTGGTGCCGCCGATCGGGCCGTCGACGTGGCCTTCGAGGAACAGGTTCAGGCCGGTCGCCTGGTTGCCGTCGAACGCGACGTCCGGGATGTTGCGCGTCTTGCCCTTGCCCTTCGGGCCGACGATGCCGGCCTGCCAGCTCGGCACCTTCTCGGCCACGCTCATGCCGCCGCCGCTGCCGCCCAGCGCCAGGCAGCTGATGCGGTCGGCGCACGACCAGGCCTTCTCGTCGACGTAGGTCTTCAGGTCGTTGCCCGTGATCAGCGTCGTGCCGCCCACGGCGATGACCCACGGCGAGCTCGCCGGATAGGTGACGCCGTTGCGGATCTCGTTGCACGCCCAGGAACCGCTGTCGCCGCTGGCGAAGGCGAAGGTCTGGCCCTGCGCGATCGCGATCTCGAAGGTCGTGTCGGCCGCGGCCATCAGGCCGGTGAGCGTCGCGTACTGCTCGCACTCGCCGATGGAGGTGCTGACCGTCTGCGCGCGGTTGTCGGCCACGGCGGCGTTCCAGGCCGCCTGGAGCGAGGCGTCGGAGTAGTCGGGCACGTCGTAGAACAGCATCTGCTTGACCTGGCCGCCGGCGGCGCCGAGCGAGGCCTGGCTGTCCATGTTCCACTCCTCGACGTCGTAGTAGTCCGGCGCGTCGCCGGCCGGCTGCACGACCTCGGTGTCGACCGCGGGCCAGCCCTTCATCGTGACGAAGGAGGCGAAGTCGTTCAGCGTCGCGTAGAGGTTGCCCACGGTGACGATGGCGATGGTCGCGTCGGCGGCCGGCGGCAGGCTGTCGGCGCCGTACAGCGTCGAGAAGTCCTCGGCGTCGTGCGTCAGGCGCTGGCCGACGGCGTCCGTGCCGGCGGCGGCGCGCTTCATCATCGAGTGCGCCTGGTTCACGGTCTGCAGGCCCAGCACCGAGCCGACCACCCGGCCCAGCGACGCGGGAACCTGGGCATCGGTGACGTTGGCGTAGGCGGCGCGGCCGTCGACGTCGAAGCGGCGCAGGTCGGCGTGGAAGGCCGCCGCGGCGGCGGCGGCGTTGCCTTCGGCGGTGACCAGCATGCGGTTCTTCGCGAGCTGGACATTGCGGAAGCCGGCCTGGCGCAGGTGCGCCACGACGGCCTGCGCGTCGGACGCGGAGGGCGCGTGCCGGGCCAGGAACTGGGCGCTGGTCAGGGGTGCCGAGGTGCGGCCCGCGAGGCGGTCGGCGACGAACGCGTCGAGGCCGGCCTTGTCGCGCGGCTGCAGGGCCACGGCGACGCGCACGACGGCCGACGGCTCGAGCGCCTGCGCGGCGGCCGCGGGTGCGGCGGCGAGGGTCTTGGTCGCGACCCAGGCGTCGGCCGCGTGGGCCGGGGCGCAGGCCATCGCGGCGGCGAGCGCGCTCGCGGCGAGCGCGGGGAAGATGTGCTTCATGATGGATCCTTGGAGTCGGTGAGGTCGCGTCACTGGCCGATGAACGAGCCGGGGTTGGCGTCGATGAAGGCGTTGAACTTGGCCGCGTCGAAGCTGCCGAAGCCGGTCGTGCCGTCGTAGCCGGGCAAGGCCTTCCAGCCGCCGTTGGTGCCGACGGTGACGTCGTGGAAGGCCGCGGCCTCCGACGCGCCGTACAGGCCCCAGATGGACATGGCCGGGAACATCAGCTTGTTGTCGTGCAGCGATTGCAGGCGCGCCCACAGGCCCGAGAAGATCGGCGCCGAGAGGCTGGTGCCGCCGATCGGCTGGAACGGGTCGTAGGTGCCGAAGAACATGATGTCGATGCCGCTGACCCAGTCGGCGTCGAAGGCGACGTCGGGCAGGTTGCGGCCGCGCGCGCCCGGGCCCTTCGGCACCACGGCCTTCTGCCAGCTCGGCTCGGGCACCGTGGTGCTCGTGCCGCCGCCGGTGCCGCCCGCGTTGAAGCAGTCGGTGGCGTTGGCGCAGCCCCAGGTCTCCTCGCGCACGTACTTGCCGGGGACGCCCGGCTTGTTGTAGACGGTGGTGCCGCCGATGGCCATCACCCAGGCCGCGGAGGCCGGCCATTCCTGGCCGCCCTTCGCGGTGCCGCAGGCGTAGGAGCCCGAGTCGCCGGTCGAGACCGAGAAGGTCTGGCCCTGGGCGATCGCCAGCTCGAGGATGGGATCGGCGGCGGCGCCGAGGCCGCTCGCCTGGTTGGCCAGCTCGCAGCCGCCCCACGAGTTGTTGAACACCTGGGCGCGGTTGTCGGCGACGAAGGCGTTGAACTCGGCGAGGATGGACTCGTCGGAGAAGTCCGAGCCCACGTACAGCAGCATCTTCTTGACCTGGCCGCCCGCGGCCGCGAGCGAGGCCTGGGTGTCCATGTTCCATTCGACGAGGCCGCTCGTGTCGGAGGTCGGCTCGCTGGTCTGGATGGCCTCGAGGTCGACGCGCGGCCAGCCGTACGAGTCGGTGAACGCGTTCAGGTCGGCGATGGTCTGCGAGACGTCGCCGAACGTGAAGATGGCGATGGTCGCGTTGGTCGCCGGCGGCAGGCTGTCGGCGCCGTACAGCGTCGAGAAGTCGGGCGCCTCGTGCACGAAGGCGACGCCGCCCTTGACGGGCGTGCCCTTGGCCGCGGTGACCGCGTCGAGATGGCCGCGCACGTGGTGCGTGTGGCCGATGCTCACCGTCTGCAGGCCCAGTACCGCGTTGACGATGCCGGCCAGGTGGGCGGGCACCTGGGCCTCGGTGGTGTTGGCGTAGGCGTCGCGGCCGTCCACGTCGAAGTGCGCGAGCTCGGTGTTGAACGCGGCGCGCGCGGCCTTGGCGGTGCCGGCGGCCGTCACGACCATGCGGTTCTTCGCGATCTTCACGTCGGTGAAGCCGCTGGCGCGCAGGTAGGCGGCGACCGCCTCGGCCTCCGCGGCGCTCGGCGCGTGGCGCGCCAGGACTTCCTCGGTCGTCAGGTGGTGGCGCGTGTGGCCGGCGGCGAGCGCCGCGACGTGCGCGTCCAGGCCCGCCTTGTCGTGGATCTTCAGCGCGATCGCGACGCGCAGCTTCTCGCCGTCGCGCATCGGGGCCTTCTGCACCGCGGGGATGATGTCGTTGCCGACGACCTTGGTGGCCGTGGCGGCCCAGCCTTGGGCGGCCTGGGCGGGCAGCGCGAGCGCGGCGGCCGCGCCGAGCGCGAGCAGGGAAAGAGTGGGGTTCATGGCTCTCGTCCGGAGTTGGTGGATGGCGCGCGGCGCGGTCATTGGGCGGGGTTGACGAACAGGTTGTTCGACACGG
>Ga0209051_1002960_pt1 | contig 11568 bp, 12 predicted proteins | sample AraplaCvi_mMS_r2_2_FD_184286 | JGI IMG/M metagenome (GOLD analysis project Ga0209051, IMG submission 184286) | Arabidopsis root microbial communities from North Carolina, USA - plate scrape MF_Cvi_mMS_r2 (SPAdes) (version 2) | ecosystem: Host-associated > Plants > Roots > Endosphere | place...
GCCGACGCCCACGACATGCCCCCCGGGGAACCGGCGCACCTCATCGACGAACTCATCGACGCCGCCGATCGGGCGATGTACGAAGCGAAACGTCAAGGCGGCGACCGCGTCCACCGGGATCGGCAGCGCCGCCCTGCATGACACAGCGCGCATCAGAGCACTTGCCGCGGTGTCCAATTCGCGGGTGGTATTCAGCCCTAGCAGCCATGGAGGGCGGCCGCCGTCGCTGCGGACGTCAATCACTGCCGGCCAGCGTGAAGGCGATGAACATGATCTCGACCAGGACGGTCGCGGGCCAGCCCGCAGCGACGACCGATGACGGCGTCGACCTTGAAGCGACGCTTGACCCGGTGATAATCAACCGATGAGAACCGTCGAGGACCCAGACGACGCCGCCCGCCGGCTGGCATGGTTGCCCGCGCGCTGCCGCGACGGCGATCACGGGTGGACGGGCTTCGACGCGGGCGGCTGGGCGGACTCGATTTGGTTGTTACACGCCATGTTCGAACGTCCCGACATCCCGCCGGTCACTCATCAGCAGTTGCGCCTGGCGCTCGACCCCGATCGGCCGGCCGTGCCGCTAGGGCTGGACGATCTGCGGAGGCTTTTCACTCACGACCTCGCCGAACTCACCGACGATCAATTGCAGGCGGTCGCGGACGCGTGCCGCCTGGCCGGCGGGCCCGATGGCGGCGTGCTCGTGGCGACCGCCGAGGGTCTGGTCGACACCGGCATCCCGTTGGGCTACGTACGCACTCCGAGCGCGCCGCACTGGCGGCGCTTGCTCTGGCGCGACTGGTCGGCTCGTAGCGGCCGCACGCTAAGTGCCCAAATCTACCCGCCCAGCTACTCCTGGTTCGACGAGAGCTTCCCGGTCGGCGTCCGTCCGCCGCCCGAGGGATCCCTCGACCAGTTGAGCTGGGACCGCCTCTTAGAGATCTTGAGTCGGCATGTCCGTGGCCCAACGTCGGTCACCGCCCTCTACTCGGAGGCCGCGCCGTCCGGCGCTCGCCAGGAGCAGCTTGTGTTCGATGGAAGCCTCTCTGACGCAGCCGGTTTGGTCGAGGGTCACGGGTTGACGTGCACGCCGAGCAATCTGTGGCCGGACGACCGGTCGTGGTTCGTCTATACCGATGCGGATCTGATGGCCACCAAGGTCAGTGGATCCGCTGCTCTCATCGCCGCCTTGGTCGACGACGTGCACCACGAGACGCTGCGTTGGGAACGGCCCACCCCCATCTAGGGTTTCGGCCCTTGCCTCGAGTAGGGGGCCGCGCGTTGTCTCAGCGCCAAACCGGGGTCGAGCGTGCCCCTGCGACTGTGTGCGCTCGCGCGGCGTCGTGCCCTTCACCGGGTCGCTGGAGGCGGGAAGCTACGCGCGGTACGTTTCGGCGCCCCCGGGCGTCGGTGACTGCTGGTACCTGGCGGGCGGCGTTGTGCTGAGCTTGGCTGAGTCGATCGACGTCACCAGCCCCCGTAGCGCTTCACATCCGGCCCGCGCCTCCTCACGGTGCGATCGAGGTGTCCCGCGTCAGGCCAATCGGTTACGGCATCGTGGAGTGCTATTTGCGGGGGAACGTGCGCAGTTCCTCGGTTAGCGCGAAGGTGTCGGGGTCGGCGTAGACCTTGGGGTGATCGGGGTCGAAGGTGGCGAAGAGCGGGCAGTCCGTGGCCGGGCCGTCGACCGGTTCGAGGGTCGTAATGGACTTGCCGGTCTTGGCCTCGCGCAACTCGACGTCCCACTTGACGGCGTAGTGCTCAGCAGTGACCTTGCGCCCGCTGGAGTTGAAGTCACACGACCCGGACCTGACTTCGCTGCCCTTCTGGCGTGTCACGCATGCCACGACGGTGATCGCGGTTACCGGGTCGTCGGTGTCGTATATGCCGGGTCGGCGGTCCAGGGTGACTTGACTCCATGAAATGTGGTCGGCTTCGAAGGACAAGGCCGAGAAGCCTTGTTGGAACGCGATGACCTTGTACGGCTCGCTGTAGGCGGCGGCGTTGCTCACCGAGCCGTCCGTGCAGACAGAATTGAAGTCGCCAGCCGAGTTCGCAGGCTTGGCGTTGGCTGCACGGTCGGCATCGCTCACGGTGCCGAAACCAGTGATGCGTATCAACGCGACGACGGCGAGGACGACCGCACACATGACGATGAGTATTTTCCGGTTGGACTTGCGCGCGGGCCGCGGCGGATGCGGAGGCCAAGGACGTCCGAGCGGTGGGTGGGATCCCCAATGCTGTTGGGGCGGTGGCCCATACCACGGCGGTGGCGGCGGTGTGGCGCCGTAGGGCGGAGGTGGTCCTTGGGGCGGGGCGGTGTCCCACCGGCCGGGTACGACCCACTGAGGGGGTGAGCCGGGGGCTGCGGGGATTTGTGGGTGCGGGCCGCCGGGTGAGGCGGTCGGGGGCTGGTGGGCAGCGCCCGATGGTGGCTGGCGGACCGACGGTGAGGTGAAAGGGGCCTGCGGCAGAGGTGGCTGTGTCTTCCGGGTAATGCGCTGGGTCCGTTCAGCATCGGGTTGAGGTGGCGCGGCGGTGCGCTCTTGGGGTACCCGTGCGGTCTTGTCCTCGTCGTGGGCCATGGTGGGCGTCACCGCCCCCTTTCTATTCCCGGTCGCTGCGGTTGCGGCTGTCAGACCACTGATGTCAGCGGATTATGCTCGGTCGGAATCTTCTCCACCCGAGCCGCGTCGACACGGACTGAACGAGGAATGCCGCGGTCGTCTTGGAGATGCTCTCGGGAATACACACTCCTTCAGTATGAAGGCGGCGAACCACCCTTGATCGCACCAGTTTGGTAGCGGGCTCCAAGACTGCCGTGCCGGTCACCAAGATGTTTCCGGAGTCGCCGGTGCCGTGGTCAGTGCATGCCCATGAGTCGCTGCACCAGGGCGACTAGGCCCCACACGGCGAAGGTCGCGGGCGTGGCAAGCACATAGAATGCCGTGTTTTTAGGGTCATCGGCAGGCGTTCACGGAGGCCTAGCTGCTGGGCGACCAACCGGATGGCGTCGCGACCTTCCCGGGAGTTGAACTTGTAGTCGACGACCGATTCGATGACACCGCGGTCAGACAATGCCCACATCTTCTCTCGGGTGAAACCCATGATTCGACCGCCTTGATACTCCAGCGTGCCGGCGAGTCGGGGTATGCCGGCGGACCACTGCATCCGGATCTTGCGGTCGTAGATCGTGAACGACGACTCGCGCTCCTTGACGCGCCAGCTGAAGCTGGACGTCAGGCCTTCTCGGGCGACAGCGTCCACCAGCGGGCGTCGACCACGTCCAGGTGAACGGTGAAGCCCTTCTGGCGTCCTCCACGGTGTAGGGCGTGTCCTCGACCGCCCTAGCCGCGGCATCCCGAAACTCGCTCACAGCGATTCCCACTTCCTCGGGCGACCGCGTCACTCAGTACTGTCGCTACGGTCCAGGCCAACCACCGCTCACCCGGGTGCAGCGCGTATTCAGCCTTGCGCCCCAACGCCGGGCGACGCGTGCGGGTAGCCGGCGGTGAACTTCGAGTTGGGAGGGTGTCCAGTGATTCGCCTCAAGTTGGTTCACGAGTTCAAGGGGGATGGGGCCGTCGTCCTGTTGGCCGCGGATGGAGCTGGCCTCGACGCATTGACGGCGGCGCTGACCGAGGCCAAGCAGCGCGGATCCTCGCGGCTCCGTGGCCGTCAACGGGTTCACGAGTTCGTCGTAGACGTTGGAGCTGCCAACCTCGAGATTGGTCCTGATCGGGTGCTGTGGCGCCTGGACGACGCCAAGGCCAGTGAAATTCTGGACGGTGTGGGTGTATTGATCAACGGCGGCGCCCCAGGACATGTCTACGTCCGCGATATGGTCAGTCCGGCTCCCACGCTGGTGCTTTCGCGCGACGAGTACCTCACTCCGAGCTGGCTCACTGCGGGCAAGGAACCGATGTTCGACGATGACTAGCCCGACTGAGTTTGACACCGGGAACTCACGTGTAGGGAGGTGGTGCGATACCGGCGCGGTGTCGAACCAGCGCTAGCAGGCCATGGCGCGCCTACACGACCTCGCGGAACGGTATCGACTGGGAAAACGGCGTCGCCGCAGGGCGGGCGGAAACTCGCCGCGGTACACGCAAGCCGCAGTGAGGCGCGTCTCCTGAACACCTATGACGCAAAGCGACGGCCCGTCGCGTGGCTACGCCACAACCAGATCTTCGCCCACGACGACTACAAAGCCTACGGCGACGCGTCCGCGCCAGCAGAAGAGATCATCGACGACGTCGCGATGGAACTCGGACAGCTCTACCGTTCTGCGGCACTCCCCGATCTCGGCCCGGAACTGCCGGCAGCGCCTACGCCCGACGAGTGCGCCGGTCGGCCCGGTACGCGGGCGCCACACGTGTGGCTCGACCGGCACCGTTCAACGCTCGACGCATTCGGGCGCCGCTGGACATTGGTCACCAGTTCTGAGACGTGGCGCAGCGCCACCGACGACGTGAGACGCGAACTCGGCACACGCGTTGAGATCCTCTGTGCGGCGGCCGAATCGGAGGTGTCTGGGAGTGTCACCACCACGTACGGTTTGGGTGCCGGCGGCGCAGCCCTGGTCCAGCCCGACGGATACATCGCCTGGCGTGCCGTGAGGGCACCGACCAGCCGCACAGCAGCGCTGACGGCCGCACTGACGGCCGCCGCGATGGCCGTGCCCAGGCCCTCCGCCTGGGACGACCACGCTGCCATCGTCGACCTCACCGCACGCTACGCCGACGCCATCAACCGCGGTTGGAACGGCAAGGCTGTTCAGCCCGGCGCGATCTCACAGATCTTCACTGCCCGACGGCACCTTCCTTCACCCGGGTGCACCGCCGACCAAAGGGGCAGCCGAGATCGCGGCTGCCCTGCCCCCGACGCCGCGGCGAACGTGCCCTTCACAATGCATACGTTCCTCAACCCCGTGCTCGTCGTCGACGGTGACACCGCCGCCGGCGAGTGGTTGATGTGGCTCGCCGCCGACGGAGACGACGGCGCCCGCGCTGCGTACCTGGGCGCCGACATCGGCTATGTGCAGCACCGCTGCGGGCTGGCGCATCCAGTCGATTGCCATCATGCCCGGAATGTGCCTACCGGCGTAGCCAGTCGCGGCGCGGGTTCCACCGAGAAGACCTCCTGCTGACTCCGCTACGTTCCGCGCCTGAGTATCTCGGCGCTACAACAGGTTTGCGTACCGCCCAGGTCCACCACGGGCGGACGGGTGTCCACCAGTCCGGGGGAGCCGCCGCCGATTGTCTTCCTGCAGTGTTCACGACACGTCGTCGCCGGTGTCGGTGACGGGATCTCTTCCGACGGTCTCTGTGATCGGTGTCCAAACGCGCAGCAACACCTTGTCGTTCCCGCACATGGCTTTTCGAACCTCTTGGCGGCATGGTCGCATCAAGACGATGAAGGGGAATGCATGACCACCGAGGACGCACCGAGACAAACCACTGATGCAGCGGACGCAGCCGCCGAGTCATCGGGGAAACTCGCGGCCGGGGCAATAACCGCGCGAGAGGCGCTATTTCAGGCGGTGAGTCACCTCGGTCCAGCAGCAGGAATCATCATTCTGGCACCGGTCATCGCCGGACTGGTCGGAGCCGCATCGCCTCTGCTGCTGTTGGCCGCGATGGTCGCGGTGCTGATGACCGGACTGTGCGTCGTGTCGCTGGCACGAAAGCTACCGTCAGCTGGCGGCTATTACACCTACGTCAGCAACAGCCTCGGAGGCCGAGCAGGGTTCTTCACCTCGTGGTCGTACTTCCTGTACGACCCGCCTCAGCCCGCGTTCATTCTGTTGGCGACGGGAGGGATCCTCGAACCGGTCATCACGCAGCAACTCGGTATCGCCGTGCCCTGGTGGGTCCTCACCCTGGTCCTACTCGTCTTCGTCACCGTGCTGACAGTGATGGGTGCGCAGCTGTCGGCCAAGGCAACCCTCTGGGTTGGGCTCTTCGAGACCGTCGTGATCGTCGCTTATGCCGTGGCCGTTCTGGTGCATGCGGGCGGCCCGTCGACGGCTGCGATGGCATTGCCCCACGTGGATTCCCAGCAAGCGCTCTTTCTCGCCTTTGCATTCAGCGTCTTGCTGTTCACCGGCTTCGAGTCCGCGGCTCCTCTGGCCGAAGAGACGGTGCAGCCACGCAAGGTGATTCCACGGGTCGTAATTTGGTCGATCCTTCTGGTTGGCGCGGTGTGGGTGTTCGTCGACTACGCACTGATCGTCGCATGGGGTCCCGCGAACGCCACCAGCATCGCTGGCGAGCCCAGTCCGTTCTTCACCTTGGCGCACTCAGTGGCCCCCTGGCTGTGGATCTTGGTGGCGCTGGCGTTGATCAACAGCGCGTTGGCGATATCGCTGGCAGGTGTCAATGCCGGCTCACGGGTCATGTTCGCGCTCGGCCGAGCTGGGCTCCTTCCAAAGGCGTTGGGGGCGGTGCATCCAACGCGGAAGACGCCGTGGGTTGCCATACTCGCAACTTCAACGTTCAACGCCGCGTTGGCGCTGACAGTGGGCATCTGGCTTGGCCCGGTTCCGGGCAGCGCATTCATTGCCCTGATCATCACTTTGGGAGTCATATTGGTCTATGTCTTGGGCAATGTCTCAGTGCCGGTGCTCTATTGGCGGCACTACCGCTCCGAGTGGCGTGTCGGAATTCATCTGATCGTCCCCACTCTCGCGACCGTCATCCTCCTCGTCGGCTTGTACTTCTCGCTGTGGCCGATACCGGCCTTCCCCAACAACGTCGCGTTGCTCATCGTCATCGGGTGGCTTGCACTGGGGGCGGCTATCGCTGTCACGATGTGGCGCAAGCACCGGGCGCGTTTCGAAGCAGCCGGTTCCGTCATGTTCGAAAATGATGACAACGAGTCGTAGAGGAGTCGACGATGTCTGATGCGATCGAGGTCAAGACCTCGGCTAAGTCAATCCCCCTCAGCCTTGCAGGCCGCACGGCGATCGTCACCGGGGCAGCCTCGGGCATCGGCAGGGCCATCACGGTTTCCTACGTACAGGCAGGCGCTCAAGTCGTGGCCGTCGACATCGACGAGGCCGGCGTCCACGCCACCGCCGAAATGATCGGCGAACCAGACTTCGTCCTGCCGTTCCGCGCCGACGTCAGCAGCGAAACCGAGTTACGGGCCGTCATCGACGCAACGCTCACCACGTACGGACGGCTGACGACGCTGGTCAACAATGCCGCGATCTCTCTGCCCGGAACAGTAGTAGAGACTTCAGTGCACGATTTCGATCGTAGTTTCGCCATCAACGTTCGCGCCGCCTTCCTGGCGTGCCAGTTGGCCATTCCCCACATGATGACCGCTGGTGGCGGCAGCATCGTCAACATGGGTTCAGTGAACAGTCTCGTCGCCGAGAAGATGCTCACGTCGTACTGCGTAAGTAAGGGTGCTCTGCTCATGTTGACCAAGAGCATCGCCCTCGACTTCGCAGACTCCGGAATCCGCTGCAACTGCATCTGTCCCGGTTGGGTCGACACACCTATCAACTTGGCCCACGCCGAGCGGCTGGGCGGTCTCGACGTCGTCAGATCGACGCTGCCACAGTGGCAGCCGATGGGCAGAGAGGGACGCCCGTCCGAAATCGCCCATGTGGCAACGTTCTTAGCCAGCGACCTGGCAAGTTTCATGACGGGCAGTGCCGTCGTCGTGGACGGTGGGATGACGGCAGGATGAGGTGAGTCCGACGTTCGCTGCAACCGTTGCCGACCTGGTCCATGTACTCGACGCCGAGATCATCGCAGAACCGCGGGGTCTCTCGGTCCCGATTGGCCGGACGGTGGTGCTGGATGAGGCGGACTTCGACGCCGGTGGAGCGGGTGTCCCACGAGACTGCGTAATCCTGCTGATGAGTTCGGACGACGCGGCACTACCCCATCACGCTCGGCAGCAATTGCGGGACACGCGCCTCGCGGCGATCGTGGTGCGCGGACCCCTGTCTGCAGACACCGCTGATGTGGCGCTGGCCGCATCGGCCGCGATGCTGCGAATCCCAGACTCCACCAGTTGGAACGAGGTCCTGAGTCGGCTGCGGGGATTGTCGAGTGCCGAGGGAGAACAGGAACGTGGGTTCGGGACAGGCGCCATGGACCTGTTCGAGATCGCCGACGCGGCAGCCGCGCTCGCCGGCGGGCCGGTAACCATCGAAGACGGCCTTCATCAGATATTGGCCTACTCGGCCGATCAGTCCAACGCCGACTCCCTGCGCATCACCACGCTTCTTCGACGACGCACGCCGGCTGTGGTCATCGACAGAATGCGACGCGACGGGACGTGGCAGCGCATCCGAAATTCTCGAGAGCCGCAGTTCTTAGAAGGCATCGAACCCGGCGCGACACCACGTCTGGTGGTCGCCGTCCGCAGCGAACGCGAAATCCTAGGATCGATGTGGGCAGCACTGCCCGTCGACGGCGAGCAACCGTCCGCAAAGTCGCTCATCGGTTTCGCGCGATGCGCCGATCGTGTCGCCACCCACATCCTGCAATTCGAAGGCGCGGTAGGTCGCGTCCGCAAAGTTGAAGTGGAGCACCTGGCGCGACTGCTGCACGGTGGGAACGACTCCAGCCACGCCGACGCCCCCCGAGTGCTGGCCAATGGCGTGCACACGGTGATCGCCGTGGCATTCGAGTTGAGTCCAGACCGCCGTACGCATGCCAAATCGCGCATCGTCCATGCGCTCGATCGTGCTCGCCTTACCGTCGATGCAGGCTTGATCGTGGGGGACCTCAACGACTTGTTGTACATCGTGGTCACCGCGCCCGATGAACGCTCACCGATTCTCTCGGTCGTCGTCGGACTCATCGGGGAAGCACCAGGGGTCTACATCGGCGTGAGCACTCGCGCGCACAACGCTTCGGAACTGCCTCAATCCCGAGTGCACGCGGAACGTGCGTTGAGTGTGGCTCGTCACCGCCGCACTTCGGGCTGCGCAGCCTATTTCGACGACGTGTGGCCGTCGGCAGCTCTGCTGCGTCTGGCCACCAGCCCCATGGCCAGTGAGATCACCAGCTGGGGTCCCGCACAGCGTCTTGGCGAGATCGATCGCGCCAACAACACCGAATACGTACGTACCCTGCGCGAGTTCCTGCTCGCAGGGTGCGACTCCAGACTCGCGGCAAGCCGGCTCAACGTTCACGTCAACACTGTCCGCTACCGCATGTCGAAGCTGAAGGAAGACGCGGGCCTGGACTTGGACGACCCCCTGGCACGCCTGGTGCTCACGTTGCAGCTCACCCTTCAGCAGATACGCGACGCGTAGAGCGGCGTGCGCCAACTGAGCGCACTGGCGCACCGATCCAGGTCTGACTGCCAGGGTGCCCGAAGATCGCTACCCGTCACGCGAATGTCAAAGTGGCGGCAGCCGATCACAGTTGGGCGTGGTCGGCAGTCCACGGAAGCGATCCGTGATCCAGCGTATTCCACGCTCGCCGTCGACGAAGTAGGTGACGAGGGTGTTCACTGCCACCTTATTGAGGAAGGGGGGCTGTTCGTTAGTCCAGAATTCGACGTCTACACCTTGCGAGCACCAGTCCGCGGCAAGCTGTCTGGCGCCGATCCAGGGGATCAGGGGGTCGAATCTGTTGATGTCGATGTTCACCGGCGCGTGGGGTTTCAGTGAGCCGAGTCGTTGTGCGCCCAAGACAGACCTGATCGGCTCCGCACCGAACATCTGACGAACGTCTTGATTGAAATACGGCTGCAGATGGCGGAATCCGAATTTGAGCACCACCTCGTCGACGCATTCGTAGCGGGTTTTCTGCAGAAAGTCGAGACCCCTGGGTGTCAATGCTTGCTTCAATCCTGGCTCGGCTTCGGGGAATGCAGCGATGAAGGCGTTCAGTGCGTATCCCATGGTCACCACCAGCAGCGACCCGTCGGCGTAGTCCAGACCGAGTGCGGGATCGGCCACCGGCGCGCCTACCCAGGCGCCCACGACATTCATCTCCGGTGCGTAACTGGGGGCCAATTCGGCGGCGGCGCCTGCAGCAGTGCCGCCGGGCCCGTAGCCCCAAAAGGCAACTGGCCCTGCCGGATCGAGGGACGTTCCGGGTAGTCGCTTTGCTGCTCGTGCAGCATCGATGACGGCGTGAGCCGTGGGTACGCGAATGCCAGCGGTGGGAGGTCCGTACGTTCCGGTGCCCTGGTAGTCGGTAATCACCAGCGCGAAGCCGCGGTCCAGCATCGTCGCGATGAAGCCCTCCTCGAAATAGAATACGAAATCGAGGAATCCGCCGTAGTGAAGACCGCCTTCACTGAGCAACCGTGAGATGGCGCATTGGTCCCCGAGTCCTTGTAGGAAGGGCGCAAAGGCTACTAGCGGGCGTGGGCCCTGCCCGGTCCAAGGGCGTTGGGGCTCAATATAAGTGCCCGAGACAGCGACCGACTGACCGCGTCCGTCGGTGCTGCGATACATGAGGCGGGTTGCGGACCCGGAATATTCGCCGTGGCCGGCCGGGTCAAGCGCGATGCGGGACGGTTCGGTACGGATCACGTCGCCGGCCTCACCGTCTGGCAACGGACTGGGCGGGGTGTAGAACGGGCGATATTGGCATTCCGGTTGATAACCGATGTTCGGCGGGCAGTCGGGGTCAGCCATCGCTGTTGGCGCCGGGGCCAGGGGAACCCATGCTGCGAGGACGAACGAGCAAGCTAGCAGCAGGCGCACGACGAATGCTGACGGCATGTGGATGCTCCGGTCTGGCAACGAATTGGCTGGTGCACTGACGGAGCGCGGCTGACGTGTGACGTGAAACTCACTCATGTCATGATAGTGGCCTAGCTCTCAGCGTCGCGAAAGCCCTTGTGCCGCAGGACGGAACGAGCCACCGCGGACGCAGTCGCCTCTAGTAGTGTGGTTGGAGTCGGCCACGCCCGATCCGTATACCGCCAAGAGCGTCAAGGTATGCGGCGCCGGGTGATCGCGACTGCTCGAAAGGGCGATCAGTGAGGGTGCGATCGGTGCCTGAACGTACGCAGTCGTGTCGCGACGATTCCTAGTAGGGACACGAAGACCATTGCAGGACAATCAAATGCCACCACTTCATTCACGGAGCGGCGGTTGTACGCGGCGTGGAGAGGTTCGGTCGCACGGGAGGTGGCACCCGAGAGGCTAATGGCTGATGTCGAACGGCTCGGCTCTGGACTCGGCTGCTAGACGAAGAAGATGGGTGGATGCGTCGTACGCGATCCGCAAGAGCACATTGGAGATCGCGTTCAGTTCAGTGCCGTATGGGGCGCAAATCGACAAGGCCGCCTCAGCTTCCCCGTTGGTACCGGCGATGGGAGCGGCGACGCAGAACGCCTCTCCGGCCGTGCTGCCTCGGTCGAACGCGAGTCTACGGCGCCGGATCTCGGCCAGCTCCACTTGAGACGGCCAAGGGGTGGGCACCGCTGCGGTGGTGCGCTTGGGCCCCGAGTCGTTTGTGACAGTCGGTGCGGATGCCGACCGGCAGGCAAGCAGGAGCTTGCCCCCAGCGGTCCTGTACGCGGGCAGCCGGTCGTCGGTGCTCGACGGCGTCACAACCGTGTGGTGCCCTCGAATCGTTG
>Ga0209051_1002961_pt1 | contig 11566 bp, 14 predicted proteins | sample AraplaCvi_mMS_r2_2_FD_184286 | JGI IMG/M metagenome (GOLD analysis project Ga0209051, IMG submission 184286) | Arabidopsis root microbial communities from North Carolina, USA - plate scrape MF_Cvi_mMS_r2 (SPAdes) (version 2) | ecosystem: Host-associated > Plants > Roots > Endosphere | place...
GAGGGCGGGATGATCTGCGAAATCGGCTCGGGCCGCGAAATTCTCGAAGAAGAATTCCCCGACCTCGATTTCCTCTGGCTGGAAACGGCGGAATCGCAGGACGCCGTGTTCTGGATCAGCGCCGAAGCACTCGGGGTCAAGGCCGGGAAAAAGAGGAAGTAAGCCTTGTTCGCCGTGCTGGCTACTCTTCCGGCTCGGTCGTGAACATCAGCGGGAAGCCGGCCTCCTTGGCGAGGTCGATCGCTTCCTTAGCCTTGGTCTCGGCAATGTCCCTGGTGCAGACAACGACGACCGCGGTGCCCATCCGGTGGGCGGTCAGCATCACACGATAGCCGGTCTCCTCGCTCATCCGGAACACGGCTTTCAGCACCATGGTCACGAATTCGCGCGGCGTATAATCGTCGTTGACGAGAATGACCTTGTAGAGCTTCGGCCGCTCGACTTTGGGCTTGGAGATTGTCTTCGGTTTTAAGCTGGTATCTTCGGCCATCGGCCTCTCCTGACGATGCAATCCTATCGGGAGAACATGCCGGCTATATCGCACCGCAACCGGGATTTTTCAAGCAACTCATCGGAGTGGAATGAGGTCAAACGGCGTCGAGCAGGAGGCATTCGCGGCCTTTTGCACGCACGATAGAGGCGGCACGCTTGTCGAAGGTCGCGAACGTGTCACCGCCGAGCTTGCGCCCCTCGAATTCGATCACACCATCCGCGAAATCTCCTCCGGCTTCCAAGAATGTGAGACCGGCTTCGACCGCAGCGCGATCAAGCGCGACGGTCTTGACGCTCATCCAAGTCTGAATTGCTGCGACGAGGTCGCTCTGGCTTCTTTTATAGAGCCGACGAAGAACCCATGCCATTTCACATAGGGCCTGGTTCGAAATGGTCACCTCGTTCGAGGCCAACAGAGCCTGGGCTTTCGGGCTTTCGACTTCATGATCGAAGATCATTGCTCTCAAAAGGATATTGGTATCGACGATGAGGCTCATTGCTCCGCCTCGCCAGCATAGCTTGCTGCAATTGCCTCGTTGATCTCATCGATCGAATAGCTCTTGCCCGTCGTATTCTTGAACATTCCGAAGACGCTTTCGATCGGCAATTTGCCGGAAATCGGATGGATCATAGCCTGCCGCTTCGGCCGGAGATCGACATCGATCTCGTCGCCGGGTTTGATGCCAAGGTGATCAAGAACCTCCTTTGCCGCTTCGGCCGGAGATCGACATCGATCTCGTCGCCGGGTTTGATGCCAAGGTGATCAAGAACCTCCTTTTTCAAGGTAACCTGCCCTTTCGCGGTGACTTTCAATCTAACCATGACCATTCTCCGTTGATTTAAAGTAAGGCGAATATGCCTTACGCGCAAGGATCGGTAGCGGAGCCTTGACCGCCCGGGCACTTTCCCCCATAGCCACAACAACGAAATTTCTTACAATACAGGGTCCGGACCCATGGGTTTCAAATGCGGTATCGTGGGCCTGCCGAATGTCGGCAAGTCCACTCTCTTCAATGCGCTCACCAAGACGGCGGCGGCGCAGGCGGCCAACTATCCGTTCTGCACGATCGAGCCGAACACCGGCGAAGTCGCGGTCCCCGATCCGCGCATGCAGAAGCTGGCGGCGATCGCCGGTTCCAAGGAAATCATCCCGACCCGCATCTCCTTCGTCGATATCGCCGGCCTCGTGCGCGGCGCCTCGAAGGGTGAAGGCCTCGGCAACAAGTTCCTCGCCAATATCCGCGAAGTCGATGCGGTCGTGCACGTACTGCGCTGCTTCGAGGACGACGACATCACCCATGTCGAAGGCCGCATCAACCCGGTCGGCGATGCCGACACGATCGAGACCGAGCTGATGCTCGCCGACCTCGAAAGCCTCGAGCGCCGCGTCGAACAGACCCGCAAGCGCGCCACCGGCAAGGACAAGGATTCGATCGCGCAGCTTCCTGTCATGGAAGCCGTCATCAAGCTGCTGAACGACGGCAAGCCGGCCCGCCTGCTCCTGAAGACGCTGGCGCCCGAAGAGATCGAGATCCTCAAGGGCCTCAACCTCCTGACCTCGCATCCGGTTCTCTATGTCTGCAACGTCGCGGAAGCCGATGCCTCGACCGGCAACCAGCATACGGAAGCCGTCGCCGCCATGGCCAGGGAACAGGGCGCCGAATGCGTGATCATCTCGGCTGCCATCGAGTCCGAAGTGGCGCAGCTTCCGGAAGAGGAATCCAAGGAATTCCTGTCGGCCCTCGGTCTTGAGGAAGCCGGCCTCGACCGGCTGATCCGCGCCGGTTACCACCTGCTCGACCTGATCACCTATTTCACCGTCGGCCCCAAGGAAACCCGCGCCTGGACGATCGTGCGCGGCACCAAGGCGCCCGCGGCCGCCGGCGTCATCCATACGGATTTCGAACGCGGCTTCATCCGCGCCTTCACCATCTCCTACGACGACTACATCACCTTCAAGGGTGAAGTCGGCGCCAAGGAAGCCGGCAAAGGCCGCGACGAAGGCAAGGAATACGTCGTCCAGGATGGCGACGTCATCCACTTCCGCTTCAACACCTGATCGTGCGGACGGGAGGCCACATGACGCGAGCCGAATACTATTTCGAAGACTTTTCGATCGGGCGGGTTTTCCCGCTCGCTTCCAAATCGGTGACCGCCGACGAGATCGTCGAATTCGCCGCCGAGTTCGACCCGCAGCCCATGCATCTCGACGAGGCTGCCGGCAAGGCGAGCATCCTCGGCGGGCTCTCGGCCTCCGGCTGGCACACGGCAAGCATGTTCATGCGCATGATGTTCGACGGCTGGCTTTCGGCGTCCTCGTCGGAGGGTTCGCCGGGCATCGAGTTTATGGAATGGAAGAAGCCGGTTCTGGCCGGCGACACGCTGTCCGGCCGCTCGACGGTCATGGAATCCCGCACGCTGCGCTCCCGGCCCGGCATCGGCATCGTGAAATTTCTGCACGAGGTGGAGAACCAGCGGGGTGAGGTCGTCATGCGCGGCGAGAACCCGATCATGATGCGGCTGCGCGACGCCGAGGAGAATGCCGCATGAGGCTGGCCGAACTCCGCCCGCCGGGCACCAAGGTCATCACCGGCACGCTTCTCTTCACCGCCGAGGACATCGTCCGCTACGCAAAGAAATTCGATCCGCAGCCCTTCCACGTGGATCCGGAAGCCGCGAAGAACTATGTCTTCGGGGCCCTCTGCGCCTCAGGCTGGCACACCTGCGCCGGCTGGATGAAGACCTATATCGCCTATTGGAAAGCCGAGGTGGCGCGCCTCGAAAGCGAGGGCATCACCGCCCCGAAGCTCGGCCCCTCGGCTGGCTTCAAGAAACTGCAATGGCTGAAGCCGGTCTATGCGGGTGACAGCATCACCTATTCCGTCACGCTGACCGAAAGCCGACCGCTTGCCTCGCGTCCCGGCACCTTCATCAATCTGACCGTATGCGACGGCGTGAACCAGCATGGCGAGGTGGTGATGCGCTACGAAGGCACGGTGCTGGAATTCGCGTGAGGCATGGATGCTGGCGCGGTGTCCTTGCTCCCCTCACTCCTGTGCTTGTCACAGAAATCCAGCCAGCCCAAGTCCTTGGGCTGAAAAGACCCCTCCGCGCCGCAGACGCGGCGCTGCTGGATTCCTGTGACCAGCACAGGGATAAGGATGGCGAGAGGCGGTCCCTCTCAGTGACCTGAAAACTCGACCAGCGTCCTGACTTCAACGCCGAGCGCTTCAAGCTTTTTGCGGCCCCCGATATCCGGCAGGTCGATAACGAAGCAGGCCGAGACGATCTCCGCGCCGAGCTGGCGTAGCAGCTTCACCGCACCTTCCGCCGTGCCGCCGGTCGCAATCAGGTCGTCGGTCAGGATCACCTTCTCGCCGGCCTTTACCGCGTCCACATGGATCTCCATCTCGTCGGTGCCGTATTCGAGGCTGTAGGCCATCCGTACGGTCTGGTGCGGCAGCTTGCCCTTCTTGCGGATCGGCACGAACCCGGCCTTCAGCTGATGCGCCAGCGCGCCGCCGAGGATGAAGCCGCGTGCCTCGATACCGGCGATCTTGTCGACGCCCATGCCTGCGTAAGGCCGCACCAGTTCGTCCACCGCCTGCCCGAAGGCGACGGCGTCGCCGAGTAGCGTGGTGATATCGCGGAAGATGATACCGGGCTTGGGATAGTCCGGAATGGAACGGATGGCGGTGGAGAGCGTGGTTTTGGACGACATGGGACCCAGTCATTTGGCGGCAGGAACAGGGGACGAGCCTATCAACTGAAGGGCGTCCTCCCAACAAAAAAGGCGGTCACAGACCGCCTTTTTCATGTCACGAGGTAAAAACCTCAGTGTTCCTTGTTCGCATAGACGGACTTCTTGGTCAGGTAGATCAGGCCGGTGAAGATAACCAGGAAGACCATGACCATGAAGCCGGTGCGCTTGCGCTCTTCGAGATGCGGCTCGGCGGCCCACATCAGGAAGGCCGAGACGTCCTTGGCATACTGATCGACCGTCTGCGGCGAGCCGTCCTCGTAGGTGACCTGGTCGCCGCTGAGCGGCGGAGCCATGGCGAGCGCGGCAGCGCTGGCGAAATACGGATTATAGTGGGTGCCCGGAGCAACCTCGACGCCGGCAGGCGGTTCCTGGTACCCGGTCAGCAGCGAATGGATGTAATCCGGGCCGCCCGACTGGTACTGGGTGAACATGTCAAAGATGAACTGCGGGAAGCCGCGGGTGACGCCGCGCGCCTTGGCGAGCAGCGACATGTCCGGCGGTGCTGCGCCGTTGTTGGCGGCAGCGGCCGCCTGGGCGTTGGCGAACGGCGACGGGAAGTAGTCGGACGGAACGGCGGCGCGTTCGAACATTTCGCCTTCGTCGTTCGGGCCGTCCTGAACCTTGTAGTTGGCGGCGAACGCCTTCACCTGGGCTTCCGAATAACCGAGACCTTCCAGCGTGCGGAAGGAGACGAGGCGCATCGAATGGCAGGCGGAACAGACTTCCGTGTAGACCTTCAAGCCGCGCTGCAGCTGACCCTTGTCATAGTGGCCGAACGGACCCGCGAAGCTCCAGTCGGTTTCCTTGGGGTGGTGGATCGGAAAATGCGGCGTTTCCGAATGTTCGGCAGCCGGTGCCGCAGCATGGTTTTCCTGTGCAATCGCCGAGGCAACGCCCATTCCCGCCAGGAAGGCCAGCGAGACGAGGCTTGTAACAAGCTTGTTCATAATTCTAATCCCTCTCGGTCGCAGGCGTCAGGCGCGGGCTTCGGCGGATTTGCCGTTCTTCTTTTCAAGAACCGCTTCCGTGATGGAGTTCGGAATGCGCCTCGGCGTTTCGAACAGGCCGAGCAACGGCATGATCACCAGGAAGAAGCCGAAGTAGTAGACGGTTCCGAACTGCGACATGAGCGTGAACACGCCTTCCGCCGGCTGGGATCCGAGCCAGCCGAGCATGATCGCATTGGCGACGAACAGCCAGAAGAACAGCTTGTACCAGGGACGATAGACTGCCGAGCGGACCTTCGACGTGTCGAGCCAGGGCAGGAAGAACAGGATGATGATCGAGCCGAACATCACCAGCACGCCGCCGAGCTTGGAGTCGATCGGGCCAACGTTGAAGGTGATGGCGCGCAGCATCGCGTAGAACGGCAGATAGTACCATTCCGGAACGATGTGGGCCGGGGTCTTCAGGGCGTCAGCCGGAATGTAGTTGTCCGGATGGCCGAGGAAGTTCGGCATGTAGAAGACGAACCAGGCATAGACGATCAGGAAGACGGAGACGCCGAGCGCGTCCTTCATGGTCGCATAGGGCGTAAACGCGACGGTGTCGGTCTTGGTCTTGACTTCGACGCCGGTTGGGTTGGTCTGGCCCGTGACGTGCAGCGCCCAGATATGCAGCACGACGACGCCGGCGATCATGAAGGGCAGCAGGTAGTGCAGCGAGAAGAAGCGGTTCAGCGTCGGCTGGTCGACGGCAAAGCCGCCGAGCAGGAACTGCTGTATCCATTCGCCGACCAGCGGGAAGGCCGAGAAGAAGCCGGTGATAACGGTAGCACCCCAGAAGGACATCTGACCCCAGGGCAGAACATAGCCCATGAAGCCGGTCGCCATCATCAGGAGGTAGATCACCACGCCGAGGATCCAGAGGATTTCGCGGGGCGCCTTGTAGGAGCCGTAGTAGAGGCCGCGGGCGATGTGAAGATAGACGGCAACGAAGAAGAACGACGCGCCGTTGGCATGCATGTAGCGCAGCAGCCAGCCGTGGTTGACGTCGCGCATGATCTTTTCGACCGAGTCGAAGGCGGCACCGGTCGAGGCGACATAGTGCATGGCGAGCACGACGCCGGTGAGGATCTGGACGATCAGCATCACCGACAGCATGGCGCCGAAGGTGTAGGCATAGTTCAGATTGCGGGGAACGGGGTAGGAAACGAAGCTGTCATGGATCATGCGCGGCAGCGGAAGCCGCGAATCGATCCACTTCTCGATGCCGGTCGACGGCTGGTATGTGGAATGACCGCTCATAAGTATGTATCCCCTCACCCGATCTGGATAACTGTATCGGACTTAAAACTGAAAGTCGGAATGGCGAGGTTCTCCGGGGCCGGGCCTTTGCGGATACGGCCGGCCGTATCGTAGACCGACCCGTGGCACGGACAGAACCATCCATTGTATTCGCCGGACTGGCCGAGCGGCACGCAGCCGAGATGGGTGCAGGAGCCGATCATCACGATCCAGTTTTCCTTGCCGGCGCCGCCCGAACGGTCGATGCCGGTCGCCTTCGCATCGGCCGCCAGGTTGGCGTTGCGGGCAACCGGATCCTTGAGCTCGGCCATCGGCACGTCGGCCGCCGCCTTGACTTCTTCCGGGGTGCGGTTGCGGATGAAGACCGGCTTGCCGCGCCACTTGACCGTCAGCGACATGCCCGACTGCAGGGCCGCGACATTGACCTCGATCGAGGCGAGCGCGAGCGTCGAAGCGTCCGGGCGCATCTGGTCGATAAAGGGCCATGCCACGGAAACAGCGCCGACGGCGCCGGCCATACCGGTCGTCAGGTAAAGGAAATCACGGCGAGTGGGCTCGCCCAGTGTTTCGCTATGTGTGTCGTGCTCGCTCACGGCTCAATCATCCTTCTCACGCAATTCGCGGAAACCGCCCTGCCCCCGTCCCGGGCGAATCTCGGTTGAACACAATTCGACCACAGATTCCCCAGCAATCCGGCGCGTTCTATGCTTGATCGCAAAATATGTCCAGCCTTGGCAAGGGGCTGGGACCAGTTTGTCGCGGGAAAACCCGAAGGGTTGCGGGCTACCGTGTCAGGCAGAGCACAGGCCCGGGAAACCTGGCGCGGAACCCGAGCTCCAGACCGGGAAAACCACGTCTTTTCCGAAGGAAATGACGGGGATGGCGCGCTTCCCGTTAACCGCCCTGCCGGGTGCCGCATTGCAACAAATCCGACCGCATGTTAGGCCAAGCGCACGACAGAAGGCGGCCGCCCCGGACATACCCGAATGAGACAAACACTATCGGTTGCCATCTGCGTCATCGTGTCGCTCGTACTGATGGCGATCGGGACGCGTTACATACACCCACACTGGATCCTGGGAACGCTCTACAGCCTGCAGCTGCATGCGGCGGCAGCCTGCGCACTGGCCATGATCGTCGCGCTTCTCGTCAAGCGCCACTTCGTCGTCTGGCTGCTGTTTGCCGTCTCGCTGCTGTTCACAGGCCACGCGGTGCTGATGGGCCGCGAGTTCGTCGCGCCGCTGACGGCAGCGGATGCCGGCGCGCCGACCTTCCGGCTGATGTCCTTCAACATCCTCAACGACAACTTCGAGAATGCGGAAGACATCGTCTCAACGATCCGGTCTTCTGGCGCCGACCTCGTCAACATCATGGAAGCCGCCCCGCTCAGGGTCTACATGGGCGAGCTCGCCAAAACCTATCCCTACCGGGTCGGCTGCGGCGTGCTGATCGAGGACTGCGACCAGCTGATGCTCTCCAGGGTGCCGATCGAAGCGCCCGTCGTGCAGTCGCTGAGCGATATCTTCCCGGATCGCTTCATCCTGGCGAAGGTGACGGTCGCCGGCCGGCCGATCCATTTCGTCGGCATGCATACGACCAAGCCCTATTTCGACAATTTCCATTCGCTGGAACTGAACCGCGCGGCGCTGGCAATCAGCGAGACCACAGGCCCCCTGCTTCTTTCAGGCGATTTCAACGCCTCCAGCATCGCGCCGAACATGCGGCGTTTCCTGAACAATACCGATCTGGCGACGGCCGAGGTCGAGCCGGCGACCTGGCCGATCCGGGCCGGCGTGTTTGGCCTGCCGATCGACCATGTCTATGCCCGGGCGCCGCTGAAGATAAAGTCGCTGACGCGCATTCCCACGGCGCACGGCTCGAACCACTACGGGCTGATCGCCGAGATCGCGATCACCGGGCAGTGAGCCCGAAAGATTATTGGGCGGCGTCCGCGGCAAGGAAACCGCCGGACTGCCGCGCCCAGAGCTCGGAATAAAGCCCTCCCCGCGCGATCAGCTCGTTATGGGTGCCGTCCTCGATGATCCGGCCCTTGTCCATGACGATGAGCCGGTCGAGAGCTGCGATGGTCGACAGCCGGTGGGCAATGGCGAGCACGGTTTTTCCCTGCATCAGCCGTTCCAGGTTCGACTGGATCGCCGCCTCCACCTCCGAATCCAGCGCCGATGTGGCCTCGTCGAGCACCAGGATCGGCGCATCCTTGATCATCACCCGTGCGATCGCCACACGCTGGCGCTGGCCGCCGGAAAGCTTCACGCCGCGTTCGCCCACATGCGCGTCGAACCCCTTGCGGCCGCGCTGGTCCTCGAGGCTGGCGATGAACGCATCCGCTTCCGCCTTGCGCGCCGCCTCGACGAGCTGCGCCTCGGTCGCATCCGGCCGGCCGAACAGGATATTGTCGCGGATAGACCGGTGCAGCAGCGACGTATCCTGTGTCACCATGCCGATCTGGGCGCGCAGCGATTCCTGTGTCGCCTTGGCAATGTCCTGCCCGTCGATCAGGATACGTCCGCCTTCGAGATCGTAGAACCGCAGGAGCAGGTTGACGAGCGTCGACTTGCCGGCGCCAGAACGCCCGACGATGCCGAGTTTTTCGCCCGGCCGGATCGTGAGCGACAGGTTGTCGATGACGCCCTTCGTCTTGCCGTAGTGGAAACTGACATTCTCGAAGCGGATCTCCGGACGCTTCACCACCAGCTGCGTGGCGCCCGGCGCATCCACCAGCCCGATCGGCTGCGAGATCAGCTCGGCCGAATTCTGGATCGTGCCGATATTGCGCATGATGCCGTTGAGCTGCGTCATCAGCCGGCCGAGCAGGAAGTTGAGCCGCAGCATCAGCGCCATGGTGAAGGCGACCGCGCCGGACGAGATCAGACCGGAGAGCCACAGATGCACGCTCATCGCCGCCATGGTGACGATCATCGTGCCTGACAGAAAGGCCATCGAGGCGCGCACGCTGGTGAGCAGCCGCGTGAACGCGATGATCGTGTCCTGAAAGCTCTCGAAGCCCGACAGCATGTATCGGTCGTTCGCTTCGTCGCGGCCGAAGAGGCGAAGCGTCTGGATGTTCGAATAGGCGTCCACCATGCGTCCGGAAATCATCGAACCGGCCTCGGCGGACGCCTTCGAATGTTCGCGGATGCGCGGCACGTAATATCGGGCCAGCATCGCGAAGATGGCAAGCCAGGCGACGACCACGATCGCCAGCCGCCAGTCGAGGCCTGCGACGAGCGCGATGGTCGAGACCGAGTAGATGCCGACGAACCAGACGCTTTCCATGAACGAGGTCAAGACGTCGCCGGTCGCCTGCCCCGCCGACCAGACTTTCGTGACGATGCGGCCGGAAAAGTCGTTCTGGAAGAAGGAGAGCGACTGGCGCGACACGTGGATATACGACTGCCAGCGCACCAGGTTGTAGAAACCGGGCGTGATGATCTGCTGGTCGACCAGCGCCGTCAGAAAGCCGATCAGGAAGCGGCCGATGCCGACCACCAGCGCCATGACCACCAGCTCGGTCCCGTGATTGGCCAAAAGCCCCGCCCAGCCGTCGGCGGGTTTGGTCGTGTCGAGGATATCGACCAGCCGTCCGACATACCAGAACATCGCCGCCTCGACGCCGGCCGCAAGCCCGCCGAGCACTAGCATGGCGAAGAAGGGAAGCTTTGCCTGGCTGACATAGAACCAGACGAAGCCGATGAGACCAGCCGGGGGCTTCAGGTCGTCCCGCCTCGCAAACGGCTTGATAAAGCTCTCGAAGATGCGGAAGACCGGTTTCAACATGCTCCGGATATAGGCGGATTCTGGTCATGGGCAAAGCAAAAGCGGGCGAGCGGCGGCTTACATTTTCTTAATGTAAAACCACAGCAGACATGCTTTCGGGTCTATTGGACATAATCATGATCAATCACTATGATTGCCAAAAGGAGTTCGCATGGAAACGCGTGTTCTGACTGCGCATGTACCGGTTCAGCTTGCTGAGAAAGTGGACGAACTTGCGAGCCGCCTCGAACGCTCGAGGGGATGGGTGGTCAAGCAGGCCCTCGCGAATTGGGTCGAGCTTGAAGAGGAGCGACGGCGTCTGACATTGGAAGCAATGGCGGACGTGGACGAGGGAAATGTGGTCGATCAGGAAGAGGTCGATAAATGGGTTTCCAGCCTGGGAACTGACAAACCTCTGCCCCGCCCCCTCTGATGGAGGTGAAGTGGTCGTCAAAGGCGATATACGACCTCGACCGCCTCCATGATTTTCTTGCGGCGGTGAACGCAGCCGCGGCGGCGCGCACGGCCCGAAACCTGGCGGCAGCACCCAAAAAACTCATCCAGCATCCGCGGCTTGGTGAAAGGCTGGATGAGTTCGCACCCCGTGAAATCCGGCGCCTTTTGATCGGTGATTACGAGTTGCGGTATGAGATACAGGAAGAGATGATCTTTCTTCTCCGTATCTGGCACACGCGCGAAAACCGAATCTGAATTCTGCGGGAGAATACCTGCATCAGAGCGAGAAAAGGGACGACGGCGGAGACTACTCCGCCGCCTCTTCCTCGATGACGTCGTCATGGCCAATAAAGCCGCCGGACTGGCGGTTCCAGAGGTCGGCATAAATGCCGCCCGAGGCCACGAGCTCGCGATGCGTGCCGGCCTCAATGATCCGGCCGCGGTCAAGCACGATCAGCCGGTCCATTTCGGTCAGCGTCGACAGCCGGTGGGCAATCGCGATCACCGTCTTGCCCTGCATCAGCGAGAACAGGTTCTCCTGGATCGCCGCCTCGACTTCCGAGTCGAGCGCCGAGGTCGCCTCATCCAGCACCAGGATCGGCGCGTCCTTCAGGAAGACGCGGGCGATCGCGATGCGCTGCCGCTGGCCGCCCGACAGTTTCACGCCGCGTTCGCCCACATGCGCATCGAGACCTTTTCGTCCCTGCAGGTCGGCAAGCCCGTCGATGAAGTCCCAGGCATTCGCGCGCTTGGCCGCCTCGATGATATCCGCGTCACTCGCATCCGGCTTGCCGTAGGCGATGTTGTCGCGGATCGACCGGTGCAGCAGCGA
>Ga0209051_1002964_pt1 | contig 11563 bp, 9 predicted proteins | sample AraplaCvi_mMS_r2_2_FD_184286 | JGI IMG/M metagenome (GOLD analysis project Ga0209051, IMG submission 184286) | Arabidopsis root microbial communities from North Carolina, USA - plate scrape MF_Cvi_mMS_r2 (SPAdes) (version 2) | ecosystem: Host-associated > Plants > Roots > Endosphere | place: USA...
AGCGTGCAGGAGCTGGCCCTCGGCGAAGTAGTTCCCGAGCAGCTGCAGGCCCACGGGCATGCCGTGCTCGCCGAGGCCCGCGGGCACGCTCATGCCGGGGAGGCCGGCCAGGCTCCCGGGCAGCGTGAAGATGTCGGCGAGGTAGGCCTTGACCGGGTCGTCGCCCTGCTCGCCGATCTTCCAGGCCACGGTGGGGGCGACGGGGCCCGCGATCAGGTCGCACTGGCGGAAGCAGGCCTGGAAATCGTCGGCGATCATGCGCCGCAGCTTCTGCGCCTGCAGGTAGTAGGCGTCGTAGTAGCCGTGGCTCAGCACGTAGGTGCCGATCATGATCCGGCGCTTCACCTCGGGGCCGAAGGCCTCGGAGCGCGTGCGGCGATACATCTCGGCGAGATCGTTGTACCGCGCGGCGCGGTGGCCGTAGCGCACGCCGTCGAAGCGGCTCAGGTTGGAGCTCGCCTCCGCGGGGGCGATGATGTAGTACACCGGGATCGAGAGCTCGGTGCGCGGCAGCGAGACGTCCACGAGCGTCGCCCCGAGCTTCTCCAGCTCGGCGAGCGCGGCGCGCACGCGGCCGGCCACGTCCTGCGCGAGCGCGGCGGGGAAGAACTCGCGCGGCAGCCCGATGCGCAGTCCTTCCAGCGGCCGGGCCGGGCTCGCGCCCGTGCGCTTCTCGAGCATCTGCGCGTGGAAATCCTGGGGCGGGCGCTGCACGCTGGTGGCGTCGCGCTCGTCGAAGCCGCTCATGGCGGAGAGCAGCAGGGCGCAATCCTCCGCGGAGCGCGCGAAGGTGCCGGCCTGGTCGAGGCTGGAGGCGAACGCGATCATCCCGAAGCGCGAGCACACGCCGTAGGTGGGCTTGATGCCGGTGATGCCGGTGAAGCTCGCGGGCGTCCGGATCGAGCCGCCGGTGTCGGTGCCCGTCGTCGCCGGCACCAGGCGCGCGGCGACGGCGGCCGCGGAGCCACCCGAGGAGCCCCCGGGCACGCGCGTGGGGTCCCAGGGGTTGCGCACGGGGCCGTAGGCGGAGTTCTCGTTGGCCGAGCCCATCGCGAACTCGTCGCAGTTCAGCTTGCCGAGCGAGACGACGCCGGCCGTCTTCAGGCGCGCGACGACGGTCGCGTCGAACGGGCTGCGATAGCCCTCGAGCATGCGCGAGCCGGCCGTCGTGGGGCCGGACTCGGTGACGAAGATGTCCTTGTGCGCGATCGGCACGCCCACCAGGACGCCCTCGTCGCCGGCGGCGCGGCGGTCGTCCGCGGCGCGGGCGGAGGCCAGGGCGCCGTCCGCGTCGATCGAGAGGAAGGCGCCCGTGGTGTCGTCCTTGGCGCGCGCGAGCAGCGCCCGCGTGGCCTCGACGCTGGAGACCTGCTTCGCCGCCAGGGCCCTCGAGAGTCCGGCCACCCCCAGGTCGTGCAGTTGCGTACCGCTCATTGGAAGCCTCCGTCCTGGCGGACTGCGGCGCGAGCGCCCTTCGGAGCGGCCGTGCGGGCGCTCATTGGGAGCCTCCGTCCTGGCGGACTGCGGCGCGAGCGCCCTTCGGAGCGGCCGTGCGGGCGCTCATTCGATCACCTTCGGCACGAGGAAGAGGCCATCCTGCGCGAGCGGCGCGTTGGCCATGTTGCGCTCGCGCGCGTCGGGCTCGGTGACGGCGTCGGGGCGCAGGCGCAGGGAGACCTCGCCGATCGCCGACAGGGGCGTGTGCAGCGGCTCGATGCCCGAAGTGTCGACGGCGCTCATCTGCTCGACGATCTTGAAGAAGGCGTTCAACTGGTCGAGCATGGCCGCGCCTTCGGCGGGCGACAGGTCGAGCCGCGCCAGGCTGGCGATGCGGCCGACGTCTTCTGAGGTGAGAGACATGGGGTGAAAATCCGGCTGTTTCGGCGATTGTTTACGGACCCTTCGGGTATTATCCGCGGTTAAACCAGAATCCTGAGCACACCCGCGCGCAAGGCATGAGTGCAATGCACGAATGCCTGCCTCACGGGTCGCGCGTGGCCCCACCAGAGATTCCACCCCATTCATGCGTCCTGTGGCCCAAGCGACATCCGCCTGCCTGGCGATCCCGCCAGGGTATGCCGTCGCCGGCAAGGCCTGAGCGGGCCCTCCCGCCCGCACGCCTCGCCAGTCACCCGACGCCACCAGCCTCCACCCCATGTTCTCCTCCCTGCGCCGCTACTTCTCGACCGATCTCGCGATCGACCTCGGCACCGCCAACACGCTGATCTACGTGCGCGGCAAGGGCATCGTCCTCGACGAGCCCTCCGTCGTGTCGATCCGCCACGAGGGCGGCCCCCACGGCAAGAAGATCATCCAGGCCGTCGGCAAGGAAGCCAAGGCGATGCTCGGCAAGGTGCCGGGCAACATCGAGGCCATCCGCCCGATGAAGGACGGCGTCATCGCCGACTTCGTCGTCACCGAGCAGATGATCAAGCAGTTCATCAAGATGGTCCACCCGCGCAGCCTGCTCACGCCGAGCCCGCGCATCATCATCTGCGTGCCCTGCGGCTCGACGCAGGTCGAGCGCCGCGCGATCAAGGACGCGGCCGAGGCCGCCGGCGCCAGCGCGGTCTACCTGATCGAGGAGCCCATGGCCGCGGCCATCGGCGCGGGCCTGCCGGTCTCCGAGGCCTCGGGCTCGATGGTGGTCGACATCGGCGGCGGCACGACCGAGGTCGGCGTCATCTCGCTCGGCGGCGTGGTCTACAAGGGCAGCGTCCGGGTGGGCGGCGACAAGTTCGACGAGGCCATCATCAACTACATCCGCCGCAACTACGGCATGCTGATCGGCGAGCAGACCGCCGAGCAGATCAAGATGGGCATCGGCTCCGCGTTCCCCGGCTCCGAGGTGCGCGAGATGGAAGTCAAGGGCCGCAACCTCAGCGAAGGCGTGCCGCGCAGCTTCACGATCAGCTCCAACGAGGTGCTGGAGGCGCTGACGGACCCCCTGAACCAGATCGTCTCCTCCGTGAAGAACGCGCTCGAGCAGACGCCGCCGGAACTCGGCGCCGACATCGCCGAGCGCGGGATGATGCTCACCGGCGGCGGCGCGCTGCTGCGCGACCTCGATCGCCTGCTGGCCGAAGAGACCGGCCTGCCCGTGCTCGTCGCCGAGGATCCCCTGACGTGCGTCGTGCGCGGTTGCGGCATGGCGCTGGAGCGCATGGAGCGCCTGGGCGCGATCTTCACCTCCGACGACCGGTAAGCGGCCCTTTTCCGCGCGGCGGCCTCGCGGGGCGTCGCCGCGCAGGCTGTCGCGAGGCCGACACAGGCACCGTGGCGCTCGACGCGGAGCGCGGCCTTGCGATAATCGTCCGATCGCCTTCATCACCTAAACGCTCTTCGTCCTCGGCGCCCGTCGTGGGGCGTCGACCCCCGCCATGCCGCTCGGCACCCTCGACCGCCGGCCCCCGCCGCTCTTCCACCAGGGCCCGTCCGCGCTGACGCGGCTCGTGATCTTCTCGGCGCTGGCGCTGTTCCTGATGGCGGCCGACACGCGCTTCGCCATCACCCGCCCGCTGCGCGCCGGCCTCGCCGTGGTGCTCCTGCCCATCGAGCGCGCGCTGCAGATGCCCTTCGACATGGCGGGCGCCGGCGCCGAATACGTGCGGGGGTTGCAGGCCGCGCAGGCCGACCTCAACAAGGCCAGCGTCAAGCTCGTCGCGCAATCGGAGCGCGCCTCGCGCGTGGAGGAGCTCACCGCCGAGAACAACCGGCTGCGCGCCCTGATCGACCTGAAGCCGGCGCTGCCGGTGAGGTCCGTCGCCGCCGGCGTGCTGTACGAGGCGAGCGACCCCTTCTCGCGCAAGATCTTCATCGACCGCGGCGCCACGCACGGCGTGGTGCCGGGCGCCCCCGTCATCGACGAGGCGGGCGTCCTCGGGCAGGTCACGCGCGTCTACCCGATGTCCTCCGAGGTCACCCTGCTGGTGGACAAGGAGGCCGCGATCCCGGTGCTGAACACGCGCACGCGCCAGCGCAGCGCGGCCTTCGGGGCGGACGGCTCGTCGCTGGAGCTGCGCTTCATGGCGGGCAACTCGGACGTCAAGGTCGGCGACCTGCTGCAGACCAGCGGCGTGGACGGCATCTATCCGCCGGGCATCGACGTCGCCCGCGTCACGAAGGTCGATCCGCGCGCCGACTCGGCCTTCGCGCGCATCGCCCTGCAGCCCACGGCCTCCGCCGACGGCGTGCGCCACGTGCTGGTGCTCGAGCCCGTCGCGATGCAGCTTCCGCCGCGGCCCGACGCCGAGGCGGAAGCCGCGACGGCCGCGGCCTCCTCGGGCAAGGGCGCGAAGCCCGGCGCGAAGGGGACGAAGAAATGATCATGGCGCGCGGCACCGACGACCAGCTCCTGCTGCCGGTCAATCCGCTGTTCCTCTGGTTCTCGCTGTTCGCGGCGCTCGTCTTCAACATGCTGCCCTTCGGGCGCGTGGCCGCGATGCCCGACGTGCTCGCGCTGACGCTCGTGTTCTGGAACGTGCACCAGCCGCGGCGGGTGGGCATCGGCGCGGCCTTCGTGTTCGGGCTGCTGATGGACGTCCACCAGGGCTCCGTGCTCGGCCAGCACGCGCAGGCCTACACCCTCCTGAGCTTCCTCGCGATCACGGTGCACCGCCGCCTGCTCTGGTTCTCGCTCGTGGAGCAGGCCCTGCAGATCCTGCCGCTGTTCATCGCCTCGCACGCCGTCTCCCTGATCGTGCGCCTGCTCTCCAGCGGCAGCTTCCCGGGCTGGACGCTGCTTCTCGCGCCGCTGTTCGAGGCGATGATGTGGCCGGTGGTGACGATCCTGCTGCTGGCGCCGCAGCGCAGGGCTCCAGACAGGGACGAACAGCGCCCCTTGTGAACTCTCCCGGGCCTGCCGACTCCGTAGCCTTGAAGCCCTGACCCAGCGACCGTGAAATCCATAACCGAGCTGCGCAACATCGAGGTCGAACTCGATCGCTTCCGCACGCGCACCATCGCGGCGGCGGCCTTCGTGATCATCGCGTTCGGGTTGCTCGTGTTCCGCTGGTTCACGCTCCAGGTCATCCGCCACGAGGACCTCGCGGCCCAGGCCGAGGCCAACCGCATCGGCGTCGTCCCCATCGTGCCGAACCGCGGGCTCATCGTCGACCGCAACGGCATCGTGCTGGCCACCAACTACCCGGCCTACACGCTGGAGATCACGCCCTCGAAGGTCGCGGACGTCGAGGCGACCATCAACGAGATCGGGAAGGTCGTCGAGGTCACCGCGCGCGACCGCCGCCGCTTCAAGCGGCTGATGGAAGAGAGCAAGAGCTTCGAGTCGCTCCCGATCCGCACGAAGCTCAGCGAGGAGGAGGTCGCGCGCTTCGTCGCGCAGCGCTTCCGCTTCCCGGGCGTCGAGATCAAGGCGCGGCTGTTCCGCAACTACCCGCACGGGGAGCTCGCGAGCCACCTGGTCGGCTACATCGGCCGCATCAACCAGGAAGAGAAGAAGAACATCGTCGAGAACTGGACGGACGAGGATCAGGCCAACTACCGCGGCACCGAGTACATCGGCAAGCTGGGCCTCGAGCAGAGCTACGAGGCGGAGCTGCACGGCACCACGGGCTTCGAGCAGGTCGAGACCTCGGCCAGCGGCCGCGCGGTGCGCCAGCTCGCGAGCCGGCCGGCGACGCCCGGCAACACGCTGCAGCTCTCGATCGACATCCGGCTGCAGGGACTCGTCGAGGCCCTGTACGGCGACCGCCGGGGCGCGCTAGTCGCGATCGACCCGCGCAACGGCGAGGTGCTCGCATTCGTCTCCAAGCCCACCTTCGACCCCAACCTGTTCGTCGACGGCATCGACCCGGAGAACTGGAAGGAGCTGAACGAGTCGATCGACAAGCCGCTGCTCAATCGCGCCATCCGCGGCACGTACGCGCCCGGCTCGACCTACAAGCCCTACATGGCGCTGGCCGCCCTCACGCTCGGCAAGCGCTCCGCGCAGTGGGCCATGCGCGACCCGGCCATCTACGTCTTCGGGAACCACACGTTCCACGACGACGTTCCCGAGGGGCACGGGTACGTCGACATGTACATGTCGATCGTCAAGTCCTGCGACATCTACTACTTCTCGCTCGCCAACGACCTGGGCGTCGACACGATCGCGAGCTTCATGGCGCCGTTCGGCTTCGGCCAGCCCACCGGCATCGATCTCGAGGGCGAGCTGCGCGGGATCCTCCCGTCGACCGAGTGGAAGCGCAAGGCCTACCGCAAGGCCGAGCAGCAGCGGTGGTACGCGGGCGAGACCATCTCGCTGGGCATCGGCCAGGGCTACAACAGCTTCACCATCGTGCAGCTCGCCAAGGCGATCACGATCCTGTCGAACGGCGGGCAGCGCTACACGCCGCACCTGGTGCGCGACATCGTCGACGTCGTCTCCGGCGAGCGCCACCCCGTCGTGCCCGAGCACCTGGATCCGCTGCCGATCAAGCCGGAGTACGACGACATCATCCGCAACGCGATGGTGGGCGTGAACAAGGAAGGCACGAGCGCGCGGTCCTTCGTGAACGCGGGCTACCAGGCGGGCGGCAAGACGGGCACGGCGCAGGTCGTCGGCCTCAAGGCCAACGAGAAGTACAACGCGGCGAAGATCGCGGAGCACCTGCGCGACAATGCCCTGTTCATCGCATTCGCGCCGGCGGACCACCCCACGATCGCCCTGGCGATGGTCGTCGAGAACGCCGGCTTCGGCGCGCAGAACGCCGCGCCGATCGCGCGCCGCGTGTTCGACTACTGGCTCGCGGGCCTCTACCCTACGGACAAGGATTTCGCGGGCGTCCAGGCCGGCATCGCCACCGCGCCCGTCGAGCCCTCGGTGCCGATATCGATGGCGACCAACATCAAGCTCGGGACGAACGTCGCCCCGGGCGAATACGCCGCGAGCGCGGCGCAGGCCGGCGCTTCGGCCGCCTCCGGGGTCGCGAGCGGCGCGGGTGCGGCGAGCGGTGCGGCCGCCGACGCGAATGGCGCGTCCGCCGCGTCCTCCGCGCTCGCCGCGTCCGCCGCCCTGCCGGGGGCCAGCGGCGCGGCTGCCCGGGCCCTGATCGCCGCGAGCGCGGCCCAGGCCGCGAGCGCCGCCCGCGCCGCCGCCGCGGAGGATGCGTTGCGCAATGCCGGCCCGGGCACGGTGCCGGTGGCCACGCCGGGCTCCGCCTCGGCGGTGGCGAACCGCCTGCGCCTGAAGCCCGGGGCCAACCGCGCGTCCGCCCCGGCGGCCTCCGGCGCGCGCCCGCCTGCGGTGTCGGCCTCCACCGCGGTCCACCGCCGCATGGCCCCCTTCCAGTCGCCCGGGTCCTCCGCGCCCGCGGGCAAGGAGCCCCGCCCATGATCGCCGTCGTCGAACGTCCCACGCCGTGGCAGCGCCTGCGGCCCATCCTCCTCGGCTTCGATCCCACGCTGATGGTGGCGGTGCTGATGCTGTGCGGCATCGGCCTGACGATCATGTATTCGGCGGGCTACGATTTCGGCACGCGCTTCACCGAGCACGCACGCAACATGGGCATCGCGTTCCTGGTGCTGTTCATCGTCGCGCAGATCTCGCCGCAACAACTCATGCGCCTGGCCGTTCCGATCTACACGATCGGCGTGGCGCTGCTGATCGCGACCGCGATCTTCGGCATCACGAAGAAGGGCGCGACGCGCTGGCTCAACGTGGGCGTCGTCATCCAGCCCAGCGAGGTGATGAAGCTCGCCATGCCGCTGATGCTCGCCTGGTATTTCCAGAAGCGCGAGGGCAAGCTGAGCACGCTGGACTTCGGGATCGCCGGCATCCTGCTGCTCGTGCCTGTCGGCCTCGTCGTGAAGCAGCCCGATCTCGGCACCGCCATTCTCATCCTCTCGGCGGGCATCTACGTGATCTTCTTCGCGGGCCTGTCCTGGAAGCTGATCGTCCCCGTGGTGCTGCTCGGGGCGGGCGCCATCGCGGCGATCGTCCTGAGCGAGGAGCGCATCTGCCAGGACGACGTCGTCTGGCCGCTGCTGCGCGAGTACCAGAAGCACCGCGTCTGCACCCTGCTCGACCCGACGACGGACCCGCTCGGCAAGGGATTCCACATCATCCAGGGGATGATCGCGATCGGCTCGGGCGGGGTCACCGGCAAGGGGTTCATGAGCGGCACCCAGACGCACCTCGAGTTCATCCCCGAGCGCACGACCGACTTCATCTTCGCCGCCTTCTCCGAGGAGTTCGGCCTGGTGGGCGACTGCCTGCTGCTCGCCGGCTTCACGCTGCTGATCCTGCGCGGGCTGGCGATCGCCAACGACGCGCCCTCGGTCTTCACGCGGCTCCTCGCCGGCTCGATCACCCTGAGCTTCTTCACCTACGCCTTCGTCAACATGGGGATGGTGAGCGGCATCCTGCCCGTCGTGGGCGTGCCCCTGCCCTTCATCAGCTACGGCGGGACGGCGATGGTGACCATCGGGCTGGAGCTGGGGCTGCTGACCTCGATCGCGCGGTACAGGCGGAGCATCCAGACCTGACGGAATGCGGGGTCAGGCCTGAAGGCCCGACCCCTTCGACCGCGAGCAGGGGGTCAGGTCTTCAGACCTGACCCCGTATTTGCTCCGCTCGTCGCAAGCGCGGCCGCGATCCGCGCCGCGATCGCCTCGTCGAACGCCACCGCCCGCCGCGACTGCGTGTCGAGGTGCACGCCGGTGAGCTCGCAGGTGGCGGCCACCGTCTCCTCGCCCGCCAGCCGCATCTCGTGCTCGAAGCGGATCGTCTTGGCGCTCACGGTGAGCACGCGCGAGCGGATCTCGAACACGTCGCCTGGCAGCAGCTCGCGCAGGTAGCGCAGGTGCTGCTCGACGGCCACCATGCCGCGGCCGTTCGCGCGCAGCCAGGCCGGCGTGAGGCCGAGGCGATGGAACAGCTGCCACGTGGCCTCGTCGAAGCGGCCGACGTAGTGCATCACGTTCATGTGGCCCATGTGGTCGCAGTGCCAGGGGTAGACGGTGCCGGCGGCGGTCGGCGAGTCGTGGTCCATGGGGAGGCTCCTCGGGTGGCGGGCCGTTCTCAGGCGGCGGGAGGCGGGGGCGGCTGCTGCGCCGCGCCGTCGCAGGCGAAGCGCACCGTGAACAGGGCGCCCTCGGTCTCGCCGCTGCCCGGCACCGGCGTGCGGGCCGGGCCGACGGAGATGGTGGCGCCGTGCTTCTCGGCGATCTCGCGCACGATCGCGAGGCCGAGGCCGCTGCCGTCGACGTCGGTGCCGAGCGCGCGATAGAACGGCTGGAACACCTGCTCGCGCTCCGCCTCGGGGATGCCCGGGCCCGTATCCTCCACCTGCAGCACGAAGACCTGCCCGAACGGGTCGGCCATCAGGCGCACCGTCACCGTGCCGCCGGCGGGCGTGTACTGCAGGGCGTTGTCAACGAGGTTGCGGATCAGCTCCCGCACGAGCATCGGCTGGCCGCGCAGCTTCGGCGCCGGCGGCTCGCGCTCCGGGCCCTCGTAGCCGAGGTCGATGCGCTTGTCCATCGCGCGCGGGACGAAGTCGCGGACCGCATCGGTCGCGAGCTTCACCAGCGGCACGTCCTGCAGGCGCCGCGCCTGCTCGTGATCCTCCGCCCGCGCCATCGCGAGGAGCTGGTTCACGAGGTGCGCCGCGCTCTGGCTCGATCGCGCGATCTGCTTGAGCGAGCGCATCACGGCCAGCGGGTCGCCGCCGGCGTCGAGCTCGCGCTGCGCGAGCTCCGCCTGCATGCGCAGGCCCGCGAGCGGGGTCTTCATCTGGTGCGCGGCATCGGCCAGGAAGTGCTTCTGCGCGCCCATGGACTGGTCGAGGCGGGCGAGCAGGTCGTTGATCGAGCGCACGAGCGGGGCGACCTCCTCCGGCACGTCGTGGTCGTCGATGGGGCTCAGGTCCTGGCTCTCGCGACGGCGGATGCGCTGCTGCAGTGCGTTCAGCGGCGCGATGCCGCGCGCGAGCGCGAACCACACCAGCAGCACCGCGAGGGGCAGGATGACGAACTGCGGCAGGATGACGCCCTTGATGATCTCGGTGGCGAGGCGCGAGCGCTTGTCGAAGGTCTCGGCGACCTGCACCACCACGCCGCTGTTCGCCCCGCTTCCCGTGCCGACCCACAGCCAGGCGACGCGCACCGGGTCGTTGTGGACGATGTCGTCGCGGAACTGGATCTCGTCGACGCCGCCGACCGGGCGCTCGTCGCCGGGGGCGGCCAGCTCCGGGTCGCCGCCCACGAGTTCGCCCTGCGCGTCGCGCACCTGGAACCAGATGCGGTCGACGTCGTCGCTGCGCAGGAGGGCGGCGGTCGGCTCGCCGAGGCGCAGGTCGTGCCGGCCGGCGAGGCCGCGGTCGAACAGCGGGTCGTTGCGCACGTCGCGCGCCACGCTGTGGGCGAGCTGCCCGAGCTCGCGGTCGTACGGCCGGTTCGCGATGCCCTGCGCCACGAGCCACGTGAGCGCGACGCTCATCGGCCACAGGAGCAGCAGCGGGGCGAGCATCCAATCCAGGATCTCGCCGAAAAGGGAGCGCTGTTCGTGACGATCGGGCATGGCGGCACGGCGAGGATAACTTGCCGACCGCGAGGAGCGGGGTCAGCTCTCCGAGCTGACCCCGGCATTCGATCGCCGCCGCGCAATGCAGGGGTCAGGTCGAAGACCCGACCCCTCCCTCACGACGGGATCTTTTCCAGGCAGTAGCCGAGGCCCCGCACCGTGGCGATCCGGATCGGCCCCTGCTCGATCTTCTTGCGCAGCCGGTGGATGTAGACCTCGATGGCGTTGTTGCTGACCTCCTCGCCCCACTCGCACAGGCGGGTCACGAGCTGGTCCTTGCTCACCAGGCGGCCGGCGCGCTGCAGCAGCACCTCGAGGAGGCTGATCTCGCGGGCGGAGAGCTCGATCATCTGGTCGTTGATGTAGGCGACGCGGCCCGTCGCGTCGAACGTGAGCGGCCCGTGGCGGATCACGCTGGAGGCGGTGCCCAGGCCGCGCCGCGTCAGCGCGCGCACGCGCGCCTCGAGTTCCTGCAGCGAGAACGGCTTGGCCATGTAGTCGTCGGCGCCGAGGTCGAGGCCCTTGACGCGCTGGTCGACGCTGTCGGCCGCCGTGAGGATCAGGACGGGCAGCGCCGAGCCGCGCGCGCGCAGCTTGCGCAGCACCTCCAGGCCGTGGAGGCGGGGCAGGCCGAGGTCGAGGATCAGCAGGTCGAACTCGTGCGATGCCAGCGCGGCGTCGGCCTCGGTGCCGCTGGAGACCTGGTCGACGGCGTAGCCCGAGCCGCGCAGCGTGCGCAGCAGGCCATCCGCGAGGACCTGGTCGTCTTCGGCGATCAGTATGCGCATCGGCTGTCTCCTTGCCGCTCTCGTCGTTGAATCGGCCGCTTTGCGCGCGGCGCGCATTTCGCGGCGAAATCCGGGCGTTCGTCGCGCCCGCCATTTCGGAACCGGAGCAACATTCTATGGATCGTGCGCCCGCTGGCTCATTTCGTGAGCCACCGTGCACGGATACTTTCTTCACCGGCGGCCTTCGGGCCGCGATATTCCGGCCGGAATTTTGATCGCAGCAGTGCTGTACAAATATCCAGCCTCTGAC
>Ga0209051_1002977_pt1 | contig 11536 bp, 12 predicted proteins | sample AraplaCvi_mMS_r2_2_FD_184286 | JGI IMG/M metagenome (GOLD analysis project Ga0209051, IMG submission 184286) | Arabidopsis root microbial communities from North Carolina, USA - plate scrape MF_Cvi_mMS_r2 (SPAdes) (version 2) | ecosystem: Host-associated > Plants > Roots > Endosphere | place...
TCCTGACGGGAATCTCGGCCGGATCGATCTGCTGGCATGCCGGCGGCACCACCGACTCGTTCGGTCCGCAGCTGCGGCCCGTCACCAACGGACTGGGTTTCGTGCCCTACGCCAACGGCGTCCACTACGACTCCGAGGCCGAGCGCCGCCCCCTTCTGCATTCCCTCGTCCGAGACGGGGTCTTGCCTGCCGCCTACGCCACCGATGACGGCGCCGGGCTGCTCTACCGCGGTACCGAATTCGTCGAGGCCGTCGGTGAAACGGGTTCGGCTGGAGCGTATTTCATCGAGGCGTGTAACGGTGCCCCGGTCGAGACGGCCCTGGACGTCCGGCGGCTGTGACCATGCAATCGATTTGCCTCAGACCTGCTGACGACGCCGACTTCGAGTTCTTCTTTCGACTTCACAAACAGACGCTGGGCCCCTACGTCGAACAGGTGTGGGGGTGGGTCGACGAGGACCAGCGTGCTCACTTACAACGCACGATCGACATCGACGCCACCCAAGTGGTCGTCATCGACGGCGTTGACGTCGGGCGGTTGAACGTTGGTCATCTCGCGGGCGACGTGTACCTCGGTCTCATCGAGATCGCTCCCGACCACCAGAAGCGGGGCGTCGGTGCACGCATCCTGCGAAGCGTCCTCGACTGCGCCTTCGCCGATGGCAAGAGGGTGCAACTACACGTGCTGGACGTCAACGCGGGTGCGTACCGGTTGTACCGCCGGCTCGGATTCGACGAGGTGGGCCGGGAGGGCGCCGCCCCGGCAATCCGCATTCGAATGCGGGCCAATCCCGCTGGCGCTGGCCATGAGCGCAGTCTTGATCAAAGCATGACAGGACCGTGGCACCTGCGTTCTGCCACCCTGGAAGATCGTGGGTTCGTCGTCGAGATGGCGCGGCACGCCTGCGTCATCGAGGACTGGCCACTCCCTGATGCGGATTCCGAGGACGTCCACGACCTCCTGCCGTCCAATGACGACACGGTGCTCGTTGCCGCCGATGTACTGGGCCGCCCGGTCGCGGCAGCATGGACCTTCCACAGCGACCCGCCACTCATGGTCGACGAGGGCGGTACCTCGGTACCGGAAGTGTGCATCGCCGTCGTCCCCGAGAGCCGCGGACGCGGTGCAGGCGGCGCGCTCCTCGACGAACTGGTACGGCGCTGCGCGCCTCGGCACGTCGCACTTTGTCTGAATGTTCATCAGCGCAACACCAACGCACGCAAGTTGTACGCCCGCAAGGGGTTCCAAGAGGACGGGCAAGGGCGCGGAAGCTTGGGCGTGGTGATGCGCAAAGAACTACGTCGGGACTCTGCGACGTGACGATCGACTATTACCTGCCGGGGCGTCTGACCAATCTTGATACAGTGCTGGCCAGGTTGCTCGAGGGACTTGATCCCGATCCCGTGACCATCTGTGCGCCTCTCCATGCGTCGGTCATACGACTCAAAGATCGAGCGGCGTGCGAATTGCCGAGGAGCGTCTGGTGGAAGATCAGATCCGACCGGCTGCGGATCTGGTTAACCGGCTGGGTGCGCTCGATCCGAGGCCACTCACTGCGCCGCAGGGTACTTGCTGTGCGCGATTGCGTTCTCGAGGTGTTGCCGCCCGGGTCCGCTGTGGATTCGCAACCTATTTCGAGGAAGGCCTGGCTGTCGATCACTGGATCGTCGAGTACTGCAACAACGTAGGTTATCGGTAGGTTCGTCTGGATCCGGAGATCCTCGGACAGCGGATCGTCGAACATCCTGAGGACCTCGTGACAGGGCAATTCCTGTCTGGTTGCGAGGCGTGGAGTGCATTCCGCCGCAACGAAATCGACGCCGCCCGGTTCGGCGTGCACGGCACCGAGAATTGGGGGCCAGCCGAAATCCGCGGCAATGCTGTCAAAGATCTCGCGGCGATGAACAAGGTCGAGATGCTCCCCTGGGATGAGTGGGGCCGGATGACCGATGCGTACGACGGGAAGATGGGCACTGACTACGACACCCTCCTCGAGGAGGTTGCCGCCGTGTGCGCATCCGATTACACGATTGCCATCGCAGAGCTTTACGAAGCCGAGGACCTTCGTGTCCCAGATGACCTGATCTGCTGACGTTTCTGCCCGCGTAAGGGACCAGTTTTCTAGGTCCGCAAAACATGTGCGCTAGACGCGAACCTTCCCCTTGGAGGAAGAAGACTCAATCCCATTGCTCTCGGTTTGAGCAGGTAACTGGGATGGAATCCAACCGGTCAGTCGAATCACGACTGCGGCTACTGAGCGAATGGTGCGGGCGTCGGTGAGAACTCGGTGCACGGTCGTGGGGCAGTTGGATTCGAGCGACACCGCCATCTGTCCACTCGATTCGATGTGGCGACTTAGTTCTGCCCCCGTCTCGCGCTGACCGAGGCGGTTGCGGGCGGTTGCTTCGGTACAGGTCAGCAGGACAGCGACCGCCTCGACGTCGCGGCCCAGAGCTTGGAGAAGTGAGTCCATGACGGTGGGGAGCACACTCACCGTGTTGGTGTAAATCAACCGGTTATAGCCCTAGCGCTTGAAAGGCCTGCCGCAGCCTCGGCATACCACTCGTACCGCTCGTTGTGGAGATCAACTTGCATGGGCAACTCACTCGGGAAACGCGAGATCATGACATTCGCAGGCAGGTCCCCGGCTGGAGTGATTTGTGATGTGCAGGAAGCGTTGCTTATGGCGTGGGGTAAACGCTTGTAGCTCCGAAGTGGGTACAGCGGAGGCTTGCACACCGCGTTGACCCAATCCATTGGCCAGTGCGACACCCGGTCTATGAAGGATACTCGTCGGCCAGAGTAACCGCATTCCGCAGAGGCATTGCACCGCGCTTGCCGGGTTGGAGACCACAGCCACGTGCCCAGCAATCATGACGCAAATCGCCATGGCAACCGCACAGGCCGGCAGCAAGGGCTTCGGCCGCATACATAGTGCCCGGCTGCGTTCCACAGCTACCATGAAGCGTGTTGCGTGGCGCTCGCGCAGCTCCGTTCGAGGACATAGTGCAGCGATGTGTTCGACCAGAGATCAGGCCGCAGCAGTCAGACGACGCAACCCTTGAGTGCGTTGGCAGCGGTGACGCCGTACTACGCGCACGCCATCGCCGTACCTATGTCGAGGACAGTCCAGCGGAAACCGTCCCGCCTGAATAGGATTCCGGCCGGCTGAAGCGTGATCGACGAGACTGCGGTCCAGCCGATTGCAAACGGCGGCGAGCACTGAATGCTCGAAAAGCCAATTGGGGTCGCCAGCCGGCTGTACAACTCAGGACTCAACTTCAGCGCTGCCATCAGCGCCTCCTCGGTCGCTGTTTCGGTTGTCCGTCCCCGCTTAGGGAAGCGCATTTGGCCGTTATCCTCACCGCCGCGGCCGCAATGCGGAACCGCGTATCGCCCACCCCAATCGGCCCCTGACGAGTAGTCAAACAGGGCCCAACGCAGGGGTCGCGTGCCAAAGATCGCACCCGAAGGTCATTCGATTTGCCTATGAACCGCCATCGTCGATCGGTATGGCGCAAGGGCATTCTCCAGGAGCCTTCCGCCTTGATATGGACACGGCCATCGGCAATCGGAGATTGACCGAACCGGCGTCATCACCCCTGGAGGAAGGTTGAAGCACATGTCGGCATCACTGGAAGGCAAGATCGCGCTGATTACTGGCGGTAGCAGCGGCATCGGACTTGCCACCGCTCAACGCTTCGCGAAAGAGGGCGCGACGGTGTACATCGTCGGTCGCCGGCAGCAGGAACTCGACGAGGCCGTGGCCCTCATCGGAGGAAACGCGACAGCGGTCCAGGGCGACGCCACGAGCACGAGCGATCTCGACCGCGTCTTCGACCGCATCTCCACCGAACACGGCCGGCTCGACGTCCTTGTCACCAGTGCCGGGCTCGTAGACCCACTCGAGTTCGGCAGCGTCACCGAGGAGAGCTTCGACAAGACCTTCAACCTCAACGCGCGAGCCACTTTGTTCACCGCGCAGAAGGCTCTCCCGCTGATGCGCGACGGCGGCTCGATCGTTCTTGTCGGCTCCATTGCCGCCTTCAAGGGCATGCCCGGCTACACCACCTACAGCGCATCCAAGGCGACTCTGCGTTCTTACGCCCGAACCTGGGCCCAGGAATTCCAAGACCGCGGGATTCGGGTCAACACGATCAGCCCCGGCCCCGTCGACACCCCCATCATCGACGGCCAGGCCGACTCCAAGGAAGGTGCCGACCGCATCCGTGCGAACTTCGCCGCCAAGATCCCCCTGGGCCGGATGGGTCGGCCCGAAGAACTCGCCGCCGCAGCGTTGTTCCTGGCATCCGACGAGAGCAGTTTCATCACCGGCGCCGAACTCAGCGTCGACGGCGGCATGGCTCAGGTCTGAGCCCCCCGGGAACGATCGAAAGGACATCACCATGTCGAACACCTCGACAGACACCCCTCGCGGCCTGGTCGTGGTTCGCTACATCTACAACGACGACACCCAGACTCGCGAGCAGACCCTGCCCGCTCATGAGGGCTTCCTGCGCGGCCTGGAAGCATCGGGCGACCTCGCCCTCGGCGGTCCTCTCATCGACGAGCCCGGCGTGCACGCCATGCTGATCGTGCGCGCTGCGTCACTCCACGGTGCGCACGAACTGGTCGCCGAAGACCCCATGCTCACCGCCGGCGTTCTCGAATCGCGCGAGTTCACCCGATTGATTGCTGCATTCGGCGGCCTCCAAGAAAGTCAGAAGGCCGCTCGCGGAGACGGAGCCCGATAGCCTGGAACTCGCTGTCGTCCAGAGGAATTGATCCGGCACAGCTTGAGGCGGAGGGTCGATGGAGATTCGTGACCTACGTGTGTTCGTCGCCGTCGCCGAGGAAGGAAGCCTCTCCGCGGCGGCGCGCCGCTTACACATGAGTCAGCCCGCGGTCACGCAAATCGTGCACACGTTGGAAAAGCAACTCGGTGAACGGCTGTTGCAACGCAGTCACGTCGGCGCCAGCCCGACAGAACGAGGTTTTTTTCTACTCCACGAAGCGCGTGCGCTGGTGGACCACCACGACCGCATCGTCGCTGAGATGACCACGTCGAACAGCACCGGCGTGGGGCCGCTGCGGATCGGGGTCCCCCTGGAATTACCGCCAGACTTATTGCCCTCGGCAGTTGCCCGGGTCGGCGCAGTCTTTCCCGACCTCGTCGTGCAAATGCGTCACGCCCGCAGCACCGACCAGCTCGACGCGTTGAAGGCCGGGGAACTCGACTTGGCCTTGCTTCGAGACCGGCCCCTCGACAGAACGATTGACAGCGTCCCGGCAGTGACAGAAGCAATGGGGGTGATCCTGACCGCGGCGCGGGCCGAGGAGCTGGCCCAACCTGACGGTGTGCCGCTCCATCGCCTGGTCGACCTGCGTTGGGTCGGGTTCGCACGCGGCGACGCCCCCGCCTGGCACGATCAGGTCAGTGCCACCTTGCGCGGCCACGGCGTCGTCGGAATCGACTGGGTGGTCGAGCAGGACCGACCTGTCACTCCCGAGGTCAAACTCGCCGCAGCAGGAACGGGACAAGCGTTCGCGCTCGCGTCCAAGGGATGGGCTCGTCCACTCCCAGAAGGCTTGGTGTGGAACAGATTGCTGGGTGACCCCCTCATCCGACGCACCTGGGCCGCATGGCACACACAGTCTCGACGGCGAGACCTCGCCAGCCTCGTCGCCGACCTCGACCTAACCCACCCCGCTGGTGTTGTCTCGTTCCAGGAGATCTGGGGTCGATCTCGTCTCGGCCGAGGGGCTGAGGCGGCGCTCGAATGGCCCATGTAGCCGCTCGCGTCGTCTTGGACTTCAAGACCTCGGTTAGGCGTTGGGCAGGAATCGAACGCGAGCTCGTTCATCTTTCTGACGGTTGGCGGCTTGTGCGCCGTCGAAGGCTTGCAGAGCTTCCGCGGTGGCGACGTCTAGATACACGGCGTGGCGTCACCACGGCACGCTGCCCGCGGCGTTGAACAGGCCCCCGGTCGGGCCGTCGGCCCCGACCTGCGCCAGCCGCACGACGACCTCGGCGCCCTCCTCCACGGTCTGCGTTCCGGTGTTGCCGTTGAGGTCGGTCTTGGTGAAGCCGGGGTCGGCCGCATTGATCCGCATGGCGGGAAACGCCTTGGCGTACTGCACGGTGACCATGTTGACCGCCGCCTTGGACGCCGGGTAGGCCACGCCGGGATAGACATCGGCGGGGATGCTGGACACCACGGTCAGCGAGCCCAGACCGCTGCTCACGTTCACCACCACCGGCGCCGCTGAACGCTGCAGTAGTGGCAGGAACGCGTGCAGCACCCGTACCGTGCCGAAGACGTTGGTGTCGAACGTCTTTCGGACCAGGTCCGCGGTGACGTCCGCCGGGCCGATGACGGCATTGCCCTCGCCACGCTCCTCTATCGCCGCGTTGTTGACCAACACGTCGAGCGCCTCGATCGTCGCCGCGGCGGCGGCAACGGATGCGTCGTCGGTGACGTCGAGCTGTACCGCCCGCGCGCCGAGCCGCTCGGCGGCCGCCTGGCCGCGGGCGAGATCCCGGCTGCCAATCCACACCGTGTGGCCCGCCGCGACCAGTTGCCGTGCGGTCTCGTAGCCGATGCCCTTGTTTGCCCCGGTGATCAGTGTCGTCGTCATTCCTCCACCATCCGCCCACGAGGCGGGCCCAGCCAGGGACTGCTGATACCAGGACGACGCACGCAGATCGGGGCACAGTGGAGGGATGGCCGAGTTCGGACACGCGGTACGACGGTGGCGCGACCGCGTCTCCCCCGAGGCCGCCGGGCTCCCCCTCGGCGGGCACCGGCGCGCCACCGGGCTACGCCGCGAGGAGCTCGCCCAACTGGCCGGCATCTCGGTCGACTACGTCACCCGCCTCGAGCAGGGCCGCGCGACGAACCCGTCCGAGCAAGTCGTCGAGGCCTTGAGCCGGGCCCTACGGCTGTCGAGCGGGGAGCGGGAGCACCTCTTCCACGCCGCGGGTCTCGTACCGCCAGGTCAGGGCACCGTGCCGGCGTTCATCACCCCGAGCGTCCAGCGCCTGCTCGACCGGCTCACCCACACCCCAGTCGCCGTGTTCGACGCCGCTTGCACGCTGCTCTTGGCCAACCCGATGTACACCGCCCTGATGGGCGAATTCCACGGCAACGAGCGCAATGCGCTGTGGCGCAACTTCCTCGGCGCGGGCACCCGCGTCCGGCACACCCCCGAGGGCCTGCTGGCCCTGCAGACCGCTCAGACCGCGCAGTTGCGCGCGACCGCCAGCAAGTACCCCGCCGATCACACCGTGCGACGGCTCGTCGCAGAGCTGCGGGCTAGGAGCGAGCTGTTCGCCACGCTGTGGGATTCCGGCGCCGTGGCACGGCCCGACGGTGCCCGCAAGACCGTCGACCACCCGCAGGTCGGGGCCATCACGCTGGACTGCGACGTCCTCACGATCGACGGAGCCGATCTGCACATCATGATCTACAGCGCCGAACCGGGCACCGCCGACGCCGAACAGCTGTCGCTGCTGGCCGTCATTGGTCTGCAATCCCAGGTCGGTTGACTAGCCACACGAGCGATCGGTGAATGAAGGTGCCGCCCTGCAGGAGCCGACGCCAGCGGGTGACGACGTCCTCCGCGACAACCGCCCCGCAAGGTCGAGCGCCGACGAATACTTGGGAGTACCTACACAATGGCTGGACGGTCGCGCATCTCGAGAAACGAGACAACCGCCGGGCACGCGTCAACCCCACCAAACACAAAGGCCACGAACCATTTCTGGTTCGTGGCCTTTGGCACCGCGGTTTGGAACCGCTCATTGTGGGCGAAGGGGGACTTGAACCCCCACGTCCCGAAGGACACTGGCACCTGAAGCCAGCGCGTCTGCCATTCCGCCACTCGCCCCAACAACCGGGAGAGACTATCACGCACTCGGGCCCGCCTCCCAACCGCGCAGCTCGGCCCATGCCCGCCGCCGGTCAAAGCCCTGACCAGCCCCGATCCGATCGTCCCCAACGCTTGGTCACGTTCTGACGCCCGTGGCCGATACCATGCCAATAGGAATCGACACCCGCGACACGCAGGTTCGTCTACTGCGTAGAGCGCGACCATCACGACGAACAGCGAGGCAGGCGGTGACATGGGACTCGTCGACCGCTTCGAGCGCAAACTCGAGGCAACCGTCGGTGACACCTTTGCGCGTGTCTTCGGCGGCTCCATCGTTCCGCAGGAGGTCGAAGCGATCCTCCAGCGCGAAGCCGACGCCGGCGCACGCGAAGTCGGAGGCGGCAGAATTTTGGCCCCCAACGACTACGTCATTACCCTCAGTGCATCCGACTTTCACAAGGTCCGCGCCGACCCCGACCTCACACCGACGACATTCGCCCGATACCTGGAGGGATACATCCGTGATCAAGGGTGGCAAACGTATGGTGATGTGGTCGTTGGATTCGAAGCGTCACCGCAGTTGCACACCGGCCAGTTTCGCACTCGTGGAACGGTCAACCCAGACTCGACCAGCGGCGCAAGCGCCTCTGTCCCCCCAGACCGTGCTCACACCGAACCAGGAGTTCCACCGATGACCGACAACCCGAGCTACCGCGGCGGCGGCCAGGGACCAGCGCAGCCTGGCGACGACTACTACGAGTACGGCCGCCAGGGCGACGAGCCCCGCGCCCCGTATCCGCCAGCCCCCGAAGGCGGATATCCGCCCGCGCCTGCCAGCGGTCAGCCCGCTCAGCCGGCCGGTGGTTACCCGGAGCAGGGTGGCTACGACCGTGGCGGTTACCCGGACCAGGGCTACCCGCCGCCGTCCTACGACCAGCGGCCGCCCTCGGGCTACGGCCCGCCGGCGAGCCCGCCCGCCGGTTACCCGGACCAGGGTTACCGCCAGCCGCCTCCCGGATACGGCCCCCCGGCCGGCGCACCCGGTGGGTACGGCGAATCCGGTGGCTACGACTACGGCCGCCCGCCGGCCCCGCCCCGCGGTGAGGAGTACGGCCGTCCCGCCGAGCCTCAGCGTCCGACCTACCCCGAGCAGGGCGGCTACCCGGACCAGGGTGGCTACCCCGAGCAAGGGGGCTACCCCGAGCAGGGCGGTTACCCAGACCAGGGTTACGGCGCCCAGGCCTACGGACGTCCCGAGCAGGGCGGCTACGGCGCTCCTCAGGCGGACTACGGCCGCTACGGCGACCAGGGGTCACCTCAGGGTTACGCCGACCCCGGTTACGGCCAGCCCGCCGACGGCGGCTACGGCCAGTCCGGTTACGACTACGGTCAGCCGCCTGCCGCCGCTCCGGCGGCCGGCTACGGCGCTGCCGGCGGTTACGGCTCGGCCGGCGCGAGCGTGACGCTGCAGTTGGACGACGGCAGCGGCCGCACGTACCAGCTGCGTGAGGGCGCCAACGTCATCGGACGCGGCCAGGACGCTCAGTTCCGCCTGCCGGACACCGGCGTGTCACGTCGTCACCTGGAGATTCGGTGGGACGGGCAGGTCGCGCTGCTGTCGGATCTGAACTCCACCAACGGCACGACGGTCAACAACGCTCCCGTTCAGGAGTGGCAGCTGGCCGACGGTGACACCATCCGCCTTGGCCACTCCGAGATCATCGTCCGCGTTCACTGAGCGCTCAGGCCGGTGACGGCTGGAGGCCAAGCCCGTACTCGTGCCTTGCACCCGTCACCGGCCCAAGTATCGTGACGTTGCCGACGACGGCTGAGTCAGCCGCAGGTCGGTCGCGACGCGGCCCGGGAAACGGTGCGGTGACGCCGACCCGGCGACATCGGGACGGTGACGGAGAGGACGTCAGATGCAGGGGATAGTGCTGCAGCTGACGCGCGTCGGTTTCCTGCTGCTGCTGTGGCTGTTCATCTGGTCCGTGCTGCGGATCCTGCGTACCGACATCTACGCCCCCACGGGTGCGGTGATGGTCAAGCGTGGGCTCGCGTTGCGCGGAACGTTGCTGCCCAGCCGCGGCCAGCGCCGCAACACCCCGCGCCAGCTGGTGGTCACCGAAGGGGCGTTGGCGGGCACGCGCATTCAGTTGGGTGCTCAGCCGGTGCTGATCGGCCGCGCCGACGACTCGACGCTGGTGCTCACCGACGACTATTCGTCGACACGGCACGCGCGGCTGTCCCCACGAGGGTCGGAATGGTACGTCGAGGACCTAGGATCGACCAACGGTACATACCTTGACAGGGCGAAGGTGACGACGGCGGTAAGGGTTCCGATGGGCACGCCGGTGCGGATCGGCAAGACCGTGATCGAGTTGCGCCCATGAGTCTCGTCCTCCGTTACGCGGCCCGCAGTGACCGCGGCCTGGTGCGCGCCAACAACGAAGACTCGGTGTACGCCGGGGCGCGCCTGCTCGCTCTGGCCGACGGCATGGGTGGCCACGCCGCCGGTGAAGTCGCCTCCCAGCTGGTGATCGCCGCGCTCGCCCACCTCGACGACGACGAGCCGGGCGGGGACCTGCTCAGCCAGCTCAACTCCGCGGTCCACGAAGGCAACTCGGCGATCGCCGCGCACGTCGAAGCCGATCCCGACCTCGAGGGCATGGGCACCACCCTCACCGCAATCCTGTTCGCAGGAAACAGACTTGGCTTGGTTCACGTCGGCGACTCACGCGGATACCTGCTGCGCGACGGCGAACTCACCCAGATCACCAAGGACGACACCTTCGTCCAGACCCTGGTCGACGAGGGCCGCATCACCGCCGACGAGGCCCACAGCCACCCGCAGCGGTCGCTGATCATGCGGGCGTTGACCGGCCACGAGGTCGAGCCAACGCTGACCGTGCGCGAAGCCCACGCCGGTGACCGGTATCTGCTGTGCTCCGACGGCCTCTCCGATCCCGTCAGCTTCGACACCATCCAGGAAGCACTGCAGATCGCGGACGTCACCGAAAGTGCCGACCGGCTCATCGAGATGGCCCTGCGCGGCGGCGGCCCCGACAACGTGACCGTGGTGGTCGCCGACGTCGTCGACTACGAATACGGCCAGACGCAACCGATTCTGGCGGGCGCGGTGTCCGGACAGGACGACCAGAGCGCACCCCCCAACACCGCGGCGGGTCGGGCGTCCGCCTTCAACCCCAAGCGCGTCGCGGCGGCAGCCAACCGCCCCGCCGTCACACCCGCCGCACCCGTCAAGAAGCCGCGTTCGCGGCGCACGATGATCTTCGTCGCGCTGCTGCTGCTGGTGTTGGTCCTCGCGGGACTTGCGGTGGGCCGCACGGTCATTCAGAACAACTACTACGTCGCCGAGAGCGACGGCTCCGTGTACATCATGCGTGGGGTGCAGGGCAGCGTCGCGGGAATGTCGCTGCAGGAGAAATTCCAGATCGCCTGCCTGGACTCCCGCAACTCGATCACCAACATCGGCGTCGACGACGCCCGCGGCGGGTGCAAGCCCCTGCGGGTCGCCGATCTTCGCGAATCCGAACGCGCCCAGGTGACCGCCGGCCTGCCCGGCGGCACGCTCGACGAGGCCATTCGCCAGCTCAGGGAGCTGGCCCAGTCCTCGGTGCTGCCGATCTGCGTGCCTGCCTC
>Ga0209051_1002980_pt1 | contig 11528 bp, 11 predicted proteins | sample AraplaCvi_mMS_r2_2_FD_184286 | JGI IMG/M metagenome (GOLD analysis project Ga0209051, IMG submission 184286) | Arabidopsis root microbial communities from North Carolina, USA - plate scrape MF_Cvi_mMS_r2 (SPAdes) (version 2) | ecosystem: Host-associated > Plants > Roots > Endosphere | place...
CGAGACCGACGATCTGCTCGACGAGATCGACGACGTGCTCGAGGAGAACGCGGAGGACTTCGTGCGGGCGTATGTCCAAAAGGGCGGACAGTGACCTGGCCGCATAACGATCGGCCGTCTTCCTTCCCCCAGAGTCTTGGAGCGCCCTCGCTGCCCTCGATGGACACGTCGTCGTTCTACGAGTTGCTGCGTCGGAATTCGCCGCATCTGCTCCCCGCGAGCCGACCGGGCGACCTGACGGTGAGCGACGCGCTTCCGCACGGCACCACGATCGTGGCGATCAAGTTCCCCGGTGGCGTGCTGATTGCCGGTGACCGCCGCTCCACGCAGGGCAACATCATCGCCGGGCGCGACGTCCAGAAGATCCACGTCACCGACGACTACACCGCGACCGGCATCGCAGGCACCGCAGCCATCGCCGTCGAGTTCGCCCGGCTGTACGCCGTCGAGCTCGAGCACTACGAAAAGGTCGAGGGCGTCGCACTGACCTTCGCGGGCAAGGTGAACCGACTGTCGATCATGGTGCGGGGCAATCTGGGTGCCGCCCTGCAGGGCTTCGTGGCACTGCCACTCTTGGTCGGTTACGACCTCGACGATCCCAATCCCGACGGCGCGGGACGCATCGTGTCGTTCGACGCGGCCGGCGGCTGGAACGTCGAACTCGAGGGCTACCAGTCGGTGGGCTCGGGGTCCATCTTCGCGAAGTCGTCGATCAAGAAGTTGTACTCGCGGGTGACCGACGCCGAGTCCGCGTTGTCGGCGGCCGTCGAGGCGCTCTACGACGCGGCCGACGACGACTCCGCGACCGGCGGGCCCGACCTGGCGCGCGGCATCTACCCGACGGCCGTGGTCATCGACGCCGGCGGCGCGGTGGAGGTCACCAAGGACCGGATTGCCGCCCTCGCCCGTGAAGTCATCGAAAGGCGTTCCCGTGACGAGTCCTTCGGCATCGATGAGGGGACGGTAGAGCTGTGAGCTTTCCGTACTTCATCTCGCCAGAGCAGGCGATGCGTGAGCGCTCCGAGCTCGCGCGCAAGGGCATCTCCCGCGGCCGCAGCGTCATCGTGCTCGCCTATTCGGGCGGCGTGCTGTTCGTCGCGGAGAACCCGTCGCGCTCCTTGCAGAAGGTGTCGGAGCTGTACGACCGGGTCGGTTTCGCCGCGGTCGGCCGGTTCAACGAGTTCGACAAGCTGCGGGTCGCGGGCATCCAGTTCGCGGACACCCGCGGTTACGCCTACGACCGGCGCGACGTCACGGGTCGTCAGCTCGCGAACGTGTACGCCCAGGCGCTCGGCACGATCTTCACCGAGCAGGCCAAGCCGTTCGAGGTCGAGCTGTGCGTGGCCGAGGTGGCGCACTACGGCGAGACGAAATCGCCTGAGCTGTACCGCATCACCTATGACGGATCCATCGCCGACGAGCCGCACTTCGTCGTGATGGGTGGCACCACCGAGCCGATCATCACGGCGCTCAACGAGTCGTTCACCGAGAACGCCAGCTTGGACGAGGCGGTGAAGATCGCCGTCGACGCGCTGAAGTCGGGCATCGCGGCGGCCACCGGCAGCGGCGCCGAGCCCCGCACTCTTGGCCCGGCGACGCTGGAGATCGCGGTCCTCGACGTCAACCGCCCCCGGCGTGCGTTCCGCCGCATCACGGGTTCGGCGCTCGAGGCGCTGCTTCCGGTGGAGGAATCCGTTCCGGAGCAGCAGCCCGAAGCGGACTCCTAGACGATCTCGTCGAGATCGTCACCCCTGCCGGTGGCGATCTCCTTGATCTTGTGGACCGAGTGGGTGGCGATGTCCATCGAGCTCGACACGATGCCCTCCACGCCGGCGGAGACGTCTCCCTTGAGGATGTGGCCCGCGCTGTCGACGATGTCGGCCGACCGTTCGACGGCGTTGGTCGCGATGTCCTTGACCGATTCGATCGCGTCCCTGGGGTTGAAGCCCATCAGTTTCTCCTCTTCGTGACGACATTCGACGACATTTCGCCCCACCGTAGCGGTCAGCCGGCCATCACGATGTGCGGGCGGTCCCCGGTGATGACCGCCAGCACGTTGCGCCACGCGTCGGAACCCATGGCGGCGAGGACGTCGGTGTGGGCGCTGGGGCCTGCCATCAGTCGCCCGTCGTCGTAACGACCGGTGGCCAAGTGGATTACGCCAGGCATCTCGTCTGGGTCGGCGCCGTGGGATCCGCCGGCAATGCCCTGGACCAGCTGAATGGGGTCTCCCGGCGCGGTCATCGAGAACCGCAGGACGTGGGGATTGCTGTTGTGCCAGTCGCCGGGGTCGTCGACGCCGAACCCCGCACCCGCCGCCGCGGCGTACAGCGTGCGATCGGCGGTCAGCCCCAGTGCCTCTGCCGTACCGAGGATCGCGCCGCCGTATGAGTGCCCGACGTAGGTCACCGGAATGCCAAGTCCCCGTCTCGCCGCGGCGGCGTCCACGGCGGCGTCGACCGCGCGGCTGAACGAGGCCAACCTCGGAGCCATGTCCATCGCGAAACGCGGGCTCGCCGCCTCGACGAGGGCCCCGACCACGGTGTCGTCCGCAGGAAAGGGCCCGCCGAGATAGGTGATCGCGGCGACCTCACCCCGTGCCGCCGACACGAACTGGCGCGCCGACTTGGTGACGCCTGCCGAACCCGCGACGGTGGTGTTCATGCCGGGCACCAACACCGCCACGCTGGTCGCGCGGGCGAGGTCACCGTTGAGTTCGACCAGTGTGTCGCGGGTGGGGTCGAACGCCAGGATCTTGCGGTCGACGCGGTCCGCGCCGCCCGTGGGGTCGTCGATTTCACCGAGCAGGCCGCGGTAGAAGGTCCCGCGGTCGGCGGCGGTTCGGTCGCCGAGTCCCTCGACCACCGCCTGCGCGACGGCGGTGCGGTTGGCGGCGATCCGCACGTCCCATGCCGCCGCGTCGGAGTTGCCCACTGCCGCGTCGACTGGGTGGTCCATCGCGGCCAGGGCGTCGCGGACGTCGCGGGCGGCGTCGTCGTCGGCGGCCCCGAGCGCGTCCAACGCCTCGGTGATCCGTTGTGACAGTTCGGCGGCGCGGTCGGCGAGTGCCTGGCCGAGGACGGCCTCGTCGCCGCCACTGAGGAGCACGAGCAGATCCGGCGGTTCCGTCGCCGGGACCACCGACCCGTCGTCCCGCACCAGGAACCCCTCGTCGCTGGCCGCGTCGACCCGCGCCGTCACCTCGGCCTGCGCGGCGGCGATCTGGTCGGCGCCGTCCCTGGCGGCCACGGCCGAAAGGACCAGTGCGCGTGCCACCGCGTCACCGTCGGCGGCGACGGCGGTGGCGTGCCGCTGGGCCGCGTCACCGCTGGCGCCCGCCCACCGCACGGGCGACCGCGCCGCGATCGAGGCGCCGAGGTGGACGACGCGGGCGGCCTCGTCCCACGCGTCGGCCAGCCGGCGCAGCGCATCTGGGCGCCACGCCCCGGCCTGGCGGAGCGTCACCGCGGTCATCGCGGTGCCTGCAGTCGCCCGGCATGGCGCTCGTCGGCGTGCTGCAGACCCGCCGTCGCCGACGACGTGGCCGCGGCCCAGGCGCGCATGGCCGCCGCCACGTCCGCGACCCGGTCCTCGAGACCGGTGGCCGCCACGGTGGCCGCGATCGCCGAACCGGCCAGGTCGTCCCCGGTGTCGGCGGGCCACCCGATGTCGTCGAGCCCGTCGGCTCCGTCCAGAACCCGCCGCGCCAGCGCGCGCACCTCCGCCGCGTTCACCTCGACTTCGCCCATGCCCGACGATGGCAGGTCCGGGCGGGTCTTCGCTCGATTCATCCACAGGCCCGACGAGTGGCGGTCACCACACCGCGCACCGGCAACCCGTAAGCTCGACTACGTGCAGCGGCGAATCATGGGCATTGAGACCGAATTCGGTGTGACGTGCACTTTTCACGGTCACCGAAGGCTGTCTCCCGACGAAGTTGCCCGCTACCTCTTCAGGCGCGTCGTCTCGTGGGGGCGTAGTTCCAACGTGTTCCTCCGCAACGGGGCGCGTCTCTACCTCGACGTGGGGTCACACCCCGAGTACGCGACGGCCGAATGTGACAGCCTCATTCAGCTCGTCACCCATGACCGCGCGGGCGAGCGCGTCTTGGAGGACCTGCTGGTCGACGCCGAGCAGCGCCTCGCCGACGAGGGCATCGGTGGCGACATCTACCTGTTCAAGAACAACACCGACTCGGCGGGCAACTCCTACGGGTGCCACGAGAACTACCTCATCGTCCGGGCAGGCGAGTTCTCCCGGATCTCCGACGTTCTGCTGCCGTTCCTCGTCACGCGCCAATTGATCTGCGGCGCGGGCAAAGTGCTGCAGACGCCGAAGGCCGCGGCGTTCTGCCTGAGCCAGCGCGCCGAGCACATCTGGGAGGGCGTCTCGAGCGCGACCACCCGCAGCAGGCCCATCATCAACACCCGTGACGAGCCGCACGCCGACGCCGAGAAGTACCGCCGGTTGCACGTCATCGTCGGCGACTCCAACATGTGCGAGGCCAGCACGATGCTCAAGGTGGGCACCGCCGCGTTGGTCCTCGAAATGATCGAGGCGGGTGTTCCGTTCAGGGACTTCTCGCTCGACAATCCGATTCGCGCGATCCGCGAGGTCAGCCACGACCTGACCGGACGCCGCCCCGTGCGGCTGGCAGGCGGCAGGCAGGCCAGCGCGCTCGACATCCAGCGCGAGTACTACAGCCGCGCGGTCGAACATCTCCAGACCCGTGAGCCCAACGCCCAGATCGAGCAGGTCGTCGACCTGTGGGGACGTCAGCTCGACGCCGTCGAGAGCCAAGACTTCGCCAAGGTCGACACCGAGATCGACTGGGTGATCAAGAAGAAGCTGTTCGAGCGCTACCAGGATCGCTACGACATGGAGCTGTCCGATCCCAAGATCGCGCAGCTCGACTTGGCCTACCACGACATCAAGCGCGGTCGCGGCGTCTTCGACCTGCTGCAGCGCAAGGGGTTGGCGGCCCGCATCACCACCGACGAGGACATCGACGCGGCGGTCAACGAACCGCCGCAGACCACCAGGGCGAAGCTCCGCGGCGAGTTCATCAGCGCCGCACAGGCCGCGGGCCGGGACTTCACCGTCGACTGGGTGCACCTCAAGCTCAACGACCAGGCTCAGCGGACGGTGCTGTGCAAGGACCCGTTCCGCTCGGTCGACGAACGCGTGAAGCGCCTCATCGCGTCGATGTAACTGGCGTCGCGCGGCACGCCTTAAGCTCGCTTGGTGGGGATCTCAAAAGTCGAGCGCTTGATGAACCTCGTCATCGCGTTGCTGTCGACCCGCTCGTTCATCACCGCCGAGCGCATCCGAGAGACCGTGTCCGGCTATGCCGACAGCCCCAGCGACGAGGCCTTCTCGCGAATGTTCGAGCGGGACAAGAACGAATTGCGCGACCTCGGCATCCCGTTGGAGACGGGACGGGTGTCGTCACTCGACCCGACGGAGGGCTACCGGATCAACCGGGAGGCCTATGCGCTGGCGCCCGTCGAGCTGACCCCGGATGAAGCGGCGGCGGTCGCGATGGCGACCCAGTTGTGGGAATCGCCGGAGATGGTCACGGCGACCCAGGGCGCGCTGCTGAAGTTGCGGGCGGCAGGCGTGGACGTCGACGCGCCTGAGTCGGCGGTCGCCATCACCACCACCGCCGCACTGCCCGGTCTGCGGGGTTCGGAGGACGTGTTGGGAATCCTGTTGGCGGCGATCGACGCTGGGCAGGCCGTCCAGTTCAAGCACCGGTCGTCGCGCAGCGAGCCGTACACCGAACGCACCGTCGAGCCGTGGGGTGTCGTCACCTATCGCGGACGCTGGTACCTGGTGGGCCACGATCGCACCCGCCAAGCCACCAGAACGTTCCGGTTGTCACGCATCGACGCCGACGTGACGGCGATCGGACCGCGTGATGCGGTGCACCGCCCGGACGGCGTCGACCTGCGCCACATCGTGCACCTCGCGGTGGCCGACGCGCCGCCGAGCGCGCAGGCCCGGGTGTGGGTGGCCGAGGGCCGTGGCACGGCTTTGCGCCGCCAGGCGGTCACCACGACGCCGCGGGCGTTGGCGGGACGCGCCGGTGACGAGATCGCACTCGACGTCGGCCGCGAGGACCAGCTGGCGCGCGACGTCGCCAGCTGTGGTGCGGACGCCGTCGTCCTGGAGCCGGCGTCGCTGCGCGAGAACGTCGTCGATCGGCTTCGCGCGAGTGCGGGAGTAGGGGCATGAGTAGCGTCTCGACGCGGCTGGTTCGGCTGCTGAACATGGTCCCGTACTTCCAGGCCAACCCGAGGATCACCCGGGCCGAGGCCGCCGCGGAACTCGGGGTGACCGAATCGCAGCTCACCCAGGACCTCGACCAGCTGTGGATGTGCGGTCTTCCCGGTTACGGCCCCGGTGATCTCATCGACTTCGAGTTCTCCGGTGACACCATCGACGTGACGTTCTCGGCGGGGATGGACCATCCGCTGCGCCTCACTTCTCCCGAGGCGACCGGCATTCTGGTGGCGCTGCGCGCCCTCCTCGAGGTGCCCGGCATCGTCGACCCGGAAGCCGCGCGCAGCGCCATTGCGAAGATCGAGTCCGCAGCCGGGACGGCCACCGGTGCCCGTGAGGGTGCCGACGCCGCGGTCGACGAGCCGGCTCCGATCGAGAGCGGGATCGCCGCGGCGGTGCGCGGCGCGGTGCGGGACGGACGCGCCCTGTCGATCGACTACTACTCGGCGAGCCACGACGCGCTGTCGAGTCGCGTCGTGGACCCGATCCGCGTGGTGCTGGTCGCCGACCACACCTATCTCGAGGCGTGGTGCCGAACCGCAGAAGGCGTTCGGCTCTTCCGCTTCGACCGCATCGTCGACGCGCGGGTGCTCGACGAGAAGTCCGCACCGCCGGAGCCCGCGGTAGCCGCCCGCCCCGACACGTCGCTCTTCGACGCGGATCCGTCCCTGCCTGCGGCAACGTTGTTGATCGACAGGTCGGCGGCCTGGATGTTCGACTACTACCCGCTGCGGGTGGTGCGCGAGCATGCCGACGGAGCGGCGGAAGCGGCGATGACGTACGCCTCAGAGGGATGGATGGTGCGCTTCGTCCTCGGCTTCGGTTCTGCGGTGCGCATACTGGAACCGCAGGCGTTGGCCGATCGCGTTCGCGAAGCCGCCGTCGCCGCGCTGGAGGCCTACGGATCCGTGGGCGTCGACGAGGACGGGTAGACTCGTCCACAACACTTGGAGGTGTCCAAATTGGGTGGTCTACAGCCGTGGCACTGGTTGATCGTCATCGCGGTGTTCGTCTTGCTGTTCGGAGCCAAGAAGCTTCCCGACGCTGCTCGTTCGCTGGGCAAGTCGATGCGAATCTTCAAGTCCGAGATCAAGGAAATGCAGTCCGACGGGAAGGACGAGACGCCGCATCCGGCGCCGTCGCCCATCACTTCGGAGCGGGTCCAGCCGGAGCAGGCACCCGTGCAGTCTCCCGAGCAACGACCGGCCTGATCTCAACCTTCCCACCAGCGCGCCGTGAGGCTGCGCGGCTGATTGGCGTCTAGACAACCCGTGCGCATCCCTGGAATCTTCAAGCGGCTCGATCCGCGACGTCGGCGATCGCAGGCCAATCCCGACGGCACCATGTCGCTGGTCGACCATCTGCACGAGCTTCGCAACCGCGTCCTCATCGCGGTGGCGGCGATTCTGTTGACGACGATCTTCGGCTTCGTTTGGTACAGCCATGGTTTCTTCGGGTTGCCGAGTCTCGGTGACTGGCTCCGCGCGCCCTACTGCTCACTGCCGGCGTCGTCGCGGGCCGACATCGCCCCCGACGGGGAGTGTCGGTTGCTCGCCACCGCGCCCTTCGACCAGTTCATGCTCCGCTTCAAGGTCGCGCTGACCGCGGGCGTCGTCTTGGCGTGTCCGGTGTGGCTTCAGCAGTTGTGGGCCTTCATCACCCCGGGGCTGTACCAAAAGGAACGCCGGTTCGCGTCGGTGTTCGTCGGGTTTGGGGCGCTGCTGTTCATCGGCGGCGCCGTGCTCGCCTACGTGGTCCTGTCCCAGGCGTTGAGCTTCTTGTTGACCGTCGGCAGCGACGTGCAGATCACCGCCCTCTCGGGTGACCAGTACTTCAGTTTCCTCATCAACCTGCTGTTGGTGTTCGGCATCAGCTTCGAATTTCCCCTGCTGATCATCATGCTGAACCTGGTCGGGATGCTGCCATACGAGCGGCTGAAGGCCTGGCGTCGCGGGCTGATCTTCGGAATGTTCGTCTTCGCGGCGTTCGCGACGCCGGGCTCGGATCCGTTCTCGATGCTGGCGCTGGCCTGCGCGCTGTCGCTGCTGCTCGAAGTGGCCATCCAGGTGGCCCGCTTCAACGACGGCCGCAAGGCTCGCCGGGCTGCGCTCGAGGACGTTCCCGACGACCAGGCGGCTCCCATCGGCAGCGTCGAACCCGTCGAGGTCCCTAGCCCCGTGCCGACCCCGTCCCGGCTGGGCATCGATGACCAAGCCACCTGAGCTGAGCCAGCTCGACGACTTCACCGCGGGGCTGCCGTTCACCCTCGACGACTTCCAGATCCGCGCCTGCAAGGCCCTTGAGAACGGCCACGGCGTCCTGGTCTGCGCACCCACCGGCGCCGGCAAGACCGTCGTCGGGGAGTTCGCGGTACACCTCGCGCTCGCCGCGGGCCGAAAGTGCTTCTACACCACCCCGATCAAGGCGCTGAGCAACCAGAAGCACAACGACCTGGTGCAGCGGTACGGTGCCGAGCGCATCGGGCTGCTGACCGGTGACCAGAACCTCAACGGTGACGCCCCCGTGGTCGTCATGACCACCGAGGTCCTTCGCAACATGCTGTACGCGAACTCCGATGCACTGCACGGTCTTTCCCACGTCGTCATGGACGAGGTGCACTTTCTGGCCGACCGGATGCGCGGCGCCGTCTGGGAGGAGGTCATCCTGCACCTCTCCGAGGACGTGCGGCTGGTGAGCCTGTCGGCGACGGTGAGCAACGCCGAGGAGTTTGGCGGCTGGATCCAGACCGTCCGCGGCGACACCACCGTCGTCGTCGACGAGCACCGGCCCGTCCCGCTGTGGCAGCACATGATGGTCGGCAAGCGGGTGTTCGACCTCTTCGAGGGCTCCGAGCCCAACGCCAAGCAGGCCCTCGTCGACCGGGAGTTGATCCGCCACATCTCGCACCGGCGGGAGGCAGACCGGTTGTCGGACTGGCAGCCTCGGGGCCGACAGGGCAACCGTGGGCGTGACGGCAACCGTCACGGTGGCGGCCGTCCCACCATCTATCGGCCACCGTCGCGGCCCGACGTCATCGGCGTCCTCGACCACGAAGGCCTGCTGCCCGCCATCACGTTCGTGTTCTCCCGGGCCGGCTGCGACGCCGCGGTGAAGCAGTGTCTGCGGTCGTCGTTGCGACTGACCGACGAGAAGGAACGGGCGCGCATCGCCGAGGTGATCGACCGGCGATGCGCCGATCTCGACGACGCGGACCTGGTGGTGCTCGGCTACTACGAATGGCGCGAGGGCCTGCTGCGCGGCATCGCCGCCCACCACGCCGGGTTGCTGCCGGTCTTCCGCCACACGGTCGAGGAGCTGTTCACCGCCGGGCTGGTGAAGGCCGTGTTCGCCACCGAGACATTGGCATTGGGAATCAACATGCCCGCGCGGACCGTCGTGCTCGAGCGGCTGGTCAAGTTCAACGGTGAGCAGCACGCGCCGCTGACGCCGGGGGAGTACACCCAACTGACGGGTCGGGCCGGGCGCCGAGGCATCGACGTCGAGGGTCACGCGGTGGTGCTGTGGCATCCCGACGTCGAACCCGCCGACGTCGCGGGGCTAGCGTCGACTCGCACCTTCCCCCTTCGCAGTTCGTTCGCGCCGTCGTACAACATGACGATCAACCTGACCAACCAGATGGGCCCCGAGCAGGCGCATCAACTGCTGGAGAGGTCGTTCGCGCAGTTCCAAGCCGACCGCTCCGTCGTCGGTCTGGTGCGTGGGGTGTCCCGCGGCGAGAAGATGATGGACGAGATCGCCGCGGAGTTCGGTGGCCGGGACGCACCCATCCTCGACTACGCGCGGTTGCGCGCGACGATCGCCGACCGTGAGCGCGCGCAGTCCCGTGCGTCCCGGTTGCAGCGCAGGCAGGCCGCCAACGACGCGCTGGTCGCGCTGCGCCGCGGTGACATCATCACCATCGGGCAGGGTCGGCGCGGCGGGCTGGCTGTGGTGCTCGAGCCGGCGGGGGACAGTGACGACCCGAGGCCGTTGGTGCTCACCGAAGATCGTTGGGCGGGCCGCATTTCGTCGACGGACTTCTCCGGGTCGTCGCTGCGGGTGGGGTCGATGACACTTCCCAAACGGGTCGAACACCGGCAACCGCGGGTCCGTCGTGACGTCGCGTCGGCGCTGCGATCGGCAGCCGCCGGCCTGAAGGTGCCTGCCGGACGGCCCAAACGTGGTCAGCAGGACCAGGATCGGGAGCACGACGTGGATCCCGAACTCGCCGGCCTGCGCGAGCAGATGCGCGCCCATCCCGCGCACCACCTCGCCGACCGCGACGAACGCGTCAGGCAAGCCGAGCGCTTTCTGCGCATCGAGCGGGACAACGCCGACATCCAGAAGAAGGTCAACGCCGCGACCAACTCGTTGGCCCGCACCTTCGACCGAATCGTGTTGCTGCTCACCGGTCGTGGCTTCGTCGAGAAGACGGCGGACGGCGATCTGGTGGTGACCGACGACGGGCGCCTGTTGGCGCGCATCTACAGCGAGAGCGACCTGCTGGTTGCGGAGTGTCTGCGCAGCGGCACCTGGAACGGTCTCGACGCCGCCGAGCTGGCCGGTGTGGTGTCGGCGGTGTTGTTCGAGTCGAGGGGCGACACGCCTGGCGCGTCGTCCGTCGTCGAGGGTGCGACGCCCGGTATGCGCCGGGCGCTGTCGCAGACCCGGCGGTCGTGGGCGGAGATTCGCGCCGAGGAGCAGCAGCACCGGCTCCCGGCGAGTCGTGAGCCGGACGTCGGTTTCGTGGCCGCGATCTACCGCTGGGCGACCACGGGCGACCTGTCGGCGTCCCTGGCCGCATCCGATGCCTCGGGCAACGGATCCCCTTTGTCGGCAGGCGATTTCGTGCGGTGGTGTCGGCAGGTCCTCGATCTGCTCGACCAGGTGCGAAATGCCGCGCCCACACCGGCGTTGCGGACGTCTGCGAAACGCGCAATCGACGCGATTCGGCGCGGCGTCGTGGCTGTTGATGCGGGGTAGGGTGTGGCCAACGTTTCGATTTTGACGGTAGACGGAACCAAGGAGAGACGATGAGCGGACCGCAGGGATCCGATCCCACCCAGCCGTGGGCGGGTCAGCAGCCGGCCGATCCCGCGTGGCAGCCTCAGACCCCGGAACAGCCGCAGCCGGAGCAATCGCCTTGGGGGCAGCAACCTCCCGCCTACGGGCAGCAGCCGCCGGCGTACGGCGGGCAGCCGCAGTACCAGCAGCCTCCCTACGGACAGCCGCAGTATCAGCAG
>Ga0209051_1002981_pt1 | contig 11524 bp, 12 predicted proteins | sample AraplaCvi_mMS_r2_2_FD_184286 | JGI IMG/M metagenome (GOLD analysis project Ga0209051, IMG submission 184286) | Arabidopsis root microbial communities from North Carolina, USA - plate scrape MF_Cvi_mMS_r2 (SPAdes) (version 2) | ecosystem: Host-associated > Plants > Roots > Endosphere | place...
GGGTGCCGGTCGGTGCCGGCGTTGGTGGCCTGGAAACTGGGTGTCACCCCACACAACGCGGAGACCATGGTCACCGTGGCCCGGCGGCTGCACGAGTTCCCGCGCCATGCCGAACGGATGCGGCAGGGTCAGCTGTCGTTGGATCGGGTTGGGGTGATCGCGCAGCGGGCCGGTGCGGGTTCTGACGCGCATTACGCGGAGTTGGCGGTCGTGGCCACGGTGACCCAGCTGCGGACGGCGGTGAAGATGGAACCCCGTCCCACACCGGATCGGGAACCGGAGCCGGAGCGGTCGTTCCGCAGGACCGTTGGGGAAACTTCCACGACGTATCGGATCACGTTGCCGAAGGTGGAGGCCGCGAAGTTCGAGGCGGGGTTGGCTTCGCATCGTGACGCGTTGATCGCCGACTGGAAACGTGACCACAGCGACGACGTGTCCGAGGACTCGGTCCGGGTACCGCCGTTTCCCGACACGGTGGACGCGTTCACCAGCCTGGTCGACGCCGGCTGGGACACCGACGTCGCGGCCCGCCCGCACGGGCAGCACACCACCGTGATCGTGCACCTCGACGCCGAGAACCGGCAGGCGGCACTGCATCTGGGTCCGGTGCTGACCGACGCCGAGCGCCAACTGCTGCTGTGTGACACCACCTGCGAGCTGTGGTTGCACCGCCACGGCCAGGTCATCGGGTCCGGGCGGACCACCCGCACCATCAGCCGCCGCCTGCGTCGGGCGTTGGAGCACCGTGACCGCTGCTGCGCGGTCCCCGGGTGCGGGGCGACCCGGGGGTTGCATGCCCATCACATCGTCCATTGGGAGGACGGCGGACCCACCGAGCTGGACAACCTGGTGCTGCTGTGTCCGTTCCATCACCGCCTGCACCATTCCGGGGGCATCACCATCACCGGACCCGCGTCAAGACTCGTGGTCGTCGACGCCGACGGCGACCCACTCGACCCCGGCTCACTGGCCCGAACACCCACCCAGCCCCCACCGGCGGTGACACCCTGCCGCGGACCGTTGGGAGAGCGGGCCGAGTGGTGGTGGTACACCCCCTTCGAACCCCAACCACCACCGGCGACCAGCTGATCGGGGCCACGGGCCCGGCGGCCGGACGGGGCTTACGTCGCGACGAGGTCCACGTGAACGGCGAGTCCTGCCGACCGCATCACCGCGTCGAGGATCGTCTGTTCGGTGTTGCGCAAATGCTGGATGCACGCTGCCGCCGCCGTCTCCGGGTCGGAGTCGACGATCGCTCGGCAGAGCGCGAGGTGTTCGTCGAGTGACTCGGCCAGGCGTTCGGGGGAATGGGCAATGATGCGCAACCGGGCGCTGTGCGGTCGCAGTTCGGCGATCGTCCGCGACAGGTACTCGTTCGCCGCGTGCGTGATGACGGCCTGGTCGTAGGCCTCGGTGAGCTCGTAGAAGCGGTCGCGGTTCGCGGGCACGTCGCGGGTGACGGCGGCGAACTGGTCGTGGAGCTCGTCGAAGGCCAGCCGAATCCGGTCGTCGCCGCCCGCGCCCTCGGCAACCTGCGCAGTTGCCTTGCCTTCCAACAGCATTCGCATCTCGAAGAGATCCCGGACGCTGCGGACCGAGACCGACGACACCCGGGCTCCTTGGCGGTCGACCAGGGAGATGAGGCCCTCTGACTCCAGGCGCACGAAGGCGTCGCGTACCGGGGTGCGGGACGCGCCGAAGCGTTCGGCGATCTTGAGCACGCTCAGGGACTCCCCAGGGCGCAACCTGCCGTCGAGGATCTCGTCCCGCAGGGACCCGTACACCTGAGCGGCCTTGTTGTCGCGTGCCACGCATGCACTTTAACATCCGCTATGGAATTCGACATTGCATGCCTTATGGTATACCGTGATGCAAGCCACATACCTGAGGAGAAGCGATGCTGGTCCTACTCGGCTTTTCCATGATCACGGCCTTCATGTACCTGATCATGACCAAGCGAATCACCCCGGTAGCGGCACTGATCCTGGTGCCCACCGTCTTCGGCTTGTTCGCCGGCGCGGGCCTCGGTCTGTCGGACATGATCATGGACGCGCTGCTCAAGCTCGCCCCAACCGCTGCGCTGTTGTTCTTCGCAATCACGTTCTTCGGCATCATGATCGACGTCGGCTTGTTCGATCCGCTGATCCGCGTGATTCTGCGGTTCGTCAAGAACGACCCCATGCGCCTCGTGGTCGGGACCGCGCTCTTGACCTCCATCGTGTCCCTCGACGGCGACGGTTCGACGACGTTCATCATCGTCACCTCGGCGTTCCTGCCGATCTACTACAAGCTGCGAATGAGTCCTGTGGTGTTGACCGTCGTGGCGGCCACGGCCAACGGCGTCTTGAACACGGTGCCTTGGGGCGGTTCCACCGCTCGGGCGGCCGCCGCCTTGAACGTCTCGCCGATCGACATCTTCGTGCCGATGATCCCCGCGATCGCGTCCGGCATCGTCGCGGTGCTGGTGCTGGCCTACTTCCTCGGGCGCCGAGAGCGCAACCGCGTTGGACTGCTGGTACTGAACGAGGGTGGCGCCGACGACGCTGCGGCTGAGCCAATCAGCGTCAGGTCCGAACAGATGGCCGGTGTGGCGAGCGCCTCGACCACGGCCACGCCCGTCGCTACCGCTGACGCCGGGTCCGACGACGGCACCGCCGATCGTGAGGACGTGTCTGATTTCGCCCAGTTGCCATCGGACACTACGAAACACCTGCATCGGCCCAACGCTCGACCGAAGCTGGTGTGGCTGAACTTCGCGCTCACCGCCGCCGTGATGGTGATGCTGGTGTGGGGTCTCGTCGAGCCGCCGCTGATCCTCATGGTCGGCGTCGGTCTGGCACTGGTGATGAACTTCTCCCGCGTCGCCGAGCAATCCGATCAGCTCAAGGCGCACGCCGCAAGTGTGGTGTCGGTGGTGGCGTTGGTCTTCGCGGCCTCCGTGCTGACCGGCGTGCTCAAGGGCACCGGCATGGTCGACGCGATGGCGCTGTGGATCGTCGACGTCATCCCCTCGAGCTTCGGACCGCACCTGGCCACCATCGCGGGTGTACTGAGTCTGCCGCTGACGTTCTTCATGAGCAACGACGCGTTCTTCTTCGGGGTGCTGCCGGTACTCGCAAAAGCGGCCTCCCACTACGGCATCACCGCCGAGGAGATGGCGCGCGCCGGAATCATCGGGCAACCCCTGCACACCTCCAGTCCGCTCGTCGCCTCGTTCCTGCTGCTCGTCGGTCTGGCCAAGGTTGAACTCGGCGACCACATGCGCAAGGCGATCTGGCGAGCGTGCCTGGTCGGCCTCGTCATGCTCGCCGTCGGGGCTCTCACCACCGCCTTCCCAATCTAGGAGAGTCGAACATGGGCACATATGTCGTCCTGGTCAACGAGCGCCCCGAAGGTCGCGCCGCATTGGACTGGGCCTTGAAGACCTTCGCCACGCAGACACGTGGCGAGGGCGTCACGTTGCACGTCGTCCTCGGTCCGGGGACGGACATCCCCGGCGGACCGCGCTACACGTCGCCGGCACTCGGCGTGGAGGTCGCCGATCGACTGCATCTGGCCGCACTGCCACACCAAATTCATTCCGAGACAGATGATCCCGCACACAAGGTCATCACCCTGGCCGAGGAGGTCGACGCCGACCTCGTCGTCGTCGGCCTGCAGAACCGCAGCGCGACGCTCAAGGTGTTCATCGGCAGCCATGCCCGCGACATCCTGGTCGACGCACCCTGCCCCGTCGTCACCGTCAAGGCCAGCTCGCGCATCTAGCCCGTTCGACAGCCTCAAGCCGAAGAAGCTCAACATGATTGGACGAACATGAAGATTGCCATGCTCCCCGGTGACGACATCGGTCCCGAGATCACCGAGGCCACCCGCCACGTCCTCGAGGTCGCCGACGACCACTTCGGTCTCGGTCTGGAGTTCGACGTTCACGAGGTCGGCATGTCGTCGTACCGGCGCTGCGGCACCACGCTGCCCGCATCCGTCGTCGAGGCCTGTGTGGCTGCCGACGGGGTCCTGCTCGGACCGGGTGGCATGACGCTCTACCCACCCGTCGACGAGGGTGGTGTCAACATCCCCGGCACCATTCGCAAACGTCTGGACCTGTATGCGAACCTTCGCCCATCGCGATACCGGGCTGGAGTTCCGTTGAGCCGCAACGGTCTCGACGTCCTGATCGTGCGGGAGAACACGGAGGGCTTCTACGCCGATCGCAGTCTCTTCGAAGGGTATGGCGAATTCCGGCCGACCGAGGACACCGCATTGTCACTGAGGCTCATCACGGCCAAGGCGTCCCGCCGGATCGCCGACGTCGCCTTCGCGCAGGCCCGCCGACGCCGCGGTCACGTGACCGTCGTCGGCAAGCGGCACGTCATGAAGGTCACCGACGGCTTGTTCGTCTCGACCGTGGAGGAGGTGGCCGCGGGCTACCCGGACGTCGAGCTGCGCGAGATGGACGTCGACGCGATGGCCGCCGATCTCTACCTTCGGCCCGAACGGTTCGACGTGCTGCTCACCACCAACATGTTCGGCGACATCCTCTCCAACGAAGCATCCGCTCTGGCAGGCGGTCTCGGCCTGGCTGGAGCGCTCAACGTCGGCGACGACCATGCCGCGGCCAATGCCGGTCACGGATCGGCTCCCGACATCGCCGGCTTGGGCATTGCCAACCCCACGGGTCTGCTGGTCTCCGCCGCACTGTTGTTGGCGTGGTGGGGCAGCCGCACGGACCAACGCGCCTACCTCGACGCGTCGGCGGCGGTCGAGGCCGCCGTCGACCGCACGTTGATTGACACCGGTTTGCGCACTGGAGATCTCGGCGGGTCAGCCGGGACCATGCAGTTCGCCACGGCGGTTGGTTCTGCCTTGGCCGACGTCATGGCCCTGGCCAGAAGGCAACAATGAAGGCCCATCCTCCGCTGATCGCGCTGATCAGTGCCGTCCCCGCGGCCATCCCACCGGCACGAGCTGCCTTCGACGACCTCTTCCCCGACGCCACCGTCTGGAACGTGGTCGACGATCGACTCGTCGACGACGCCGACGGCGAGATCACTGCACGGCTGGCGGCACGCATGCAGCGCCTCGTCGACCACACGGTCGTCGAGGGCGCCGACGCCGTGCTGCTGACGTGCTCGATGTATGCCGGAGTCGCCCACCGCGCGGACGTCGACGCGGCGATCCCCGTCCACGGTCCCGACGACGGGCTCTTCGACGCCGTCGCAGCCGGCGGATTCCGGCGGATTGTGTTGGTGTCGCCCGGAGCGGATCCGCTGGCCGACTCGATGGCGCGCATGAAGACGGTCATCGAACCCGACGTGACCGTGGTCGGCGTCGTGGCCGACGACGCTCCAGCCGCCGCCAGCACCGGAGACGTCGACGCGCTCGTCGAGGCCGTCGTCAGCGCGGTGGGTCATGCGTCGCCGTCGCTCGACGCGGTCGTGCTGGGCCAGTATTCGTTGGCCCCGGCCGCATCCGGCGTGCAAGCCGCGGTCGGCGTGCCCACGCTCGCCGCGCCGGACCATGCGGTGCGCCGGCTGCGGCGCCTGCTCACCGGGCACGCGTCGTGATCGGGGCGATCGCCGACGACTTCACCGGCGCCACCGACGTCGCCACCGCCTTTCGCCGTGCCGGACTGCGGGCCGCGGTGCTGTTCCACGTCGACGGCGACACCGCACTTCCCGACAACGACGTCACCGTCGTGGCGCTGAAGTCGCGCACCATTGCGGCCGCCGACGCGGTCGAGCAGTCCCTGGGTGCATTGCACTGGTTGCGAGCCGCGGGCGCCTCGCAGATCTTCTTCAAGTACTGCTCGACGTTCGACTCCCGCCCGGACGGCAACATCGGTCCGGTCGCGGACGCACTGACGACGGCGCTGGGAAGCGAGCGGACGGTGTTCGTACCGGCCTCGCCGGTGCACCTGCGCACCCAGTACATGGGCCACCTGTTCGTGGACCGGGTCCTGCTGTCGGACTCGCCGATGAGAGACCACCCGCTCACCCCGATGACGCGGTCCTACCTCCCCGACGTGCTACGCGAGCAGACCGGCCGCGACGTGGGCCTGGTCGACATTCGCGACGTTCGCCGCGGCTCGCGGCGCATCCGTCACCTGTTGGACGAGACGGCGCCCTACCAGTTGGTGGACGCCGTCGACGCCGACGATCTGCGCCTGATCGGCGACGCCTGCGTCGACGACGAGTTGGTCACCGGGGCAGCCGGTTTGGCCGGGGGACTGGGAGCCGCCCACGCCGCTCGGCTGGCGCGCTCACCGCGCGACGTTCAGGCCGACCTGGCCGCGCCCGCGGGCGGCGCCGCGGGCGTCGCCCTGGCCGGCAGCTGCTCCGCGCGAACCCTCGAACAGATCGAGCACATGAAGTCCGCCGGGCACCCGTGGTGGCACCTCGACGCGATGCGCCACCCGGACGCCGAGGCCCTGGCCGAGGAAGCCCTCGCATGGTTCGACCGCCAGGGCGCCGGACCGGGCCCGCTCGTCTACTCGTCGTCACCGCCCGCGGACCTGCACCGGGTCCAAGACTGCCTGGGCGCCGGTGCCGCGTCGACGATCCTGGAGAGGGCCATGGGGCTGATCGCCCGCGGCGTGGTCGAGCGCGGTGTCAGCCGCCTCGTCGTCGCCGGCGGCGAGACATCCGGCGCCGTCGTCACCGCACTCGAGATCGCGGGAGGCGTGATCGGCGAGGAGGCCGCCCCCGGTGTGCCCTGGATTCACGTCGCGGACCCACCCGTGGATCTCCTGCTGAAATCCGGCAACTTCGGTGACGTCGAGCTGCTGGCCCGCGCGGTGGGGGTGACGGCGTGACGGGCGAGCGCGTGCGCGACGGCGCCGTCCGAGACGCCATCGTGGAGCTGGGCGCGTCGTTCTTCCGTCGTGGCCTGACCTTTGGGCGCACCGGAAACCTCAGCGCGCTCGACGAGGACGGCGTGATCCTCATGACGCCCACCGGAGTCAGCCTGGAGCAGCTGGAGCCGGAGGCCCTCTCCCGGGTGGGACTCGATGGTCGCCACCTCGGCGGTCCACCGCCGACCAAGGAGGCGTTCCTGCATCTGGCCATCTATCGCGCGCGGCCCTCGGCGCGTGCGGTGGTGCACACGCACAGCACCCACACCGCGGCGGTGTCCTGTCTGCGAGACGTGGACCGCAGCAACGCATTACCGGTTCTCACGGCCTACTACGCGATGCGGGTCGGCAGCCTCCCGCTGCTTCCGTATCACGCACCGGGCGACCACCGCCTGGGCGCGCTCGCCGAACTCGCCGCGGCGCGCCACCACGCCCTGCTGCTGGCCAATCACGGAGCAATCGTCGCGGGCGCCAACCTGGCGTCGGCAGCCGACGCGCTCGAAGAGATCGAGGAGACGGCCAAGTTGTACCTGCTCCTGCAAGGCCACGCGGTGGCACCGGTCACCGCTGACGAATCCCAACGGCTACAAGGAGTATTCCGATGAATGACCCCACCGGAGCCCGATGCTTCGACGCCGACGACCTCGTCGACCTGGCGGCCCGGATACTCGGCGCCCACGGCGTGCCCACCGACGACGCGCACCTGGTCGCCGAATCGTTGGTGACCTCGGATCTGTGGGGTCATGCGTCCCACGGCCTGCTGCGACTGCCCTGGTATGTCGCCCGCCTCGTCTCGGGGGCCATGCAGGCGAACAGAGAGCCCGAGGTCGTGAGTTCCTTTGCCGCCGTGACGGTTATCGAAGGCCACGACGGCATCGGTCAAGTGGTCACCGACCGCGCCGTCGACATGGCGGCCACGGCGTCGCGCCAGTACGGCGTCGGAGTGGTTGCGGTGCGCAACAGCAACCACTTCGGCACTGCCGCCTACTGGACGCGCCGGCTGGCCGAACGTGGCTGCGTCGGCATCCTGACCACCAACGGCAGCCCGGCCATGGCGCCGTGGGGCGGGTTGCAGAAGATGGTGGGCGCGAATCCCTGGTCGATCGCCGTGCCCAGCGGCAGCCACGGATCGGTGGTTCTCGACATCGCCAACACGGGCGTGGCCCGCGGAAAGATCTACGCCGCCAAGGAGCGCGGACAGCGCCTGCCCGACGGGTGGGCCGTCGACGCGACGGGTCTGCCCACCACCGATCCGCAGGCCGCGATCGACGGGCTCATCCTGCCCATGGCCGGTCACAAGGGCTATGCGATCTCGTTCATGATGGACGTCCTGTCCGGCGTGCTGACCGGAAGCTCCTTCGCCACCGACGTCGTCGGCCCCTACGACCCCGACGGGCGCAGCGGATGCGGCCACCTCGTCCTGGCCGTCGACGTCGCGGCGATCATGCCGCGCTCCGAGTTCGAAGGACGGATGGACTCCTTGATCGCCACCATCAAGAGCTGTCCCGCCGCACCGGGCACGGAGATCTTGATCCCCGGGGAACTGGAAAGCCGTGCCGCCCAACGCGCGGCGGGAACGGTGACCCTGCCCGCGAGCACCGTCGCCGATCTCGACGCCCTGACCACCACCGCCGGCATCACCGCCCTGATCTGAGGAGAACCCATGTACACGCTGTTCGTCACCCTCGACGTCCACCCCGGGGCATGCGACGAGTTCGTCGCCGTCATGACGGAGAACGCCGCCGCGTCGCTCCGCGACGAGCCCGGATGCCTGGCCTTCGACGTCCACCAGGACGCCGAGACTCCCACCCGGTTCTACCTCTACGAGATCTACGTCGACGAGGACGCCTTCAGGGTGGCCCATCGGGGCACCCCGCACTACGCCCGCTGGCGCGAGGCCGCCGCCGACCTGGTCGTCGAGGGCGGTCACCACAACGCCTTCGCGAGACCGGTCTGGCTGGGCTCCTCCGTGGCACCCCGTCCGACGTCCGCACGATGAAGGCGAGTCCGTTGTCCGAGATCACCACCGTCAACCCGGCCACGGGCCAGGCGCTTGCGACCTATGCCCCGAAGAGTGACCCCGACATCGACGGCGCGCTCGACGCCGCCACGACTGCACAACGGCGTTGGGCGGCACAGAGCTTCGACCACAGGGCGGGCATCCTCCGATCTGCCGCCGCGGAGTTGCGCAGCCGCAGCAGAGATCTTGCCTTGCTCGTCACCCGGGAGATGGGCAAGCCGATCCGCGAATCCGAGGCGGAGGTGGAGAAGTGTGCCGTCGGGCTCGAATACTACGCGGACCACGCGGAGGGCTTCCTGGCCGACGAACGGGTCGACACCGACGCCGATCGCAGCTGGGTCTCCTACGAACCGGTAGGCGTCGTGCTGGCCATCATGCCGTGGAACTTCCCGCTGTGGCAGGTCTTTCGATTCGCGGCACCCGCGCTGATGGCCGGCAACGCCGCCATGCTCAAGCACTCCTCCAACACCACCGGGACGGCCGTCCAGTGCGAGGACGTCCTCCGGGCCGCGGGCCTGCCCCCAGGTCTCTTCACCACCTTGATCGTGGCCGACCCCGACGTCCCCGGCGTGACCGAGAGGCTGATATCCGATGCCCGCATCGGAGCGGTGACCATCACGGGAAGCGAGAGGGCCGGCAGCTCAGTCGGTTCCGTTGCCGGCCGAGAAGTCAAGAAGTCGGTCCTCGAGCTCGGTGGCTCCGACCCGTTCATCGTGCTGGCCGACGCCGACCTTCCCAGGGTCGCGCACCTGGCCGCTCGCGGACGCTTCCTCAACGGCGGCCAGAGTTGCATCTCGCCCAAGCGGTTCATCGTCGACGACGCGGTCGCACCGGTCTTCACCGCGCTGCTGGTCGACTGCGTCGCCAACCTCGCCGTCGGTGATCCCGAGGACCCCGGCACGCAGGTCGGCCCACTCGCGCGGTCAGACCTGCGCGACGCCGTCGCACGGCAGGTCGACTCCTCCGTCGCCGCGGGCGCCACACTTCTGCTCGGGGGCGCCCCGCTGACTGACCGTCCCGGATACTTCTATGCGCCAACGGTTCTCGCCGACGTTTCCGCCGGGATGGCGGTCTACGACGAGGAGACCTTCGGGCCCGTGGCCACGATCATCACGGTCGACGGCCCGCACGAGGCGGTCGCCGTGGCCAACGACACGCCATTCGGGCTCGGCGCGAGCGTGTGGGGAACCGACGTCGACGCGGCGATCGCCGTGGGGCGGAGGATTCATTCCGGTGCCTGCTTCGTCAACGCTCTGGTCGCCTCCGACGCCCGAATGCCGTTCGGCGGCACCAAGCGCAGTGGCTACGGTCGCGAGCTGGCGTCGGCGGGCATCCGTGAATTCGTCAACGTGCGGTCCTGGTGGGCGATGACGACACCACTCGACCACGCCCCGGCCTCCGAATGACCACCCCTCGACCGTTTCGAAGGAGTTCGATGACCGACACCACCATCCCGGCTGCACCAGGACGCCTCGTCACCGACAGTGCCGGAGACGACGGCCGGCCCGCGGTGATCCTGCGCTCCGGTGACGTCCCGGCCCGCCAACGTGGCGGTGGCGCCAGCACGATACCCCTGGTGTCCCAGCAGGTGGGGTCGACGGGATTCCTCAACGGCATCACGGTGTTCGCCCCGGGCGCAGCGATCGCCGAACACGTCCACAACTGCGACGAAAGCGTCCTCGTCCTCACGGGATCCGCCGTCGCGTGCGTCGACGGGGTCGAGTATCCCGTGTCGGCGGGCGACAACACCTTCATCCCCGCGGGCATCCGGCACTTCTTCCACAACACCTCGGCCACGGACGAGATGCGCATCTTCTGGACCTACGCCTCGGTCGACGCCACCCGCACCGTCCTGGCCACCGGCGTCACCACCCGCATCGACGAGGAGCACGGCACCTCGGTCCGCTGACGGTCGGTCTCATCCACAGTCGCGACTTCATCCACGAGGAGCCGCTTCGACCGCCGCGATCGGCACCCGGTGTCGGCGGCCCGACGGTGAATTGTCTCGGGCAGCACGACACGCGCTGCCGAAGAGAGAACCGATGAAGGGAAGCGCAATGTTCGAGACCCCGTTCCACATGGTGGGCACCGTCGTCACCGATCCGATCCTCCGCCGGGTCGGCGATCAGCAGGTGTTGAAGTTTCGCGTCGCGAGCAACTCGCGCCGTCGCACGCCCGAGGGCACCTGGGAGACGGGGAACTCCCTGTTCGTCAACGTGAACTGCTGGGGTCGCGTGGTCGACGGTGTCAGTGGCGTCCTGATCAAGGGCGACCCCGTCGTCGTGGTGGGCACCGTCTACACCAGCGAGTACGAGGACAAGGAAGGCAACCGGCGGTCGTCGGTGGAGGTTCGGGCCACTGCCGTCGGCCCGGACCTGACCCGCGCCACGGTGCGGATCGAGCAGCGCAAGCGCACCGAGGACGAGGTAGAACCCAACGCCGAGGCGAACTCCGAGGAGGACCCGTCCGAGGCCGACGCCGCCGAGGTCGAAGAGCGGGGCCTGCCACTGACGGCGTAGCCCCAACCCGTCGCGCCTAGGATGGTTGGCTGAGCGATACCCGCAGACCGGAAAGGCACTACCCAAAGCATGGCTGAGTTCATCTACACGATGAAGAAGGTCCGCAAGGCGCACGGTGACAAGGTCATCCTGGAC
>Ga0209051_1002982_pt1 | contig 11518 bp, 9 predicted proteins | sample AraplaCvi_mMS_r2_2_FD_184286 | JGI IMG/M metagenome (GOLD analysis project Ga0209051, IMG submission 184286) | Arabidopsis root microbial communities from North Carolina, USA - plate scrape MF_Cvi_mMS_r2 (SPAdes) (version 2) | ecosystem: Host-associated > Plants > Roots > Endosphere | place: USA...
GGCGGCGGCGCCGACGCGATGGCGGTGCGGATGGCATCCAGCAGGATCGCGTCGTCGACGGGCTTGCGCAGGTAGGCCCTGGCGCCCAGCTTGAGCGCGCGCTCGCGGCTCTCGGGCGAGTCGTCGCCCGTGATGACGACGACCGGCAGCCGGTGGCCGGCGAGGGCGAGGGCCTGCTGCACGTCGAAGCCGCTGACGTGCGGCATGCGCAGGTCCAGGATGAGGCACTGGGGACGGCGCGGCAGGCTCGCGGCGAGGAACTCCGCCCCCGACGAGAACGTCTCGACCTCGAAGCCGGCGGCGCGGACCAGCCGGCTCAAGGCCTTGCGGACCGATGCCTCGTCGTCGACGATGGTCACGAGCGACATGTTTCTTGTCTTCAGGGCAACGCTTGCCAGTCACGGTGGAAGGCGCGCTGCCGCCGGCCGCGACGAAGGCCCATCGCGCCGGCGTCACCCTGGCCCCGCCGGGCGTCGCCGGAAGGGCCAGTGGACATCGACACGATCGCGTTTCGATTCGCGGGAAGCAGCACGCGGCTTGCCGCCATTGCGGATGCCGTGACCCTAGTCGCTTGCCGCGCGCGGACCAATACGACCTTGGGCCTATATGCGCGGCGGATCGAGCGTTCGCCCGCCGGCACCGGCGAGCGCCCGGCTCGTCAGGCGGCAGCGCCGCCTTCCTCGTCGTCCTCGTGCGGATGCGCCCGTTCGACGGCGCGCACCAGCTCGGCGACCGAGCGCACGTGCATCTTCTCCATGCCCCGGGCGCGGTGCACCTTGACGGTCTTCTCCGCGGTGCCGAGGTCGGCGGCGATCTGCTTGTTCAGGCGGCCCTCCATGACGTGCATCAGCACCTCGCGCTCGCGCGGCGTGAGCGAGGCCAGGCGCGAATCGGTGGCCTCGCGCCGCGCGCGCTGGGCGCGCAGGCGTTCGTCCTTCTGCAAGGCACGGTTGACCGCGGCGAGCAGCACGGTGACGTCGACGGGCTTCACGAGGAAATCGAGGGCGCCCTGCTTCATCGCGTTCACGGTAAGGGGCACGTCGGCATGGCCGGTGAGGAAGATGACCGGCAGGTGCACGCCGCGCTCCGCCATCACGAGCTGCAGCGCCACGCCGTCCTGCCCCGGCAGGGCGACGTCGAGGATGACGCATCCGGGGCGGTCGACCGCCGGCTGCGCCAGGAAGGCCTCGGCGGAATCGTACGCGTACACTTCCCAGTCCTCGAGGGACAGGAGGCGGGTGATCGCCCGACGCACCGCGGCATCGTCGTCGACGATGTGGATGGCGGGCCTGCAGGGTGCGACGGCGCCTCGTGCGCCGGCCGGATGAGCCTGTATCGGGAGTGCCATCGTCGCCTCTCATTCGTTGAAAATGAATTGGCCGCGAGCGAAACCTGTGCCAGTATAGAAAGGCTGGTCAACAATGAACCCTATTGTCGATGGCGCGAGTAGTGTCATCCTGCAATCACACGATGCGTGATCGCGGGACCGAAGCGGACAATCGCGACAACAAGAACATCCAATCCCGTTTCCCGGTGCGGTCAAGACGACGTGTGAGGGGCGTCGAGGCCGGGCGACGTTTACAGGTGCCATGCCTTGAGGACGATGCATCAGCGCGCGAGGTTCGGCCGTCCGCGCGGCGCCCCCGCCGCTTCCGGCCGCCGGGGCGACGCCGGCGACGTCACCGATGGAGTCCGCGTCCCGGGTAGCCGGTTCTGGCAGCCCTTCGGCTACGCGCTCGCGGCCGCGGCCCTCTATTTCGCAGGCGCGAAGGTCGGCATGGCCATGGTCTTCGACCCGGTGCCCCTGTCGATCCTCTGGCCGCCCAATTCGCTGCTCTTCGCCGCCCTGCTCCTCGCCCCCACGCGCTGGTGGTGGCTGATGCTGCTCGCCGTGCTGCCGGTGCACCTGCTCGTGCAGCTCGGGTCGGGCGTCACGCCCACCATGGCGATGGCCTGGTACGCGAGCAACCTCAGCGAGGCGCTGATCGGCGCCGGGCTCGTTCGCTATCTCGCGGGTTCGGCGTTCAATCTCGACACCGTGCGCCAGACGATGGTCTTCTGCCTCGCCACGGTGGCGAGCGTCTTCGTCTCGTGCTTCCTCGACGCCGCCTTCGTCAAGTCGATCCAGCACGTCGACGCGGGCTACTGGGCGCTCTGGGAGGCCCGCTTCTTCGCGAACATCCTCGCCTCGTTGACCTTCGTTCCCGTGGTCGTCACCTCCGCGATGGCCAACCCGGCGCGCCTGCGGCCCGCGGGCCGCTTCGGCTGGATCGAGCCCGCCGCCCTGCTCGGCGGCCTGCTGGCGGTGAGCGTGGCGATCTTCGATTCCGACCTCACCTCGACGTGGATGTCGCCGAGCCTGCTGTACCTGCCCATGCCCTTCCTCGTGGGGGCGGCGCTGCGCTTCGGCCCGCCGATGACGAGCGCGGCCTTCGCGATGGTCGCCTTCCTCGTCATCTGGGGCGCCAGCAACGGCCGCGGGCCCTTCCTGCAGGCGACCACGCATGCCGACGCCTTGCCGATCCAGCTCTTCCTGATCGCGACGGCCGTGCCGCTCCTGCTGCTGGCCGCCGTCATCGAGGAGCGGCGCAGCTCCCTGCGGCTGCTGCGCGCCTCGCAGGACCTCTTCGCGACGGCGTTCAAGGCGAGCCCCGACGCGATCGCCATCACGCGGCGTACCGACGGGCGGCCGATCGAGGCGAACCCGCGCTGGCTCGAGCTCCTGGGCTACGACGCCGCCCAACTCGCGAACGACGACCTGACGCCGCTGGCCGACCATCTCGAGGACGACTGCCGCGAGCGCCTGGCCGCCCTCTGCGGCGAGGACGGCGCTCCCGGCGAGGCCGAGGTGAGCCTGCGCGATTGCCGCGGCGAGCAGCACCGCGCGATCGTGTCGGTCACCCCCGTCGAAGTACAGGGGAAACCCTGCGATCTCGTGATCGTGCGCGACATCACCCAGCAGAGGCAGGCAGAGGAGGAATCGCGCGAGCAGCGCCAGCAGCTCACCCACCTCACGCGGGTGGCGGCACTCACCGAGCTCTCGGGCACCCTCGCGCACGAGCTCAACCAGCCGCTCACCGCCATCCTGTCGAACGCCCAGGCGGCGCTGCGCTTCCTCTCGAACGACCCCTACAACGTGAGCGAGATCCGCGCCATCCTGGGCGAGATCGCGGAGGAGGACAAGCGCGCCGGCCAGCTCATCCATCACCTGCGCCTGCTCATGAAGAAGGGCACCCGCAGCGAAGAGGAGTACACGCGCATCGACCTGAACCAGCTCACCACCGAGGTGCTGCAGTTCGTGCACGGCGAGTTCGTGACGCGCGACGTCGACGTCACGGCGAGCTTCTGGCCCGACCTGCCCCAGGTGCTGGGAGACCGCGTCCAGCTCCAGCAGCTCGTGCTCAATCTCGTCTCGAACGCCTACGAGGCGATGAAGGACGAGACCGGGACCAAGACCATCAGCGTCACCACCGTCTACGGCTACGACGAGACGGTGCAGCTCGTCATCGGCGATACCGGGCTGGGCATCCCGCCCGGCCAGCTCGAGCGCATCTTCGAGCCGTTCTTCACGACGAAGGAGAACGGCCTCGGCCTCGGCCTCGCGATCTGCCGCAAGATCGCCCGGGCCCACGGGGGCACGCTGCTCGCCGACAGCCGCGAGGGCGAAGGAGCCATCTTCCGCCTCGTGCTGCCGCGCGCGGACGCGGCGGGCACGCCGGCCGCCGGCCGGCAGGCGTCCACGGCCGGGCTGGCATGAGCGGGCCTGCCTTCGCGCCCCGCTCGTCCATTGGAGCGGCCGGCCGCGTCAACGGCATGCCGCGGCCAAGCGTTGACTTGCCGGGTGACCCTTTGGTCCCATTGACGCCGCCGGGCCGCGAGGCAGGATGCCAAGCGAGGTTCGCTTCGCCGTTTTCAATGCAGAATCGACCACGACCGGCTCGAACCACCACTGTCCTTTCATGGAGGATCGCGATGAACCCGACCCGAACCCTTGCAGCTTGCCTGGCGCTGGCACTCCCGCTGGCAGCCTGGTCGCAAACCGCCAGCAGCCCCACGCGGGCCGAGGTGAAGCAGGAAGGCCAGGCGGCGCTGAAGGCAGGCGAGACGCCCGTCGGCGACAAGGTCACCAACAAGCCCGACATGAGCACCAAGTCGAGCACCACGCGGGCCCAGGTCAAGAGCGAGGCCGCTTCGGGCACCGCCATGCCGCACGGCGACGTCGGCGCCCGGCCGACCGACGCGCCCAAGAAGGGCTCGTCCGCCCCGTCCTCGTCCAAGACGCGGCAGCAGGTCAAGGACGAGGCCAAGCAGGCCAACCGCCAGGGCGACATCCCCACGGGTGACCTCGGCAAGGGCTCCGGCGCCGACATCGCGAACAAGCCGTCCAACCGCAAGGCGGCGGCCGCTGCCAGCGCGGCGTCCCAGTGAGCGACGGGGAGCCAGCCTCCCCATGAACGCGGGCCGGCGATGCCGGCCCGTGGTCGTTTTCGGGGTCGGGTCTTCGACCTGACGTCTTCGCTCGCCAACGAAGCGGTGGTGTTCGGGGTCGGCTCTCCGAGCTGACCCCGGGCATTCGAGTGCAGGGGCCAGGTCGCAGACCTGACCCCTCTCCGCCTCAGTGCGCCGACGAGGCCGCCCCGGCCGCCTGCGGCTTCAGGTTCACCGCCACCGCCTCGGTCATCTCGACGATGACCTGGTCGCCCACGGCGACGTCGGCCATGTTCTTCTTCTCGCGGACCTTCACGTCCACGACGTTGCCCTCGGGGCCCTTCAGCTTGACCATCTGGTTCGCCTGGTCGACCCCGAGCACGTCGGCCACGACGGTCGTGGTCGTGGATGCGTGCAACCCGGGCGTCGCCGACGACGGGGTGCGCGAGGCCGACGCCGCCTCGGTGCGCACGACCGGCGCGCCGCCGCCCTTCTTGAGCGAGACCGCCACCGCCACCGAATAGTCGACCTGCACCTGGTCGCCGACCTTGGCCTTCTCCAGCCGCACCGACTTGTCGGCGACGAAGGTCTCTTCCTCGCCTTCGGCGCTGCGGATCGTCACGTGCCGGGTCGCCATGTCGATGGCCGTGATGGTGCCGGTGGCGCTCACCGATTTTCCGACCGCCTTCACGGGCGTCGCGTCCGCCGCGAAGGCGGGCGACGTGCCGGCGCCGGCGATCGCGAAGCCGGCCGCGAGGGCGATGAGGATCCGAACGGCTGACTGCATGGCGACACCTCCTGGGCAGGACGAGAAGCGGCCAGCATGCGCGCGCCCCGCCGGGCCGGCCATTGGGGCGGCGGGCAGGGCCCCTTGCCCGCGCGCCTCTTGCTCCGGAGCCGTGCCTGCGCGCATGTTCGACGAGGGAAGGCCCGGCCCGCGGGCCGGGCCGACGAGGAGACCGCCGCATGCCCGCCCTGCTCCGCCTGCTCCGTCGCGCGCTGCGCACGTCCGTGCGCGGCTTCGCCGTGCTCGCCGCCATGGGGATGCTGGCGATGTCGCCCGCAACGCCCGGCGCGACGCCCGCGTCGGCGGCATCGGCGCCGGTGAAGTCCACCGGGCCGCCGGCACCCGTCCCCGGCGAGGACTCGGGCTGGCCGCTCGTCGTTCGCGCCGCAGACACGACGCTCACCGTCTATCCCTTCCAGCTCGATGCCTGGGACGGCGACACCCTCACCGGCCGCGCGGCCGTGCGCGCGGTGGTCGGCAAGGACAAGCCCACGACGAGCTACGGCGTGGTGACGGCGTCGGCCCGGGCGCTGTCGGACAAGGGCCGCCGCGTGGTGACGCTCGACCGGCTGTCGATCGAGAAGCTCGAGTTCCCCTCCGTGCCCGCGACGGAGGTTGCGCGCCTGCGCGGCCTGCTCGCCGGAGATTTCTCGCGCCGCACCCGCACGATCGCGCTCGACAAGCTGGAGGCGGCGCTCGCCGTCGCGGAGCAGGCGGCGCAGACGCGCAGCGAGCCGCTCCACAACGATCCGCCCGCGCTGCTCTTCGCGCAGACGCGCTCCATCCTCGTCTCGATCGACGGCGAGCCGGCCTGGCGCGCGGTGGCGGGCACGGGCCTCGAGCGGGCGCTCAACACGCGGGCGCTGGTGCTCCGCAATGCCCAGGGCCAGCTCTACGCGCACGTGTTCGACGGCTGGCTCTCCGCGCGCGAGATGGCGGGGCCGTGGACCGTCGCCCCCGAGACGCCCGATCTCGCGAAGGCCCTGAAGGACGCGACCGCCGGACGCTTGATCGACCCGCTCTCCGGCCAGAGCACGCCCGACCAGGCGGCCCCCTCGCTGAAGTCGCAGGTCCCCGGCCTCGTGCTGGCGACGCGGCCCACGGAGCTGATCGTGCTGAACGGCGCCCCGAACTACGTGGCCATCCCCGGCACGCAGCTCCTCTACGCCGACAACACCACCGGCCACCTGCTCCGCCACGCCGGCGAGAACCAGGTCTACGTGCTCGTCTCGGGCCGCTGGTTCCGCGCGCCGGACCTGCAGGGCCCGTGGGCCTTCGTGCGCGCCGACGCGCTGCCGGCGGACTTCGCGGCCATCCCCGACGACTCCCCGAAGGAGAACCTCAAGGCTTCCGTGGCCGGCACGGCGCAGGCGCGCGAGGCCGCCATCGCCGCCCGCGTGCCGCAGACCGCGATCGTGAAGATCTCCGGCACGCAGCTGACGGCGCCGAAGTTCGACGGCAGCCCGGTGCTCAAGCCGCTCACCGGCACCTCGCTGCGGTTCGTGGCCAACACCCAGACGCCCATCGTCTCGACCGGCGACCAGGCCTTCTACGCGCTGGAGAACGGCGTGTGGTTCTTCGCGCGCGCGGCGGAGGGCCCCTGGGCGGTCGCGACGGAGGTACCGGCCGCGATCTACACGATCCCGCCTTCGTCGCCCCTGTACTTCGCCACCTTCGCGCGCCTGTTCCGCGTCGAGGGCGACAACGCGTACGTCGGCTACACGCCGGGGTACCAGGGCACGATGGTCGACCCGGAGACCGGCGTGGTCGTCTTCGGCACCGGCTTCGCCTACGAGCCCTGGATCGGCAAAGTCTGGTTCGGCGGCCCCTACACCTACGGCTTCGGCGCCGCGCCCTCGTACACGCCCTGGACGGGCTGGTCCGTCGCCTTCGGCTTCGGCTGGGCCTGGGGCGAGGAGACCGTCGCCGCCGGCTGGGGCTGGGGCCCGTACCCGTGGTGGGGGCCGTGGGGCTGGGGCTGGGCCTGGGGGGCCTGGTACTACCCGTGGTACCCGTGGTGGGGCGGCGTGGCCTACGGCCCGGGCGGCGGCGCCGTCGCGTGGGGCCCGGGCGGCTGGGCGGGCTACTCGGGCAACATCTACCGGAACTGGGGCAACCGCGCCACGGTCTCGCGCGTGGGCGCGGGCTACAACGCCTGGACGGGCAACGCGTGGGCGGGCAAGGTCGGCATCTCGTACAACTCGCGCACGGGCATCGCCTCGGCCGGACAGCGCGCCGCGGTGGCCAACGTCTACACCGGGAACTACGCCCGCGGCAGCCGCGGCGTGGCGGCCGGGCCCGGCGGCGGCGCCGTCGCGGGCAGCCGCGTGACCGTCGGCAACGCCGCCACGGGCGACCAGGCCACCGCGAGCCGCGGCGCCGTCTACAACCCGAACACGGGCGAAGTCACCACCTTCGAGAGCATCCGCGGCGAGAGCGGCGGCGTCGCGCGCGTCGGCGACGACGTCTACGCGGGCCGCGACGGCAACGTCTACCGGCATACCGATGGCGGCTGGGAGCACTACACGCCGGGCGGAGGCTGGTCGCCGGTCGAGGGCGGCGGCCATCCCGGCGAGGGGGGCGCCGGAACCCGGCCGGGAGCAGGAGCAGGAGCGGGCGCAGGAGCAGGAGCGGGCGCGGGTGCCGGGGCAGGCGCGGGCCAGCTTCCAGCCGGTGGCGCACCCCCCGCGGGCGAGGGCGGCGCCGCGGCCGGCGAAGGCGGACGTGGCGCGGCGGCGGCGGCCGTCATCGGCATCACGGCGGCCGGGATCGCCGCGGGCAACTCGGGCGACAACACGAGCCGCGGCTCCCCGCCCAGCGTACAGCAGCTGGATCGCGACCGCCAGGCGCGCGCCGCGGGCACGCAGCGCGCGCAGGGGCTGCAGCGCTCGTCGATGCAGATGAACCGGTCCTTCCGCGGCGGCGGCTTCCGCGGCCGGCGCTGAATGTAAAGAACGCGGGGTTGCCGATCGCGAAAAGGGGGTCGGGTCTTCAGACCTGACCCGTATTCCAGACGGTGAGCACATCGGGGTCAGGGCCCGAATGCCAGCCCCCCACCCTGCCCCTCAGTTGGCCTTTGGTCCAATTCGCGAGGAGGCGACGCGCGCCAATACTGGACGCCATGTCAGCCATCTTCGCCAGCCTGGCCGCGGTGGCCGCGGTCGTCGCCCTGCTGATCGGCCTCCTCGTGCAGCGCCGATCGCTGTGCGAGCTGCGTCGCCAATTGCGCAAGCGCGACACCGAGCTCGCCCATGCGACGCGCCTGGCTGCGGCGGGCGAGCTGAGCGCCTCCATCGCGCACGAGATCAACCAGCCCCTCGGCGCCATCCTCGCCAACGCCGACGCGGCCGAGATGCTGCTCGCGCGCCCGCAGGCCTCGATCGCCGAAGTGCGCCGCATCCTCGCCGACATCCGCGCCGACGACATGCGCGCCCACGAAGTGATCCGCCGCCTGCGCGGACTGCTCGAGCGGCGCGAGGCGGAGCGGCGCCAGATGGATGTGCACGCCGCTGTGTCCGACGCGCTCGGCGTCCTCGCGGGCGAGGCCCGCAACCGGCGCGTGGAGCTGCAGTTCCAGCGCGGCGCGGCGCGCGGCACCGTGCTGGGCGACCGGGTGCAGCTCCAGCAGGTGCTGATGAACCTGCTGCTCAACGCCATGGACGCCAGCGCCGGGCTGCCCGCCGCCCTGCGCCGCGTGAACGTCGAGACCAGCGACGACGGCGACCAAGTCGTCGTGCGCGTGAGCGACCGCGGCACCGGCTTCGGCGGGCACGACGGCGAGGCGCTCTTCGCCTCCTTCTTCTCGACCAAGCAAGGCGGCCTGGGCCTCGGCCTGTCGATCGCCCGCGCGATCGTGCAGGCCCACGAAGGCACGATCCACGCCGCGCCGGGCGTGGACGGCGGTGCCGTCTTCACGATGCGCCTGCCCGTGCTCGCCGTCGCGGACGCCCCGGCGCGCGCCCGCACGCCCTCGACCTCCACCACTACCGCGGCGCACTCCGCCGCCCTCGCGTGATGGCCACCGTCCACCTGATCGACGACGACGAGGGCATGCGAACGGCCCTGGGCCGGCTGCTGTCCGCGGCGGGCTACACCGTGCGCACCTACGCCGCGGCCGGCGACTACCTCGTGCCCGCGCCGGACGACGACCCGAGCTGCCTCGTGCTCGACCTGCAACTGCCCGGCGTCAGCGGCCTCGAGCTGCAGGCGGCGCTCCCGCATCACCCGGACTACGACCGGCCCATCATCTTCCTCTCCGGCACGGCGGACGTGCGCTCCAGCGTCCAGGCCATGCGGGCCGGCGCCAGCGAATTCCTCACCAAGCCGATCGAGCGCGACGTGCTGCTCGCCGCGGTGGAGAACGCCGTCGGACGCGACGTTGCGCAGCGCGAGCGCCGCCGGCGCGCCCGCACCGCGCGCGGCCGCCTCGAGTCGCTCGGGCCGCGCGAGCGCAAGGTGCTCGACGGCATCGTCGAGGGCAAGCTGCACAAGCAGATGGCGGCCGAGCTCGGCGTGAGCGAGCGCACGATCAAGGTCGACCGCGCGCGCGTGATGAAGCAGCTCGGCGTGCGCTCCCTGGCCGACCTGCTGAAGGTGCTCGGCGAGACGGAGGCCGCCTGATGCGCGGAGCCAACACCCGCGCGCGCCGCATCGTCAATGCCGGGGACAACAACAACGTCGGCCGCATCGTCAAAGCCGGTCGACCGCGCGTTCGTGTCTACCATCCCTGGGCCCTGGCTCGCGCCCCCACGGCGCCTGCCGGGCAACGGTCGTGACCTGCCTTCCGGAACAACACAGGAGCTGAGAATGATCCATCGCAGAACCCTCGTCCTGGCCAGCAGCGGCCTCACCCTGACGCTCGTCGGCTGCGGCACCGCCACCAAGGGCAGCGACGCCGACCCGGCCGCGAAGCGCCAGCAGATCAACTCGGCGGTCGATGCCGCCCTGTCGAACCTTTACGCCAAGGCGGCAGGCTCGAAGGAACTCGCCGACAAGGCGCAGGGCGTCCTGGTGATCCCGAAGGTCGTTTCGGCCGGATTCATCGTCGGCGGCTCGTACGGCCAGGGCGCCCTGCGCAAGCACGGCGTGACGACCGGCTACTACAGCGTCGCCGAAGGCGCCGTCGGCCTGCTCGCGGGCGCGGAGGAAAAGTCCATCTACATGCTGTTCATGAGCAACGAGGCGCTGCAGAAGTTCGAGGCCAGCAAGGGCTGGACCGCGGGTGCGGACGCGAGCGTGACGCTGGTCAACATGGGCGCCGCCACCGGCATCGACACGAAGACCGCTCAACAGGCCATCATCGGCTTCGTCATCAACAATGCCGGCCTGATGGCCAACCTCAGCCTGGACGGCACGAAGTTCAACAAGCTCGACCTCTGAGCCTCCAGGCTCGGTCGAGCCATCCCCCAGGCGGCGCACCGTGCGACACCACGTTGCGTCGACGCGCCGCCTCGCGCTCCTCCTGGCCGTCCCGCTCGCCCTGGGCGGGCTCGCGAGGGCACAGCCCGTTCCACCGGCCGCCGAGGCGAGCGTTTCCGCCGGCGTGGCGACACCCGCCCGCCAGCGCCCGCGAGTGTGCCTGGTGCTCTCCGGCGGCGGCGCCCGCGGCGCCGCGCACGTGGGCGTGCTGCGCGTGCTCGAGGAGCTGCGCGTGCCCGTGGATTGCATCACCGGCACGAGCATGGGCTCGATCGTCGGCGGCGCGTACGCCTCGGGCACGCCGCTCGACCAGATGGAGAAGACGGTCGATTCGATGTCGACCCGATTGCTGTTCACCGAGCTGCCGCCCCGCGAGGAACGTGCCGTCCGCCTGAAGAAGGACGACGCGACGATCCTCTCGCCCTTGGAGATCGGCGTGAAGGGCGGCGAGGTGCTGCTGCCCAAGGGCTTCGTCTCCGGCGTGCAGCTCGAGAGCGTGTTGCGCAGCCTCAGCAAGGTGCAGGGATTCCAGCACTTCGACGAGCTGCCGATCCCGTTCCGCGCGGTGGCCACCGACCTCGTGACCGGCAAGGCCGTCGTGATGTCGCAGGGCGAGCTCGCCAGCGCGATGCGGGCGAGCATGTCGGTGCCGGGCGCCATCGAGCCCGTGCGCATCGAATCGGGCCTCCTGGTCGACGGCGGGCTCACCAACAACCTGCCGATCGACGTCGCGCGCTCCATGGGCGCCGACGTGGTCATCGCCGTGAACCTCGGCACGCCGCTGATGAAGCCCGAGCAGCTCACGTCCGTCCTCGGCGTCACGGGCCAGATGGTCAACATCCTCACCGAGCAGAACGTGCAGGCTTCGCTCGCGAGCCTGAAGCC
>Ga0209051_1002985_pt1 | contig 11508 bp, 7 predicted proteins | sample AraplaCvi_mMS_r2_2_FD_184286 | JGI IMG/M metagenome (GOLD analysis project Ga0209051, IMG submission 184286) | Arabidopsis root microbial communities from North Carolina, USA - plate scrape MF_Cvi_mMS_r2 (SPAdes) (version 2) | ecosystem: Host-associated > Plants > Roots > Endosphere | place: USA...
CGTTTGCAACGGCTGCACCGCAGCGACCGCAGCAAGGTCGACGGGCTTGAGATTGAGAACATTCTGGCCCACAGCGGCAGCAAGCAGTGAAGCCCCTCTCTGGGTGCGGGCTATCACTACTGAAATCCCTTCTGCATCGACGAATACAGGAAACCCTCGCTCGTCTACAGCCCAGTAGTCACCCACCGCGATATCCGCGTGCTCTCCGGTGCCATCAGCGCATAGTTTGCAGCGATCCTGCAACCTCTTGCCAAGGTGGCTACCCCACGACTGTTCATATGAGGTTCGGGCGGTTCGACCGTCGCTCGTGCTAACAACAAATTCACCTGGCCAACCGTTACCGCGGTATCGAAGACTAATCACACGATCCAGCTCGCCTACAAGTTTCGCTGCCAGATCATCGGTAGCGTGTTGGCTGGGTGTTCCGGCACAAAAAAAGCTGAGTAGCACCGGTAACTCTCCTTCTACCGGTGGACTAACAGACGCGAGCTGGGACCGTGCGGAAACTTCACACGGCTTGCCTATGAACGCGCCGCACTGCTTGCCGGGCACCGTGTTTGACACAGGCGCATAACGAGAACCCGCGGCGGAAAGAGCTGTACTTCTGGACGTTATCGTCAACGGAACAGTAATTGTTGGACGCGCTGGCGACATCCCGCTGCTGGCGACTTCGTCCACCTGGCCGGTGCTGACTAGCCAATCGGCCAGCGCGGTTAAAATGCCACCACTTGAACCTGCACGACGAATGGCAGGATCCGTCGCCCACCCTTGCCATGCTTGGACATAGCCGCCGAAAATCGGGTGGTGGCGCTTCCCGAGACTGTCTGGAGCCCGCAAGGTGTAGCCAGGACATATGGCGGCGAATTTCGTCGCCTCATCTACGTCTTGGTCATGAGTGTGAGAGCCGTTAAGTGTCGGCCGATTAAAACCATCCGCATCTAGTCCCATAGTCAAGCGCGGTGAGACAAGCACGCATACCCCACAGCCTGAGCAGTTTTGGTTGTCTACAACACGATTCACCTTCCGCTCGAGCTGAGAGGCCGGGTGCCTAAGCCTCAACACGCGCAACCCATCGACAGCAAGCTGCAAACTACACAAATGGGCGGAACCTCGGGGAGCCTGGCAGTTTGGCGCCACGCAGACGGCGACGGACATGACTGGGCCCTGTCGAGTGCGGTATTCAGTAACGCCATCGCATGTCTCATCCCCCGATAAGCCTTCTCAATTAGCCACTGCATCGACCCCGACCTTTTGCAGCAATGCCACCGCTGGCATCAACCGCTCCCTGGCATTCTTTTGTACGCGTGCCACGTCGAGCTCTAGGTCCGACTGGCTTAGTGAATCGAGCAGGGCGAGAGTATCGACCGCGGGGTTGATCGACGGGTCAGTTAAATCTAGTACGAGATTCCATCCGATATCCCGCATCAAGGGTCCGAACTTGCGAGAGTACGCCCACGCGATGGCAGGGGTCCCCGCCGACAAGGCATTCAGGCATGCGTGCATCCTCGATCCTATGACCATGTTGGCGCTAGATAGCACTGAGCGAACCTGATCTAAAGTGGCGGGCACAATCGTGTCGAAATCTTCGCCTACCGCGCGCTTAAGATCACGAATCGCGTAGACATCGTCATCCGCTCCTGCGGCGACCACATGGGCGAGCAGAGTCACCTGGCGGCCCCTCTCCAAGAGCCCCCTTACAAGTTTGACGAGCTCGTCACGATAGGCAGCCGAGTTCACGTGGCGATCTCCAAACCACAGCAGGCCAGAAACGTTGACGACTACATCGCGCTGCTTGTCAGGCGCGGGTTGCGATAACGCAAACACAACGTCTGTGGAAATACCAACAGCAGACTTTCCCAGGGTGTGCGCGTATTTAGCGCTTCGACGATCGCGCGCAATGACAATCTCTACCTTGCGAAGCGAACTGCGTGCTGCCCAACGGCCAACCAAGGTCCGGAACGGCCCGATTGTCTGCGGGCCCAATACCAGCGGAATTCTCAATTTATAAGCCACACGTCTCGCGTAAATTATTATTGAGAGCCGCTTCAAACCATATATGTCCGTGAAGCTGTCTCCGGCTCCCGAGTCGAGGATAATGTCATACTGCCCCATTTTTGCTTTAATAGGACCGTCGGAACGCATGATATCCCGCACCACGGATCTGGCGCCGAAAGATACTGCAGAGTCGCCTACAGCAAAGTCCTGAAACTCGACGATGGCGTTATGACCCCAGGCTGCCCGTGCGATCTCGGCCATACCTGCGGCCAGCACGCGGACACCAAAGTTGCCAGACTCGCTGTCCGCCCACAGCACCAAAATTCGAAGCGGCGCTTGAGTCACGTCAATTTACCCAAGGTGCGTCCAACAGTCGAATGAGCTGGTCGGATCTCAACAGTAGGCTTTTCAGATACTTCCCAGAACGCATAGTGTTCACCCGTTAATCGATCATTCGCTTTGGCCTAGTGGCGTGATCAATTAGAATTACGGCCCCCCAAGATTGCCGACTCAGACGAGGCTGACTTGAGTTTGGAACCCCGTCAGCTCACAGCAAGCCTACATGGAGCGGTAAAGGACGGCACCGCTACGGCGAGCCAGAGTACTAACACATCCCACGTGCACGATCATCGCTCGCACGAATCGAAAACTTTGGCGAAGTCAAACTTCGGTATCGAGCGACGGACCGAGAGGTTGCGTACGATCTATGCACCCAGACATCAGCACCTCACAAGCGTATGGTCGCAGAGGCCTGATGAGCAGACAGGGCTCACGTCAATACCTGGAAGATGAAAAATGGAAGATGCGTCTTCGCATCCGGGCTGGCGTCAGCAAACCGGATGACCCTCACTGTTGGCTGCACAGCAAAACGATGGCAAGCTGTCGTACCCATGGGGATGCAGCGACTTCGACTCGTAGCCCCCCCGTTAGATCGAATTCGTTCGAGGGAATTGATCTAGAGTGGCCGGGCCGGATCGAACCGTTCAATCGTTAAAGGTGGGTGCCGCAGCCCAGTTCTTGCCCGTGGTTGCCGGGTACGGCACGGTCCTTCTCACCACCCCATACATAGTCAGCGTGCTTGGCCTACATGATTTCGGGGTGTGGTCATTGACGGGCGCGCTGGCTCAATATGCCGCACTTATGGACCTCGGCGTGTCTCGTTCGGCGAGCCGGTTCGTAGCACTATTTCACGCCAAGAACGATAGAGACGGCGAGCGAGCGGTAGTCGGCATCTGCATCGCCGCATTGGCCGTTCTGGCAGCTCTGCTCATCGGACTGACTTCTTTGATTCCAACACTCATTGATCGAGTAATTGGTACGAACAACCCACAACTGGCCCGCTTCCTAGTTCTCTGCGCGATATTGATAATGACATTCGGACTGCTGGCGCGTGTATTTGCAGCGGCAAGCGTCGGCCGAGGCCGCCAAGTGCCCGTTGGCGTCGGCATGGCCGCGCTGTCGACATTGCAGGCCGCAGGAGGCGTTATTGCGCTTTTGGTCAACCCAACGCTTGTTGCCTTCGCGACTGGCACTGTGGCGGGCACCTTTGTTGGTTTAATCGTGGTACTCGGTGTAATCCTCTTCGACGAACACAGCTTAACTATTGGCCTCCCGAGTGTCGATCTGACCAAGCAAATACTGGGGTACGGCGTTCAGTCTCAGATCGCGGCAGCAGGCGGAATTTTGCTGTTGCAATCCGGAAAGTTAATTGCCGGAATACTAATTGGGCCGGCCGCCGCAGGCGTATACGAACTAGCCAGTCGGCTGGCGATGGGCGCGCAAGTGCTCGGTGCCGCCTCGGCAGCGGCAATCACGCCACACCTCACCAGAAGCTTTGCTCGCGGCGGCCTGGCCAACGTACTCCCAGAGTATGAACATTTGACCCGTCGGAACACTGCAGTGGCGATCCTGGTGCCATTCGCAATGATTGCGACTGCATTTACTGGGATTCCGCTTTGGCTCGACACCGACAATCCCCAGATCACGTGGGTGTTGGTCGCCCTGCTGCCCGGTATCGCGACGAACGTTTCAACCGGAGTTTGCACTTCGTTGCTTGCGGCAGTCGGACGACCGGTAGTGCTTGCCCAAGCGGCCGTCGTCACAGGGATCCTGCAGGCGGTGTTCGCTACTGCGTCGGGCTACCTGTTTGGGTTCGCAGGAATCGCCGTTGCTTTCGCGATAGGCGTACCGCTTGCGAATCTATTCAGCATGGCTTTTATGCAGGCCAAAGTTCACATCCCAATGAGCCTATTTGTCCGTGGTGTTCGCGGCCCGTTCGCTATCGGTATCATTGCGACGGTAGCCGTATTGCCCATCGGATTCCTGACGGTTGCAACAAGCAGAAGCTCGGCACTATGGCCATTTCTTGGATCAGGCACGCTGTTCTGCTTGATATACGTTACTCTGGGGTGGCGTTTCGATCTATTGCCACGCGTCGATCTCCGGTCAAGAATCGGTCGCCGAGACCGCGGTCGCCACAGGTCCTAAGCGCTGGATCCGGCAGAGCTACCGATACATACTTCGCGGCAGTTCACGGGGCGCACGATGAAATACCGCAATCGAGTCATAAAACTCGATCTTCGCCAGCAATACGGACGCTCGCGGCACTGAAACAGCAGTCTTTCGATTCGGATCTCCGACGCGAAAATTGCGTTCGCCGCTAGAAACTTGATAATGTGCATGCATTGAATCAATCAGCGACTTAGTAAAGTCGACGAAAGACTTCCGACTGTCACGCCAACCTGTCCAATAGTTGCAATGTATATCTTCTACTACGTACGCTCCGCCATCAGCTAGACCGTTGGGGAAAAGATAGCGGAAGGTATTGATCATATGGGACGAGTAATGGCTGCCATCGTCGAGAATTACGTCAAAGGGTCCAAACTCGGCAACGACACTTTTTAGGAACGCGATATCTTGTTGAGCCCCGATGCGCACATGAATTTTATTATCTCCGTCGTCGAACTTCGCACATTCTGGGTCGATATCGATTCCTACGATGGTGGAATTTGGATGCAAATACTTCCGCCACATCTGCAGGGATCCACCATGGAAAACCCCTATCTCAAGCATTCTGAGGGGGCGACTCCGGTCGACCGCAGATTCGTACACCGGCAAGTAATGTTGCCATTTGTGAACATTTTCGGTATTTACGAACACGTCCGCTAGAGGGCCAGTGGCGGGCGAGTCACTGGCCGACCAACTGACTTCGGCGCGAAGGTCTGAACCCAGAGCTTTCAACATCGCTCGCCGCCCGCGGTAAGGGTATCGACGACTCAAGTATGGTCTGCGATGCGATGGAGCCATGTTGACAAGCTCCAGCAATCTACGAACACGCTGCTTCACAGACATTACCCCCCGGTATTTGGTGGAACGGTACCCCGAACTGGTGTGGCGTTGCCGCAGACGGTTAAAGATAGCAAACTGCTTCAACACGGGCCACTTGCCGGCGGCGACGATATGACTGTCAGCAGGCGCGGTGGCGGTGGCGGAATCAGGGCGGGGTCGAGCATCCAGATTGCCGTACGTGACTCGCTGGACGCGTGCCGGCGCACATTATGGCAAGAGAGATTGCCCGGCTTTCGTCGTACTCGAGGCGTGCAACTTATGGATCGCGTTTGCGACGGTTCAGTGGAGCACTTGTAAGACTCTATGGGGGTGAGATTCCCCCGCGCGGACCGGCCGCGCCGTCGGTGTTAATCGCGTTCGATCCAGGGGACAATCGGAAGGCGTCGTTCCCCCTAAAAGAGTTGACTAACTTCCAGGCTTGTGACCTCGGGTTCATGTTTGAGGAGCTCAATCTGTATGCGATTCCGGCAGTTCCGACCGCTCATCGCGAGCTGTCGGGCCCAGGGCAGTCGGCACCCGCTTCGCGATTGGGGGCCTTGAACCAGCGATGCAGGCAGGCGTCGCAGATACCCGAGTCCTTCGCGAACTCATCCAGCCGCGCGCTCCCTTGCGGAGCCACACCGATGATGTCAGCTCGAACCTCGGCGGGAAACGCCTATGGGGCGGGGAGTCAATCCCTACATGTTCAGGAGCCAACCGGGCCAGGACAGGGATCTCGCGAGAACAAGTTGTGAACTCTGCTCTGAGGCCTTGCGTGCGCCAAGTTCGGGATCGCGCATCACTTTCGGCCTCTGTTGCAGCGTACGCAGTCTTCGACACCACCGCCTTGCAGCCCTGCACCTGAACCATGGATAGGAAAGTCTGACTACAACTCGGCTGAGCACCTGGTGACACGAGACTTGCTGCCGCAAACAATTCCGCTAGACCGTCTACGCTAAAGCCGTGATTCGTAGTCGGTCCGTTGTCGCGCTGATGACTGTTCTTGCAAACGCCCTTGCTCTTGTAGGGTGCACAGGCGTTGAAGGGTCTGACAAGAACTACAGGGAAAGCGACAGCGCGGAGTCGATGTGCGCCGACGGCGGAATTGTGGGATGGGGTGACTCACTGACTTATTCTCTGACGAAAAGTCCAGATGGCTGGAATCAGGCAAATCCCACATGGCTTCAGACGGTCAGTGCAGATTTAGGGGTGACCACCAAGAATTTTGGCAAGCCATCAGAAGGATCCGCAGAGATAGCGGTTCGCCAAGGCGGATTGAGACCATCTATAACGCTTCTCGACAATACTATACCAAGCGGCACGACAGACGCGGTTCCAGTTGTCTCAATTAACCCGAACGACGGGTGGAGTCAGTATTCCGATGCCGGCACGATGGAGATGCGCGGGACACTGGAAGGCGTCACTGGCTCTCTTCAGCATTCGGTTAGAAATAATGTAAGTAGCTTTTCATTCGTTCCCGACGCTCCACCGGATGAGCCAGTGCTGGTGAAGCCTATGTCGGCTTTCTCAGGTGATGAAGGCGCCAAATACCGGCGATGCGTCCAGATTATATGGGCGGGAACTAATAACTACTTACAAGGCGCAGCCATTACACGGGACATCGCGTCGATGATCAACTGGATGCCAAGTCCCCGCCGCTATCTCATAATTGGGACGATATCTAGCATCGATCACGAATTGATGGTTGCATACGGGTCCAGGTACGTAAATTTAACGAATTGGCTGTCGACGAATGGACTAGCTGCTGCTGGCATCGATCCCACGCCGGATGACATCGAAGCAATGAGATTGAAGCAGATTCCGCCCTCACTTCGTGTCGACAACGCTCACCTCACTCAGGACGCCTACACAGCCGTGGGACACTACATTTCTTCCGTCCTAGAAGCTGCACGGCTTCGATAGCCGTAACCGACGTCCGTTTAGGGGGTTCCCTTGGACGTCAGCCTCGCTGAATCGTAGGATCCAAAGAGCGCTGGGGAAGCGCAGACCATGGGGGGTCAATCGATGTCCGTTCTGGCGCGTTACCAGGTATTCTCACGACGGCGTCGCCGCGACGCTGATCGCACTCGACAACGCCTGGATATCCAAGGTCTACGGATGATCGCGGTCTTGACAGTCTTCGCCAATCATCTTTGGCACTGGCCCAGCGGCGGGTTTGTTGGCGTTGACATCTTTTTTGTCATTTCGGGGTTTCTCATAACAGGCAACCTCTTACGTATGGCAGACGCAACCGGCAATGTATCTTTTGCCAAATTTTACTGGAACCGAGTACGCCGCATCTTCCCGGCCGCCACAGTCGTCCTTCTTCTCACCTATGCGGCAGCCTGTTTGATCTTCCAACCCTTCAGAGCCCACCAAGTGGGTATCGACGCCCTAGCTGCCTTTGCGTTTGTTGCAAACTGGCATCTTGCTGTCCAAGGTACCGATTATTTCAGTCAAGGCGTAGCGGTATCACCTCTACAGCACTACTGGTCGCTATCGATCGAAGAGCAGTTTTACTTCGTTTGGCCGGCCCTGATATTCCTAATCGGCGTTGTAGTCGTTCGCAGGTCGTGGACTCATTCACACCGGATGGTCATTGCCGGAGTGATTATGGGGGCCATAGTTGCCGCATCACTCACGTGGGCAACCTACGAAAGTTACACATCTCCAACGTGGGCCTATTTCAGCACCTTTGCAAGGATCTGGGAGCTCGGGGTGGGCGCGCTCCTAGCAATCAGCGCAAGTGCGTTCGCGTCCATCCCCCGCTTAGGTCAAACGCTGCTGTCGTGGGCTGGCATCGCTTTGATCCTCGCAAGCCTATTGCTCATACATGACGGTTCGCATGGCTTTCCTGCGCCGTGGGCAATTTTACCGGTCGTCGGCGCTTCACTAGTAATTGCCGCAGGAGTAAACGGCAGTCCGCGACGTGTCGCCTTCCTGACAAACCCACTGAGCGCCTACGTAGGCGATATCTCGTATTCCTTGTATCTTGTCCACTGGCCAGTAATTGTTTTTGCGGCCGCATTGATGGACCCTAGTTTGTACTACTCAGTTGTAGTGATTGCGCTGTCATTCGGGCTTGCCATCGCGTCATATCACGGCGTCGAGAATCCACTGCGGCGAATAGACTCCACCAAGTTTCGGGCGACATTTCGTGACATCCGGCGCTTTAGGTATCTCCCCTCAAAGACGACCCAGCTCGCGTCTGTAGCTGCAACAGGCCTCCTCGCGGCCGGTCTCGTTGCCTATGTTCTACAACCCATTCCACCAGCAATCGCTCCCCCAGACTTGACCACCTCAGAGCTGGCAGTGGCTTCAGATACCACGACGGCTGCGTCGCTTCCGCCCCTTGCTTCTGAACTACGGATGGCAATAGTTCAAGCATTGAAGGCGCGCGAGTGGCCTCCGCTAGACCCACCCGCGGAGTCAATAATCGCAAAGGATATCGCGGCAGACGACGTGAAATACTGCGGCGGTCCACTATCGACCGCGAAGTGCAGCTGGGGGAACGACGATGCACAAATCCGTTCAGTCATAATCGGCGATTCCATCGCGCTTGCGTACCTGGGCCCGCTACACGATATCGCATCGGATTCGGCCGGCAAATTTCAAATCCACAATGAGGCGCAATACTTTTGCTATTTCATCGACTCGACAATATCTGGCGACGAGAAATTTCAAGAGCTTGTCGATGCTTGCCCAGCACGAAAGAAACAGGCCCTGGACTACATCAATGAAACCAAGCCCGATGTGGTATTCATTTCCCATAATTACGGTGCCAGAATGCTCTCCGAGACCGGCAAGGACATTACGCCTAAGGAGTGGGCAGACTCAATGCGGAGGTATGTCGATCAGTTCCGCGGTAACGTCAAAAAAATTGTGTTGATTTCCGCACCACCGGCCGATATTCAAATCGCCGATTGCCTTGGGAAAGTAACAAACGTGCCGGCAAATTGCGTCAGTAAGGTTACCTCAACTTGGCGATCCTTTGCGCAAGCAGAACAAGCTCTGGCCACCGACATTGGCGCCATCTGGGTTGATTCGCGGCCTTGGTTCTGCGCATCAAACAGATGTCCTGCCTTCGTAGACGGTGTTCTGACGAAGGCAGACGGCGTTCACATGTCACCGCCCTACGCGAAAAAAATCACGCCGGTCATCAGCGAATATCTTGAGGCAGCAGGCATCTATTAGTAGCTCACTTGAGTCACGACGAACAAACCAAACTGGTCCGGCGTGCCCTCATACGCGGCAATCGCTGAACACCGATATTCAAACTATGCGTAGGCCCACTGTGCACACGTGTGCGATCGGCGGCAATGTGGGTGCTACTCGGGTCTCGCTCTGCCATAGCGCAACGGGGCTGTAAACCCGGTCACAGTTACGGTTGCCCCACCGTCGACGGGGGTGTTCAGCAGCGCCAGCCTAGGCGCTGACGGGCTCGCATCGCGCGTAGGCTCTCAACCGTATTGCGTGGTCAGAGGATGCTACGACGGTCCTTCTTATTGAGGTTTCACTTATGGGTAATTCCCGCAAACGTACCTCGAACCGCCTCTTTCATCTTGCGAAAGCGTCCCTCGGGTTCCCTGAGAGCCTTCGCAATGAAGCGAAGCGACTGCACGGCACCACTACCTGCGATGAGTCGCCACCGCGGAAAACCGATGTCAGAGGAAAAAATGAAGCGATTTCGCGCATACCAATAGTAGAAGGTAGGACTTTGACCATGACCAGAAGAGGCTCCTACGGCATGCCAGAGCATGGCAGCGGGGACAACGCCCAGTCTGAATTTCAGCTCGCGAGCTCGCCACGAAAATAGTGTGTCTTCCCAATACAGGAAGTAATTTGAAGGGAATCCGCCGACCGTCCGAAAAGTCGATGCACGCATCATCGGGGCTGCACCAGTGACAAATTCTGTATCAAACGGTTGCAGCGGCGCCGCCGCAAGATCTTCGTCGTAGAGTTGGTGCTGTATACGCATACTGCTGGTCTTGATGGAGCCGCCACAATACCAAACCCGTCGATCGGCCGACGTCCCGCTATAGATAAGAGGTGACACTATGTCGTACTCGGTCCGGTCTAGCGCTTCTTCCAGGTTCGCTAAACAATCCGCATCCAGTCGAGTATCCGGGTTGAGCACCCAAATAGTGTCATCGTCCTTGATGTAATCGGCCCGCGCGAGGATATTCACGCCGACACCGAATCCAACATTCTTGTCGTTCGCCTCGAATCGGACGTTCGATAAACCCGAGATACCGTCTTGGAGCGCTTGCAAGTTATCTGCCGATGAGAAGTTATCTAGAATATGAACTTCTATTCGACTGCCAGCGGGGCTACTTGTCGGGAATCCCTTGACAAGATCCACCGTGAGCTCCGGTGTGTTGAAGTGAACAGTTAGAACGTGGATAGTTGTCTTTGTAATGCCAGCCATGGAACAATCTCCAAACTCTTAGTCAAGTATGAGCGAGCACCATTCGGACGCGCCACGCGTTGAATATGCTGCCGCCGCACTCATCTGAGTCGAACGGCCAGAGGTCGCCGCCTGCAGAGCCTGCAGCCACGATCGCGGATCGTCCCAATCCTCAACCGCGCCTGGAAAACCCGCACCCAGGACTTCCGTCATAAAACCGGTCTGGCGGCCAACCACTGGAACACCGACCTCCAAGGCCCGAACAGCTACTTCGCTTTGAAAATAATGTCGGTACGGCACCAGAACACATGCAGCGGCGCTCAGCATGTCCTTGAACTCTGAATCGCTAAGAAATCGATCTACGACGTGCCAGCCCGGCAACGCCGGCCAACCACGACCTGCGACAGTAGGAATCCACCCCGCCGAACGCAACACGGGGCCGATTGCTTTCATCAGGTCCAAGTCACGCGCGGGTTTGTACTGACCGAGGACCAGCACCGTTCGACTCTCCGATCGCTGACCAATGTCAATGGGATGCCTCATCGGGAGGGGCAGCAGGTGCACACGGTCAGGTCCGAAATACTGGTGAACAATCGCGTGAGCCTCTGGACTCATAGTGACCAAATGCGGCCCATTCCGACCAGAGAGGCGCGATGCGCGCGAAGCAGCTTGTGCGGTAAGTCCGTCTTGTAGGGCAAGCGGCTCTGGGTCATGCATTGCGATGAAGGTCTTGTTCCCGCTATGACGCCAGAGTGGAGCGTCCCACCAGCCGAGGAGCG
>Ga0209051_1002986_pt1 | contig 11508 bp, 13 predicted proteins | sample AraplaCvi_mMS_r2_2_FD_184286 | JGI IMG/M metagenome (GOLD analysis project Ga0209051, IMG submission 184286) | Arabidopsis root microbial communities from North Carolina, USA - plate scrape MF_Cvi_mMS_r2 (SPAdes) (version 2) | ecosystem: Host-associated > Plants > Roots > Endosphere | place...
CGAGCGGTCGGCGGAGCCGGGCGGAGGCACCCTGCTGGGCCGGGTGCGCGAGTTCGTGAACCAGGACGGCTTCCTGCCGCACGGGGCGAAGCTCATGGAAGTCACGTCGGACGCGGTGACGTTCGTCGACGGGAACGGCGTGGCGCTGCCGGTGGTCGAACTGAGCGACGGCTATCGAGCCGTCCTCTCGATGACCTTCGAGCTCATTCGCCTGATGGCGAGCCGGTTCGGCGAGGATCGGATCTTCTCCGCCGACTCGACGCAACTGGTTGCACCGGGAATCGTGCTCATCGACGAGGTCGATGCGCACCTTCATCCCTCGTGGCAGCGAGAGATCGGACCTTGGCTGGTCAAGCTGTTTCCCGCGGTGCAGTTCATCGTCACGACCCACTCCCCCCATATCTGCCAGACGGCGGAGAGCGGCTCGGTCTGGACCCTTCCGGTTCCCGGCTCGGGTGATTCGATCCATCGGATCGAGGGTGAACAATTGACGCGCGTCTTGCTCGGGGACGTCCTGCACGTGCTCAACAGCGACGCCTTCGGCGGGCTCCCGGGTCGATCTGAGAGGGCAGTCCACATGCTCGACCGGCTCGCCCGACTGAATCGAGGCCTCGACCGCGGCACGTTGTCCGCGGGCGAGAAGGTGGAGCGCGAGCAGCTCGAGGGAACGCTCTCTCCCGTCCTGGGCGACGACGCATCATGATGGCCCTCGCGATCCAGGCGCTGGATCCCCCCTGGTCGACGCAGTTGCAGGCGCTGCAGGAGCGGGTGTCGAACTGCGGCGGCTATCCGGCTCAAGTCGACCATGCGAAAGCGAGTTGGAGCAGGAAGCCGCCCGAATTGTTCGGCGAATTGAAGGCCAGGCTCGCCGCGATGTGCAGCGGGATCCGCCGCTGCGCCTATTGCGAAGATTCGCTTGCGGACGAGATCGAGCACATGCGGCCGAAGGACTTGTTTCCGGAGGAGACCTACGTCTGGAACAACTACGTCCTGGCCTGCGGACCCTGCAATGGCCCGAAGAACAACCAGTTCGCCGTCCTGGCGGAAGACGGCGCGCTGACCGACATTTCCCGGAGGCGGGGCCAGCCCGTCGTCGCGCCGGCCACCGGGATCCACGCATTGATCGATCCCCGAGCCGAGGATCCTCTGGAACTCCTCTGGCTCGATTTCAAGACCTGGCGCTTCTCTCCGAACGCGGATGACGAGCAGAGCCCCGCGTTCAAGCGCGCCGAGTACACCATCGACGTTCTGCGCCTGAATCGACGCGACGATCTCGTCCGCGGACGGCGCGTCGCCTTCTCGGGCTTCGAGGCGAGGTTGCGGATGTGGGTGGCGGAGAGCGCCGGCTGGGACGCCGCGCGTCGACGGGCGTTCGTGGAAGACTTCCGCGGCGAGCGCTTCCAGGGTGTCTGGCAGCGCATGAAGCGTCACTGCAGGGACGTGTCGGCGCTTGCGCCGATCGCGGAGCTCATGGAGGCCGCGCCGGAAGCGACCTTCTGGTGACCGGGCAGGGCACCACCGACGTTGCATCGAGCGCCCAGCGGCGCCCGGGCGCTCGACGCGGGCGGTCTTCCTGGCGGGACGTGAGTGGCAGGAACCGTTCAGGCCGCCCGCCCAGGCCCGAGCCGCAGCGCGAGCGACTGCGAGCCCAGTCCGCTCCCGATGAAGACGGCGCGGCGGTTGGCCGCGAGCCGGCCCAGCCAGTCGAAGGCGCCGCCGTCCGCGAGCGGCAGTTCCTCGGCGTCGGGCGCGGTCACCCAGAGGCGGTAGCGCAGCCCGCCGGAATAGTAGGGATGGTCCAGCGGCTGGCGCTCGGCCCCCAGGCGTTCGGCGAGCTGGTCGCCGAGGCGACGGCGATCCGCGGACGCCAGGATCTGCAGGCGCCGCCGGCCCACGGCATACCCCGCCCGCTCGAGCCGGTCCAGGCCCTCCTGCAGCGTGCGCACGTGCAGCGCGATCGTCTCGAGCGTGAAGGCGTGATCCTTGCGCTCGATGCCCGCGCTGCCGAGGGCGAACAGGCGGAAGTGCCGGGTCTGTCCGGCGCGCGGGGGGACGGGTTGCGCGCGGACGACCCGCTGGCTGGTCGCGAGGTGGACGTCCCCGGCCGGTTGCGCCCGCAGCCGCACGGCGCACTCGAGCGCGAGCACGTTCGTCGGATCCGACACGACTTCGGTCGCCCGCAGCGCCGACACCACGCGGTGCTGATGCGTCGGGCCGACGACCGAGCAGGTGCCGAGCGGCGCGACCGGCGAGAGCTCGACCGCCTCGAAGCGCGCCGCGGCCGCCAGCAGGTGGCCGTCGATGGCCAGCATCTCCCGCAGGTCGACGGGGGCCGGCGCGCAGAAGGGATCGCGGCCGTGCTGCGCCACGAGGTCCTTCGCGCTGCGCGCCTGCGCACGCGCGTGCATCACTTCGAGCAGAAGCGACTGGAGCGCCGGGTTCGCGAGCCCGGCCGCCAGTCGATCGAAGGTCGATGCACCGATTGGGTCGACGATCCAGGCGCGATGTGCCATCGTGGGGATGATACGGCCGGGGGCGCTTCCCCGCCGATACTCTGCCCCGTGACGACCAAGATGCCCTGTGCGAACCGTGCCCCTGATGCCGTTCCTGATGCTGGCGGTCGACGCGCGGCGGGCCATGCCGTCCGGAAGGCGACGTTCGGGGCTGATCGCCGCCGCCATGCCCGATGCGCCGATTGAGTCGACTCCTTGCCGGTGCCTTCGTGGCCTTCGGCTTCGCATGGTTCTTCTGGGGCCTGGCGTGCTTTCCCGATGCGCCCATCAGGCCCTGCGGGGCTTCGTATTGCGGCAAGCAGTCCCAGCCGCATACGCAGGCCGACTTCGAGCGCTTTCGCGCCTGGGAGACCGGGTTGATGGTCGGCTGGCCGGTGGTGCTGGCCGGGATGTGGTGGCTGGCGCGGCGCCGCTCCTGACACCTCGGCTTGCGCTTGCCCGCACTGAACCCGGCGTCAAGATCCCACGTGCGTGGTCAAGGCCTCGTAGGACGGAAGGCCCTCGTATCGTTGCAACGCCTCCTCGTAGGCAGCGCGAAGATCGGCCGCGGCAATGTCGAAGCTGACCAGCAGTTGTTCCACGTCGTCGGCATTGGACGAATCTTCGCGCTCGAGCTGATCGTCCAGCAGACGTACCTGGGCGGCGACGCACTGGATCGCCACCATCAATGATTGAGGCTTCAATTCCATGAATGTTCCTCAGCGACCGCGAGCCTGCTCGTATTGGCGGCGAATGGCATTGCGGACAAAGTTGTCGAGTTGGCCAAGCAGGACGTTCTTGAACAGCGGTTTGGAAGGCATGATCGTGAAATGAGTGGCCTTCAGTCGGTCGTTGAAGCTGTCCTTCTTGACCTTCAGGTCGGGCGGAATGTCGGTGCCTGCAGGGATGAAGAAGTCCCCATCCGCTCGACGAAGGACACCGGCTCTATCGAATACCGATGTGCCTCCGCTGTCCGGGTCGAACATTCCAGTTTGCTTGTTGGCGACGATATCCGGAGGCCTCAAGTGCTGTCGCCGGCCGATTCAACAAGCGTGGGATGCAGAATCGCCGGAATCGATTCGGAATCCGCCAATTCGCGATCCGGCCTAAGGTAGCGCCCGACATCGGTTTGGAAGTCTGCCTTAAAGACGGCACGATAGAGATCGGCGCCGGTCTTACCGTATCTCCCTTGGATGAGCGCCTGCTGCGCGCCCGACTCTATCTTTTCGACATCGTACGGCCGATGAGTGCCGACGGGGGAAACGGCTTGCAACTGACGCGCGCAGGGACGCCGCGCATGACCGAGGTGCGCGCCAAAGGCAGTCGCGAAGAGGTGAGCCGACGACGCGCGCGCGTTGAGCTCTCGACTGTGATGTCGATCAACGCGGCAACTGGACCTGGATCAGGCTGCCCGAGGCCTGCCCGGTCGAACTCACGGCCGTCACGCCGTACAGCGTCGTGCCGTCGCGGCTCAGGCCCAGCGCGCCGCGCGGCATCGCCGGTCGGGCGCCGAGGCTGTAGACCGTCGAGAACGTCCAGCCGCCTTCGGGCTGCAGGTCGAGCGCGAACACGGTGCCGCCGCCCGCGAGCCCGTCGCTCGCGGTCGAACCGTACAGGTGCGTGCCGTCGCGCGAGGCCACCAGGGGCGCGCCCGGGTGGCTGCCGTCGACCGGGCCCTTGAACGGGTGCAGCACGGTGTACTCGGCCTGCCCTGCGCCCGGACGCACGCGGAAGACGACGCCGTCGCCGTTCGGGCCGCCCTCGGCAGTGCCGAACAGCTCGCCGGCGGGCGTGCGCACGAGGCCGGCCGAGGGGCTCGCGCCCATGTCGCCCTGCAGATCCACCAGCATCCGGAACTTCGGCATCGCGCGATGGGCCGCGATGCGCCAGACGCCGCCCGCGCCGGCCGCGCCGCCGTCCCTCGCCGTGCCGTAGACGACGCCGTCCCGGTCGACCGCGACCTGTCCCGACGGATGGCCGCCGTCCGCGCCGCCGGTGAAGGCGTGCAGCAGGCGGAAGTGCCACGTGAAGTCGTCCGGGTGGAACGCGATCTCGTAGACGCTGCCCGCGCCCCCCGGCCCGCCGTCGGACAGCGTGCCGTAGAAGTTGTGATGCCCGTCGCCCACCAGGTTGGACGTGGGCATCGAGCCCTCGTTCACGGGATCGAAGTTGTGCAGCACCTGGCGCGTCGCCCACAGGTGGCCCTCGATGTAGTGGAAGCGCCAGAGCGAGCCGGCGCCGTGGCCCGCGCCCGCGCTGGTCGTGCCGAGCCAGGTGCGCCCGCCGAGCGCGAAGGGCGCGGCCAGGGGCGTGTCGCCCGAGGCGTCGTCGGCGCCGAAAGTGAACGGCACGTAGCTGCCCCAGCCCCCCGGGTAGTGCGTGGCGACGAAGATCGCGCCGCCGCCCGCGGGGCCGTCGGCACTCGTCACGCCCACCGGCTGGTCGAACTCGTTCATCGACACCCCGCCGCTGGGCGGACTGCCGTCATGGCTCGCCTGGAAGTCGTAGAGCGAGGCGCCGGTGCCAGTGTCCTGCGCGAAGGCGGACACGCCGGGCAGCGCCAGCGCGAAGGCGAGCGCGGCGGCTCGGACGGGACGGGGCAGGGCGGGCATGGCGCGGTCTCCGGTGGGACGGAACGGGATCGCCGGATCGTAAGGGGCGGAGGCGCCGCGCCGGGAGGCGACGGAGGGCGGGAATTCCCGAGGGGGCGGGGCTTGGCGTCGTCGCCGCCGTCACGGGAGGCGTGCGTCGGCGGGCGCGGCGGCGCCGCGGCCCGGCCTCGGGAAGCGGCGCGCCGGGGCCCCCTAGTACGACGTGAGCGGCACGATCCCGAAGTCGCGCCAGGCGGTGCCGAAGTCCTGGTAGAGGAGGTAGCACCCCGAGCAGTTGGCGTCGCTGGCCACGCCGGTCACCGTGCCCTTGGCCGTCACCTGCATCGGGCCGGCGAGCGTGAACACGGGGCCGCCGCTGTCGCCGGGGCGCGTGGCCACGCCGTTGTCGGGCCGGCGGGCCACGATCAGGTCGTTGTAGCACTCGTAGGTGCCGTACGTGTCGGTCGCGCAGAACTGGTAGGCGAAGTCGCCGGTGTTCTGGATCCCGCACACCGCGCCGCTCGTCGAGCCGGACTGGCAGACGTATTCGCCGGAATGCACCCAGTCCCAGCCGGTGACGCCCTTGCTGAACTCGCCGGTGCCCACGCCGCCGTCGTAGATGCGTCCCGCCGCCGAGGTCGGGATGAGCAGCAGGTCGTGCGCGACGTTCTCTGACGTGGCGCTGCCGAGGGTGCGGCTGCGATCGCCGTTCCACCAGGCGCCGCCGGGCCGGCCGCAGTGGCCCGCGGTCAGCACGAAGGTCGTGCCGCCCGCCTGGACGCCGAAGCCCGACGTGCAGCGCGCGCCGTTGTCCTGGTTGATGATGGCGGCTCCGCCCCAGTACGGCGCCGTGTCGGCGTAGCGGCTGGCGAGCGTCACGCGCGAGCGCACCTCGAGGCGCAGCGGCACCGGCACGGCGGGCATCCAGGCCTGCGCCGAGGCCGGATCCTGGTCCGTGACGACGCGCAGGCCGCTGCCGTCGCCGGCGATGTCGATCTCGTGGACGGGGCTCGACGGGTCGTCGCGCATCTTGCGCCCGACCGCCCGGGCCGCCTGTCGCAGCTCCTCGTGGGTATGGGCCGCGGGGCGGACTTCCACCGGCACGCGCCGGCGCGCCTGCGCGATCGCGGCCTCGAGCGCGGCGGGCACCTCGCCTTTCCACCAGAGCACCACGCGGTCCTCCTCGAGCGACGTTCCGGCCAGGCCCTCGAAGCCGTTGCGGTCGATCACGCGCAGCAGCGCGCCCGCGGCACGCGAAAGCGGCGCCTGCGCCTGCATCGTCGCGAGAACGTCGGGCGGTATGCTGCCGAACGCCGCGGGCTCGGCGGCGCCGGGGCGTTCGTCGGCGGCGGGGGCGGCGCGCACGCCGCAGGCGAGGATCGCCAGCGAGACGGCGACGGCGCCGAGGCGGCGGCCGGCGGTGCGGCGGGCGGGCGCATGAAGATGCTGGGGTTGCATGAGGTCTCCAGAGATGGACGTTGCGGAGGGCCGGCATCGGAGGGGGGCGCCGTGGCGCCCCGTGGCCGTGCCGCACGCGGCCCCGGCGGTCGAGCGGGACGACGACGTTCCTGTCGCGTCGCTGCGATCCGTCGGAGGGCGATACGTGCCAGGGCACTGTAGGAGGCCGTCCGTGCACGTGCCCATCCCCAGGCCGCGCACGCCGTGCGTGTCCGGATCGGATGCTTACTCCGTAGCGCTCGACCGTCGGCGCAATGCGCATTCAGTGCAACGGCGGAGCAGGTGGGATGATCGGCTCGGCGGCGCGCTCCGCCGTTCGACGACGCGGGATGACCGAAGTGAGAAAGATCTATCGCAAGCCGCTCTTCGAGCTGTTCGAACAAGGGCTCCAGTCGAGGATGCCGCAGTGGCGACGACAGGGGCGCGCATCGAGCGCTCGCCGAACCTACCTTCGCCCGATCGGCGAAGGCCGGACTGCATTCCTCGAGCTGGTGGTCGATCCGGCGGGCCAGCAAAGGTTCTTCTGCGACCTGGCCTGGAACGAGACGACGACCTTGCCGGCCGAGGAGGACTGCGCGGTCGCCGGGGCGCCGACATGCGGGCCGCCCTCGAGGAAGGCTTGAGAAGGGAGAACCTGGTCAAGGAGATGACCGAGGAGGGCGCGAGGCGGCTGGTTGAGCCGCCGCTGTCGGATCTCCTCCAGAGGCTGACCGACCACGTCGAGCCGTTTCTCACAAGTTGCGCGGCGTTCCTGGCGGGGACTCCCGGACGGCCTGATGGAAGCGATCGGCAGTGATCGGCACGATGCTGAAGGCGACGAAGACCTGTTGAACAGAAGTCGCCGACGACCCGCGTACGACGACAGGACTTCAAGAGACCGATTCGCGACCTGCCTCTCCGATGCCTTTGCTGGGGTCTCACGACGCCCCGCGAACGCGGAGCTCTGAAGGGGCCCCCGCCGCCTCCTTTGGAAGCGGCGGGGGCAGGAACGGCATCAGCCGTTCAGCCGAGCACCTCGGTCACGATGCCGGCGCCGACGGTCTTCCCGCCTTCGCGCATTGCGAACCGCATGCCGTTCTCGATGGCCACGGGCTTGTTCAGCTCGAAGCCGATCTGCGCTTGGGCGCCCGGGTCGACGACGCCCCTGTCCGTGTCGACCTGAATGACACCGGTCACGTCGGTCGTGCCGAAGAAGAACTGCGGCTGGTAGCCGGAGCCGAACGGCGTGTGGCGCCCCCCTTCGTCCTTGCCGAGGACGAAGATCTGCGCACGCCCCGTGCGGTACGGCTTGACCGAACCCGGCTTCACCACGACCTGGCCGCGCGCGACGCCGTCGCGCTTGACGCCGCGCAGCAGCAGGCCGACGTTCATGCCGGCACAGCCCTCCGCGACGTCCTTGTGGAACGACTGAACGCCGGTGACGACCGCCGGGCCGTCCTCGGACGAACCGAGGCCGACGATCTCCAGGCTGTCGCCGACCCGGATCACGCCGCGCTCGATGCGACCGCTGACCACCGTGCCGCGGCCCGCGATCGTGTGCACGCCTTCGACGGGCATCATGAACGGACCCTCGTAGTCGCGCACCGGATCGGGGATGCGGGTGTCCAGCGCGTCCACGAGCTCGACAACGCAGCGCACGTCCGGGCCGTCGAGTTCGCCGCGCTCGGCGGCGGCCAGGGCCTTCAGCGCGCTGCCGAACACGAACGCGACGTCGCGGTAGCCGTGCGTGTCCAGCAGCGCGCCGACTTCCATCTCGACGAGCTGCTCGATGTCCGCACGGTCGGTTGCCGGCACGAGGTCCATCTTGTTCACGAACACCACCATGTGGCCGACGTTGACCTGGCGCGCCAGCAGCACGTGCTCGATCGTCTGGCGGGCAGCGCCTTCGGTGCCGTCCACCAGCAGGATCGCCCCGTCCATCTGCGAGGCGCCGGTGATCATGTTCTTGATGTAGTCGGCGTGTCCCGGGCAATCGATGTGGGCGTAGTGGCGACGCTCCGATTCGTACTCGACGTGCGAGGTGTTGATCGTGATGCCGCGCTCGCGCTCTTCCTTCGCGTTGTCGATCTGGCCGTAGGACAGTCCGCGCCCGCCGATGCGAGCGGCTTGCACGAAAGTGAGGGCAGCCGTCAGCGTCGTCTTGCCGTGATCGACGTGGCCGATGGTGCCGACGTTCACATGAACCTTGTTCATGATCGATTCTCCAGTTTCAGTAGTGAGGTGCCGGTTCGATTCGCTGGCCAGGCGACGCGGTCGGCGGGGTGGTCGGCGCGCGCGCGCCGAATTCGACATACCCGCGAGATGCGGGCGCAAAGAAAAAGCCTGCGGGGCGATCCACCCGGCAGGCTTCGAGGCCTGGAGGATGGACCTCCAGGCAAAAGGGCGCCTGAAGGCTCTACACGTAGCGCTCCACGAGGACGACGCACGGCACGGCGCTGGCAGCGCGTGCGGCGAAGGGCAGTGCTCGTTCGAGGTTCATGGGAAAGGCTCCAGAGGAGGGTGTGCGGAAAGCAAAAGACCCGGTGGCTTGGGGCCTACCGGGTCTTTGGACACTCAGGAGGCCGAGCCTCCGGACGAGGAGAGCTCTAGAAACTCGACTCGACGGAATCGAGGCGCAGCGCATCCGCCGCGGCAGCGCGGCTGATGAATGTGTATTGCGAGCTCAGGAATTCCATGATCGAAGTCTCGTATGTTCAACCGTCGGCGCCAGTGCTGACGCGGCAACATTTCGAAGGCATCGGAGACTAACACCGACATCTCGAGCCGGCAATGGGGGAGTTGCGTGAACACAGCAATGCTTGGGGCGTCTGGTCTCAAACCGCAAACTCGCCGGCCATTTGCGCGGTTCAGACCTGACGCTGAGGCCGCTGAAACCGGAGGCAGCCTCTCCATCTCCATGTCGATGCCAGAGATCGGCGCAGTGGTGCGGCAAGCAGCTGTTGGCCTGCCTGATCACGTCAACGACGCCCTTCGGACCCCTTTCTGATTGAAGCGATACCGCAGCTGCTCGCGCGACGGCGATGCAGGGCAGCAGCAGCCCGAGGACTATAGTTTCCCCATGAGGCACACTCTTCTCGCGATTCCGCTGGTCTTCACCCTTGGCGCATGCGCCAACCTGGCGCCTTCCGTCGAACCTGGCTACAACGGCCCCACGGTCTACGTCAACGACACGGCGCTGCCGCTGGGAACCACGAGGGCCCAGTTCTTCGTCATCGAAGAGGTTGACGGCCGTCGAATTGACAATGTGCTGTTGGAGAGCCGCCGAGCGAGTCACGGTCGCGGCTTCACCCTCGTCCGTCGCGCCATGTCGCGGGAGCTCCCGTTGCGACCGGTTCAGCTGAAGCTTCTTGCCACCGAGGAAACAGGCGCGCCCATCGAATCCATCGTTCGAGCGGCCACGGGCAGCATGGCGGCGAGCGTGGAGCAAGTCGTCGAGTTCGCCCCGCAGGAAGGTCATGAATACGTCGTGACCGGAGAAATGGCGAAGGAGGGCTCTTCTGTCTGGATCCAGGATCTGACGACGAACCAACCTGCCGCCGGCAAGGTTGCGCCTCGTGAGTCCGGCGCAGCGGGAGCGGGGGCCGTTTCGCAGGAGCCGCCCCGGAAGGCGCCTCCGGTCTTCTGCGACAAATGGGGGAACCCGAAGGACGATGACGGGAATCCGTGCCACAGGTGAGTAGGCGGTCGATCACCTTCGATCACCCGCAATCTGTGGCCTGCGAGGATCGAAATCCTCAACCGGCGAGGCTGGCCGACCATGTCGAGCCTTTGTGCGCAAGGTGGGCGGCAATCCTGGCGGCGATACCCGGGCTGCCCGATAGAAGCGATCGACGGTGACGAGATGTGGCTGCGCCCTGCTCGCGGACGGACCCATGCCGGTGCCGGGTATCCGCCTCAGCCCGCGTGACGCAGCCGCTGCAGCGCCTCCTCCATGGGGGCCGGCGCGGAATGACTGGCGCGCAGGTGGCCGGGAACGAGGTCGCCGGTGACGAATTCGACGAGTTGCTCCAGCGTGCGCGTCCCCATCAGATAGTCCGCGGCATGGCGACGTGCCTGCGCCATGCGCTCGTCGTCGGCGGCGATGGCCTCGCCGGCGCGTTCCACGCCGAGACGCCTCAGGAGCAGGATCTCCCCGTCCACGTGCGACTGGAGCGCGTCCAGCAGTTCTTGCACGAGCGCCTGGATCTCGGCGGCGTCGTCGTTGTGCTGCAGGCAGACGCGCAGCGTCGCCGCCAGCGACGCCAGGGAGCGGTGCTGCCGGTCGACGTCCTGCCGGCCCAGCCGGGGAGGCAGGATCGCCTGGACATACCGGGTCGTCAACGCCAGGCGGCTCGGCGGGGCCTGGGTGGACGGCAGCCCGTCCAACGCTTCGAGGTGGAGGCGGCGACGTCCGATCCGGCGCATGCAATGGATGGCGATGGCCGCCAGCATCATCAGCACGCCGCTCGCGATCGCGAGCGGCGTGTGCAATGATTCGACTATCGTTCGGACTCGAGACCATCCCGGCCAATGCTGACACGATGGCGCCACCGTCGAGAGCGCACCATGTCAATAACTCCCGAAGAGGGCTTTCGCCATGCCTACCGCGCCTTCATCGATGCGGTGGAGACGCTCGCGAGCGAGCCGGATTCGGCCTGCGAGCGCATGGGCGACTACAACGTGGCCTGGGAGCTGAAAGACGATGTCCAAGCCGGGCGATACCTCGCGGCGTGGGAACTCCTGGCCCCCCGGGAGAAGGCGGAGATCGACGACTTGGTGCGGGCGCTCGACGGACTGCCATCCGAACTGCTGAGAGCGGCTCAGGGCAGGCGGGCCAATCTCGTGTCGATGAGCGATGAAGCCTGGACGCCGATCCGGCAGCAGGCGGCGCGCCTTCTTGCCTTCCTGGAATCCTTCACCGCGGCGAACGCGGCGTGGATTCGCTGTGGAACTGGCCCGACGGGCCAGTAGCGCATGTCTGGTCCAAC
>Ga0209051_1002987_pt1 | contig 11505 bp, 10 predicted proteins | sample AraplaCvi_mMS_r2_2_FD_184286 | JGI IMG/M metagenome (GOLD analysis project Ga0209051, IMG submission 184286) | Arabidopsis root microbial communities from North Carolina, USA - plate scrape MF_Cvi_mMS_r2 (SPAdes) (version 2) | ecosystem: Host-associated > Plants > Roots > Endosphere | place...
CGCGCGGGTGCGGACGGCAAGCTTGCGATAGACGCTGCTGAGGTTGTGCTCCACGGTCTTCGGGCTGATGAAGAGCGCAGTCGCGATGTCCTTGTTCGTCTTGCCAGTCGCCGCCAGTCTGGCCACCCGCAACTCCGACGGCGTGAGCTCGGAGTGGCTGCCGCGCGGGGCGTCCGTCCGTTCGAGCTCGACACCAACACGCTTGGCCCACAACGGAACACCCAAGTCCTGGAACGTGTCGAACGACTCGCGCAGCATGGTGGCCGCGACGTTCTTCTTGCGCTGACGGCGCAGTACCTGGCCCAGGAACAACTGGCTGCGTGCCCGTTCGAACGGCATCGTCAGGCGGTCGTGCTGCGCCAGCGCCCGCCGCATCGTCTCCTCGGCGTCGGCCAGCTCGCCGGCTGCCGCCTGCACCATGCTTCGGCCGCGGGCACCGCAGGCCAGCAGCCACGGTCGGTCGAGTTCGCGACCGTGCAGTTCCAGTGCCTCCACGAGGGGTACCGCCTCGTGCAGCCGGCCGAGGGCGATCAACGCCTCGACGGCGTCCGGCACGAACGACGCGGGGAAGATGTCCCGCGTGCCGCCGTCGCCGCGGGCGGCCAGCAACGGCTGCAACACGTTCAGGGCCGTCTCGTAGTTGCCCAACGACACCTCGAGGAAGCCGAGCGCGATCAGGGGCCGGATCGTCAGGAACGGGGCCCCACACTGATGGGCTCCGGCGATCGCCACCCGGACGTCGTCGCGGACGACGCGCTCACGGCCCAGGTACGCCGACGCCACGGCACGTTGAGTTCTGCCGACGACCACCGGGTAGCCACCGCCGAGTTGTTCTCCCCGGCGGATGACGTCCTGGGCCACGTCGGATGCCACCGAGTAGCGCCCCATCCAGGTGTAGACCATCGCCAGGTGCCCCGCGACGAATACCAAGTCGGCGTCGGACCCCCGTTCGACGCATCGCCTGCGGGCCGCGACCAGGCCGGCGAGCCCCTCCTCGAGGCGACCCGTCCAGGACGTCGTCACCGCGTCGACGACACTGGCTCGGCAGGGCGCCGCGACGTCGGGATCCGGGACTTCGAGGGCCAATGCCTGCCGGAGCGCCGAGCGGTCCCGCCGGAGGCCGCGGGCGCAGTCGAGCATCACCGTCAGCGACAGCGCCTGGCTGAGGAGCTTTCCGTCGCCGAGCCGGTCGGCGTGGCGCACGGCGGATCGCGCCTCGCGCAGCGCCTCCTCCTGATGACCGGTCATCGAGTACGCCCTGGAGAGCAGCAGCGTCGCCTCCACCAGCAGCCCCGGGTCGTCGACGGCGTGGCTGACGGCGTCGACGAGCAGCGGAAGTGCGCCGGGATAGTCGTGCTCGGCCATTCGGGCCGCGCCGAGCAGGTTCAGCGCCGCCGCGCGCTCCGAACCCGGGGCGAATCCGTCGAGCACCGGCTCGATCATCCGGCGGGCCCGACGGGTCTCGCCGGCTCGAAGGTGTTGTTCGGCCGCCCTCAGCCGACGGTTGGGTGTGTCACCGCCGAGTCCGATGGCCAGTTCGTAGAGATCGGCCGCGGCCGCTGCGGCGCCACGGCCGACGGCGGCGTTGGCGGCGTCGTCGAGGGCGTGCAGGGTGGCCGGCTCGGCGCTCGCGGCACCCAGCGCCATGTGGCGGGCCTTGAGTTCGGGTCGCTTCTCCACCGCCGCCAGGGCCCGGTGCATCCGGCGGCGGCGGGCCGGACCGGCATGGGTGTAGATGCCGCGGGCCAGCAGGGGGTGGGCGAACACCACCCTGTTGCCGTCGATCCGGATGATGCCCTCGCGCTCGGGCCCCTCCAGAAGTTCGACGACGCGCTCAGCCGTCAGCTCGGTGGCCTCGGCGATGAGGTCGACCGTCGCGTCGCCGACCGAACACGCGGCCAGCAGCATGTCGCCAACCTGGCCGTCGAAGTGCTGGGTACGCAGCCGCACCAGCTCGGTGAGCGTGCTCGGCAGCACGGCCTCCCCGGTCGGCGAACGGCCGTCCACGCCGCGAGCCAGTTCCAGCGCGTAGAAGGGGTTGCCGCCGGACACCTCGGCGATGCGCACCATCGTCGGCCGCGGAAATGCCTTGCCGAAGCGGTCCAGGATCATGGTGTGCAGGGCACGCAGGCTCAGCGGGCCGACGCGGACCCGACCGACCGCACCCGGAGTCTGCAGGTGAAGCCATTCCGCCGGGTCGGGTTCGGTGGCGTGCGCGCGGCCGGTCAGCAGCAGGCCGACGCGGCCGGTCAGCCGGCGCGCGGCGAAGGCCAGGGCCGCCCGACTCGACACGTCCAGCCACTGCACGTCGTCGATCGCCAGCAGGATCGGTTGCCGGGCCGCCATCGCCGTGACGACCGCCGCCATCGCCGAACCGGTGACGCGCTGATCGGTGGGCGGGCCCTCGGTGCCCGTCCGCAGGAGCACCCTGTCGACGGCCACGCGCTGCAGTTCCGGCAGGCCGGCCAGCACCTCCGGTTCGACGTCCTGCAACAGGTCGGCCACCGCGGCGTAGGCCAGCACCGACTCCGCTTCGTCCGCCCGAGTCGACAGGACCCGGAACCCGTGTTCCCGGGCCCGCTCGACGCCGTCGAGCCACAGGGTGGTCTTGCCGATCCCCGGCTCGCCCGCGATCACCAGCGCAGACGGCGAAACTGCGGCGGCGCCAAGCAGGTCGTCGACCGCCTGACGCTCCCCCGAGCGACTCACCGTTGCCACAGGCACCACCCCATCATTGCAGCTAGCAAAGGTAAATGCGCGCAGTAGAACGAATCGACGTGCGTTCACGAGAGGGCTTCCGAGCCGTCACGACGGTTGACACGCCGTTCATCTGCACGAAGACGTGACGGCGACACACGATCTTGGCAATCGTATGTCCGGCGAGGCCAGCCCCCTGACACGCGGTGCGTGTCGAACGCCGCCGCACCGCGTCACCACGGCTCGCCGAACGAGCAATTCATCGCTCGTAGCGGCAGTTCCCCACTCTGTCGTTACAATGGTGAACGGCGGCCTCATCACGGATGGCGGCAGGTATCCCGAGCAGATAACAAACGCCATCAACAGACAGTCGACGTTTTACGGTGGCGCACGCCCACGCTACCGAGTCTCGCAAGACCGAAGGGGTGCACGTGGCAGCGACGAAGGTAAGCCCGGCGATCGAGGAGCCGGTGAAGCGCACCGTCACCAAGGCTCCCGCCAAGAAGGCCGCGGCGGCGAAGGCCGCCGGCGGCACGGCACCCGCCAAGCGGGCTGCGAAGGCACCGGCCAAGAAGGCGGCGGGCGCACGCGCCAAGAAGGCAGTCGACGGCGACGAGGTCTCCTCGGGCGACGTCGGTGAAGCGGGCGACGAACTCGAAGCCGAACCCGACGTCGACCTCGAGGCGGACGTCGAACTCGAGGATCTCGAAGTCGTCGAGGTCGACGACGTCGTCGTGGAGGGTGCGGCCGTCGTCGACCCGAAGGCCGTCAAGGACGGCGCGGACGACGCCGGCGACGACGACATCTCCGAGCCGTCCGAAAAGGACAAGGCCTCCGGCGATTTCGTGTGGGACGAAGAGGAGTCCGAGGCACTGCGCCAGGCCCGCAAGGACGCCGAACTCACCGCGTCCGCCGACTCGGTCCGGGCGTACCTGAAGCAGATCGGCAAGGTTGCACTCCTCAACGCCGAAGAAGAAGTCGAGCTGGCCAAGCGCATCGAGGCCGGCCTCTACTGCACCCAGAAGATGACCGAGTTCGCCGAGGCGGGCGAGAAGCTCACCACCGCACAGCGACGTGACTATCTCTGGATCTGCCGCGACGGCGACAAGGCCAAGAATCACCTACTCGAGGCCAACCTGCGCCTCGTCGTCTCCCTCGCCAAGCGCTACACCGGCCGCGGTATGGCGTTCCTGGACCTGATCCAGGAAGGCAACCTGGGCCTGATCCGTGCCGTCGAGAAGTTCGACTACACCAAGGGTTACAAGTTCTCGACCTACGCCACGTGGTGGATCCGGCAGGCCATCACCCGCGCCATGGCCGACCAGGCCCGCACCATCCGCATCCCGGTGCACATGGTCGAGGTCATCAACAAGCTCGGCCGCATCCAGCGTGAGCTGCTTCAGGACCTGGGCCGCGAACCCACGCCAGAAGAGCTCGCCAAGGAAATGGACATCACGCCGGAGAAGGTGCTGGAGATCCAGCAGTACGCGCGTGAGCCGATCTCGCTGGACCAGACCATCGGCGACGAAGGCGACAGCCAGCTCGGTGACTTCATCGAAGACTCCGAGGCCGTGGTGGCCGTCGACGCGGTGTCCTTCACCCTGCTGCAGGATCAGCTGCAGTCGGTGCTGGAGACTCTCTCCGAGCGCGAGGCGGGCGTCGTCCGCCTGCGGTTCGGCCTCACCGACGGTCAGCCGCGCACGCTCGACGAGATCGGGCAGGTCTACGGCGTCACGCGGGAGCGCATCCGTCAGATCGAGAGCAAGACGATGTCGAAGTTGCGTCACCCGAGCCGCTCTCAGGTGCTGCGCGACTACCTCGACTGAGCCAACGTGGCGACGCAACGCGTCACCGTGGCGTCGGGTTCGACCTTCGAGTCCGAGGTGGGGTACTCGCGCGCCGTCCGGACGGGCCCGCTCGTCGTGGTCGCAGGAACCACCGCGCCGGGGCCTGACGCCTCCGCACAGACGCGCGAGATCTTCCGACGCATCGAGCGTGCCCTGACCGACGTCGGCGCGTCCCTGCGCGACGTGATCCGCACGCGCATGTTCGTCACCGACATCGCGTCGTGGCGCGAGGTGGGGGCGGTCCACGCCGAGATCCTCGGCGGCGTGGCCCCGGTGGCGACGATGGTCGAAGTCTCAGCGCTCATCTCCGCCGATTTGCTCGTCGAGATCGAGGTCGACGCCTACCTCTCGGACTGAAGCCAGGGCGCGAATCGGCCGTCGTCTCCGGGCAGGTACGGCGTGACACTTGTCACAGCGTCCACGGGGATTGGTCCGTACAAATGTGGGAACGTCATCGCCTCGGGATCGGTCGGGACGCCCGGTTCCCACCGCACCGGATCGACCAGTTGCGCCGGATCCAGACGCAACACGACCATGTCGCGACGGCCCGCGTACAGCCGGGTGGCCGGCAGATGAACCTGCTCCGGTGCCGAAAGATGAACGAAGCCTTGGTCGTCCAGCGACGGAGGCCGCCGCTCCCCCGTCGCCCTTGCGGCGTCCCACTCCTCGGCGGTGCACAGGTGGAGCAGTTCGCGCGGCGACGAGACCATGCCGCCAGTGTGCCCGTCGGAAACGTTCCACGGGTGAGACACGACACACCGGTGAACGACCGGGGAACAAGGCCGGAAGTGAAAACGTCTGACAGAGTGGAAGAAAGCACGTAGCAGATATGGAGGAGGCGCCATGAACGCAACTCTGACCAGCCCTGAGCTGACTCGGGCTGATCGCTGCGACCGATGCGGCGCCGCCGCCCGAGTCGTCGCGAAACTGCCGTCGGGTGCCGTTCTGTTGTTCTGCCAGCATCACGCGAACGAGCACGAGGCCAAATTGGTCGAGCTCGCCGCCGTGCTGGAGACCAGCAAGGTCGATTCGTAATCATTCACTAAGCCACCCCTGCGCACACTTTGGTGCGCAGTCGTGAATGCTGGTGTGGCAATGAATGACGAGCACACGCCGGCCAAGCCGTCCCGACGCCATGCCTGGCCCGTAGCCAAGCGCACTCTCGGCAAGAGCTGGGACGACTCGATCTTCTCGGAGTCAGCCGCTGCCGCGTTTTGGAGCGCGCTGTCGCTGCCACCGCTTCTCCTCGGAATGCTCGGCAGCCTGGCCTACATCGCACCGCTCTTCGGCCCGAACACGCTGCAGACGATCGAGGACCGCCTCGTCAGTACCGCGGGGAATCTGTTCTCCAGCAACGTGGTCAACGAGATCATCGCGCCGACGGTCTCCGACATCGTGGCCGGAGCCCGCGGCGAGGTGGTGTCGTTGGGATTCGTGATCTCGTTGTGGGCCGGGTCGTCGGCGGTGTCGGCCTTCGTCGACGCCGTCGTGGAGGCGCACGATCAGACCGAGCTTCGCCACCCGGTGCGGCAGCGGTTCTATGCCTTGGGCCTCTACGTCATCGGGCTGGTGTTCATCATCGCGACGGCGCCGCTGCTGGCGATCGGGCCGATGAAGATCGCCGAGCACATTCCGGAGAACTGGCAGTACATCCTGAGCTACGGCTACTACACCGTGCTCTTCGTCGCGCTGGTCATCGCGATAACCATCCTCTACCGCGTGGCGTTGCCTCGGCCGCTGCCCTCACACCGACTGGTCTACGGCGCGATGCTCGCGGCGATCGTGTTCCTGGTGGCCACGCTGGGTCTGCGCGTGTACCTGACCTGGATCACCGGCACGGGCTACACCTACGGGGCGTTGGCCACGCCGATCGCCTTCCTGCTGTTCGCGTTCTTTCTCGGCTTCGCCATCATGATGGGCGCCGAACTCAACGCGGCCATTCAGGAGGAGTGGCCCGCCCCCGACACCCACGCCAAGCGATTCAAGGGGTGGCTCGAGGACAAGGCGGACGAACGCAACGGCGAACGCTCGGAGACTACTTCTTGAGTTGCTCGTAGATCCGCTTGCAATCCGCACAGACCGGCGAACCGGGCTTCGCGGACTTGGTCACCGGAAACACCTCGCCGCACAGTGCGACGACATGGGTTCCCTCGACGGCACTCTGGACGATCTTGTCCTTCTTGACGTAGTGGAAGACCTTGGGAGTGTCGTCATCCGTTCCGTCGTCGACGCGTTCGTCGGTGTCGGGGCGCTCGATGGTCTGGGTGTCCATGTAGTCATTGTGCCCGCGAAGCGATCTGTAAGAAACCGGACCGATTGATGACGCCCGATGTGTGGAACAGTAGAGACATGAAACAAGGCCCAGAGCTGAGTTTCGACGACGATGGTCGACCAGTTCTCATCACGCGCGCGGCGCAGCCCTATGAAGAGCAGCATCGCGAGAGGGTACGCAAATACCTGAAGATCATGTCGTGGCGAGTGCCGGCACTCCTTGGCGCCGCACTCGCATACGGAATTTGGCACAACGGGCTAATCTCGCTGGCCATCCTGATCGCGTCCATCCCGCTGCCGTGGATTGCCGTGTTGGTCGCCAACGACCGACCTCCCCGCAAGGCCGAAGAACCCCGGCGCTACCAGGACAAGGGACGCATCCCGCTGTTCCCCACCGCGGAGCGCCCGGCCCTGCAGGCCCGCGTCAGGCCCACGTCGCAACCCAACGCGACGGAATGGCAGCACGACGTTCCCTGATGTGAGATTTCTCAGGAGAATCTCAGGTCTACGGCCAATAAGTGCAGGTCAGAAGGTGTGAAACCGCAGCCTCTCGGGAACTCTTGGAGCGATACGAGCGTTGTAGCTCATGACAGTTCCAGCAGAGCAGGAGGCCGTAATGGCAAACGCCACCGCAAGCCGCATCGATTCCGATCTGGACTCCCAGAGTCCAGCCGCGGACCTCGTGCGGGTGTATCTGAACGGCATCGGCAAGACTGCCTTGCTCAACGCGGCAGACGAAGTCGAACTCGCCAAGCGCATCGAAGCCGGGCTGTATGCGCGACACCTGCTCGAGACCAAGAAGCGACTCGGCGACAGCCGCAAGAGTGAACTTGCGGCCGTGGTGCGCGACGGCGAAGCGGCCCGACGGCACCTCCTCGAGGCAAACCTGCGGCTCGTGGTGTCCCTCGCCAAGCGGTACACCGGGCGCGGGATGCCGCTGCTCGACCTCATCCAGGAAGGCAACCTCGGCCTGATCCGCGCGATGGAGAAGTTCGACTACGCCAAGGGATTCAAGTTCTCCACCTACGCGACGTGGTGGATTCGTCAGGCCATCACCCGTGGCATGGCCGACCAGAGCCGCACCATCCGGCTGCCCGTGCACCTCGTCGAGCAGGTCAACAAGCTCGCCAGGATCAAGCGCGAGATGCACCAGAACCTCGGCCGCGACGCCAGCGACGAGGAACTCGCCGAGGAATCGGGCATCCCCGCCGAGAAGATCGCCGACCTGCTCTCGCACAGCCGGGATCCGGTAAGCCTGGACATGCCGGTCGGCAGCGACGAAGAGGCACCGCTGGGCGACTTCATCGAAGACGCCGAGGCGATGTCCGCCGAGAACGCCGTCATCTCCGAGCTGCTGCACACCGACATCAGGCACGTGCTGGCCACGCTCGACGAGCGCGAGCAGCAGGTGATCCGGCTGCGGTTCGGGCTGGACGACGGACAACCGCGCACACTCGACCAGATCGGCAAGCTCTTCGGGCTGTCCCGTGAGCGCGTGCGCCAGATCGAGCGAGAGGTCATGGCCAAGCTGCGCCACGGGGAGCGCGCCGAGCGGCTGCGCTCCTACGCCAGCTAAGCCCCTCCCGAACGACCACCATGCGATGCCCGCCGCCCCTGCGGCGGGCATCGTGTCGTTCACCCGCCTCGCGGCCACGCTGCATCCCAGTTCAGGCGCCATTACCGGTAGACTCGTCTTGCAACGGAGGGCTGCGAATGAACGATTTGATCGATACCACCGAGATGTACCTGCGGACCATCTACGACCTCGAAGAAGAGGGCGTGGTGCCACTGCGCGCCCGCATCGCCGAACGCCTCGAGCAGAGCGGACCCACCGTGAGCCAGACGGTTTCGCGCATGGAGCGTGACGGTCTGCTGCACGTCGCCGGCGATCGCCACCTGGAACTGACGGACAAGGGCCGCGCACTCGCCGTGTCGGTGATGCGCAAGCACCGCCTGGCCGAACGACTGCTCGTCGACGTCATCGGCCTACCGTGGGAAGAAGTGCACGCCGAGGCGTGCCGTTGGGAACACGTCATGAGCGAGGACGTCGAACGTCGCCTCGTCCAGGTGTTGGACAACCCCACCACCTCCCCGTTCGGCAACCCCATACCGGGGCTCTCCGAGCTCGGCGTCACGGCGTCGGACGCCGAAGACGTGAGCCTGGTTCGGCTGACCGAACTGCCGACGGGCTTCCCCGTCGCCGTCCGCGTCCGTCAGCTCACCGAACACGTCCAGGGCGACGTCGAGTTGATCGCCCGGCTCAAGGACGCCGGCGTGGTGCCCGACGCCCGCGTCACGGTGCAGGTCAGCGACCAGGGCAGCGTGCTCATCGTGATCCCCGGCCACGAGCAAGTCGAGTTGCCCCACCACATGGCCCACGCGGTCAGGGTGGAGAAGGTCTAACCCGCCCGCTTGCCCACGCCTTGGCGCGGGGGCAAGCGGACCCCCAGTCGCTTGGCCAACCGGTAGCCCGTCTGCGCGAGCTCCCGGATTTGTTCGGGACGCATGCCCGATTGCAGCGCCTGGTCGAGCATCACCGCCATGCGGTGGCCGGGGTCGCAGCGCAAGGCCGCCTCCAGTGACACGCCCGCCAGCGGGCCGTCACCCCTGGCGTACGCCGAAAAGGCAAGCAGCACTAGCGCTTCCACCCGCCACGGGTCGGGCAGTGCCCGTGCCATCATTGCCCACAACGCCTCGGCCCGGTCCGCCTCGCGTCCGACGGCGAGCGCATACAGCGTGTCGCGCACACGGGTGTCGGCGATCGCACATCCCACCGCCGCGAGGTCGTCGTCGTCGGGGACGAGCCCCTCGGACAGGCCGCGCGCCACGGCTAGCGCGTGTTCGACGTCGCGGCGCGCGTCGGCGTCGGGACGCAGCTCACCGTCGTGCTCGGCATGCAGCATCGCCATCCGCAAACCCTCGGCGCGTACCGGGTCGACCGCCACGACCGCCTGCAATTCGGTACGGCGCGTATAGAGACGACGCCCGTCCAGCACCGCGGCGGCAGCCGTCGGCGAGCACATCGGATCGTCGACCACACCGGACCCGGGCGCCCCGTCGGCGCGGTGCCACCGCCCGTCGGCCTCCAGTCGGTCCACGACATAGGTGGCGAGCAATTCGACGCCCCGGTCCCCCAACTGCTCGTCGAGCACGTCGGCCAGCAGTCGGTGCTCGTCCAGACACATCCGGCACGTGGCGCCGTCGTCGTCGACGATCACCGCCACGGCCGAGCCGGGTCCGTTGGTGGCGGCGACGTCGGCGACGTGGGCCACCAGGTCGTCGAACTCGGCCGACAGGTCGACACGCATCACGCACCCCAACTCGTCGTCCTCGAAGGTCACCAGGACGAGGGACAGCTCCGGCACGAAGCCCAGAAGGGCCGGGATGGCGGCAAGCAACGCGGCAGGGCTGGTCGGGTGGAAGTCGGAGGCTTTGAAAGTCGTCATGGGCAGAACCTCCCAGCAGCCACCCACGGTTTCCGGCCCCGCGGCGCCGTGGCGCGGGAGCACTGTGGATGAAGTGCCATCTGGGGATGACCGGCAGTGTTCACCCGCTGTTGACGTACTCGCCATGCAAGATGACGCCGGGCGGCGTACACCTGTTGCCCATGGGTTCCATGCAGGAATACGACCTCGTCGTCATCGGCTCCGGCCCCGGCGGGCAAAAGGCGGCCATTGCCGCGGCCAAACTGGGCAAGAGTGTCGCGGTGATCGAACGCGGTCTCATGCTTGGCGGCGTCTGCGTCAACACCGGCACCATTCCGTCGAAGACCCTCCGCGAGGCGGTCGTGTACCTCACCGGCATGAGCCAGCGCGAGCTCTACGGAGCGAGCTATCGGGTCAAGGAGAAGATCACCCCCGCCGACCTGCTGGCCCGCACCCAGCACGTCATCGGCCGGGAGATCGACGTCGTGCGCTCGCAGTTGATGCGCAACCGGGTGGAGCTCTACGTCGGGCACGCTCGCTTCGTCGACGCGCACACCGTGCAGGTCGAGGATCCCAGCCGCGCCGAGAGCATCTCCGTGTCGGGCCGCAACATCGTCATCGCCACCGGCACCAAGCCGCTGCGGCCGTCGGGCGTCGAGTTCGACGACTCCCGGGTGCTGGACTCCGACGGGATCTTGGATCTCAAGACCATTCCGACGTCGATGGTGGTCGTCGGCGCCGGGGTGATCGGCATCGAGTACGCGTCGATGTTCGCAGCACTCGGAACCAAGGTCACCGTCGTGGAGAAACGGCCCACCATGCTGGACTTCTGCGACCCCGAGATCGTCGAGGCCCTGCGCTTCCATCTGCGCGACCTCGCCGTCACCTTCCGCTTCGGCGAGGAGGTCACCGGCGTCGACGTCGGCTCGACGGGCACCGTCACCACACTGGCCAGCGGCAAGCAGATCCCGGCGGAGACCGTCATGTACTCCGCGGGTCGGCAGGGCCAGACCGAGAACCTCGACCTGGCGGCCGCCGGGCTGGAGGCCGACGCCCGCGGTCGGATCTTCGTCGACGACGACTACCAGACCAAGGTCGACCACATCTACGCCGTCGGTGACGTCATCGGGTTCCCCGCGCTGGCCGCGACGTCGATGGACCAGGGCAGGCTGGCCGCGTATCACGCGTTCGGCGAGCCCTGCAAGGGCATGACGGAGCTGCAGCCGATCGGCATCTACTCCATCCCCGAGGTGTCCTACGTGGGC
>Ga0209051_1002989_pt1 | contig 11500 bp, 9 predicted proteins | sample AraplaCvi_mMS_r2_2_FD_184286 | JGI IMG/M metagenome (GOLD analysis project Ga0209051, IMG submission 184286) | Arabidopsis root microbial communities from North Carolina, USA - plate scrape MF_Cvi_mMS_r2 (SPAdes) (version 2) | ecosystem: Host-associated > Plants > Roots > Endosphere | place: USA...
CCGAAGCCATAGCCACCACCCGAAAAGCACTCGGCGCCGCACGGTCGATCACCCGGTGAAAACCGCACAGCATGAGCTCCGGTGCCATGCCGGTCGAATCCACGAGTTGGGCAGGCACCACTCGCGCATTCTTCATACAAGAGAACCCATGCCGGTCCTACAGAAGGATGAAACCGTCCAGAACGTTCTTGGTCATCAATGAGACGTTGTCGTCGTAGTCGTTGTAGGACAGGCACGCGCACCAAGAAATGGAGCTGAACGCGGACACCGCTCCCCCAGTGGGATATTCCATGAATACCAAGTCTGCCTTGAGCTTGGGGTGGTCCAACGGACCCCCACCGAGGGTCGGAGTAGTCCAACTCGAATCCTGCAGCACCCCAACTGTTCACGAGCTACGGAGACAGCGGTCCGAGCGCGTGCGCCGGCGGCGTCTGCAGCGGCGCGGGCGGCTGACGTCATGAGTGCCATGCCTATCCCCACGCCGGCGAAGAAACCCGTCCGCATCCTGGCCGTCATCGCCGCGGCAGGTCACCGTCGTCGGCCAAGGTTCTGTCGCGCTGCAGTCGCATCGATGAGGATCGCCCCTCGCGGGAAACAAGTGCCCGGGTCAGTCCGAGCCAGGCTCGAACGCCGGGGCTAGCAGCGTGAGGGCGCGTTCGTAGGCGCGGGTCACCCGCTCGGTGTCGCCGGTAGCGGCCATGTCGAGGTAGAGGCCACGAATGATGCCGAGAGCAAGCGTCACAAGATCCTGGGCCTTCTCCGCGTCGACACCGTCGGCACGCAGCGCGTTCTCTACCGGTGTCATCCAGGCGCGCACTGCCGATTGGGCGAACCATTCGTAACGATCCGGTTCACGAAGCGCCAGTCCGTACAGCTCGAACAGGAACACGAACTGACGGGAGTACTCCGGGACGAGCCAGAGATTCCACATCCCCCGGAGCACCTCGATCGGACGACCGTCGCTGCTGGCCCAGAACTGGTCGAAGACGGCGACCGTCTGTCCGTGAATCTCTTGACACACCTCGCGAATCAGTTCGTCCTTACTGCCGAACTGTCGGATCAGTGTGGTAATCGACGCGCCGATGGCAGCGCCCAACGGACGTAGGGTCAAGTCGGCGACGCCCGTTTCGAGGACGTACTCCGTTGCCGCACGCAGCAATTCAGGCCGTCTGTGCTCCCATCGCAGGGCGCGGCCGTCGGTGCTCGCCGACTCGCTCTCTACCGCCTTGGCCATGGCCCCACCCTAATCACCCCACCGAACATCTTTGCCGAATCGTTCGATTCGGATACTCTCGTCGAAAGTCGGAACCCCCAAGGAGCGCCCATGACCTCGACCCTCACCGCTGTCACCAACGTTCACCTGATCGACGGCCTCGGCGGGCTGCCACAGCACGACATGACGGTCATCCTCGACGGAGACCGTTTCAGCACGATCGGACCCGCCGCGGACACCTCGGTGCCGCCCGGCGCCGCCGTCGTCGACGGGCGATACCGCTGGATGCTGCCCGGGTATGTCAACGGCAACGTCCACCTGCTCGACGCCTGGATGTTCATGGTCGGACCAGGCACGATCGAGTACCTCGCTCGCTGGGAAGGCCGCTACGTCGAGGTGATCGAAGAGGCAGCTGGCGTTGCGCAACGGAGTCACCACCGTGTTCGACACCTACAACGCACTCGAACCGGTCCTGGCCGCCCGCGACAACATCAACGCGGGGACCTCCCAGGGGGCGCGCATCTTCGCAGCCGGGACCATCGTGGGAATGGGTGGTCCGTTCAGCGCCGACTTCCACTTCGCCGGCCGCAAGGCCGCCACGCAGTCCTTCGTCAACCGCATCGACGCGATGTTCGAGGCCGGAGTGGGCCATCAACTCAGTCTGTTGCCGCGCCACGAGATCCGTCCCCGCATTCGCGACTACCTCGCCCGCGGTGTGGACATGCTCAAGATCGCCGTCAGCGACCACATATTCATGACGGTCGGGCTGGACCGTTCCTACAACACCTTCACCCGACCGGTGCTCGACATCATGGTCGAAGAGGCCCGGTCGGCGGGAGTCCCCGTACTGAGCCACAGCCTGTCAGTCGAATCGCTGGAAACCTCCGTGGAACTCGGCGCTGATGTTCTGATCCACGCCAACTACACCATGGGACAAACGATCCCGAACCACCTCGTCGACAAGATCGTCGCCAGCAACTGCTACACCGAACTGCAGACCATCCACGACGAACACCTCAAGGGCCTCGAAGAAGTCGGCAGCTGGGCCGCCGCGTTGGGTAACGAAGCCTTCTCACACAACGAGCGCACACTCATCAAGGCCGACGCGAAGATCCTGATGGGCACCGACGCCGGCTGTCCAAGCGTCGACCATCTCGCCGATCTCTCCCCCCGTGAGCGTGAAGACCGACCCTGGACACTGGGCGGGGACCACTTCCACTGGACGCAATCGATGATCGAAAAAGGCATGACGCCACTTCAGGTCATCACCGCCGCCACGCTCAACGTCGCCCGTGGCTACGGAAAAGACGCTCTCATCGGATCAGTCGAAACCGGCAAACTCGCCGACTTCGTCCTCCTCGACTCCGACCCACTCGACGACATCCGCCACCTACGCGCGATCACCGACGTATACCAAGCCGGGCGCGCCATCGACCGCGACAACCTACCTACCCACCCACTCGTCACCACCCACCCCACTGATGAACACACCTCGAGTATCGCCAGGCCAACCGCATAGCCGACGACCACGTCTACGTGTGTTGACCGTCGCCGTGCTGGCGTCGGTCCTCGGTTGCACGCCCAGGACCGACGCCCCAGATCGACAACTGCCTCTGGCACTGATTTACAACGGACCGCAAGGATGCGAGGACTGCGCTCCCACGACCGCCACGCTCCCACGACCGCCACGCTGCTGCAGAACGCACCTCACCCGTTCCGCACCCGGTATGTCGGTCCCGGCACCGGCACCCCTCTCACCGCGAAAATACTGGCCACCGCCTCTTTGTACGTGCAGCCCGGCGGGGGCCAAGACCTCGAATCGAGCTGGGCCGACCTCGGCGGATCGGCCGACGATCTGCGCGCCTGGATCCGGGACGGAGGCAGCTACCTCGGACTCTGTTTCGGTGCCTACCTCGCGGGAACCAATCCCGGATTCGACCTGCTGAGCACCCCCGTGCGCGGCTACACGGACACCCCCGGCGCTACCGTGCACGATGAGCGCGATGCGATCGTCGACGTCACCTACCGGGGCCCCAACCGGCACATGTACTTCCAGGACGGCCCCGCCTTCACAGTTGACCCGGACACCGACGCAAACGTCCTGGCGACCTACTCCAACGGCTACGCCGCAGTGATGGTCGCGCCCTACGGCAAGGGAATGGTCGGCGTCAGCGGACCACACCCCGAGGCCGACCAATCGTGTTACGACAACGCAGAACTCGTCAACCCCGACGGAATACGGCCAGACATCGCTTACGACCTCGTCGAGACGACAACCCGCCGCTAGGCAACACCACTGAAAAATGCTCGGCACCAGGTCGGTTCGAGCGGAAACGGGGATTCAGGCTAGTGGCGTGCGGCGATGCTTGCGGACGCGGCCACCAGGCGCTCCAGTGGTCCACGCCCCCCGTTTGCCTTCCACACCGCACAGCCTCCGATGACACCGGCCGCTGACCACGCCCACAGGCCCATCGTCTGGGTGAACGTCCCGGCCGGGCCACCGCTGACGACGAACACGATCACGACGTGCGCGACGTAGGCAGTCAAGGGCATTGATCCCATCGCCGCAAGCGGTGTCAGCATCCAGCGCAGACCTCGGCTGCTCAAGACGCACATGCCGATGACTGCCATCGCGAAACCCCCCGAGCCGAACAGCTCCAAGATGCCGCCCGAATGCGGCGACGAAGACAGCACGGAGTCAACGGCATTGACGATTGGCCCCCCGTATTCGATCCTGTCCCAGTAGCCTGCAGACGGCGAATCCATGGTGCCAGACTCCGCGAAAGATGCCGAGCTGCTACTGCTTTCAGAGGACGACTCGCTGGGCTCCTGATACGTAACGTACGTGTCCACCAGCGCCCCACAGCCGAAGCCAATGACGGCCAGCGCGACGCCGACCCCGACCAGAGACGCAGCCACCGCCGTTGATCCAAGGGAGAGCCGGCCTATTCCCATTCGCACCAGCATCAGGGCAAGCCAAGCCGTGAGCGGATAGAAGTTGAAAATCGTTAGCGCCAGCCCTGGTCCGGTGGGGCCGATCGCGAGCACTTTCAGCAACTCGACGGCCAAGGGCCCGACGATGGCCAACCCGACAGCGGCCAGGAACAGGCGCCGCGACGGACACCGACGGAACGGAATGACAGCGACTCCGGTGTTGAGCAACTCAAGCGCGATACCGATGGAGAAGACGGCTACCCTCGCCCTACGAGTCGCAGGCGATCTTCCAGCACCTCGATGTCGGTGACAGGTGGGTGAGCGCTGGTCACCAGAGAGACCGAGACACCGGCAAGTACACAAAACAACAGCGCGGATCGCCCACTGACGATCCCGCTCCACGTGGTGGGGTCCAGCCACACCAAATCCGCCGGGGTTCCCAAGTGCACGCACATCATCCCCAGTACGGCGAGGGCGCGCGCCACGTCGATCCCCATCACGCGACGCGCTGGCGACCCGTGACGCCATCGCCGGAATACCTCGGACCTACGCGGGAGTGACTTCATAGTTGGTGCCACGCGCCCGACGGGCCGACGGCGACGGTGTAGGTCCGGTCCAACTCACCTGCACCGCAGGGCACTTGGACGACATCGGCCGGGGAGATGGAGTGCACGCCTTCAGCGTCGTCTGATCACCGTCGTACGACCATCGCCCATCCGTCCGTCACCCGGATCCAACAGCCCAGGGAACTCCAGCCACCAGGGGTTCGGGTTCAGCCAGTCGGCTGTCAGGACCCGTACACCGCGTCGACGATGCTCACGACCTGGTCGGCGTTTTGCGGCCCTGCCAGGGTCATGTCCTCCGAGGTGGCCCGGAGGAACCGGTTGCCGGTGACGGCACGCAGATTCTCGGTACGCGGATCGGATCTCAGCGCGGAAATGGCGGTGTCCTGTGCACGCCTGATCGCCGCGTCGTCGCCGGTGCGGCGAACGGCGATGGTGATCCAGTCCGGATTCGCCGCGACCAGTTGTTCGTAGCTGAATCTGGTGAAGCTCGAATCGACCGATCCCCCAAGGGGCCTCACCTTCGCGAGGGTGTAGATCGCGTTGGCGATCTGTCGGTTGCCGGGCGTCATCAGGCTGTCACCGCTGGCCGCGACGTCCATGTGGAAGACCGTGGGTTCGGCGGTGCCGGCGGGAATCGACGCCTGAGCGTGTGCGATCTGGGCGCGCATATGAGACACCACGTCAGCTCCGTTGGATGCGTGGCCGGTCAGGGCGGCGATGGTTCGAATGTCGTCGAAGACAGAGTCGAGATCGCGGCGTGCAGAGGACAGCGCGCACGCCGAGGACTTGACGTAGACCGTCCGCAAACCAGCCGCATCGAAGTCCGCCTTCGAGGGCTCCGCGGTTCCCATCATCTCCATGCCGGCGAAGGTCGTCAGGTACATGTCACCGCCCGCGGTCAACAGCGTTTCCTTGTCAATGTCTCCGTCGGAGAACCGTTTGACGTTGCGGAGTTCTCCACGTACGCCAGCTGGTAGCGCGTTCAGCCCACGCGCCCAACCGAGCCCCAGAACCTGACTTCCCGCTCCGATCCGGGCCAGGAGATCGGCGGCCGAATTGTTCGATGCAATGATGTGCGCCGGCGGGGAATCGAACGTGACGGGATTCCCTCCGGCGCAGTCGGTTACGGTGACGGGAGCGAAGTTCCGCGGACGCATTGGACTCTCGGCTAAATCAGAGCTGGGGCCAGAACACCCGGCGATCAGTGCGACGGCGGCGGAGACTGCAACGTGTCGGAATAGCCGTGGGCTACTGCTGCCAACTCGTGCCAATACGAACGTGCTCACTGCGATCACAGCTCGTCGCCGAGGTAGTCGAAGGCGATCAGTGGCTTTCCAGTTCGGGGATGCTGGAGCACTGTTGCGCGGACGCCGAACACCTCCGACAGCAGCGATTCGGTGAAGACGTCCTCGGGGGTGCCCGACTGGACGACGGCCCCACCACAGACCACGTAGACCCGGTCGCAGACTTCAGCCGCCGCATTCAAGTCGTGAAGCGCGATCACCGTGGTGAGACGGCGACGCTTCAGCATTCCAAGCAGCTGGGCTTGATGGCTGACGTCGAGGTGGTTGGTCGGCTCGTCGAGTACCAGCACTCGACCCCCTTGAGCGAAGCATCGCGCAAGAAGTACACGCTGGCGCTCACCGCCCGACAACGACGCGAACGTCCGATCGTGACAGCGGGACATGTCGACCTGCGCCAGTGCGTCGGCGATCGCCCGTTCGTCGGCCTCCGACTCACCACCGAACCGTCCTTGGTGGGGAATTCGGCCGAGTGCCACCACGTCTCGGACAGTGGAATCGAATTCGCTGCCGCGCTCCTGGGGCACTGCGGCGACGAGGCGGGCGGCAGCTGTCGCGGACATGTGCGCAAGGTCGTCGTCACCAATGACGATCCGCCCTGCGGTGGGCTTGAGGTGGCGGTAGATCACCCGTAGGAGAGTCGACTTACCGCTCCCGTTGGGACCGACGATGCCGGTCACCTCACCGGCCCCGGCCAACACATCGGTGCCGCAGACGATCTCACGACCGGACAGCACGACCGTGACGTTCTCGATGACGACGCGAGGCGCCGTCATGATGCGAGCTTGCGGTTGATCAAGTACAGCAGCACCGGAGCACCGATCACGGCGGCCAGAACGTTGATGGGCAGCTCTTGGTTGATGACCCGGACAGCCATGCGGCACAGTAGATCTACTGACGACAGGAGAATTGCGCCGCATAGCGCCGCAGTGGGAAGTAGCCGCCGGTGGTCGGTGCCGCAGAAGAAGCCCGCGATGTGTGGAATCACCAGCCCGATGAAGCCGATCGCGCCAGAGAACGCGACCATGACTCCCGTCATCAGGCTGGTGATGACGAAGACGGTGGCCCGGGTGCCCGTTGGTGAGATGCCCAACGAGTTCGCTGTCTCGTCGCCCATCATCAAGGAGTTCAACGGGCGGGCGAGGCCGAACAGTGCGATGCTCGCGGCACCGACCACGGTCCCCACCACGGGAATGGCGGGACCTATGGCGCCTGAGAGACTCCCCATGAGCCAATGCAAGATGTTCTGGGTGAGGTTGACGTCGTCAGCCTGGAGCACCAGAAAGCTGGTCAACGACGCGAACACTTGGCCAACTGCTATGCCCGCCAATATCATTCGCAACGGATTGGCCCCTGCACGACGCCCAGCGGCCAACCAGACCACGAGAAACGACATCATGGCACCGATGAACGCGGCGGCCGCCAGCAGGAAGGTCTGGCCCACCAGCGCCGCCAGTACCCCACCGCCGGTAACCAGTGCTGCAACGGCGCCCAGTGACGCCCCAGAGGAGATGCCGAGCAGATACGGGTCGGCGAGGGAGTTGCGAACCGTGGCCTGCACGGCGACACCCACGATGCCGAGACCCGCACCGACTATGGCTGCCAGGAATGGGCGCGGGAACCTGACGCGCCAGATGATGATCTCCTTCGTGCCCGGAACCAGTGGCCGGTCCATCAGCCGGTCGAACACGATCTGTCCCACGTCGCGCGCGGCGATGTCGGTCGCGCCGTACAGCACTCCCAGCGTCATGATCGTCAGCAGAAGACCAGATCCCACACACCAGAACGTGAGCAACCTCCCCCGAGTTGCGGCGAAAATGGTTGGTGCGGAGCGCGTCATCCGGTCACGCCCCCGAGGAAATCCCCATGTGACAGGGGGAAGGCAGCGACGGACGAACGGTTTTCGGCAGCCAAAATGTGCCCTTCGACGGCGAGACGGTGGTCGAGTGGTGTGCACAAGATGGTCGTTGCAGACGGGCCGATAGTTCCCGATTGACTAGCGGGGAATTACTTGCTCGTCACACGAGCGCGGGCACACTCAGACGCGCCGAGGCGATCGCGCGGGCTGCAGCGTCGGGAGTTATGTTCTGCGCGGCGCTCATCTCGTACACCTCGACCAGAGTCGCGCCGATCTGACGCGTCTGCGCCTCGACGGTAGCTTGGTCCCACCCGAGCACCTCGCGTCCTACCAGATGCAATGCGCCGCCGGCATTGGTGACGAAGTCGGGGGCGTACCGGATACCGCGATCGCGAAGAACCGCTCCGGCGCGCTCGTCGGCCAAGATGTTGTTGGCGGCGCCGACGACGGCCGAGGTCGGTACCGTCTTGGCAACGGACTCGTCGATGACGGCGCCCATCGCACACGGCGAAAGGACGTCGCAGCGCGTGGTGAACACCTCGTCGACGTCGACGACGGTGTATCCCAATTCGCTTGCCTGCTGGCGTCTTCCGGGATCGGCGTCAGCCACCAGGATGGTGGCGCCGACCTGCGATAGCAAGTCGGCCAAGCCGCTTCCCACAGACCCTAGGCCCTGGATGAGGACCGTGAGTCCGTCGAGGGCGCCCAGCCCGGTGTGCGTGACGGTTGCCTTGACCGCTTCGAACACACCCAGTGCCGTGTTGTCAGCACTGGAACCTGCGCCTCCCTTGGAGGGCGATCTGCCGAAGACGTATCCGGTGGTCGCATTGAGGGCGTCCATGTCCTCTGAATTGGTGTTCACATCAGGACCGGTCCAGTAGCCGCCCTGGAGCTTGTCGATGTTCTCGGCGTGAATCCGCAGGATCCGGCTCCACGTGGCGGGGTCGATCTCCCCGCGGGGACGAGGTAGCGCAATGACGGACTTGCCCCCACCCATGGGCAAGTGTGAGACCGCCATCTTCAGCGTCATGGCACGGGCCAAACTGCCCGCATCCTGCAGTGCGCCGGCCAGCGAATCGTATTGCGCCGCACGCGTTCCCCCGGCAGCCGGGCCGAGGCGGGTCGAGTCAAGACGGATCACGAACCAGGTGTCGGTCTGAGGATCGTGGCGGGTAACGGTCAGCTCGCCGTCCCATTGCAGGGTGTTCTTCAAGTCCATTGGCATTGCCTCTCGTGATGTTCGCGAACGTCAGGTATGACTGTGAAGCGGACGGCCAAGCAGCGCGAGCATGGCCTCACCGAGAGCTTCGCCCTGGGTGGGATGCGCGTGAACGAACGCGCCGACGTCTTCGGGCAACGCTTCCCAGGCGACGGCGAGTTGAGCCTCTCCGATGAGTTCACCAGCCCGGTCACCGACGATGTGCACACCCGCGACTGGCCCGTCGACTCCCGAGCGGATGACTTTGACGCCGCCTGAGGTGTTCAGGATCCGACTCTTGGCGTTACCGGCCAGGTCGAAGACAGCAGAGGTGACCGCGCCATGCCTTTCCTTGGCGGCCTTCTCGGTAAGGCCAACAGAAGCCACCTGGGGATGCGAATAGGTGACCCGTGGGATCAGATCATCGTGGACCCTGACCGGGTGCACACCCGCGATGTGTTCTGCAACGAATGTCCCGTGTTGAAATCCTCTGTGGGCCAACTGGTATCCGGCGACGATATCGCCGATCGCATAGATTCCCGATGCCGAGGTACGAAGGTCGTCGTCGACGGTGACGAAGCCGTTGACGACGTCGACGCCGCGTTCGGCAAGGCCGATGCCGCCGGTTTGGGGTTCACGCCCAGCCGCCGCGAGCACGATGTCGGCGACTAGTCGCTCGCCGCTGGACAGGTCCACCGTCACGGCCTCCGCAGAAGCTTGGACCGCCTCGGCCTTGGTGCCTACTCGGACGTCGATTCCGCGCCTGGTCAGTGCGGTCGAGATCTGCTGCGAAGACCACTCGTCCTCCCCTGGAAGGATGCGATCGAACGCCTCGACGAGGGTCACGCTCGCGCCGAATGAACGCCAGAGACTGGCGAATTCGGTACCGATGGCGCCGCCACCCATGACGACGACCGATTCCGGCACACGGTCGAGGGTCAGCGCGGTGTCGCTGGTCAGGATGCGCGGACCCACGTCGACGCCAGGGATCGCCCGGGGGGACGCGCCGGTGGCCAGTACCACCGAGGTTCCCGTGATCAGGCGGTCGGCAACCTGCACGGTTGACGGACCCCCCAGATGTCCACGGCCGTGGATTATTTCGATGCCTGGCCGTTTCAGCAGCCCTCGCAGGCCGGAGTAGAGGCCGGCCACCACGGTGCGCTGATAGTGCAGTGCTGCCGCAGCGTCCACTCCGGCGAACATCGAGCTGACCCCCACCCGCGCCGAATCGCGGACGAGGTCCGCGACTTCTGCGGTGTGCAGAAGCGCCTTGGTGGGGATGCACCCACGATGCAGACACGTACCGCCCAGCTTGTCCGCTTCTACCAACGCCACCGACAGCCCGAGCTGATCCGCGCGAAGTGCACACGCGTACCCCGCCGATCCACCTCCCAGGATGACGACGTCGACGTCGCTCACCGCACTCCCCCCAGCGCCAGCACCGGGTTTTCGACATAGTCGGCGACGGTACGGAGGAACCCGCCCGCGGTACCGCCGTCACAGACGCGGTGGTCGAAGCTCAACGAGATCTGAGCGACCTTTCGGACGGCCAGCGCTCCGTCGACCACCCAGGGGCGGTCGATGATTCGCCCAATACCCAGAATCGCCGCTTCGGGGTGGTTGATGATCGCCGCTGAGCCGTCGACGCCGAAGACGCCGTAGTTGTTGAGCGTGAAGGTGCCGCCGCTCATTTGGGCACGGGGCAGCGAGCCCTCACGCGCGAGCTCGGTCGTGTGGCCGAGACACCCTGCCAGCTCGCTCAGATTCTTCGTGTCGGCGTGCGCGATCACGGGGACCATCAAGCCGCGTGGAGTCTGTGCGGCGATCCCAAGATGTACGTCGGCATGGCGGAGGATCTCGCCGGCGGCGGTGTCCACGGTGCTGTTCAACGCGGGAAACTGCGCGAGGGCCAAGGTAGTCAGCTTCGCCAACACCGACAGCAGCGTCACCTTGACGCCGTCTATCGAGGCGTCGAGGTCGCGGCGTGCACGCAGCAGCGCGGTGGCGTCGACGTCGACCCACACCGTCGCTTCGGGAATCTCGGTGCGGCTTCGAAGAAACTTGTCGGCCAGCGCTTTTCGCGATCCGGTGAGTGGGATGCGGGTAACCCGGTCATCATCGGCGGCTGACGGGGCGGCTGAGGCGCTGGCGCGAATGGCCAGCGCCCTTTCGACATCGGTGCGGGTGATCACCCCGTGGTCGCCGCTGGCAGGGATCTGTTCCAGCGAGAGTCCGTGGGACGACGCAAGTGCACGCACGATCGGTGACAACACCCGCGGCGCGAGGGACGGCCCATCGAGTGGCCGTGGCCCGGCGGACGACGCCGGGACTGCGACGACCCGCGGCCGGCGTCGTCTGCGTGACGGCATGTGCTGGGTGCCGTAACCGATCAGGACATTGCCCGAGCCTGCTCGTTCCTCGTCTCGGTTC
>Ga0209051_1002990_pt1 | contig 11495 bp, 11 predicted proteins | sample AraplaCvi_mMS_r2_2_FD_184286 | JGI IMG/M metagenome (GOLD analysis project Ga0209051, IMG submission 184286) | Arabidopsis root microbial communities from North Carolina, USA - plate scrape MF_Cvi_mMS_r2 (SPAdes) (version 2) | ecosystem: Host-associated > Plants > Roots > Endosphere | place...
ATGATCCGTCCCCCTGGCCCCGACCGCCGGCATGCAATCAGCTCGCCCGGCCCCTGTCCAGCGGCATTGGACGCAGCGACCGTTTGCCACACCGCGATGGCACCCGAGGCTCAGGCAAGTCGCTCGATCACCTCGTCGGCTGCCCTCTCGCCGCTCTGCCAGGCTCCATGCGCGGTGGAAAAGTCAAAGGGGTGGGTCGCTTCGCCGGCGAAGAACAACCTCTCGGCCACAGGCCTAGCCAGGGTCAGGCGGGCGCTCGCCTCACCCGGCAATGCATGGCTGTAGGAGCCCCCGACCCAGTCGGTCCGGCACCATGATGTCGCAGCAAGCGGTCGCACATGGCGACGGATATGGTTGCCGAGCTGCGCCGACAACTCCTCGATCGCAAACGCAAAGGCCTCGAGCAGCCCGGCACGCTCGATGGCGACAGCGCCCGTGCCACCGAAGAAGCCCTCGATCACCGGTCGACCAAGCGGCCGGATATAGTAACTGCCGGTTTCGCTTGCGTGTGGATTGCCGAGGAGATGGGTCTCGGGGTCAAGCCCGTGGTCGCCATGCAGTTCGAAGAACAGCTTGTCGGCAAGGCCAAGGGGGAGTCTGCTTGCGGCATGGAGGTGGTCGTCTACATCCGCGTCGAAGGCGATTGCACCCCTGGACAGGATGTTCGTCGAGGCGGTGACAACAGCCGTGCGCGCACTGACAGCGCCATGATCGGTGTCCAGGCGGACGCCCTGACCGGTCAAGGCGATGCGACGCACGGGCAAGGACAGCCTGAGTGCCACCTCCGGAAGGCTTGATGCGATCAGGCTGCCGTATCCCTTGCGCACCCGCCAGTTTGAATCGGTCGACGCCTTGTCGTAGGCAAGGAAATCCGCGACCGACAGACGGTCGAGGGCAGCACCATTCATGTAGCCGCTCACCGACTGGCAATAATTGTTCCATTCGCCCTCCGCCGGCAAAAGGTCAGAAGCCCGGTCGCTTGCCGGCGGAGCGCTCTCCATGCGCTCCTGCAGGGTCGACCATGCGGTCGCGGCGGCCCGTTGCTCCGCGGCGGAAAAGCCGAGATCGTGCCATTGCCTTTGCCAGGCCGTGGGGCCGGCTTCGATCTTGAACCCTTTGGCCTGCGCGAGTTTGACCAGGGGATTGCGCTCTGCCGAGTGCAGCCAGCCGCAGCCCATGTCGAGCGGCATCTGAGCCAGTTCGATTGTCCAGGCGCGGCCGCCGACGCGGTCGCTCGCTTCGATGAGCACCACCGAACACCCAGCCTTCGCCAGCCGGCGCGCCGCCGCAATGCCCGCAGCGCCAGCACCCACAATCGCAACGTCGTAATCCATCTTCGCGCTCCGCTGCTGCCCTATCGTGTCGGCTGTCGGAGCTTCGAGCATTACAGAGAATTCACGACCGCTTCAACGCGCGCGAAAGCCTGCTACTATTCAACGATGACGTTCTTTGAAACCCTCGTCGCCCTGCTTGCGGTCGCGATTTTGCTTTTGCAGGTAACGCGGCGAATGCAGCTGCCTTATCCCGGCATTCTCGCTGCCGCGGGGGTCGCTGTCGCGATGCTGCCCGGCGCCCCGGTCATTCCGATCGACCCGCCGACGGCGCTTGCCCTGTTTATCGCGCCCGTCCTCGTCGACGCAGCCTATGATTTTCCGCTTGGCGCAGCCAGGCGGATGGCGTTGCCGCTGTTCGTCTATGCCGTGGTCGCCGTACTGGTCACCACAGGTGTCGTGGTCTCGATCAGCGCATGGACTGTCGGGCTGCCGCTTGCCGTAGCCGTCACGCTTGGAGCAATCGTCGCTCCGCCTGATGCCGCCGCCGCAACTGCCGTCCTGTCCAATCTGCCGGTCTCGCGGCGGGTGGACGCCCTGCTCAAGGGCGAGAGCCTCTTCAATGACGCCACCGCCCTTCTGCTGTTCAGCGCGGCCCTGACCGTCCAGGCTCGCGGTGGCATCGATATGGGCACCGTGGTGCGTCTTGGCATTGCGGCTCCAGGCGGGATCGCCTTCGGCATTTTGTTCGGTTATCTCGTCTCCCGGTTAAGACCTGTCACCGACAATACTGTCGGCGGCACGCTGCTTCAGTTCGTGTACGCCTTCGCAACCTGGCTGATCGCCGAAAGGCTGCATCTGTCAGCCGTGCTGGCGACGGTATCGTCGGCGATGACCATTGCAGTCCTCGCCACGGTCAATGATTCACCACGCATGCGCGTTCATTCCTTCGCCGTCTGGACAACCGTCGTCTTCCTTTTGAACGTCGTCGCATTCCTGCTGATGGGTTTGCAGGCGCGTCGCATCGTGGAGGCGATGTCGGCTGCCGAACTCGCCCGGGCGGTCCAGTTTGCGGCGATCGTCGTCGTCGGGGTGATTGCCGCGCGGCTTTCGGTCGCCTTCCTGTTTCACGCCATCGTAGGATTTCGTCATCGACGCGGACACAGTCTTGCACCCTTCGCATCCGGCGAAACTCTGCTTGTCGGATGGTCTGGCATGCGCGGTCTCGTGACCCTTGCCACGGCCTTTGCGCTGCCAGCCGATTTTCCCGAACGAAACCTCGTCGTGCTGACAGCCTTTTCGGTCGTCCTGGCGACGCTCATCATCCAGGGCGCGACCCTGGCTCCGATGATCAGGCTGATGAAGCTCGGGCGGCAGGAAGAGGCGCGCGAGGAGCTTTTCTTGGCGCGAAAGTCATTGGCCGAGGCCGCACTAATCCGGCTTTCGACCGAGAATGGCGCGGAGGTCGAAGCACTGCGCCAGGCATATCGTGAACATTGCGAGCGGGATGCCAACCCGGGCAAGTCCGAGGTCGATCGACGGCAATCTCTGTCGCGGCTGGCGGTCCTGGCGCAACGCGAACGACTGGAGGAACTGCGCGACAAGGATCGGATTGGGCCAGGGCAATATCTTGAGCTGCAGGAGGACCTGGACTGGAAGCAGCTCGCCACCGGATCCGACGAAGAGCGGCGGATCTCCGAAAGCTAGGGCGCATCCGAACCGTCCCCCATCCTCCACTGCCGTCTGCAGCCTCTTGAAAACGATGCACCCACAAAGTTGTGATGGAACCATCGGGCTGCGGCGGCCTTAGTGTTCAGAACGCCTGCGCGGAGCGAAAGGCTGTGGAAATTGTGGGTCCGGCCCATGCTTGGAGCGTGGGCCTGCTTCCCGTCGGGTGCTGGCGTGCTATGGCCCGATCTTGCTCGGGAGTGATTCGATGGCCTTGATCGATATTCTGACGTCGGTGGCCCTCGCTGCTGCCTCGACCGTTACCGCCTCCATTTCGCCAACTGAAACGGCAGCGCCGGCTTTCAGGCCGTTTGGTGTTGCGCAGGATTCGCTTCCATCGGCATTGGGCTGCAAGCCGATCTACGGCGACGGCGCCGATACGACGGGTCAGTATGCATGCTCCAGGCTGCCAGGTGGAAGCGACCTCTATGACCAGTACGTGCTCGCCTATGTTCAAGGCATGGGGATTTGCAATGTCGTTGCCGTGTCGCGCTATATCAATGACGACCAGCGCGGCACCACCACGCGGCAGGTCTACAAGGAGGCTGCGTCACTGCTCGCGTCCGAGTTCGGTCCGGCCGACGAAAAGGTTGATCACGCTGCCAGCTCCAAATACGGCAAGGACGGAATGTTCCGGGACGCCGTGGTGGCTCAGGAACGGCAGGTCTTTGAGCAATGGGATAATCTCAGCGCAAAGTACAAGAATGCGCAGTCGGCGAGCGTCACCATATCAGGCAGCGATGAGCTTGGCCTGGCGGTTTACAGCATTTTCCGCTTTGCCCATAACGATCAATGCCTCAGCACACTGCAGGAGCAGACAGGTTTGTCCGGCGACCAGGGTGATTAACCCAGTCACGTCGGGCCGGCCGTCGTTCAGACGACGGCAAGCCGGACAGGCTCTTTCCTGTGCCCCTGTCGGCACCCTCAGGACATGAACAGGGCCCGTAGCCGCGCAAACAGGGTCGGCTTTTCCGTGCCGAGGATTCCACGTACATAGTGAGCCGCCGTTGCAGCGCTGACCGTTGCGCCGAAATGGCAATAGCAGAGAACGTTATGCAGTTCGCCGTCGGTCAGACCGAAGAAGGTCTTGGCTTCGCCATAGGTATCCCCTTCAAGGCCGGAAGTACGCAGGATCGGATCCTCGAACGCGACCGAAATCGGCGAATTGTCGCTACGCAGGCGCGACAGGATTGACGTCGGCTGATGCTCGGTCTGGTAGAGCGTTGCCAGCCGCCGATGCGGGCTTGCCTCAAGGAGCTCAACCCAGCGCGTAAGACGTTCGTTGCGAGACATTACCCGTTGCGGAAACGCCTGGTCGATCCCCGCAATTGCCTGCAGTTGTTCCAATGTCTGATGTTTCATGGTGGGCTCCATCCGGCTGAAAGTTGCGCGGCCCCGTTGACACACTCTTCGCCCCTTTTAATGGAGCTAGGGGACAACGAGGTCCAATCAAGATCGCCCCGCAAGGATTTGTTGGTGCAGCTGAAGAGTTGATCGTCCGCAGCCCGGCCGCCGCTAAGATCAGCTGGATGCGGCACGGCGGAAGGGTCGATCCTCTCCCTTCGGAAGATGCACATCGGGCGATCGGGATGTCCGTGGCCGTGTTGGAACCGCCATGCCGCTCACGTCGCTTTTATCGCGACATGTCTGCCCGCCATAGAGGCGAAAGAGCCGGCGCCGGCGAGTGGCTGGAGGGCGGCCGACCAGCGACTTTCAAACCTCGGCTTCGCCTGTCTGCTTGCCGGGAACCTTCGGATTCCTCTCCGCCCGGTCTCGGTGGAGAGCGGCGCGCGCGAGCAGCATGAAGGTCACCGGCGTCGTCACGGTGACGAAGATTCCGATGAGGATTTCGTGAATGACCAAGCGTTCGGAGCCGACCGAAAAGAAGATCATCGAGCCGAGCATGATACCGCCTATCCCCCAGCTCGTGCCGAGCGTCGGCGCATGGATGCGCTCATAAAAGGTCGGCAGTCGCAGAAATCCGATCGCTCCGATAAGCGCAAGGGCCGCGCCAAGCAGCAGGAAGACTGCAACCGCTATGGCGACCGGAAGGGGAAGATCTGTCGCTTCATAGATCATTCAATCACCTCCCCGCGCATCAGGAACTTGGCGAGGGCAACGGTGGCAACGAAGCCAAGCATGCCGATGACAAGTGCTGCCTCGAAGTAGACCACGCGGCCGGTGCCGACACCGAAGGTAACCAAGAGAAGCATTGCATTGATGTAGAACGTATCGAGGGCGATGATGCGGTCCTGGGCACGGGGTCCGATGAACATTCTGACCGAGGCAATCGCCATCGCCGCAACCAGCATCAGCTGCGCAATCGAAACCGCGGTAAACACAATGATGGCACTCATGCGAATATCTCCATCAGCAGTTTCTCGTACCGGTTCTTGATCGTGTCGCGCCACACCGCTTCGTTCTGGATGTCGAGGACATGCAGGAGAACCGTGTTGTCATTGGAGTCGTATTCAAGCCATGCAGACCCTGGCGTGCTTGTCAGGATGATCGCAAGCAACGCCAGAGCAAAGGGGTTGCGAACCTCCAGTTCGATGCTGAGAAAGCCTGGATCGTGCCGCCGGCCGCGTCGGAGAATGATCCATGAGACCGAAAGATTGGACTTCACGATGTCGACAACAACCCGGAAGAACAGTTTCGGAAGAAGATACCATTTCGCCAGGGCCGGTCGCTCGGTGCGCAACGATGCCATGGCCCAGGAAGCAAAGACGGCAACGAGGATGCCAAGCACGAGCTGACCGAGGCTGAACCCGTTGAGAAGCAACCACATCAGCACCAGAAAAAGGGTGAGAATGGGATACGGAAGCACTATCTTCCCTCCGCATCGCCGTTGGTGGCTGCATCCCGGTAGCCAGGAATTCTCACCGCATCTCTTACCGCATCGATATAGAGGCTCGGCCTGCTCAGGCTGCGGATGGTGGCATCCATGTACTGCATCGCCGGACCGGCCTGGACCGTGAGCGCAAGCGTGAGTGCAAGCAGGAACAGGACGGGCACGACCTCGATGACCAGCACGCGCGGAACCGTTCCCTCAAGCGAACTCCAGAAGGTGCGAATTCCGGCCCGCGTCATGGAAATCAGCGCCGCGACACCGGAGAGGATCACGAGAACGGCAAGGGCCCAGACCGCCGCTGTCGGCGGCACGCCGATCGCCCCTGTTCCCATCATCGTCGAAAGCATCGCGAATTTAGCGACAAATCCCGACAGCGGAGGAAGGCCGGAAAGCAGTACGGCACAAGCAGCAAAGCAGATCCCGAGGATCGCCATGGTGCCGGGCATCGTGACACCTTCGCTTTCCGCCGCCTCGTCATCCTCGGCGTCGCCATAGGCTTCCATGGTCACGGCGATCACGCTGGCGCCGGCGTCCTGGCCGCGTTCGACAAGCTCTATCAGCATGAAAAAGGCGCTGATCGACAGCGTCGAGCTGACGAGGTAAAGCAGCGCGCCTGAGGAAATCGCACCGTCGTTGATCCCGATGACCATCAGAAGCGTTCCCGACGACACCAGCACGAAAAACCCCGCCAGGCGCCCGAGTGCCTGCGAGGCAAGCACGCCAATGGTCCCGAAGATCAGCGTGGCCATGCCGCCATAAAGCAGCACGACCGTTCCGAAGCTGGCCGACGGCCCCTCACTGAACAGCAACATCGTCAGGCGCAGGATGACGTAGATGCCGAGCTTGCTCATGATGGCGAAAATGCCGGCAACCGGCGCGGAGGCGGCGCTATAGGCGGTGGGCAGCCAGAAGCAGAGCGGCCACATGCCGGCCTTGATCAGGAACACGATGCCGAGAATTCCGGCACCGGCTTCCATCAGCATGCGTCGATCCGGTTCGATCTCGGGAATGCGGGCAGCAAGATCTGCCATGTTCAATGTCCCCGCCGTGCCGTAGATGAGGCTGACGCCGATCAGGAAGAGCAGCGCCGCAACCAGGTTGACGGCGATGTAGTGCATCCCCGCCTTGACCCTGAGCGGCCCCGAGCCATGCAACAGGAGACCATAGGAGGCAGCCAGCATGACCTCGAAAAATACAAACAGATTGAAGAGGTCGCCTGTGAGGAAGGCACCGTTGACCCCCATCAGCAGGAGTTGGAACATGCTGTGGAAGTGGGCACCCACCGCATGCCAGCGGGCAAGTGAAAAGACAAGCGCCGAAACTGCCAGAAGCGCGGTCAGGAGCAGCATCAGCGCAGACAGTGCATCAAGCACCAGCACGATGCCGAAGGGGGCCGCCCAGTTGCCGACGAGGTAGACGCCTTCGAAGTCGCCTTGCCCGATTTCGGTCCGGAACAAGACAAGGGCAACGAGGATCAGAAGGACCGTTGATCCGAGGCTGATCATCGCCTTGGTCGTGCGCCGACGCTCATCGACCAGAAGCAGGATGGCACTTGCGACCAGAGGAAGCAGGATCGGCGCAACGATGAGGTGATGCATCAAGCCGGTCATCGCGGCTCGTTCCTCCCGTCGACATGATCATTTCCGGTCAGACCCCGCGAGGCAAGCAGCACGACGAGGAACAGCGCGGTCGTTGCAAAGCCAATGACAATGGCCGTGAGGACGAGCGCCTGTGGTACCGGGTCGGCAAGGGCGGATGCCGCAACGTCATCCCCGAGGATGGGCGGGACGTTGGCCTTCACACCGCCCACTCCGAAGATGAACAGGTTCACAGCATAGGACAGCAGCGACAGTCCGACGATCACCTGGTAGGTGCGAGGGCGCAAAATGAGCCAGATCCCGCAGCTGGTCATCACGCCGATCGCAATGGACAGCACAAGTTCCATTACCTCTCCTCCGATTTGGCAGCGTCGATGGCGTGCAGGCGGTTGATGCGGATGGACTGGTGGGCGAGTGCGACGAGAATGAGCACCGTCGAGCCAACGACCAGGCTGAAAACGCCGAGGTCGAACAAAAGCGCCGAGGCGGCGGGAATCTTGCCGATGAGCGGCAGGTCGATATACCGCGAATGCGAGGTCAGGAACGGATAGCCGAGAACCCAGGCGCCCGCACCGGTCAGGACAGCCGTCAGAAGCCCTGCGCCCATCCAGCGCAATGGCAGGATGCGAATCCGGTCCTCGGCCCAGCGCGTTCCGCCCGCAAGATACTGCAGCAGGAAGGCGATCGAGAGGGTCAGGCCGGCCGAGAAGCCGCCGCCTGGAAGATTATGACCACGCATGAAGATGTAGACGGAAAGGGTAATGATGACAGGAAACATCCACTGCATGATGACGGAGGGGATCAGGAGGTAGTCCCGGACAGTATCCCCGGCTGACCGCTCCGGCCGCTCCTCGTCGAAGCGGTTCTGGATTTGCTGCTGCTCCGGCATGTCCATACTGTCGGCAGCGGGGCGGAAGCGGCGCAGCAAGGCATAGACTGTGAGCGCCACGACCCCGAGGACGGCAATTTCGCCGAGCGTATCGAAACCGCGAAAATCGACGAGAATGACATTGACGACGTTGCGACCTCCCCCTTCGGAATAGGCGTTTTCCAGGAAGTAGTTTGCGATCGCGTCTGGGACCGGCATGGTCATGACAGCATAGGCCATGAACGACATTGCGATCCCGCAGACAACGGCGAGAGCGAAATCCCGAAAGCGGCGGAAGCGGGCGCGCAGCGTCATCGCCTCGCCAATTCCCTCCGTGCGCTTCGGCAACCACCGCAGACCAAGGAGAATGAGGACGGTGGTGACGATCTCGACGAGAAGCTGGGTAATCGCAAGATCGGGCGCCGAAAGCCACACGAAGGTCGTGCAGACGATCAGACCAACACCGCCGAGCATGATCAACGCCGCCAACCGATGGTATTTGGCAAGATAGGCCGTACCGATCGCCAGGCAGATGCCAATGGTCCAGAGGATGGCAAACACCGGGTCGACGCCGGAATTCTGAAAGGGGCGGCTTTCGAAACCCCTGAGATAAAGAGGCACGAGACCGGCGGCAAAGCCCATGATCACGACCCAACGAAGCTGGGGCTGCAGCTTGCGTGTCCCGAGACGCTGCTCGGCAATGCGGGCCCAGTGCCACGAGACCTCGACCAGGATACGCTCGAAAATGCGCTGGCCCTTTAGGCGTCGCAGCAACGGGGGGCCGTCCTCGCAGCGCGCGAAATACTCCTTCAGCGTCAGAAAGATCGCCGTTCCCCCGACAAGCGCAATCAGGCTCATGATCAGTGGAAGGTTGACGCCATGCCAGATGGCCAGGCTGTAATCCGGGGTATCCCTGCCAAGCACGCCGATCACCGCAGCCCTGAGAAACGGTCCGATCGACAGCGCCGGAATGATGCCGACAATCAGGCAAAGGACGACCAGCAGTTCGATCGGAAAGCGCATGAAGCGCGGCGGCTCGTGGGGATGCTTGACCGGCAGGTCGACCGCAGGAGGACCAAAGAAGACACTGTGAATGAAGCGGAGCGAATAGGCGACGCTGAATGCGGATGCGACGGTGGCGACATAGGGCAGGATGCGATCGAGGATCGAGTCCGCATGCGTCTCGACCGCCTCGGCAAAGAACATCTCCTTGGAGAGAAATCCGTTGAGCAGCGGAACGCCGGCCATGGCCGCGCTCGCAACGATGGCAAGGGTCGCAGTATAGGGCATGAAACGGAACAGGCCGCTCAGCCGTCGCATGTCACGCGTGCCGGTCTCATGGTCGATGATGCCGGCTGCCATGAAGAGAGAGGCCTTGAAGGTCGCGTGGTTCAGCATGTGGAAGATCGCAGCGACCGTGGCCAGCGGGCTCGATAGGCTGAGCAAGGTGGTGATCAGCCCGAGATGGCTGATGGTCGAATAGGCGAGCAGTCCTTTCATGTCCTGCTGGAACATCGCGAAGTAAGCACCGAGCAGCAGTGTTATCATGCCGGCAGCGCCAACGATCCAGAACCATTCAAAGGTCCCCGACAATGCCGGCCAGAAGCGGGCAAGAAGAAAAACCCCTGCCTTCACCATGGTGGCCGAGTGCAGGAACGCGGATACCGGCGTTGGCGCCGCCATGGCGTTCGGAAGCCAGAAGTGGAAGGGGAATTGAGCGCTCTTGGTCAGCGCCCCGAGCAGAATGAAGATGAGCGCCGGCACGTAGAGCGCATGGCCGCGGATGAGGTCACCCGATTCCAGGATCTTGTCGAGGTCGTAGCTTCCGACGATATGGCCAAGCAGGAGCAGGCCGATCAGCAGGCAGAAGCCACCGATACCCGTCACCGTGAGCGCCATGCGGGCACCGTCGCGGGCGGCCGCGGTGTTGTGCCAGTAGCTGATCAACAGGAACGAGAAGATGCTCGTCATTTCCCAGAACACCGACAGCAGGATGACGTTTCCCGAGATGACGATGCCGAGCATTGCGCCCATGAAAGCGAGCAGGAACGAGAAGAATCGCGGAACCGGGTCTGTCTCGGACATGTAGTAGCGTGCGTAGACGACGACGAGCAGCCCGATCGCGGTCACGAGCATGGAAAATATCCATGCGAAACCATCCATGCGCAGCGAGAAGTCGAGACCAAGCTGGGGCAACCAGGCAACGCTATACCTGACAACCCCGCCATCCGACACGGCCGGATAGAGGCTGGCGGTCAGAAGAAGGGCGGCAAGTGTCGCCAGCCCCGCGAGGCCGGCCGGAAGGCGGCGGGATGTCGTGTTCAGCAGACATACGGAGAGAAGACTTCCCGCGAAGGGTAGGACAAGTAGGACAACGAGTAGATATGGTCCGCCTGTTATCCCAACACCATGATCCTTTTCGTTCCGCCCGGTCGACCGCGAACAACCCGCTGGAGCGTCTAGCAAAGCAAGTGAAACTGCTATATATGTAAGATAATAACCAATATGGGCAGCTTTGCACAATGGGTCAAGCTATCAATGCCAAGATTTTGACGCCGGCACTCTGTCGCGCGGCGCGCGGGCTCCTCGACTGGACCCAAAGCGAACTCGCTGACCGATCTGGCGTCTCAAGGAGCACCGTGCGTGACTACGAAGGCAACCGGCATGACGTCCATCGGGCAACGGAGGCGCAACTGCGCCTTGCCTTCGAAAACGGCGGCGTTTCCTTCGTCAGCCTTGACGATGATACCGTCGCAGTTTGCGCCAGGTAAGGCTTGTGCTGGCAACGGTCTCCGCGAGGCTGCGGAAAGGCCCGTCAGCGGCACGACTGGGCAACGCTGGCGCGGTCGGCCTTCAGATGAGCGAGTTCCGCATGAAGCTTGATCGGATCGTCATTGCCATAAGATCCCGTGTCCCCGGGATCGGTTGGAAACCTGCCGCTTCTGGCCGTCATCCACGCATGAGGTCGGCGCGAGCACTGACGGTCAATTTGCCGGGCTGACCTTCCAACCCGCATTGGCAGAATGGCATGCGACACCCTTGATTCGTGATTCGCCCTGCAGGGAGCGCTGCGTCGTCACGAAATTTCTGCATTCTCCATCCAACCCTGGTGCAACGGTGATTTCCTCTATCACGCCGGTACTCCCGGTCGACGGATTGGCCCATGCAAGCGGTTCGAC
>Ga0209051_1002992_pt1 | contig 11489 bp, 13 predicted proteins | sample AraplaCvi_mMS_r2_2_FD_184286 | JGI IMG/M metagenome (GOLD analysis project Ga0209051, IMG submission 184286) | Arabidopsis root microbial communities from North Carolina, USA - plate scrape MF_Cvi_mMS_r2 (SPAdes) (version 2) | ecosystem: Host-associated > Plants > Roots > Endosphere | place...
GTTGGCCGCGGAGTTCGAGCGGTACCTGCGCAGGCGTGGGCCGGGCTTCAGGGGCTAGACGAGCGCCTTGGCGGCGACGCGGTCGGCCTTGCGCGCGGCGCGTTCGAGATACCTGCCCTTGGCGTCCTCGAACCTGATCGCCTCGGCCTCCAGCTTCACGATGAACGCGCCCAGCTCGTCGCGGCTGCGTTCGCCGTCCGCGGTGAAGTCGGTGCGCTCGAAGATCCGCCACTTGCGCAGCACCGGCAACACCACCTCGTCGAGGTGCTGGCGAGCGTCGTAGATGCCGCCGACGGCCATCGTCACCGCGTTGCGGCGAAAGTTCGGAATCGAGAAGCCGGGCATCGCGAAGTTCACCAGGATGCGCGTGATGGAGTGCATGGCGCGGTCGGGTGTCAGGTCGAGCGCCGCCCCGGTCAGCCCGCGGTAGAAGATCATGTGCAGGTTCTCGTCGAACGCGATGCGCTTCAGCAGTGCGTCGGCGACGGGTTCGTCGCACGCCTTGCCGGTGTTGCGGTGCGACACCCTGGTGGCCAACTCCTGGAACGTCACGTAGGCGGCGGCGTCGAGGAACGATTCCGGCGCGACGTCGCCCTGACCCTGCTGCCCCGGGCTGAACCCCGCGGCGACCTGCAGCATCCTCGCCCGCTCCAGCTCCATCGGGTCGACGGCCCTGGTGACGACCAGATAGTCGCGAAGCGCGATCCCATGCCGGTTCTCCTCGACCGTCCACCTGTTCACCCAGGTGCCCCAGGCGTGGTCGACGGTGAAGTAACCGGCGACCGCACGGTGATACGACGGCAGGTTGTCCTCGGTCAGCAGGTTGGTGACCATGGCGACGCGCGCCAGCTCGGACAGCGGCGACCGTTCGAGTTCCCATTCCGAACCGCCCAGGGCGGCGTAGTTGGAGCCGTCCGACCATGGCACGTAGTCGTGCGGGGACCAGTCCCTGGTGGCGGCGAAGTGTTGGTTCAGGCCGGCTTCGACGACCGGTTCGAGTTCGGCGATGAGCTCGCGGTCGGTCAGAAGTCGTGTCACGCCACCACCTTCTCGGGCTTCGGTGCCTGCCACTGCCCACCGAGCGCGTCGGGTTTGGGCCAGTAGAGCCGCAACACCAACGCGAACGGGCCCTCCGGGGCAGGCAGCCAGTTGGGTTCGCGCTCCGGTCCGGGTGAATCATGCTGCACGTAGAGGGTGTAGCCGCCGTCGACGTCGGGGACCAGCTCGCGCAGCATCGGCGAGTTGATCAGGTAACGGTTGATCGGGTTGGCCACCAGCAGGCTCTTCGGCAACCCGTACATGGTCAGGGACCAGAACGCGTTGACGGGCGGCAGCTGCCCGGGGGCGAAGTGGTAGGTGTAGGCGTTGGCACCGGTGAGCGGCGCGCCCGCCGCGTCGGTGGAGAAGTTCGGGTACAGCGCCTCGGCCGCGGTGTTGCCGTAGATGCCGATCACCGCGCCGGCCATCCGGTAGAGGTAGTTGCCCTTGAGGTCCTCCTTTGAGCCAAACAGACTGGCGGAGGTCACCTTTCCGGTGTCGAGCTCGTTCTTCTTCAGAGCGTCGAAGTCGGCCCAGGCGTCGGCCATGCCGCCCTGGATCGCGGTGCGCATCTCGGGTGAGAGCTTCTCGGCGTCGAAGGAACCGTCGGGACCGATGCCGATGGTGGCGAACCGGTCTCGCATGGCCTTCTCGGAGGGCAGCGTCGGGGTGAACTTCATGACGGAGTTCAGGATGTCGAAGAACTGCGGTGAGGTGCGTTCCTGGTCGGGGGTCAGGGCGGGGACGAAGTCGATCGCGGGGGCTGGCGGCGGCAACGGTTGCTTCAGAAAGACCGACAGCGGCTCCACCCGGTAGCCGTCCTGAATCCGCTTGACGGCGTCGAGGTCGGCCGGCTCGAACAACTGGGTGCGATAGGCCACCAGGGCCAGCTCGGTGTCCGACCGGATCACCTGGTCGACGCCCTCGGGCTTGGGCCCCGTCCAATTGGGTCCTGCCAGAAGGTATTTGCCGCCGCTGTTGCCGGTGGTCCGGCTGCCGACGTAGGCGAAGTTGGCCGTGTACTGGTCCACGAACTGCAACGAGTAATAGCGATTCTGCTCGATCGGCGGCACGGTGAACACCAGCGGCTCGGCGCGCAAATCGGCTCCGACGACCGAGTACGGGGTGTCCGAGTTCGGGGTCTGAATCGTGGTGTCGGCCGGGGTGTAAACCCTTGCAGTGCTGTGGACTTGGTTCCAGCCACCCTTGTACTCGGCGTCCTCCTTGTCCACGAAGTAGGAGTACATGACGCGGTAGTCGTCGACCATCGGGAAGCCGTAGACGTAGGCCTCCTTGGCAATTGCCCTGGCCTGTTCGGGGCTGACCGCAGACGACGGCGGTGGCGGCGGCGCGGAGCCGACGACCTCGGGCTTGTCGCTCTTCGCGCAGGCGGCCATGACGGTGACGAGCACCGCCGCGACGCTGACGGCCACGGCCCTGCGGAGGTGTGTCGACTTCACGACATCATCAAACCATCGGAGCGGCTACCCGCCGGGGATCCCCGAATGGCGGGGTGTCACGTGGTCGGGGGCGAATCCAGGGCCTCGGAATGAGCACTCGTCGAGCGCCCAAGCGCCACCACTTCGGCGTCCATCCGGGGCAACAGGTCGGGCACGAACCTCTTGATCGGCGCCTCGCCGATGCGGGTCGACATTAGCGGCTTGAGCCACCGCAGCGCACCCACCCAGCGCGGGCAGTACACCCGGGTCCGACGCCCCTCGATGCCGTCGACGAAGGCGGCGCCGCACTTCTCCACCGACGTGGTGACGTTCACCGGATACGGGAGTTTGGCCAACATCTCGCCGAAGGTGGACAGGTCGGTCTTGGTGTCGCGCACCATCGCCGTGTCGACCCAGGACATGTGCGCAGAACCGACGTCGACGCCGTGATGGGCGACCTCGAGCCGCAGCGCGTTCGCGAACTGCTCCACCGCGGCCTTGCTGGCGTTGTAGGGCGCCAATCCCGGGGCGGCGGTGAAGGCGGCCAGCGACGACACGACCAGCACGTAGCCCCGACGCTCGACGATCGCCGGGAGCGCGGCCCGCACGGTGTGGAACACCCCGAGGACGTTGACGTCCATGAGTCGCTTGAATGCCGCCGGGTCGACCTGCAGCACCGAACCGTAGCTGGCGATGCCCGCGTTGGCGACGACGACGTCGACGCCGCCGAACCGCTGCACCCCCGCGTCGACGGCGGCCTGCATGGCGGGCAGATCGCGGACGTCGGCGGTCACCGTCAGCACCCGGTCACCACCGAGTGCGGCGGCGAAGGTGGCGAGCGCGCCGGAGTCGACGTCGGTCAGCAGCAGCCGGGCGCCCTTCGCGTGCAACCGCCTGGCCACCTCGGCGCCGACGCCAGCCGCGCCACCGGTGATGAACACGACCTTGCCGTCAACCGAAGCCATGGGCGGCAAGGTACCTCGTGACTAGAGCGCGACTCCGAGCAACGCGTCGACGGCCGCCTTGACGCGGCCGGGCGCCTCGAGGTCGTCACCGCCGTACTGCTGCGCGTCGGCAACCCAACCGTCAAGCGCGGCAAGCGCTTTCGGAGTGTCGAGATCGTCGGCGAGGTACTGCCTCACCCTGGCGACCACGTCGGCGGCGTCGGGTCCGGCCGGCAGCGCCGTCGCCGCCCGCCACCGGGCGAGCCGATCCTGCGCTTCGGCGAGAACCGCGTCACTCCAGTAGCGGTCGGACCGATAGTGCCCGGCGAGCAGTCCCAGCCGGATGGCAGCGGGGTCGACACCCTCGGCACGGAGCTTGGAGACCAGCACCAGGTTGCCGCGACTCTTGCTCATCTTGTGACCGTCCCAGCCGATCATGCCGGCATGGACGTAGTGCCTGGCGAAACGTCGCTCCCCCGTTACGGATTCGGCGTGGGCGGCCGAGAACTCGTGGTGCGGGAAGATCAAGTCGCTGCCGCCACCCTGGACGTCGAGACCGGTGCCGATGCGATCCAGAGCGATGGCGGCACACTCGACGTGCCACCCCGGCCGCCCAGGACCGAACGGCGACGGCCAACTCGGCTCGCCCGGCCGCTCCGCACGCCACAGCAGCGCGTCCAACGCGTCACCCTTGCCCGCCCGGTCGGGGTCCCCGCCCCGCTCGGCGAACAGCCGCAGCATGGTCTCGCGGTCGTACCCCGACTCGTAGCCGAACTGCACGGTCGCGTCGGCCCGGTAGTACACGTCGGGGTACTCGGCGTCCTCGACCACGTACGCGGCGCCGGAGGCCAGCATCTTCTCCACCAGCTCGATCACCTCGGCGATCGCGTCGGTGGCGGCCACGTAGTCGTGCGGCGGAAGGACGCGCAGAGCCGCCATGTCCTCACGGAACAGCTGGGTCTCGCGGGCCCCGAGATCGCGCCAGTCGATGCCGTCGCGCGCCGCCCGCTCGAAAAGTGGGTCGTCGACGTCTGTGACGTTCTGGACGTAGTGCACCTGATGGCCTGCGTCCAACCACGCCCGGTAGACCAGGTCGAAGGTCAGATAGGTCGCCGCGTGGCCGAGGTGGGTCGCGTCGTACGGGGTGATGCCGCACACGTACATGGTTGCGGTCTCACCGGCAGCCACCGGACGCACCTGTTGGTCGGCGCTGTCGAAGAGGCGCAACGGCGTTCCCACACCGGTGAGCTGCGGAACGGTCGGCGCAGGCCACGATTGCATGGCTCCGACTCTAGGGTGTGCGTTCAGTTCGGCCTCCGACGGTGGTTGTTCGCAGTGTGGGACAACGGGCGGAGCGGATCCATTCCCGGTTCGCTCAAAACACCGACCGGATCGCCTCGAGCAGGGTGTCGGCGAGTTCCGGCCTGCACATCACGAAGTCGGGCAGATACGGGTCGGGCCGGTTGTAGCGCAGCGGCGACCCGTCCAGCCGCGACGCGTGCAGTCCCGCCGCGGTCACCACGCCGGACGGCGCCGCAGAGTCCCACTCGTACTGACCGCCTGCGTGTACGTAGGCGTCGACGTCGCCGCGGACGACGGCCATGGCCTTGGCGCCCGCAGACCCGATGCCGACCAGTTCGACGTCGAGCATGTCCCGCAGCCACCACAGCACCGTTGGCGGGCGGTGCCGGCTGGTCGCGATCCGGATGGGCCCCGGCTGACGCGGCGGCGGTGCCGCGACGGTGTCGCTGCGATACACCTCGCCGAGCGCGGGCAACCCGACCACGGCGTCGGTGATCTCACCGTCGGCTCCAGTCGTCCGCTGCCACAGCGCGATGTGCACCGCCCAGTCGGTGCGCCCCGGTGTCGAGAACTCCCGGGTGCCGTCGACCGGATCGACGATCCACACCCGGTCGGCGTGAATCCGCGACAGGTCGTCGGCCGCCTCCTCGGAGAGGACGGCGTCGTCGGGCCGGTGCTCGCGGAGCCGGTTCAGGATCAGGGTGTTGGCGCGCCGATCACCGGCGTCGCCGAGATCGTAGTAGTCGTCGAAGCCGATCTCGGCGCGCAGCGCGACGAGCATCCGACCTGCCTCGGCGGCCACCTCCGCGGCGAGCGCCGCATCGCTGATGCGGGGGCTAATCGGGTCCTACTTGGGCGTGGCGCCGGGAGCGCGCACGACCATCGGCACCGCGGGGAAGTACGCCGCCATCTCCGAACGGCAGCGCCGCAGGGCGGCCGTACCGAAGCCGCGGTGACGGTGGTCGGGGTGAATCCAGACGCGGACGTTCACCTCGCCGCCGACGAGTTCACCGAAGACCATGCCGACCTTGTCGGCACCTTCCTCCGCGACGAACCACACCGCCTCTTCGTTGGAGACCCGGCCCAGCGCGGCGCTGATCTCGTCGTCGATGGTGCCCGCCGGCGCACCGGACCCGTCGCCCGTGGCGCCGACGTCGGAGGTGCGGGCGACGAACAGGTCGCGGTCGGCGTCGGAGGAGAACACGCGCAGCGACAGGCTCTCCCCCGAGCTGGCCGGCCGCTCACCGAGGGTGAAGGTCAGCTGCTTGTTCAGATCCTCGAGTTCCTCGGCGATCTTGCGCCGCGAATCCCTGGTGAGCTGGTCGAACGAGATCGTCATCACGGCCTCACCACCCTTGGCGGAGGTGCCGAGCAGCGTCGCGATGGCCTGGACGGCAGCCGCCCTGTCACCGGCTTCGACGATCGCGTCGAGCACCTCGTGGCGGCGGTCGAGCGCCTTCTGAAGGGCGTCGGCGATCTCCCTGCGGGCGGCGGCGTGATCGTGATCAGTCATGACGACGAGCGTAGAACACGAAGGTCAGAACGCCGGCCACGGGATCGGCCTGCGCCGATCCGGCGACGGCATCACCGGGTTCTCCAGCAGACCAACGGTTCTGGCATACAGCGCGTCGATCTCGCGGTTGGTGACGTGCGGCCGCAGTGTCTGCTCGAAGTCACCGAGCAGCGCGTCGCGCAGACGGGCCACGTCGCGCAGCGTGTCGTCGTCGACCGGCTTGCCCGCCCACCCCCACAGCACCGTGCGAAGCTTGTCCTCGGTGTGCAGGCTGACACCGTGGTCGACGCCGTACACACCGCCGTCGACGCCGGCCAGGATGTGGCCGCCCTTGCGGTCGGCGTTGTTGATGAGGACGTCGAACACCGCCATCCGGCGCAGTCGCGCGTCGTCGGCGTGGACGAGTGTCACCTCGTCACCGGCGTAGTCGTAGGCCTGCAGAACGGGCAGGAAACCGGGCGGCACGTGGCCGGCGGGCAGCAGGTCCACCAGGTCGGGGCCGGCGTCCGGTTCCTCGTCGCTGGTTTCGTCGACCTCGGTGTCGTCCAGGACGTCACCCGGTTGGTCGACCCACCGCTGCACCATCCCTCGCCCAGCGGGCCCGTCGCGAAGGACGGTGTAGGGCACGACGTTCCAGCCCAGGGCCGCCGACACCAAGTACGCGGACACCTCCCGGCCCGCGAGGGTGCCGTCGGGGAAGTCCCACAGCGGCGCCTCGCCTGCCACCGGCTTGTACACGCAGTGCGCCAGGCGGTCGTCGAGAAGTGCCTCGCACAGGAACGTGGCGTTGCTCGCCGACCGGATGCGGCCGAGGACCGTCAGCGTGCCGCAACGAAGTACTTCGTCGTCACCCGTGCGGTCAGAAGTCGGTGTCATCGTCGGATTCCGCCAGGGCACCTCGTCGGTAGCCGTTGGTGCGCACACAGATGTGTCCCGCGGGATCCAGTGGCTCGTCGCAGAGCGGGCACGGCGGCCGGCCCGCGGAGATGACGCGGTTGGAGCGGGCGGCGAATTCGCGCGCCGACTCCGGGGTCAGGAACACCCGAACCGCATCGGGACCGTCCTCGGCGTCGTCGAGCACCACCGACGCGTCGAACTCCGTCTCCGACACCGCGAGCAGCTCCACCACCACGGTCTCGGCCTCCGAATCCCAACCCAGGCCCATCGTGCCAACGCGGAATTCGGCGTCGACCGGCGTGATCAGGGGACTCAGATCCTCGACTTCGGTCGTCTCCGGCGGCACCGGGGTGCCGAAGCGGCGGTTGATCTCGAGGAGCAACGCGGCGATCCGCTCGGCGAGCACCGCCACCTGTTGCTTCTCCAGGATCACCGAGACGACTCGCTCGTCGTGCACGGCCTGAAGGTAGAACGTCCGGTCGCCAGGTTGCCCGACGGTCCCGGCCACGAATCGGTCGGGTGAGCGGAAGACGTGAATCGAACGGGCCATGACACCTCCCAAAATACCGGTATGGGGACCGCAGCCGTAATCCAACGGACGGCGCGGGCGCAGCGATCGAACGGGTCAGTCGGTGGAACCACCCACGACGGCGTCACCCGAGGGCTCGGGTTTGGCCAGCAGGGCGGCGGTCAAGGCGGGGCCCGTGTGGTTGACGTGAAGCACGAACGGACGCGCCGAGGTGTAGCGGATGACGCTCATCGACGCGGGGTCGGCGGTGATGCGCTGGAAGTTGTCCAGGTGGCTCCCCACCGCGTCGGCGATGATCGACTTGATCACGTCGCCGTGCGTACAGGCGATCCACAGAACGTCGCCTTCGTGCTGCTCGGCGAGGGTGCGGTCGTGTTCGCGGACCGCCGCGACCGCCCTGGCCTGAACCTGCGCCAGCCCCTCCCCGTCGGGGAACACCGCGGCGCTGGGCTGTTGCTGGACCACGGCCCACAGCGGCTCCTTGAAGAGGTCGCCGATCTTGCAGCCGGTCCACGCGCCGTAGTCGACTTCGGAGAGCCGGTCCTCCACCACGGGTTCCAGTCCGAGGGCCGCGGCGAGGGGCGCCACCGTTCGCTCACAGCGCAGAAGCGGTGACCTCACGATCGCCTTGATCGGAAGGTCGGCGACGCGGGCGACAACCGCCTCGGCTTGTTCGCGACCCTTGTCGTCGAGGTCGACCCCTTCGGAACGGCCGGCGAGGGTGTGGGCGGTGTTCGACGTCGAGCGACCGTGACGGAGCAGGATGACGGTCATGTCACTGCGCCGCGATCGTGCCGGTGCCAAGCAGGACGAGCAGCGTCGCCCCAAGGATCACGCGGTAGCCGACGAACCAGTACATGCCGTGGCGCACCAAGAATTTCAGGAACCACGAGACCGCCGCGAGACCCACCACGAAGGCGATGGCGACCGAAACCGCGAGCTGCGGTCCCGAGGCGCTCATCCCCCGCCCGTCGGGGTGGAACGCGTCGGGAAGCGAATACAGCCCCGAGGCCAGGACGGCGGGAATGGCCAGCAGGAAGCCGAAGCGGGCGGCGGCCTCGCGCTCCTGGCCCATGAACAGGCCGGCGCTGATGGTCGCGCCCGACCGGGACACTCCGGGGATGAGGGCCAAGCACTGTGAGACGCCGATGACGATGCTGTCCTTCCAGGTGAACTGCTCTATTGCGCGGGTTTGCTTGCCGAAGTACTCGGCGGCGGCGATGACGGCGGAGAACACGATCAATGCCGTAGCGATGATCCACAGGTTGCGGACGTCGTCGCGGATGTAGTGCTTGAAGATCAGCCCGGCCGCGCCGATCGGGACGGTGCCGATGATCACCCACCAGCCCAGCCAGTAGTCGGCGGTGCGGCGGGAGGAATCGCTTAATCCCCCGAACCACGCCACCAAGATGCGGCCAATGTCCTTGGCGAAGTAGATCAGCACCGCGAGCTCGGTGCCGAGCTGGCTGACCGCGGTGAACGACGCGCCGGCGTCGTCGGCGAAGAAGAGCTCCGACACGATCGCGAGATGGCCGGACGAGGACACCGGAAGGAACTCGGTCAGGCCCTGGACCACCGACAACACGACCACTTGCAGCCACGACATGTCCATCACGCCGACGACCGTACCGTGGGCTCACCGTCAGCGAGCTGTGCGCGGCACCGGCTGAGCCTCGTTGACGGCGTCGCGCACGGCCGCCGTCAAGCTGCGCTCGTCGGCAACGTCGACGTGGGCCAGGTTCCGGCTCGCCGCGGCGACGACGTCCTCCTGCTGCGGGACCGGGCCCGTCAGCCGCGGGCGGTACACCTCGACGTTGAGCTGCCGCCGGTCGACGTGGAAGGCGAAACTCCTGCCGTCGCCGACTCGACCAAACCCGCTGGCGTGCATGCCAGTCGACACGACCTCGACGCTGAACTCGCTTGCGGACAGGTCGTCGACGGTCGCCTGGCTCGTGTCCGAACCGTACCGCCGGGGCGTTTCGGCAACGTGCCTAAACTGGCCTTTCATCCGCCATTCCCATCGCATCGTTGAGGTCTACCCTTTGCCATCGTTCACAACACCGAGGCGTCGCCTGGTTCACAGCGTCGCCGTGATCGTGACGACGGTTGCCCTCGCGTCCTGTGGGTCCAAGGCCGCCGACAGTCCCCCGCCGACCATTTCCCCGGCGCAGGCCGCCGTCTCACCTGTGTCGACCGAGGCGCCGGCCGGGTCGGTGCGTCCGCTGGCGGGGCGTGGTGAGGCCGTGGTCTTCGACGCCGCGACGTCGTCTTCGGTCGTGCTGAGCCGCGATGCCGCAGGCGGTTCGGCCCTGGTCACGTTCCCGGTGACGGGCCCGTCACGAACCGTGGCCCTGCCCGGCCCCGCGACTGCGATCGTCGGCGACGGCAGCGGGACGGTGTACGCGGCGACCAAGGGCGGCTACGTCGCGGTGGACCTCGGCGCGGGCGGCGCGGTGGCCAGATTCGACGTCGACGGCGAACGCGACACCGACTTCACCGCGATCACCCGCCGCGCCGACGGCAAGATCGTCCTCGGCAGCGCATCGGGAGCGGTCTACACGCTGAGTGCCGCCACCGCGGTAGGGGCTCGACTGCAGATCTTCGCCCGTGTGGATGCGCTTGTCGCAGAAGGCGATACGGTTGCGGTGTTGGACAGGGGCCAGACGTCGGTCACGACGGTCGACCCGTCGGGCAGCAGGCAGCAGCACGCCCTTCGCGCCGGCGAGGGAGCCACCACCATGGCCGCCGACCCGGAGGGCCGCATCCTGGTGGCAGACACCCGCGGGCAGGCCCTGCTGGTGTTCGGCGCCGATCCGCTGATGTTGCGGCAGCAGTATCCGGTGCCGGGAGCACCGTTTGCCCTTGCCGGGTCGTCGCGACTGGCGTGGGTGTCGCAAACTGCGACGAACACCGTCGTTGGTTACGATCTGGCGACCGGAATACCCGTCGAAAAGGTGCGTTATCGAACCGTGCAGCAGCCGAACTCCATGACATACGACGACAAGACCGGGACGCTCTTCGTGGTGTCCGGTTCGGGCGCTGGCGTGCAAGTGATCCCGGGGGCAGGCTCGTGAGTTCGCCCCAGCGGGGACGCATGCCCGCCGCGTGGGAGGCCGACCTCTCCGACGACTACGAATGGGTGCCGCTGCGGCTGCCTCCCGACGTGACGCGGGTGTCGGCGTCGGTGCGGTTGTCGATCGAAGCCGAGTATCGAGGGTGGGAGCTCACCAGGGTGCGCCTCTACACCGACGGAAGCCGTCGAGTTCTGTTGCGGCGCAGGAAGTCCGCCGTGTGGGCCGGCGTCGACGGTCAGCCCGCCTCGTGATCTACCGCGCGCTGCGACGAATCTTCTTTCTGGTTCCACCCGAGCGAATTCACACCCTGGTGTTCGCGTTCCTGCGGCTGATCACCGCGCTCGGACCGCTGCGCCGGGCCCTGGCCAGGTGGCTGGCGCCGCACGATCCCGTCCTTGCCAGCACCGTGTTCGGCGTGCGGTTCCCGGGACCGGTGGGCCTCGCCGCCGGCTTCGACAAGGACGGCACCGGCCTGAACACGTGGGGGGCCTTGGGTTTCGGCTACGCGGAAGTCGGCACCGTGACCGCACACCCACAGCCGGGCAACCCGGCCCCGCGCATGTTCCGGCTGCCCGCCGACCGGGCGCTGCTGAACCGGATGGGCTTCAACAACCACGGTGCGGGCGAGTTGGCGCTGAGGTTGAGCCGCCACCACTCCGAGGTGCCCATCGGGGCCAACATCGGCAAGACGAAGGCGACACCGGCCGAGGAGGCCGTCGCCGACTACACCGAAAGCGCCCGCCTGGTCGGCCC
>Ga0209051_1002999_pt1 | contig 11467 bp, 10 predicted proteins | sample AraplaCvi_mMS_r2_2_FD_184286 | JGI IMG/M metagenome (GOLD analysis project Ga0209051, IMG submission 184286) | Arabidopsis root microbial communities from North Carolina, USA - plate scrape MF_Cvi_mMS_r2 (SPAdes) (version 2) | ecosystem: Host-associated > Plants > Roots > Endosphere | place...
AGGCGCGTGGCGCGCTCGTAGGCGGCCACGGCCGGGCCGGCCTCGCCCTCGGCCTCGAGCGCGATGCCGAGGCGGAACCAGGCGTCGGCGTACTCCGGCGCGGCGGCGACGGCGTGCCGGAGTTCGGCGACCGCCTCCGCGGCACGGCCGCTCTCCATCAGCGCGAGGCCGAGGTCGTGGCGCAGGCGCGCGTCGGCGGGGCGCAGCGCGCTCGCGGCGGCCAGCGGCGCCACGGCCTCGCCGGGGCGTCCGGCGCGCAGGGCCCGGGCGGCCTGGCCGAGCAGGAGGGGGTGGGGGTCTTCGTCGGAAGCGAGGAGGGGGGGCTGTTCCATGCGGCGCACTCTCCGCCGGGAATGTGACAGCCCGACACATGGCGCGGCGCGTCGTCCGGTGGCGTGCCCCGGGGCCATCGGCGCGCGCGCCGGCTCGCTACACTGGCGGCCCGTTCCCGAGGAGGCCTGCCATGATCGTCCGCATCGACATCGACCGTTCCGCCGACGAGTTCGCCTACGCGGTGAGCGAGGAGGGCGAGGAGCTCTACGGCGACGACGGGCTGCCGTCCATCGTCGAGTGCCTGATCGCCGCGGTCGAGGGCATGCCGCCCGAGGCGCTCGCCGCCGAGATCGCCTACGACGGCATCGTCTCGGGCACCTATCCCCTGCCGGTGATCGGCATGAGCGTGGAGCAGGTCGCGCAGCACGCCGCCAACACGACGGCCATGATCGACGAGGTCATGCCGGGTCGCTGAGGGCGGGCGCGTGGATTGCCTTCGAGTCTCGACTCGACCGGATCCACGCCATGAACAAGACCTCCCTCGCACTCGCCTTCGCCCTCACCGGCGCCGCCCTCGTCACCGCGTTCCCGCCCGAGGCCCATGCCACGGGCGGCGATGCCGCGATCAGCATGTCGCCCGCCGCCAGCGCGGCGAGCGCCGCCGCGCCGAGCACGGCCAAGCGCACGCTGACGTTCAGCGCCAAGCACCTCGTGCCGACCCAGTTCACGCTCGCCGACCCGGGCCATGCGCCGGTCGGCAACAGCTTCGACTTCGTCGCGCGCTTCGCCGGCCAGCAGCCCACGCACGAGTGCGCGCTGCAGCTGCCCAAGGCCGGCCAGGTCGTGCAGCCCGGCGAGACGGCCACGGGCACGATCAAGTGCACCTCGCCCTGGGCCGTCTACGACAACGGCCTGAGCTACGAGGCGCTGGAGAACGGCCGCAAGATCGGCGGCGGCACGCTGCGGCCTTGATCGGAGGGCGGGGACTGGCCTCCGGCCTGTCCCCGTGTTCGTCGCAGTCGACCTGCAGGAACACGGGAACAGGCTGCGGGGCGGGAGAGTCTTTTGGATGGATGCCCCTCGGCGCTTCGCGCGTGCCTGCGTCGCGCAGCGCCGATGCGGGTAAGGTTTTCTTCTTCGGCTCCTGGGCATCTGGTCTCGGCCTGCACGGCCGAGCCCCGCGGGCCGGGATCAACTAGGCACCGCGCGGCGCCGAGCGATCGCGTCCTACGCCCGATCTGCACGCCCAGGGCGCCCGCCAACGTGCCAGGAGCCGAAGAAGAAAACCTCACCCGCCTCGTCGCAACGGGCGTCCTGGCGGGGAGACAAATACAAGACGAGGCTTTTGTAGAGGGTGTGGCATCGACGGGCCATCGAGGCCCGTCGATGCCCGCGGCCACCCTCGTCGCTTGAGTGGCGGGCTTGACGCGAACGACGGGCCGCGACGCTGTCGCTCCTTCTCGTGAGGGACGAACGCGGGGGCGCTTCGCACCCGCGCGAGACGCGAGCGCGCGAGCATCCCAGCCAAGCAGCGGCGAGCGTCGAAGACACCGGCGCGTCGTCGGTCACGAGAAGGAACGCGCGCTGGCCGGCCCGTCGTTCGCGTCAGGCCCGGTACTACCGTGGTCGAGCGGGCCGCGGGCATCGACGCGCCCTCGATGACCGAACGCCTCTCAAGCGCGGAGGCCAGTCCCCGCCACCCCGTGGCACCGAGGGCCCCCGCGCGGGGTGGCTCTCCGCCCGCCCGCGTGGCTCTCCCGGCGGATGCCGGGCGAGCGGGGAATCGGGAGACTTCCGGTCGCGCCCCGGCACTCGCCGCGGCGCGCATGAACCGGAACCCCCAGCATCATGAGCTCCCCTCTTTCCCACCTGCGCATCCTCTTCCTGACGGGCCTCGTCGGCCTGCTCGGCGCCTGCGGCGGCGGCACGTCGTCGTCGTCCGATCCGGGCGGCGATCCCCCGGGCCCGCCGCCCCCGCCGCCGGCGGTCACCGCCTTCGCCGCGACCGCCGGCTCGGCCCACGTCGCCACGCTGGCCTGGACGCCGGCCGACGGCGTCGCCTACACGGTCGAGCGCCGCGGCGCCGAGGGTGCGTGGGCGGCCATCGGCACGCTGCCGGCCGGCAGCGCGGGCTTCGTCGACACCGGTCTCGACGCCCATACGGCCTACACGTACCGCGTCTGGCCGACCGCCGGCGCGTCCGACGGCGCGCCGGAGCGCAGCGTCCAGACCGGCGACGAGGAGGCGGTGGCCACCGGCGTCGGCGCGCCGATCGGCGAGGCGGCGACGCTGTCGCTCGGCGCGGCCGCCGCGCACCTGGCCGCCACCGGCGCGCCGGTGGCGCTGGACGCGCCCGCCGGTGCGTTCGCGGCGGCCACGCAGGCGACCCTGGTGCCGGTGGCCAACACGGCGCCCGACGGCACCGGCGCGGGCCTGGCGGTGCACCTGGCCGCGGCGCCCGCGCTGCCGCTGGCGCTGAGCGTCGTCTACGACGCCGCCCTCGACGCGCAGGCCGACGCGCTGCGCATCGCGGTGCAGATGCCCGACGGCAGCTGGATGTCGCTGCCCTCCGAGGGCCTGGATCGCGACGCGCGCACCCTGGCCGCGACGCTGCCGCCGCAGCTGCTGGCGGCGGCGCCGCGCATGCGCGGGGCCGCGGGCACGGCGACGGGCATCGACTTCACGGTGGTCGCCTACCTGGGCTTCTCGATCTCGCCGGAGCAGGCGACGGTGCACGTCGGCGACACGCAGTCCTTCATGCCGCGCGCCCGCGTGCGCGGCTACGAGATCACGATCGGCGGCGGCTGCCGCATCGAGGACGGCGACATGGTCTGCAGCATGCCCGTGCCCGTGATGGAGACGCGCGAGCTGCCGCTGCTCAACGCCAAGGCCGGCTACGAGCGGCAATGGCTGGTGGGCGCGGACGTGGGCGGCGACGCCACCTACGGCACCGTCGCGCCGCAGGGCGCCGCGGGCGGCCTGTACACCGCGCCGGCGATGTTGCCGCAGCCCTCGACGGTGCTCGTGAGCTTCACGAGCCGCGACCTCGCCAGCGGCCGCACGCTCACCCTGGCGGCCCGGGTGGCGCTGGTCGACGACGCGATCTCCGGCGCGCTGTCCGCGACCGACGGGCCCTCGAGCGCCGGCACGACCGTCCTGACCAGCGCGCGCGTCACCTGGCATCTCGACCCGGGCGCATCCGCCGACGGCGTGCGCCGCTACATCGGCCTGGGCACGATCCAGATCACGATCGCCGACGACAACTGCGTCTCCGACATCAGCCCCGAGACCGGCGCGCTCTCCGACGATCCCCGCTTCGTCTACCTCGAGATCGACGACAACGTCTCGCCCGCGCGCTATCACTTCGAGGTCGTCACCTTCTGGCCCGCGACCATCACGGCGACCTGCAGCGGCCATACCGCCAGCACGGACACGATGGCCGGCTGGGCCTGGGAGGAGTCCGGCACCGTGGCCGGCGACGGCACGATCATGGGCAACGACGAGGTCGACGGGACGCGCATCGGCTGGCACTTCGCGCCGGGCGACGCGGCCCCCTGACGCCGGGGCTGCGACTAGGATGGCGGCTCACGACCGCTTCGCCGACGCCGCGCGTGCCCCTCCGCCTCCTTCGTCGCCCGCACCCCCACCCGCCGCGCCGGCCGCCGGTGGGGCTGGCGCTGCGCGGCTCGGCCTTCGATCCGCTGCCCGCCGGCTGGCCGCCGGGCGGGGTCGCGCAGCCGTCGATGGAGCGCTGCCTGCTGCTGGCGGTGCTGCTGCACATCCTGCTCTTCCTCGTCGTGGGGACCGCGCCCGGCGGCAGTTCCGCCCCGGGCGCGCGCTTCGAGGGGCCGTTGATCGTGCGCCTGCGCGAAGCGTCGCCGGCGTCGCCTTCCCCGGCGACCCCGGGCGCGCCTGTGCCCGGCGCGGCGGCGTCCACGCAGGCCGCGGCGGATGCCGCGCTGCCGCGGTCCGCACGCGACGCGGTCGTGGTCGCGGGGCGTCCCGCGCCGGGGGCGCAGGCGTCCGGCGACGTGCTGACGATCCTCCCGTCTCCCCCGGCTCCCGCGCCGGAACCGGCGCCCGAGCCGGCGCCGCCCACGCCGCCGCTGCTGCTCGCGCGCAAGGCGCCGTTGTCGGCCGGGCAGGCCTCGTCGCCCGACGTGCCGCGGCCGACGCGCGGCAGCGCCCCGGAGCGCCCCCCGCAGGCCTCGGCACCCGAGCCGGTCGCGGCGCCCCCGGTCGCGCCCGCGCCGGTTCCCCGGCCCGAGCCGGCTGCCGTACCTGCACCTGCACCCGCATCCGTGCCCGTGCCCGTGCCCGTGCCCGTGCCCGTGCCCGTGCCCGTGCCCGTGCCCGTGCCCGTGCCCGTGCCCGTGCCCACGCCCACGCCCACGCCGACGCCGACGCCGACGCCGACGCCGACGCCACCGGTGCCGGTCCCCGAGCCCGCGCCGCCGCCCGTCGCGCTGCCAGCCGAGGCGCCGGTGGCGCCGCTGCGCGAGCCCGCGCCCGCCGCGGCCCCGGTGAAGCCGCCCGTCTACGCGCCGTTGCCCGCGGCGGTCGTGGCGCCGCCGCCCCCCGAGCCACCCCCCCTGCCTCCGCCCGCACCGCCGTTGCGGGTGCCGATGCCGACGCCGCAGGCGCTCCCCAGGCCCGAGTTCGTGCCGGTGCCGGTGCAGGTCGAGCGCGCCGCGCCCGTGCCTGCGCCCGCACCGGCCCCGGCCCCGGCGCCGGTCCCGGCGCCGGTCCCCGTGCCTGCACCGCAGCCCGCGCCCGTCCCGGTGCCGGCGCCCGAAGCCGCGCCGCCGCCCCTGGCGGCTCCCCCACAGCGGAGCGCGCCGTCGCCGACGCCTCCCGGCCCGGCACCGGCCCCGCGGCCCGCGCCGACGGGCGAGCCGCTGTCGCCCCCGTCCCCCGCCGCGCCCCCGGCCGGGCCGTCGCCGCGCGCCTTGCCCGGCACGCCGCAGCCCGGTCGCACCACGGGCAACGCCGCCAACGCCGGCTCCCCCGGCGGCCAGGTGAACCTCGACGGCTCGGTCTCGGGCGGCGGCGGGCCGCCCGAGCCGGGCGTCGGGGCGAGCGCGCCGGCGGGCAGCGTCGACCTGCGGGGCGCGGGCATCGGCCCGAGCGCCAACCGCTCGCGCAGCGGCCTGCTGCCGGTGCTGCCCTCGCCCCCCGACCAGCCGTCCAAGCTCTCGCGCGACATCGACAAGGCCTCGCGCGCGGACTGCAAGGACGCCTACGCCCAGGGCGGCCTGCTGGCGGTGCTGCCGCTCGCCAAGGACGCGGTCACCGGCAAGGGGTGCAAGTGGTGAGCGGATGCGCGCTCAGCGCACCGTGAAGGCCATGCCGATGGACTTCGGCGTGGTCGGCGCGAAGCCGTACTGCGCGTAGAGCCGGTGTGCCTCGCCGTCGGCGATCAGGCTGACGTAGGCGCCCGGCACGGTGTCGGCGCGCAGCCAGGCGACCAGCGCCGCGACGATGGCCTTGCCCAGCCCACGGCCCTGGTGCGGCGGATCGACGGCGATGTCGGTGACCTGGTAGAAGAGCCCGCCGTCGCCGATCACGCGGCCCATCCCGACCGCGGCGCCGGCGTGCGTCACGACCACCGCGTGGAGCGTGTTGGGCAGTCCGCGCGCCGCGGCCTCCGCGCTCTTCGGGCTGAGGCCGGACACGGCGCGCAGGCGCGTGTACTCCTCGATGGACGGGGTGCGGGCGATCAGGGTGTAGTCGTCGTGCATGGGCAGGGCCTCGATGGAGGGCCCATCATCGCCGACCGGCGCGGGCTCGCGTGTCGATCCGGCCTTGCCGGGCGAGTCATCCCTCTCGGGGGCCGGCGGCAACGCCGCCGGGGGCGCCCGTCGCATGAGCCTGGAACGACCGTGCCGCCGGGGCTGGTATTCTGGCCGCCGCCTGAAGGGGAGGGCGGCGACGGGGATCGACGCCGCGCAGACGAGACAAACCGAGAGCGACATGCCATTCGACGCCACCGTCGCGGCCGCGCCATGCGCGCCCGCGTGCTGACCGCCATGCCCCGTGCGCTGCCCGCGCTGGGCGCGCTGCTGGGGCGCCTGGATCCGCGGCGCCTGGTGGCGAAGTCGCGCCGGCGCCGCCTGCTGCGCGAGGAGGTGCTGCCCCTGCACGGCCTGCTCGCCGCGATCCACGCCGAGTACGTGCAGGCGTACGAGGCGCTGGTGGCCGAGCTCGAGGCGCACCCGAAGGCCGTCGCCATCCGCGTGATCGACGTCGTGCACGATGCCCGCCGCACCCTCAAGACCTACCAGCTGTCGCCCGCGGAGGGCCATCCCGGGATCGCGGCGACGTGGACGACGGCCAGCGCGCGGCTGGAGGTGCTGGGACTGGCGCTGGCGTCGAGCAGCAAGGCCTTCAAGACGGCGCGCGACCGCCTGGCGGCCCTCGGGCGCGACCCCGACCCGCGCGCGGCACGCCGCGTGGCCGGCTACTTCCAGGCCCTCACCATGTACCACACGCTGCGCTCGCGCGGCCAGCTGACCTTCCGCCTCTACCCCGAGCGCGCCGGCGGCGCCAAGCTGGCGCTGCGGCCGGGCGTGGACCTGGCCGCGCTGCTCGCGGCGCCGCGCCGGCCCGCGGCCCAGGTGCTCGGCTTCCTGGTCTACGAGCGCACCGACGAGAGCGTGGTGCGCGACCTGCGCGAGCTGGTCGAGGGCGCGCTGTGGACCAAGCGCAGCACGTGGCGGGCGGTCGAGACGAGCTACGCGGAGCTGGTCGCCGACCTCGCGTGAGGGGACTGGCCTCCCCGGCCTGTCCCCGTGTTCCGCGCGGAGGCGGCAATGAAAACGGGGACAGGCCGGAGGCCAGTCCCCGCTGCCGCGCCTTCCGCCTGGACGTCGCGGGGAATACGGGACAACAGGCAGGCCCGTCCCCGCCGCCGCGCCTCAGATGTGGAGCGCGTGACCGAGCGCCCGCAGCGCCGCCTCCTGCACCGCCTCGCCGAGCGTCGGGTGGGCGTGGACGGTGTGGCCGACGTCCTCGAGCCGCGCGCCCATCTCGATGGACTGGCCGAAGGCCGCCGCGAGCTCGGACACGCCCTTGCCCACGGCCTGCCAGCCGAGGACGAGGTGGTTGTCCTTGCGCGCGACGACGCGCACGAAGCCGTCGGTGGATTCGAGCGTCATCGAGCGGCCGTTGGCGGCGAAGGGGAACATGGCCGAGATCACCTCGTGCCCCGCGGCCTGCGCCTGGGCGACGTCGAGGCCGCAGGTGACGACCTCCGGGTCGGTGAAGCACACGGCAGGGATCGCGGCCGGCTCGAAGCGCCGCGTCTTGCCGGCGATGATCTCCGCGACCATCTCGCCCTGCGCCATGCCGCGGTGCGCCAGCATGGGCTCGCCGGTGAGGTCGCCGATCGCCCAGACGTTGCGCATGGACGTGCGGCACTGGTCGTCGACCTTCACGGCGCGGCCGTTCATGTCGAGCATGAGCGACTCGAGGCCCCAGCCCTGCGTGTGCGGCTTGCGCCCCACGGCGACGAGGACCTTGTCCGCGGCCAGCGTCTTCGACGTGCCGTCGGCATCGGTCACGCGCAGGCCCGCGCCGTCCTCGGCCAGCCCCTCGACCTTGTGGCCGAGGTACAGCTCGACGCCCAGGCGCCTGAGCGCCGCGCCCACGGGCTTCGTGAGCTCCTCGTCGTAGGCCGGCAGGATGCGGTCGAGCGCCTCGACCACCAGCACCTCGGCGCCCAGCTTGCGCCAGGCCATGCCGAGCTCGAGCCCGATGTAGCCGGCGCCGACGACGGCCAGCCGCTTCGGCACCTCGGCGAGCGCGAGTGCCTCGGTGGAGGAGATGACGTTGCCGCCGAACTTCATCATCGGCAGCTCGACCGCATCCGAGCCGGCCGCCAGCAGCAGGTGCTCGCAGGTGATGCGCAGGTCGTCGCCGACCGCGACGGTCTTGCCGTCGACGATGCGCGCCCAGCCCTTGACGACCTGCACGCCGTTCTTCTTCAGCAGCGCGCCGACGCCGCCGGTGAGCTTGCCGACGATGCCGTCCTTCCACTTCATCGTGGCCGCGAGGTCGATCGAGGGCTTCTCGACGCGGATGCCGATCTTCGCGTCGCCGGCCGCCCAGTGGGTCGCCTCGGCGAAGGCCTCGGCCGCGTGGATCACGGCCTTGGACGGGATGCAGCCGACGTTCAGGCAGGTGCCGCCGAGGGCCGCGCCCTCGACCAGGATCGTCGGGATGCCGAGCTGCCCGGCGCGGATCGCGGCGACGTAACCGCCCGGGCCCCCGCCGATGACGAGGAGCGTGGTGTTCTTCGTCTCCATCGCTTACTCCACGAACAGGGTGGCCGGCGTCTCGAGGTAGCCGCGCAGCACCTGCACGAACTCGGCCGCATGGATGCCGTCGACGACGCGGTGGTCGAAGGACGAGGACAGGTTCATCAGCTTGCGCGCGACCACGAGGCCGTCCTTGATGACGGGCCGCTCGACGACGCGGTTGACGCCGACGATGGCGACCTCCGGCGCGTTGATGACCGGCGTCGTCACGATGCCGCCGAGCGCGCCCAGGCTGGTGATCGTGATCGTGGAGCCGGAGAGCTCCTCGCGCGTGGCCTTGCCCGTGCGCGCGGCGCCCGCGAGGCGCGACACCTCGGCGGCGCAGGCCCACAGGTCGAGCGTCTCGGCGTGCTGCAGCACCGGCACCATCAGGCCGGCCTCGGTCTGCGTGGCCATGCCCAGGTGCACCGCGGCGTAGCGGTTGACGTGGCCGGCCTCGTCGTCGAAGCGCGCGTTCATCTGCGGGAACTGGCGCACGCCCAGCACCACGGCGCGCATGATGAACGGCAGCATGGTCAGCTTGCCGCGATCCGCGCCGTACTTCTGGTTGAGCTTGCCGCGCAGGGCCTCGAGCTCGGTGACGTCGATCTCCTCGACGTAGGTGAAGTGCGGGATGCGGCGCTTGGCGTCCTGCATCTTCTGCGCGATCTTGCGGCGCAGGCCGATGACGGGGATCTGCTCCTCGGCGCTCAGGCGCGCGTAGCGGTCGTCCCGCCCCGCGGCGGCGCCGCCGGCCACCAGGCCCTGGGCGGCGTAGGCCTCGACGTCCTCGTGCGTGATGCGGCCGGCGACGCCGGTGCCCTGCACGTACTGCAGCTCGATGCCCAGCTCCCAGGCGAGCGCGCGCACCGCGGGCGAGGCGATGGGCTTGTCGCCGACGGCGCGCGTGATCTGCGCGGGATGCCCGGCGCGCGCGGGCGCCGGGGCGGGCGCGGCCTTGGGCGACGGCGCGGGCGCGGCGGCGACGGGCGCGGGGGCCGGCACGGGCGCCGGGGCCGGAGCGGGCGCCGCCTTCGCCACAGGGGCGGGGGCGGGGGCCGGCGCGCCTGCGCCTTCCTTGACGTTGCCCGCGCCCTCGACCTCGATGCGGATCAGCTCCGAGCCGACCGCCATCACCTGGCCCACCTTGCCGCCGAGCGCGAGCACCATGCCCTTGACCGGCGACGGGATCTCGACCGTGGCCTTGTCCGTCATGACGTCGGCGAGGTTCTGGTCCTCGACGACCGTGTCGCCCTCCTTGACGTTCCAGGCGACGAGTTCGACTTCCGCGATGCCTTCGCCGATGTCGGGCATCTTGATGACGTGGATTCCCATTCTCTTTATTTCTCCATCGCTCGCTTGAATGCCGCGCCCACGCGATCCGGGCCCGGGAAGTACGCCCACTCCTGCGCATGCGGATAGGGGGTATCCCAGCCGGTCACGCGCTCGATCGGCGCCTCGAGGTGGTAGAAGCAGTGCTCCTGCACGAGCGCCACGAGCTCGGCGCCGAAGCCGCTGGTCTTGGTGGCCTCGTGCACGACGACGCAGCGGCCGGTCTTGCGCACGGACTTGACGATGGTGTCGAGGTCGAGCGGCCACAGGCTGCGCAGGTCGATCACCTCGGCGTCGATGCCGGTCTCCTGGGCGGCGGCCTCGGCGACGAACACCATGGTGCCGTAGGCGAGCACGGTCAGGTCGCTGCCTTCGCGGTAGACCGAGGCGCTGTCCAGCGGCACGGTGTAGTAGCCCTCGGGCACCTCGCCCATCGGGTGCTTCGACCAGGGCACGACCGGGCGGTCGTGGTGGCCGTCGAAGGGGCCGTTGTACAGGCGCTTGGGCTCGAGGAAGATGACCGGGTCGTCGTTCTCGATGCAGGAGATCAGCAGGCCCTTGGCGTCGTACGGGTTGGACGGCATGACCGTGCGCAGGCCGCAGACGTGGGTGAAGAAGGCCTCGGGCGACTGGCTGTGCGTCTGGCCGCCGTAGATGCCGCCGCCGCAGGGCATGCGGATGGTCAGCGGCGCGGTGAAGTCGCCCGCCGAGCGGTAGCGCAGGCGCGCGGCCTCCGAGACGATCTGGTCGGTCGCGGGGTAGAAGTAGTCGGCGAACTGGATCTCGACCACCGGCCGCAGCCCGTACGCGCCCATGCCCACCGCGGTGCCGACGATGCCGGCCTCGGAGATCGGCGCGTCGAACACGCGCGAGGTGCCGTACTTCTTCTGCAGGCCCTCGGTGCAGCGGAACACGCCGCCGAAGTAGCCGACGTCCTGGCCGAAGATGACCACGTCGGGGTCGCGCTCCAGCATCACGTCCATCGCCGAGCGCAGCGCCTGGATCATCGTCATCGGCGCGCGCGGACCCTCGGGCACGGCCAGTTGCTTCTTGTCTTGCATTTCCATGGTGTCTCCTTGGCCGGCGGTCAGACGCCCAGTTCCTGGCGCTGCCGGCGCAGGTGTTCCGGCATGTCCTTGTAGACGTCCTCGAACATCGTGGCGGCGCTCGGGATGCGGCCGTCGTTGAGCGTGCCGTGGCCCTCGGCCTCCTTCTGCGCGGCGGCGACCTCGGCCTCGAGGGCCTTCTGCGTCTGCTCGTGCTCGGCGTCCGACCACGCGCCCAGCTTGGTCAGGTGCTGGCGCAGGCGCGCGATGGGGTCGCCGAGCGGGAAGCGCTGCGCGTCGTCGGCGGGGCGGTACTTGCTCGGGTCGTCCGAGGTGGAGTGCGGGCCGGCACGGTAGGTGACCCATTCGATCAGCGCCGGGCCGAGGCCGCGTCGCGCGCGCTCGGCGGCCCACCGCGAGGCGGCGTAGACCGCAAGGAAGTCGTTGCCGTCCACGCGCAGCGAGGCGATGCCCGCGCCCACGCCGCGCGCGGCGAAGGTGGTGTGCTCGCCCCCGGCG
>Ga0209051_1003001_pt1 | contig 11451 bp, 11 predicted proteins | sample AraplaCvi_mMS_r2_2_FD_184286 | JGI IMG/M metagenome (GOLD analysis project Ga0209051, IMG submission 184286) | Arabidopsis root microbial communities from North Carolina, USA - plate scrape MF_Cvi_mMS_r2 (SPAdes) (version 2) | ecosystem: Host-associated > Plants > Roots > Endosphere | place...
AAAGCGCGTCGACCCTACCCCCGACCTGGGCGATTCCCGACGATTCTAGCCGGTCATTGCCTCTCCATGCCGGCCGCCAGCCTCAACACCATGTCCGTGAACACGGCGTCGGTGTCGATCGCGTCCATCACGCCCGTCATCTCCAGCAGTACGAAACCGTGTAGCGCAGACCAGAACTCCAGCGCAGCGAAGAACCCGTCCTCACCCTCCAACCCAAAGGAGGCGAGCACGGCGATCACCGGTTCGGCGGCGGCGCGGGTCGCCGCGGTGTACTCCGGATCGTCGCCACCCAGCGGCATCCGCGTGAACGCCGAGTAGCGACCGGGATGGTGGTGGGCGTAGCTGCGGTAGGCGCCGGCCATGGCGACGACGGCGTCGTCCCGGGTGCGCCCGTCCCCCACGTTGTTCAGCATGCCGATGATGTCCTCGATGACGCGCATCCGGACCGTGCGGCGGAGGTCTTCGAGGCTGTCGACGTGGTTGTACAGCGACGGACCCTTGGTGCCGAGCTGCGTGGCGAGGGCGTTGATGGTCAGCGCGTCCCATCCCTCGCGGTCCAGGAACGTCAACGCGGCGTTCACGATTGCGTCGCGGCTGAGCTTCGTGGCCCGCGTCGGCGGCCGTGGTCTGCCCGTGCCGGATGTCGAGTCCGACCGAGCTGCCATGGGGTTGAGTCCTTCGAATCGGCGGGTGAACGTCGCGTGTCCTGCGATCGAGGACGGCGCCTGACTGTAACCCGCGGGCCCGGAGCCGGTCAGTTCACTCTGTCCTGGCTGAGCTGGGCCAGCGTGCCGGCGATCGAGCACAGATCGGGCAGGTTGCCGGGGTCCCCGGTTTGCACCGACCAGGAGATGACGTCGTCACCCTTGCCGACGTAGACACTGCACGCGTTGTCGTCGCTGGCCCGAAAACCGGCGTTCCCGTCGACCTCGAGCTCGGTGATGGTGCGACCGGAGTCGCGTTCCAGCGTGCGCTCGGCGTTCAGGTCACCGCCCCGGTACCACCAGGTCGTCAGGCCCATGCCGAGGTCGACGTCGTCCGGGCCGGCGCCCAAGCCGATGGCGGTGTTCTCCTGCCAGAAGCACCCCGCGTCGTTGACCACGACGCGCGTGTACATGGTGCCGCCGACGGCCTTGGTCACGTCGCCGTCGTCGACCCCGTTGCAGTCGGCGCTGCGAAATCCCGTCGTGGCCTGCCCCTGCGCCTGCGTCGCGGTCGGTGCCGTCGTCGGCGACCCGCACGCGACGAGCAGGCATCCGCTCGCCAATACCAGCAGGACCGTCCTCACGAGTCCGCCGACAGCGTGGCCGTCAACAACGTCTCGGCGTGCGCGCAGGCGTCGCCGGAGCTCTGCCGAAATTGCACCCACCACGTCACTGCGCCGGCACCGGCGGCGGCGGTCGCCGCGCAGGCGTTCGGCGCGCTGGGTCGTTGGGCCGCGAAGGCCGGTTGCCGCGCCACGACCACGTCTCGCACGCGGGCGCCCCGGCCGACGGCGACGTCGCGCTCCCGGTCGACGGTCCCCCGGACGAACCACGTGAAGACGACGTCGAGGGCGCCCGCGTCGGTGGACACGACGTACTGGCACACCGCACCGGCGAAGGTCTTGACAACGCTGCTCGCACGCAGCAACTCCCGCAGGGAGTCGTCGTCCAACAGCCCACAGCGGTCGTCGGCGAACCCGTAGCCACCCTCCGACGCGGAGGCCGTGACGCGAGCCGGTTCGGCGACCCCGCCGACGGTGTGCCCACAGGCCGTGACGACGACCGCAATCGCCGCGGCGACGGCCGCCCGGCGTCGAGTCCTGGCACTCATGGTGCGCACACGCTACCCAGCGACAACGGCCGAAGTACCGCCATTGGCAGTACTGCTCGACGTACAGTCTGTCGAAGGAAAGATCCAGGCCGCGTCACGAGGGGGACCACCGTGAGTTGGAAGGCGTCGAGCGCGTCGCTGGGAGTGAGCGTGGCCGTGATCGTCGCGACGTCGATGGGCGCCGCCCCGGCCGCCCATGCCAAGAATGGCGACACCCACATCACCGGGCAGGGCGTCGTACAGACCCTGGACTGCAACGACTCCGCGCTCATCGTCGTGGGCACGGGCAATCAGATCACCGCGGTCGGCACGTGCTGGGGCGTCTCGGTTCAGGGCTCGTCCAACGTCGTGGTGGCGGACAACGTCGTCAACGACATCACCGTGTACGGGTTCGACCAGACGGTGCTCTATCACCAGGGCGAGCCGTTGGTCTGGGACCGCGGTCGCGAATTGGGCATGACCAACCGCATCGATCGGGTACCCGCCTAGGCATGCACATGCGTTCCTCCAGACTGGTCGGCGCCACCGCGGGGCTGACCGCCCTGGTCGCCACGGCACTGGTGGGCTGCTCGGACTCCGGAGCGCCGACGGTGACCGCAGGCTCCTCCGGTGTGCAGGTCGAGATCGCCAACACCATCAACTACGGCTCGGTCGGCACGACCACCGAGATCGACTGCGCTGACGGAAAGTCGCTGACCGTTGGTGGCTCCAACAACACCCTCCAGGTCAAGGGCAGGTGCACCAACGTCAACGTCGGCGGCGCCGACAACAAGTTGACCTTCGCCGAGATCACCGACGCCCTCAACGTGGTGGGTCTCAACAACACCGTGAGCTATTCCGCCGGTCAGCCCAAGGTCAACGACACCGGATCGGGTAACTCGGTCCGACGGGGCTGAATCACTCCTTGGCGCCGTGACGACCGGCGCCGTCGGCGAATCGCCTTGCCCCGGAGAGAGATTCGGCCGCCACGCGCGACATGCTGCCGAATTCGACGTCCATGGCCTCGGCTTCGGACATCCCCCACTGCCCCATCGCCGACAGACGGTCGGCGCGTAGGCACTGTTGCGGCAGCGCGGCCAGGTCGGCGGCCAGTGCCTCGGCGGCCTGACGGGACTGCCCGGGCGGTACGACGCGGTTGGCCAGCCCGATGGCGAATGCCTCCGCGGCGTCGACGCTGCGGCCGGTGAGGATGAGGTCCATCGCGCGACTGTGACCGATGAGCCGCGGCAGCCGGACGGTCCCGCCGTCGATGAGGGGCACGCCCCAGCGGCGGCAGTACACCCCGAACACGGCGTCCTCCTCGACCACGCGCAGGTCGCACCACAGCGCGAGCTCGAGCCCGCCGGCCACGGCGAACCCGCTCACCGCGGCGATGACGGGCTTGGACAGCGTCATCCGCGACGGCCCCATCGGCCCCGGCCCGGTGCGATGGACCGGGTTGGCCTCGGGCGTCCCGAAGGCCTTGAGATCCGCTCCGGCGCAGAAGGTTCCGTTGTCGCCCCAGAGAACGGCGACGGCGGCGTCGTCGTCGTGGTCGAACTCCTCGAACGCGGCGTGCAGCCCGGCCGCCGCCGGTCCGTTGACGGCGTTGCGCGCCTCCGGACGGTTCATCACCACCGTGGTCACCGGTCCGTCGCGCTCGACGCGTACGCCGCCGGGGTGGGTCATGTGGCCTCCATCAGTTGGGTGTCGTCGCGGCGAGCCACCAGTTCGGCGGCGAAGTCGTGGTAGGCCTGCCGCAAGTCGGCGCCGGGCCAGTCCGCGGGGAGCAGCTCGGTCGGCAGCACCGGATCCGACAGCAGGTGGCGGACGGTGGCCGCGGCGGCGACGAACCGCGCTGGGATGTCCCCCGCATCGGACAGGTCGGTGAGCAGGCGGCTCCCGGCGGCCACCCAGGCGGGGAGATCCCAGAGCGCGGCGACCAGTCCGGCGGGATCGTCGTCACGCGCGCTCAGCACCCGCACCCGGTCGCGCAGACTGCCGGTCATGTGCAGGTCGAGGTTGGCAGGCCGCATCCACACCCCGTCGCGCAGTTCACCGAACCGCTTGTCGTGCAACGTGGTTCGCAATGCCGCCCGGGTCTTGGCGTCGGTGCCGACGCTGGTGATCACCAGCGTGCACCACGTGCCGTCCCACCGGCGCTGCCGAGGGTCGAGTGCGTCGTCCTGCCGCCGTTGCCTGGCGAGCAACCGGTCCGACAGGCGGTAGCCGTCCGCGGAGCGCACCAGGTCACCAGCGCCGACCATGCGCGTCAGCGCCACCCGCAACGTCTGCTCCCTGATTCCGAAATCCGATGTCAGGGTGATCAATTCGGCCGCTGAGGCCCACGCCGGGTGGGCGCCGAGCAGCACGCTCAGCACGACGGACCGGGCGGTCAGCCGGGCGAGCGGGCGAGCCACCCGGTCACACCCCCGACGTCGCGCGGCCGGCGTCGCCGAACGGCTCGTCTCGAGATCGGACTGCGTCGCGGAAGCCGCGCGCGGTGGCCTCGGCCACGAAGGCGTGCCCCTCCGGCGTGTGCCGGGCGACGCCGTCGAAGACCGTGCTGACCATGCTGCTGGTGGCCACGCCCTGGTTGAACAGTGCCGTGTTCAACGCCAGCTTGGCCATGATGAGCTGGTTGACCGGCATGGCGGCGATGCGGGCCACCAGACGTTCGGTGCGTTCGTCGAGATCCTCGGGATCGGGTGCCTCGACCGCCAAACCCCATTCGGCCGCCTGAGCGCCGCTGATGCAATCCCCGGTGAACAGAAGGCGTTTCGCGCGCTGGTCGCCCAGGCGGTGCGCCCACAGGCCGGCAGCAGGCACGCCCCAGACCCGCATCGGCGGATACCCGATCTTGGCGTCCGAGGCGGCGATCACCTGATCGGCGTGCAGCGCGATGTCGGTGCCACCGGCCACGCAATAGCCGTGAATCTTGACCACCGTCGGCTTGTCGGCGTGCATCAGGCTCGCGAAGCCCCGGACGAACCGACTCATCATCTGGTAGTCGACCATGGGGTCCCACGGTTGGTCGGGCAAATGGTTGACCGCCTGGGTCTTGCCGTCGAGCACCGTGCCCTTGTATCCGCCGGTGCCGCCCGCCGAGGACGTGCGGTCCGCATACGCCGACAGGTCGAAACCGGCGCAAAAGCCCGCACCGCGGCCGGAGATCAGCATGACGTGCACGTTGGGGTCGAGGTCGGCCCGCTCGACCAGCGCGGAGAGCTCCAGCGGGGTGTCGGCGACGATGGCGTTGCCCTTCTCGGGCCGGTTGAAGGTGATGCGGGCTACCCGGTCGGTGACCTCGTAGGTCATCGTCTTGAGGTTGTCGAAGTCGACCGGCCTGATGGCGTGCGTCATGCGCCCGTCACCCCTTCACCAACGCGCGCTCGATGATGGGCGCCAGGTCCAGGCCCGTCGGCAGCGTGCCGAACGCACCACCCCATTGCCCGCCGAGCCGGCTGGCCAGGAAGGCCTCGGCGACGGCGGGGTGTCCGTGGCGCACCAGCAACGAGCCCTGCAGGGCCAGCGAGATGTCCTCGGCGATCTTGCGGGCCCGGTACTGAATCGTGTCGAGGTCCGCCAGCTCGGCGCGCAACGAGGTGACGTGCGCGTCCAGGCGCGGGTCGTGACCCGCCGTGCGGCTCAGTTCGTCGAACATGACGTCGACGCACTCGGGTCGAGTTGCCATGGCGCGCAACGTGTCCAGGGCACTGACGTTGCCCGAGCCCTCCCAGATGCCCATCAGCGGAGCCTCACGGTACAGCCGAGGCATCCCCGATTCCTCGACGTAGCCGTTGCCACCGAGGCACTCCATGGCCTCCGCGGCGTGCGGGGTGGCCCGCTTGCACACCCAGTACTTTCCGGCCGCAAGGCCGATCCGGCGCAGCAGCGTCTCGCGCTCGTCGCCGCGCGTGGCCGCGTCGGTGGCCCCGGCCATCCGCATCGCGAGCACGGTGGCCGCCTCGGCCTCCACTGCCAAGTCGGCGAGCACGTTGCGCATCAACGGCTGATCGATCAGGTACTCGCCGAACGCCCGTCGATGCTGGGCGTGGTGGATCGCCCTGGTGAGCCCCGTGCGCATGCTGGTCGCGCTGCCGAGCGTGCAGTCCAGCCGGGTCAGGTTGACCATCTCGATGATGGTCGGCACTCCGCGACCTTCCTCGCCGACCAGCCAGGCGGTGGCGCCGTCGTACTCCACCTCACTGGAGGCGTTGGCGTGATTGCCGAGCTTGTCCTTGAGGCGCTGCAAGAACATTCGGTTGCGGGTGCCGTCGGGCAACACCCGCGGCAGGAAGAAGCAGGACAGTCCGTTGGGAGCTTGGGCGAGCACCAGGAAGACGTCACTCATCGGCGCGGAGGTGAACCACTTGTGGCCCCGTAGCGAGTAGCTTCCGTCGCCGTTCGGGGTCGCCTCGGTGGTCCCGGCGCGGACGTCGGAGCCGCCCTGCTTTTCCGTCATCGACATGCCCGCGGTGATGCCCGCCTTGGTGGCGGGGACCTTCAGCTCGGGGTCGTAGACGCGGCTGGTCAACAGCGGCTCGTAGACCGCGGCCAGGTCGGGGTTGTGCCGCCGCGCGGGTACGACGGCGTAGGTCATGGAGATCGGACAGACGTGGCCGGCCTCCGGCGTCCACACCGACGTCTTGGCAGCGCGCACCACGTGCGCCCCCGGCCGGTCGTCGGCCCAGGGCGCCGCGTGTAGGCCGTGATGAATCGCGACGGACATCAACTGGTGGTAGGCCGGGTCGTACTCGACCTCGTCGACGCGGTGGCCGTACCGGTCGTGGGTTCGCAGGGTCGGCTGGTGGCGGTCGGCCAGCTCGCCCCACCGCTGGGCTTGACTGCCACCGGCGAGCGCGCCGAGTTCGAACACCTCGTCGGCGCCCCACTGGCCGCCCTCGCGGATCAGCGCTTCGATGAGCACGGGCGACGTCGCGGGGTTGTAGTCCTCCAGCGGCGGAACCTGGTTGGTGACGACGTGCGTATCCGACATGCCAGACACTGTTACATTTTCTCGACAACCGCACAAGGTTCGTAATGACTTTCGCGGCCGCATACTGATCGCATGGAACCCAACTCCGTCGTGCACGCCGCGGCGCTGGACCTCGACCACGACGCGGTGCCCGCCGGACAGGCCGTCCGCGGTGAACCGACGACGGCCGCGACCGCCGTCGACGAGTTCGGCGGCCTCGAGATCGGCGTGTGGGAGATGTCGCCGGGTGTGATGACCGACGTGGAGACCGACGAGGTGTTCGTCGTGATCGCCGGGGCGGCGACCGTCGAATTCGCCAGTGGCAGAGACCCATTGGAAGTAGGTCCCGGTGACGTCGTGCGCCTCGCCGCGGGGACCGAGACCGTGTGGACGGTGACCGAGACGCTACGGAAGGTCTACCTCGCCGCCGGATGACGCGCGATCTCGCCGCCGCGATTCGTAGCGGTGCAGAACGGCCACCCCGACCGCCGCGAGCGCCCACCCCAGCAGGACGTCGACCACGTAGTGCTCGGCGGTGTACACCAGCGTGAACGCCATGAGCACCGGGTAGGCGACCAGCACCGGCCGCCACCGGCGGGTGACCTTGGGCCAGAGGAACGCCGACACCGCGGCCGTCATCGCGGCGTGCAGTGACGGGATGGCTGCCACCAGGTTGACACTGGCCTGCCCCTGGTCGATCAGCGCGCCCGCCGTGTGCAGGTGCATGCCGTCCCATCCCCGGCCCACGATGCGCTCCACCCAGGCGTTGGCCCCGTCGTGCCGGGGCGTCATCGGGCCGAGCAAGCCGCCGTCGGGAACGCCGCGGCCGGAGGCGAACATGCACGGCGGGGACGACGGTCCGGCGGCGACGTCGGCGGCAGTGCATCTGGCCGCCGCCCACGGTGGAGCGGCGGGTAGCAACGCGTAGATCGCCAGCCCCGCGAATGACAACCCGACGAACAACCGCACGAAGGCCTTCCATTCCTCGCGGTCGCGCAGCCACAGCACCGCGGCTACGGCGTACGGCAGCACGAAGAACGACATGTAGACGATGCTGAGGACGACCTCCCATCCGGGCGGATCCGACACCTTCAACCGCTCCTGCAGCCACACCGTCGGCATCACCCCGGAGAACAGCCAGCGGTCGGCGTCAGCCTGCCAGTGCCACAGCGTCGGGCGGCCGATCAATGTGGCCGCACCCCTGCTGAAGTCGTAGGCCACCAGAACCAACGCAAACGGCAGCCAATCGCGAACGAGGTAGAGGACGCGCCGACCCTGCCCGATGCTCGCGGTGGCGAGGCCGGTGCAGATGTAGACGAAGAGCAATTCTCGGTTGAAGGCGATGCCGCGGGTGACGGTCAGGTAGGCCACCACCGCCGCCCAGACGGCCACCCCCACCCACCGTGCACGACGGCGTCGGCGGTCTCGCGCGTCGGCCAGCACTTCGGGGGACGACGCGTCGAGTACGGACACGGAAACCTTTCGCAGTCGGGAGGGAATGAGTTCCCGTGGGTGGGATCGTCAACCCCGTCGACATCCCGGGTTCACGAAGTTGGCGCCTGGCGCGGCGCGGCCGAGACGCCCCGTCTCGAATCTCGCTAATTCATCCGCTAAAAGGACTGATCTTGAGAGCAAACAAGATCAGTCATTATCGGCTACTGCGTACATAAACGGTTGAACTGGCTTTTCGCCCTTTATGACGGTCTTTAGCAAATTTGCTAAAGCGTTAGCAGCAACACTCTCGGGTGATAACGTCACGATCACAGCGAGATCACTGCAACGCAGCGGTCCGTCGAGGCAAGGGGGTTGCCGTGAAATACAGCAGTTTCGTGGGACGGGTCGGGGCCCTGGCCGTCGCACTCGGAATCGGTACGGCGGTGGCCACCCCGGGGGGTGTGGCCACCGCCAGCACCGACGCAAGTGGCGACTCGACGACGTCCGCCAGTCAAACCACCGATACCGGTGACGCGGCAGACCCCACGTCGGCGCCTCAGGCCGATACGCCCGGCTCGTCGCCCACGAACGCGGGACCGACGGTCGCCCCGACGGCGCCGGACAGCGGTACCGGAAACGACGCGGGTTCCGCGACGTCGGTCGAGGTCGCGCCAGGCGTCACGGTGTCTCATTCCGGTGGCGCCTTGACGTCGACGCATGGGTCCGCGTCGGCGTCGAACACCGCGTCCAGCGCTGCCGCGCGTGCGACCAGTTCGAAGGGCGTTCAGACTTCGCAGCCGACTACCTCGCCAAAGCTCCAGACACCGACTCCCTCGGCCGTCACGACGTCGTCGGTTCGATCGCAGGTGTCGAACCCCTCCACGACGGAGACGCCGGCCTCGGCTTCGGCGTCGGCCCGAGCCGTCGAATCTCTCTCCGCGACCCCGGTTCCGCCGCCCGCCGCCGTGGTCGCGAGCCCGGCGCAAAGCGTGGTCGCGACCGTCCTGAGCAAGGTCGTCGCACCCGCGCTCAACGCCTGGCTGACCAGCGTCCAAACGGGATGGGCCGAGTCACCACTGGCGTGGATGTTCCTCGCGGCGACACGACGTGAGATCGACGCCACCGCCACGCCGACCCAAACCGCGCCCACTGCCATGCGGATGGCCGCCACCCAGACAGTCGCCGCGGCAGTGGTGAACCAAGCTCCGACGGCCGTGGTGACGTTTTCGACGCCCAACCCACTCACCGGGCTCGTGACGGGCACCGTCGTCGCCACCGACCCCGAGGGCGTCAAGCCGACCGTCACGCTGACCACCAAACCCGCGGACGGGACGCTGGTCTTCGACGCCACCAAGGCGACCTTCACCTACACCCCGACGACCGCGCAACGCATTACCGCGGGCGCCACGCCGCAGGTCGACACCGTCGCGATGACCGTCACCGTCTCCGACGGCGTGAACAAGGTGCCGGTTCAGATCCTCGTACCGATTGCGGACATACCGATCGTGGTGCGAACCGACGTTCAGTCGAGCGGCGCCGGGGCGGTCGCCGCGACCGGTACGCGCGCCTACGTGACCAACAAAGACGCCGGCACCGTCACGGTGATCGACACGAGCACGTCCAAGGTGATCGCGACCTTCGCGGCAGGGGCCGCCCCCGACGCCGTGGCCGTCAAGCAAGATGGCACCAGGCTCTACGTCGCCAGCTCGACCAAGAACACGCTGACGGTCCTCGACGCCGCGACGGGAGCGGTCAAGGCCACCATTTCGGTCGCGAAGCCCACGGCCGTCGCCATGAGCCCCGCGGGTGACTCCGTCTACGTCACCAGTTACGACTCGGCGAAGGTGCTGCGTATCAGCACCTCGACCAACGCCGTGGTCACCACGACGGCAATGCCGACCGGTTACCGTCCGACGGGTCTGGCCGCCAGCCCCGACAACACCCGCGTCTACGTCACCGCCGACGCGCCCACCGGGGGCACCTCGGTGCTCGCCTTCGCGCCCACCGCGACGACCACCACCGTCCTGGGGAAGACGACCAGCAAGGCCACGGTGTTGACGGTGAGCCCCGACAACGTTCGGGTGTACGTCGGTACCGAGGACGGCACGGTGTCCGTCTTCGACACCAGGACCCGGGCGCTGGTGGGCATCGTCCCGACTGGCGGCTTGCCCACTGCCGCTGTGGCGGTCAGCCGGGACGGCACCGCATTCTTCGTGACCGACGCCGCCGGACGCGTCGGAGCCTTCTCGGCCACCACCGGCGCGATCCTGAGCGCAATCGCCACGCGTGCGACGAACGACGTCTCGCAGCGTCCCGGAGTCGCCTTCAGCCCCGACGCGACGGAGATGTACGTCACGGACCGTCCGGCAGGCGTCGTGCACGTCGTCTCGTTGACCGCGGTGAACGCGAATCCGGTGGCGGGCACCCCGACCAAGAGCGCGCCCAACGCGACGACCGGTGCGATCACCGGAACCGTGGGCGTGACGGATCCCAACGGAGACCCGTTGAGCTACACCGTGTCCGGGGCGCCGACGAAGGGGACCGTCGTCGTCAACGCGAATGGCACCTTCACCTATACGCCCACCGCCGCTGCCCGCCATGCCGCCGCGACGACGGGCGCGACGTCGAGCCTCACCACCGACTCGTTCTCCGTCACCGTGTCCGACGGAAGGCGCGGCGTGGTCGTCACCACCATCGGGGTCGACGTCAGCCCGACGAACGTGGCACCGACGGTCACCAAGACCGTTGGTCTGCCGACCGGCACCACGGGGGTGGTCACGGGCAGCGTCACGGCGACCGACCTCGACAAGGACGTCGTGAAGTACACGCAAGGCACCGCACCCACCAAGGGAACCGTAACCCTTACGGCAACAGGCGCTTTCACCTATACGCCCACTGCCGCCGCCCGGCACGCCGCGCAGAGCCCGACCGCCACGGCAGCGGACAAACAGGACACGTTCACCGTCACCGTCGACGACGGGCACGGCGGGGTCGCCGCCACGGCGATCACCGTGAGCATCAGCCCCGCCAACTCCGCGCCCACCGGCGGCTCGGGATCGGTGACGCAGACCAACACGACCACCGGAGCGGTCACCGGCGTGCTGACCGCGGTCGACCTCGACGGTGACAAGCTGACCTTCACGTCGGCCACGCCGCAGAAGGGCACGTTGACCATCGGAGCCAACGGCACCTTCACCTACACCCCGACCACCGCGGCGCGTGACGCGGCATCGGCGCCGAACGCC
>Ga0209051_1003008_pt1 | contig 11437 bp, 6 predicted proteins | sample AraplaCvi_mMS_r2_2_FD_184286 | JGI IMG/M metagenome (GOLD analysis project Ga0209051, IMG submission 184286) | Arabidopsis root microbial communities from North Carolina, USA - plate scrape MF_Cvi_mMS_r2 (SPAdes) (version 2) | ecosystem: Host-associated > Plants > Roots > Endosphere | place: USA...
TGCTGCTGCGGTTCGTAGGGCAGATAGCTCATGCCCTCAATCTAAGCGGCGACCGGCTCTCAGACCATCGGTCCGACCCCGGAGGCCGCTTCTGCCGCGCAAGCTCCTAGGGGTCAGGTCTTCGACCTGACCCCTGCATTTCAGCCAGGCGTCGGACGAATGCCGGGGTCAGGTCGAAGACCTGACCCCGAAACCCCTATGACGTGGGCCACCCGGGCTGCGCCGGCGCGAAGGGCCACAGCACCCGCAGCAGGTCCGCCTCCGACGTGGGCTTGGCCAGGAAGCCGTTCATGCCCGCGGCCTGCGCCTGCGCGCGTTCGGCGTCGAGCACCGCGGCGGAGAGCGCGATCACCGGCAAGTGGGCCGTCGCCTGCTGCGCGCGCAGCAGGCGCGTCGCCTCGAGGCCGTCGATCTCGGGCATGTGGAGGTCCATCAGCACGGCGTGCAGCGTCGGCGTGGACTGCGAGGCGACGCGCACGGCGAGCGCCCCGTCCTCGGCCTCGACGACCTCCGCGCCCAGGCGCCCGAGCATCGAGCCCACGATGAGCCGGTTGACCGGGTTGTCCTCGGCCAGCAGCACACGCATGCCCAGCAGCGGCTGCGAGGGGACGGGCAGCTCGCCCGGGCGCGTCACGTCATCGTCCTCGGCCGCATGCAGCGGCAGCTCGACCCAGAAGCTGCTGCCATGAACGCCATCGCTGTCGCAGCCCACCTCGCCGTCCATCAGCGTGGCGAGCTCGCGGCAGATCGAGAGGCCGAGCCCGCTGCCGCCGAAGCGGCGCGTCGTCGAGCTGTCGGCCTGCGTGAAGGGCTGGAACAGCACGTCGCGCAGCTCGGGCGGCACGCCGATGCCGGAATCGCGCACCTCGATGCGCGCGCCGCCGGCCGCGCGCGCGCTGCGCACCAGGTGCAGGTCGATGCGCCCGCGATCGGTGAACTTCAACGCGTTCGAGAGGTAGTTCGAGAGGATCTGGCGCACGCGCACCGGGTCGCCGAGCACGTCGCGCGGCGCGTCCGCCGCGATGTGGCAGTGCATCTGCAGGCCGCGCTCGCGCCCGAGCGGCGCGAACGTTCGGAAGGTGCTGGCGACCACGCCGTGCAGGTCGAAGGCGATGCGCTCGACCTGGAGCTGGCCGGCCTCGATCTTCGAGAGATCGAGCACGTCCGAGACGATGCCCGTGAGCAGCTCCGCGGCGTCGACGAGGTGGCCCAGGTAGTCGCGCCGGCGCGGCTCGCCGAGGCTCGGCTCCTGCAGCAGCCGCGCGAGGCCGAGGACGCCGCTGAGGGGCGTGCGGATCTCGTGGCTCATCGTCGCGAGGAAGCGGCTCTTGGCGTGGCTCGCGGCCTCCGCCTCGCGCTTGGCCTCGGCGAGCTCGAGCTCGGCGCGGCGGCGCTCGGTGATGTCCTCGATGACCCAGATCGTGCCGGTCTCGCGCCGCCGGTTCGGATCGACGGCGCGCCCGCGCATGCGGATGAGGATGAGCGTGCCGTCGCTGCGCATCGCCTTGCGCTCGATGTCGATCGTCTCGCCCGCGGCCTGCTTGGTCTCGAACAGGCCGACGAACTCCTGGAAGCGGCGGCGGTCGGGGAACAGGACCTCGGTGGATTTCCCTTCGAGCGAGCCGATCGGCAGTCCCAGCATGCGCTCGAGCTGCGGGTTGACGCGATCGAGCCGGTGCGCGCGCACCAGGCACACGCCGACGACCGCGTTGTCCAGGATCGCGTCGGCCTCCTGCTTGGCGCGCTCGACTTCGCTGACGTCGCGGGTCGTGATGACGGCGACCTCCTCGCCGTCCCAGTCGAACGCCGCCGCGGTGATCAGCACGGAGCGGGCCTCGCCGTCCGGGCGCCAGGCCAGCGAGCGGAAATCGCGCACGCCGCCCTGCTGGCGGATGGCGCTTCCGAGCGCCACCATGGACTCCTCGTCGCGCCAGAGGCCGAGCTCGAAGCCGTTGCGGCCGACGACCTCGTCCTCCGCGCGTCCCGCGAGCTGCACGAACGCGGGATTGGCCAGCAGGATGCGCCCGTCGCGCATGCTGGCCACGCAGATCGCGTCGGGGCTCAGGCGGACGAGCCGGTCCAGCATCGCCTGCGAGCGCTCGAGCGCACGCTGCGCCAGCACCTCCGCCGTGGCGTTGCGGCTCACGCCCCACCAGCCGACGCAGCGGCCGAAGGCGTCGAACACGGGTTCGCCGCTGCCGCACAGGTAGATCTCGGTGCCGTCGCGGCACACGAAATGGATCACGCGGTCGCGGTACGCGCGGCGCGCGCGCAGGTCGTCCTGGAGCTGCGCCCATTGCGAGTCGTCGACGATGGTCGGCCCGTCCGCCGCGCCCGCGCGGCTGAACTCCGCGATCGTGCGCTGCGTGTGCGCCTCGAAGGAGGGCGAGAGGTAGGTGACGCGCGCCTTCGCGTCCATCTCCCAGGTGAAGTCGCTCCCGAGCTGCAGCAGCCGGCCCATGCGCTGCTCCTGCGCGCGGGCGCGATCGGCGCTGCTGCGCAACTGCCGGCGCACGACCCAGGCCGCGATGAGCGCCGCGGCCGTGAGCAGCGCGTACGACAGCGTGCGCGTCTCGTGCGCCACGACGGGCAACGCCGCGGCGCCGGCGAGTGCGCCGCTGCGCTCTGCGAAGTCGAGCGCGCCCACCAGCATCAGGCTCAGCGCGGCCACGATGCAGGCGAGCACGAGATCCGCCAGCATCCCCGCGAGGGCCACGAGCAGCGCGCTGCCGCCCAGCACCAGCGAATGGGTGCCGAGCCCCGATCGCCAGGCGTGCAGGCCGATCGCGGCCAGGGCGAGCAGCAGCACCAGGATCACGGCGGCGCGGTGGCGCCCCTGGCGCCCCAGCCGATCGGCCGCGAGCCCGCCTCCGAGCAGCAGGGCTCCGAGCACGAGGCGCGACTGCGCGAGGAGCGACAGCGGCCCGGCGGTGCGCTGCACGATGGACACGACGACCAGCAGCAGCCCTACGGCGGCGATCATCGCGCACAGCGCCCGCGCCGCGACGACGGCATGCTCCGCGTCGAGGCCAGCTCCGGCGGGCGCCTCTCCCAGCACGCGCGCGGGCGTCTGCGGCAGGTCGGCCCCAGGCTTCATGGATGTTCTTTCGCTACCCTCACACTCAGCGCGGCTCGTTGGCCGGCATGGGAGACGATTGTGCCGCAGCCGCCTGCTGGCGACCCTCGGTGGCCTGCGCGGCCCGGACCCAGGCGAGGAAGTCCTCGGCCAGCAGCGGGCGGCTGAAGAGGTAGCCCTGGGCGTCGTCGCAGCCGAGGCCGCGCAGGCGGTTCGCGACGGATTCGGTCTCCACGCCCTCGGCGACCACGCGCAGGCCCATGTGGTGCGCCATGTCGATGGTGGAGCGCACGATGTTCAGGTCGTCCGCGTCGCGGTCGAGGTTCATCACGAAGGAGCGGTCGATCTTGAGCTCCTGGACGGGCAGCTTCTTCAGGTACGCGAGCGAGGAGTAGCCGGTGCCGAAATCGTCGATCGAGAGCTGCACGCCCATCTCGTTGAGGGCCTGCAGCGATGCGAGCGCATGCGCGGGATCCTCCATGATGGCGCTCTCGGTCACCTCCAGGCAGAGGTGGCGCGCGGCGACGCCCTCGGCCAGGAGCTGGGCGCTCACGAGCGCGGGCAGGTCCTGCTGCACCAGGTCGCGCGTGGAGATGTTGACGTTCAGGGCGATGTCCAGGCCCGCCGCGCGCCACTGCGCGAGCTGGCGCAGGGCCTGCCCGAGCACCCAGCGGGTGATGGCCTTGATGCAGCCCGTCTGCTCCGCGAACGGGATGAACTGGTCGGGCGGCACGAAGCCGCGCGTCGGATGGCGCCAGCGGATCAGCACCTCGGCCGAGCGGCAGCGGCGATCGCCCAGCGCCACCTTCGGCTGGTACTGGAGGTAGAACTGGCTCTCGTCGACCGCGCGGCGCAGGTCCGAAAGCAGGCTCAGGCCGTGCTCGCCCGTGCGCGCCATGCGCGGGTCGAAGGCGGCGTAGCCGCTGTTGGTCTGCTTGGCCGCGTACATCGCGGAGTCGGCGTGGGCCATCAGCTCGGTGGGGTTGCCGCCGTCCTCGGGGAAGGTCGCGATGCCGATCGAGCCGCTCACGTCGACGGTCTGGTCCTCGATCACGACGGGCGTATCGAGCGCGGCCAGGAGCTGGCGCGCGATCCGGGCCGCGCCCTCGGGGCCCTGGGCCGGAAGCAGCACGGCGAACTCGTCGCCGCCGATGCGGGCGACGGTGTCGGTGGTGCGGCGCAGCTCGCGCGTGAGGCGGCCCGCGACCTGGAGCAGCAGCTCGTCGCCGACCGGGTGGCCGAGGACGTCGTTGACTTCCTTGAAGCGATCGAGGTCGATGAGCAGTACGGACATGGCGTGGCCCGTGCGCGTCGCCACGCCGACGGCCTGGCCGAGACGGTCGTTGAACAGCGTGCGGTTGGCCAGGCCCGTCAGCGGATCGCGGAAGGCGAGGTCCACGATGCGCGCCTCGCGCTGCGCGAGGCTGTCGCGCATCTCGCCGAGCGCGGAGATGAGGCGGCCCACCTCGTCGCGGCCGGCCGCGGGCATGGGGCTGTCGAGCTTGCCGTCGGCGATCTCGCGGGCGAGGGCGACGGTCTGGGCAAGCGGCCGGGTGATGGAACGCGTGATGAGGACGGCGCACAGCAGCGCCACGAGCACCGCGAGCGCCGCGAGCTCGAGCACGTAGGCGCGGCTCTGCACCTGCTGGACGTGGATGGTGGAGATCGTCGCGTTCGCCTGCGCCGTCTTCATCGCGACGAGGGCGTCGATCGCCGCCATCATCTCGTCGAGTGCGGGCAGCGTCTCCTTGACCATGATGGGCCGGGCGCTCGCGAGGCTCAGCTCCACCTCCTCCACCGTGCGCCCGAAGGCGGCGTCGAAGCGGCCGCGGGCGGCGATCAGGCGCTCGATGACGACGGCGTCCTCCACCGCATGGGCGTCCGACAGCAGGGTCGACAGCGCCTCCTTCTGTTCGGCGGCCGCCGCGTCGATCGCCGCGTAGACGGGCACGCGGTCGCTGCGCCGGTCCAGGAGGAACAGCAGGTGAAGCTGCTGCGCGCCGGCCTGCGCGGCGCGCTCCGCCTGCCGCGCGAGCAGCACCTGGCGCAGGCTCGATTCCGCGACGGAGCGGCTGGATTCGCCCACCCGCTCGAGCTGCTTGAGCGCGAGTCCGACCACGCCGGCGAGCAGGCCGAGCAGCAGCGCGAACGCCAGCGCCAGCCGTACGACGATCGGCGCGCTGCGGGCCAGGCGGTTGGCGGTGGGCGTCTCGGGAGACATCAGCGCGAGGGTAGGCGAAGGAGGACGTCGCCCGGAGCTCGACCCGCGGCGGCCGTGAATTGAGCACGCGGAATTGCGCACGGTTGCGGCGCTTCTCGCTTCGCGGGGTCTCAGCGCGGGTGCCGGCGCTCCGAAAAGTCCGTGCATGGAAGCCCGATTCGCCGACGCCGCCGAGGCGCCCGCCCTCGCGCCGGCCGCCGCGGGCGCCGGCTTGTCTCTCGTCGCGACTCCTGGATCGGGCCTCGGCCCGCGCCCCGCTTCGACGCCGCGCCCGCGCGCCACCCCAGGCCGTCCCGAGACCACCAACGGCCCGCGCCTGGCCGAGCTGCTGGGGGCCCTGAGCCACGCGCTGGATCTGACCGGCGGCCTCCTGCCCGGTCATGCCGCGCGCAGCTGCTGGATCGGCCAGCAGATCGGCCACGCGCTCGGCCTCGGGAAGACGCAGCTCCGCGACCTGTACTACGCCGTCCTGCTGAAGGACGCGGGCTGCAGCAGCAACGCCGCGCGCATGGGCGCGCTCTGGCTCGGCGACGACCGGGCGATCAAGCGCGACCTCCGCACGATCGGCACGAGCCTGCCGGCGCGACTCCATTTCGTCGTCGCCCGCGCCGGCGCCGGCGCCGGCCCCTCCCGCCGCCTGCATGCCGCGTGGAACCTGGTGCGCCACCGCGCCGCCATCACGCAGGAGCTCGTGCAGGCGCGCTGCCAGCGCGGCGCCGAGATCGCCCGCCAGCTCCGCTTCGGCGAGCCGGTCGCCGAAGGCATCGCGAGCCTCGACGAGCACTGGGACGGCAGCGGCCATCCGCAGGGCCTGCGCGGCGAGCGGATCCCGCTCGTCTCGCGCATCGCGCTCCTGGCCCAAGTGGTCGACGTCTTCCACACGAACGCGGGGCCGCGCGCCGCGATGGAAGAGGTCACGCTGCGGCGCGGCGGCTGGCTCGACCCGCACCTGGCCGACGTCTTCGCGCGGCTCGCCGGCGAGGACGCGTTCTGGCGCCGGCTCGGCGCCGAGGACCTGGAGCACGAGCTGTTCGCCCTGGAGCCCGCGCGCCGGCCGCAGCCCGTCGACGACGACTACCTGGACGACATCGCGCTGGCCTTCGGCCGCATCGTCGATGCCAAGAGCCCGTTCACCGGCGGCCATTCCGCGCGCGTGGCGGAACTCACCGACAGCCTGGCGCTGCAATTCGGGCTCGATGCCGACGCGCGCCGCTGGCTGCGCCGCGGCGCGCTGCTGCACGACATGGGCAAGCTGGGCGTGAGCAACGCCGTCCTCGACAAGCCGGGCAAGCTCGACCCGGCGGAGTGGGCCGCGGTGCAACGGCATGCGCTCTACACGGAGCAGATCCTGGGCCGCATCAGCGCCTTCGGCGTGCTCGCCCGCGTGGCCGGCGCGCACCACGAGAAGCTGGACGGCACCGGCTACCCGCGCGGCCTCGACGCGCGCCACATCCGCCTGGAGACGCGGATCATCACGACGGCGGACATCTTCGATGCCCTCACCGCCGACCGCCCCTATCGCGACGCGATGCCGGTCGAGCGGGCGCTCGGGATCATGGAGGGCGAGGCGGGCACGGGGATCGACCCGGAATGCCTCGCGGTGCTGAAGCGGGTGCTCAAGGAGCGGGAGTTCGGGGTCAGGTCTCCGACCTGACCACGGCATTCTCCACGCGCCGCCGGAATGCCGGGGTCAGGTCGGAGACCCGACCCCGCGAGACATCACTTCGCGGAAACGGCCAGCCGGCTCGGCAGCGCCGTGTCCTCGGCGTGCCCGCCGCTCGCGGTGTCCGCAGGGCTCGGGGCATGGAACATCGCCTGCACCGGCGTGTCCTCGGGCAGCACGTAGACGGTGCCGCGCGCGTGGCCCAGCGTGGGCTGCACGACCGAGGTGAAGAACTCGACCGGCACGACCACGCAGCCTGCCGAGAGGCGCTTGTCGTCCGTCGCGTCGCTGGCGAGGCTGTGCAGCCGGGTGGATTGCGTGCGGCCGGGCCGCACGCGGTGGATCGCGATGCCCGTGTCGTAGTCGACCCAGACGATGTCCTCGCCGCTCAGGTTCTTGCCCGGCTGCGATGCGAAGCGGCCCGCCGGCGTCTTGCGCTCGAAGGGAAGGAGCTGCGCCGGATCCTTCTGTCCAGCGCCGGGCACCGGCACGTCACCGCGCGCGAGGCCGAGAATCGTCGACGACGCTCCGACCAGTTGGCCCTGCGGCCCGAACACGTAGATGCGGGCCGCCTTCTTGTCGACGATTGCAAAAGGGCGGTCATGGTTATCCCCTTCCGTGCGGATCCAGTGCTCGGCATACAGTGCGTCGTCCGAAGCCTGCAGCCCCTCCAGCGCCGACGCCTCGGCCGTGGGAGCGGAGGGGTCCGTCAGCGCGAACGCTGCCGAGCTGATCCACATCACCGCGGCAGCCAGAGCCGCCTTGCGCCACAACTTCATGAACTTGTCCTGCTGACCTGATCGTGAACCGCTGGCGTCGAAGAGCCCGCGGCGCGAGGAAGCGGGCACGATCACGCGCCCTTGTCCTACATGCTAAGGGAGAGACGCGGATTCACAATGTCAGGTTTACGCCGGAATCCGGGGGCAGTTCGCGCCCGCGTCCTGTGCGGTGCCGGACCCGGCCGCGATCGTCGAGCAGCGAGGCCGCATCGGCGCTGGCGTCGGGAGGGCGATCGAGGGATCGATCGATCCGCGCCGGGCGAATGTAAAGTTTCCCGCGCGGGCATGCCGACGCGGCATGCGCGCCACCGACGAGCAGCACCAGGATGCCGGGGTCAGGTCGGAGACCTGACCCCGAACAGCCGAGGTCCGGGGTCGGGTCTCCGACCTGACCCCGGCATTCCTCACAGCTCCGTGCGCAGTGCCCAGACCTCCGGGAACAGCACGGTATCGAGCATCTTGCGCAGATAGGCCACGCCGCTCGTGCCGCCCGTGCCGGTCTTGAAGCCGATGATGCGCTGCACGGTGGTGACATGGCGGAAGCGCCAGAGGCGGAAGGCGTCCTCGATGTCGGTCAGCTCCTCGCCGAGCTGGTACAGGTCCCAGTGCGCATCCGGGTCGCGGTAGACGACCAGCCAGGCGTCGCGCACGGCCTCGCTCTCGACATAGGGCAGCGTCCAGTCGCGCTCCGTGTGCGAGCGCGGCACGGGGATGCCGCGGCGCGCCAGCAATCGCAGGCTCTCGTCGTACAGCGAGGGCGCGTGCAGGGCGGCCTCGACCTGCGCCAGGAGATCGGCGCGGTGCTCGTGCGGCTTGAGCATCGCGGCGTTCTTGTTGCCCATCGCGAACTCGATGCAGCGGTACTGGTAGCTCTGGAAGCCGCTGCTGCTCGCGAGGTAGGGCCGGATCGCGGAGTACTCGGGCGGCGTCATCGTGGAGAGCACGTCCCACGCGTGCACGAGCTGCTCCATGATCCGGCTCACGCGGGCCAGCATCTTGAAGGCGGAGCCGAGCTTGTCCTGCGCGATGCCCTCGATGGCCGCGCGCAGCTCGTGCAGCATCAGCTTCATCCAGAGCTCGGAGGTCTGGTGCTGCACGATGAACAGCATCTCGTTGTGGTCGGGCGAGCGCGGATGCTGCGCGTTGAGGATGGCGTCGAGGTGAAGGTAGTCGCCATAGCTCATCTCTTCGCTGAAGTCGAGCCGCGCGCCCTCCTCCTGCACCACGCGCTCGCCGCGCGACATCGCGGCCGCCGGCCGCCCGGCGCCGTGGACGGGACAGCCGCCGGTGGATTCGTCGTTCATGGAATGTCCTTCTACGTTCGCGGCCCGGATACTCAGGTGACGGCCGCGCGCTTGTTGAACCGCTCTTCGCGGTACTCGCCGCTCGCCATGACCTGCACGAGGTGCTCGACGGCATCCCACACGTCGACGAAGCGCAGGTACAGCGGCGTGAAGCCGAAGCGCAGGATGTCGGGCAGGGCCGGGCCGTGCGTGTCGGCGGGGCCGCCCGCGCGGAAGTCGCCGATCACGCCGCGCGCGATCAGCGCCTGCATGATCGCGTAGCCGCGGCTCGCGCCGTCGTCGCCGGCGTGGGTCAGGCTCACCTGGCTGCCGCGGCGCTCCGCCTCGCGCGGGCTCGCCACGGCGAAGCCCAGCGCGGCGCAGCGCTCGTCGACGAGCCGGATGAAGAGTTCGGTGAGCGCGACCGATTTCTCGCGCAGCGCCTGCATGCCGCCGAAGGGATCGGCCGCGTGCAGGGTCTCGACGCCGCATTCGAGCGCGATCAGCGACAGCACGGCCGGCGTGCCGCACAGGAAGCGGCCGATGCCCTCCGCGGGCTCGTAGCCGGGCACGAAGCGGAACGGCGCGGCGTGGCCCATCCAGCCCGAGAGCGGCTGCCAGAAGCGCCCCGCGTGGCGCGGATGCACCCACACGAAGGCCGGCGCGCCCGGTCCGCCGTTGAGGTACTTGTAGCCGCAGCCGATCGCGAAGTCGGCGTCGGCCGCGTTCAGGTCGCACGCCAGGGCGCCGGCCGTGTGGCACAGGTCCCAGACCATCAGCGCGCCCGCCGCGTGCGCGAGGGACGTGACCGCCGCCATGTCGTGCAGCGCGCCGGTGCGGTAGTTGACCTGCGTGATCATCACGACCGCGACGTCGTCCCCGCGCCCCGGCGCGAGGCGCCCGGGGAGGGCCTCGGCCTCGAGCAGCTCGAGCGACCAGCCGAGGTCGCGGCACAGGCCTTCGGCGATGTAGAGGTCGGTGGGGAAGTTCTGGCGCTCGCTGACGATCACGCGCCGCGGCGTGGCGCCCGCCTTCGCCTGGGCATCCGCGCGGACGATGCGGGACGCGGCGCTCAGCACCTTGTACAGGTTGACCGAGGTGGAGTCCGCCGCGACGGTCTCGCCCGGCCGGGCGCCGATCAGCGCGCCGATGCGGTCGCCCACCCGCTGGGGAAGGCCGATCCAGCCCGCGTCGTTCCAGCTCCGGATCAGGCCCTCGCCCCACTCCGCCTGCACGGCGTGGGCCACGCGGCCGGGCGTGGCGCGGGGCAGCGCGCCGAGCGAGTTGCCGTCCACGTAGATCACGCCGTCGGGCAGCGTGAACAGCGCGCGCAGCTCGCGCAGGGGATCGTCGGCGTCGCGCCGGGCGCAGTCGTCTCTCGTGATCATCGGCAATGCTCCTGGCCGCCATTGTGGGGCCCGACCGCGAACGCCGCACCGGTCCGGGCCGGCAAGCCTTGCGTCCGCGAAAGCAATCAGTTTATATTTGAACTATTCACTTCTCAAGGATGTCGCCCACCCGGCTGCGGGGCATCGGACTCACATGCGCATCGTCTGCATCGGCGGCGGCCCCGCGGGCCTCACGTTCGCCCTCCTGATGAAGAAGCTCGATCCGCGGCACGAGATCACCGTGGTCGAGCGCAACCGGCCGTACGACACCTTCGGCTGGGGCGTCGTGTTCTCCGACGCGACGATGGCGCACCTGCGCACCTGGGACGAGGAGACCGCGGGCGCCATCGAGGCCGCCTTCGCGCACTGGGACGACATCGTGCTCGAGTTCAAGGGCCGCGCCATCCGCTCCGGCGGGCACGGCTTCGTGGGCATCGGCCGCAAGCGCCTGCTCAACATCCTGCAGGCGCGCTGCGAGGCGCTGGGGGTGGAGCTCCAGTTCGACCGCGAGGTGCGCTCCGACGCCGAGTTCCCCGAGGCCGACCTCGTGGTCGCGAGCGACGGCATCAACTCGCTCGTGCGGCAGCGGTACGCGGAGATCTTCCGGCCCGACATCGTCACCCGCCCCAACCGCTTCATCTGGCTCGGCACGAAGAAGCTCTACGACGCGTTCACCTTCGTCTTCGAGCGCACGGAGCACGGGTGGTTCCAGGCGCACGTCTACAAGTTCGACGCCGACACCTCCACCTTCATCGTGGAGTGCACGGAGGACACCTGGCGCGCGCACGGCCTCGACCGCCTCGACGCCGAGGGCTCCATCGCCTTCTGCGAGCAGGTCTTCGCGCGCCACCTCCAGGGCGCGGAGCTGATGTCCAACGCGCGCCACCTGCGCGGCTCCGCATGGCTCAACTTCCAGCGCATCAAGTGCGAGCGCTGGTGGGTCGACGGCGAGACGCGCGCGGCGGCCGGCGCGGGGCGCGCGCCGCTCGTGCTGATGGGCGACGCGGTGCACACCGCGCACTTCGCG
>Ga0209051_1003012_pt1 | contig 11430 bp, 8 predicted proteins | sample AraplaCvi_mMS_r2_2_FD_184286 | JGI IMG/M metagenome (GOLD analysis project Ga0209051, IMG submission 184286) | Arabidopsis root microbial communities from North Carolina, USA - plate scrape MF_Cvi_mMS_r2 (SPAdes) (version 2) | ecosystem: Host-associated > Plants > Roots > Endosphere | place: USA...
GGCGGGCCTGGACGCGGCGCTCGCCATGACCCCCTCGGCCGTCGTCGGCGAGGTCACCGAATCGGGCCTGCGCGGCCGGGGCGGCGCGGCCTTCCCGGCCGGCATCAAGTGGAAGACGGTCGCGGGTGCGCAGGCGCCGCGCAAGGCCGTCGTCTGCAACGCCGACGAAGGCGACTCCGGCACCTTCTCCGACCGCATGCTGATGGAGGGCGATCCGCTCGCGCTCGTCGAGGGCATGGCGATCACGGGCTACGCGGTGGGCGCGACCTACGGCGTGATCTACGTGCGCTCCGAGTACCCGCACGCCGAGGCCGCGCTGCGCGAGGCCATCGCGCGCGCCACCGCCGCCGGCCACATCGGCGCGGCGCTGCGCGGCAAGGGGCCGCCGTTCGAGCTGGTCGTGCGCCGCGGCGCGGGCTCCTACGTCTGCGGCGAAGAGACCGCCCTGCTCGAGAGCGTCGAAGGCAAGCGGGGCATCGTGCGCGCCAAGCCGCCGCTGCCCGCGCTCGTGGGCCTGCACGGCTGGCCCACCGTCATCAACAACGTCATCACGCTCGCCAGCGTGCCGCGCATCCTCGGTCACGGTGCGCAGGCCTACCACGGCTTCGGGGCCGGGCGCTCGCGCGGCACGCTGCCGTTCCAGCTCGCCGGCAACCTCAAGCGCGGCGGCCTGGTCGAGCTGCCCTTCGGCGTCACGCTGCGCGAGCTGATGGTCGATTTCGGCGGCGGCAGCGCCAGCGGCCGGCCGCTGAAGACGGCGCAGGTGGGCGGGCCGCTCGGCCCCTACGTGCCCGAATCGCGCTGGGACACCCCGCTCGACTACGAGGCCTTCGCCGCGGTCGGCGCCACGGTCGGCCACGGCGGCGTGGTCGCGCACGACGACACGGCCGACCTGGCCGGCCTCGCGCGCTACGCGATGGAATTCTGCGCCATCGAATCCTGCGGCAAGTGCACCCCCTGCCGCATCGGCTCGACGCGCGGCGTGGAGGTCATCGACCGCCTCGTCGCCGCGCCGGCCGGCGCCAAGGCTGCGCAGGAGACGCTGCTGCGCGACCTGTGCGACACCATGGTCTCGGGCAGCCTCTGCGCGATGGGCGGCATGACGCCGTTCCCCGTGCTCTCGGCGCTCGACCACTACCCCGAAGACTTCGGATTGCCGCGCAGGTAGCGGCCAGGAGACATCCATGCTCCAGATCAACGACCCGATCCCCGATACCGACTACGGCACCCCGGCGAGCGAGTCCACGCAGGCGGTGACGTTGACCATCGACGGCGTCGAGGTGACGGCGCCCGCGGGCACGTCGGTGATGCGCGCAGCCATCGAGGCCGGCGTCCAGGTGCCCAAGCTGTGCGCCACCGACAGCCTCGAGGCCTTCGGCTCGTGCCGGCTGTGCCTGGTCGAGATCGAGGGCCGGCGCGGCACGCCCGCGTCGTGCACGACGCCGATCGAGGCCGGCATGAAGGTGCACACCCAGAGCCCCAAGCTCGCCAGGCTGCGCCGCGGCGTGATGGAGCTCTACATCTCCGACCACCCGCTCGACTGCCTGACCTGCTCGGCCAACGGCGACTGCGAGCTGCAGGACATGGCGGGCGCGGTCGGCCTGCGCGAGGTGCGCTACGGCTACACCGGCGCCAACCACCTGGCCGCGACCAAGGACGAGTCCAACCCGTACTTCACCTACGACGCCAGCAAGTGCATCGTCTGCAACCGCTGCGTGCGCGCGTGCGAGGAGACGCAGGGCACCTTCGCGCTGACGATCTCGGGCCGCGGGTTCGAGTCGCGCGTCTCGCCCGGCATGGACGAGCCCTTCATGGACAGCGAGTGCGTCAGCTGCGGCGCCTGCGTGCAGGCCTGCCCGACGGCGACGCTGCAGGAGAAGAGCGTCATCTCCCTGGGCATGCCCACCAAGGCCGTGCAGACCACCTGCGCCTACTGCGGCGTGGGCTGCGGCTTCAAGGCCGAGGTCAAGGGCGACGAGGTCGTGCGCATGACGCCGTGGAAGGACGGCAAGGCCAACGAGGGCCACTCGTGCGTGAAGGGCCGCTTCGCCTGGGGCTACGCCACGCACAAGGACCGCATCACCAAGCCGATGATCCGCGCCTCGATCGACGAGCCGTGGCAGGAGGTGAGCTGGGAGGCCGCCATCTCGCACGCGGCCTCCGAGTTCAAGCGCCTGCAGGCCAAGTACGGCCGCAACTCGATCGGCGGCATCACGTCCTCGCGCTGCACGAACGAGGAGACCTACCTCGTGCAGAAGCTGGTGCGCGCGGCCTTCGGCAACAACAACGTCGACACCTGCGCCCGCGTCTGCCACTCGCCCACCGGCTACGGCCTCGGCCAGACCTACGGCACCTCCGCCGGCACGCAGACCTTCAAGTCGATCGCGCACACCGACGTGGTGGTGGTGATCGGCGCCAACCCGGCGTCCGCGCACCCGGTGTTCGCGTCGCGCATGAAGCGCCGCCTGCGCCAGGGCGCCAGGCTCATCGTCGTCGACCCGCGGCGCACGGAGATGGTCGACGGCCCGCACGTCAAGGCCGACTTCCACCTGCAGCTCACGCCGGGCACCAACGTCGCCATCATCAACGCGCTCGCCCACGTCGTCATGACCGAGGGCCTGGCCGACGAGGCCTTCATCGCCGAGCGCTGCGACGACAAGAGCTTCCGCGAATGGCGCGAGTTCGTCTCGCGGCCCGAGAACTCCCCCGAGGCCTTCGAGGCCGCGACCGGCGTGCCCGCCGGGCAGGTGCGCGGCGCCGCGCGCCTGTACGCCACCGGCTCGGCCACCGGCACCGCGGCCGACCTCGCCGGCAAGGCGCGGCCCAACGGCGCGATCTACTACGGCCTGGGCGTCACCGAGCACGCCCAGGGCTCGACCATGGTCATCGGCATCGCCAACCTCGCGATGGCCACCGGCAACGTCGGGCGCGAAGGGGTGGGCGTGAACCCGCTGCGCGGCCAGAACAACGTCCAGGGCTCCTGCGACATGGGCTCGTTCCCGCACGAGCTGCCGGGCTACCGCCACATCTCCGGCGAAGCGGTGCGCAAGCTCTTCGACGAGGCCTGGGGCGTGACGCTGCAGTCCGAGCCGGGCCTGCGCATCCCCAACATGTTCGACGCCGCGGTGCACGGCGACTTCAAGGGCCTGTACTGCCAGGGCGAGGACATCGTGCAGTCCGACCCCGACACGCAGCACGTCGCGCACGCGCTGCAGTCGATGGAATGCGTGGTCGTGCAGGACATCTTCCTGAACGAGACCGCCAAGTACGCGCACGTCTTCCTGCCGGGTTCCTCCTTCCTCGAGAAGGACGGCACCTTCACCAACGCCGAGCGCCGCATCTCGCGCGTGCGCAAGGTGATGGAGCCGCTGTCCGGGGTGGGCGACTGGGAGGCGACGGTGCTGCTGTCCAACGCCCTGGGCTACCCCATGTCGTATGCGCATCCGGAAGAGATCATGCGCGAGATCGCCGCGCTGACGCCGACCTTCGCCGGCGTGTCCTACGAGAAGATCGACCGCCTCGGCAGCGTGCAGTGGCCCTGCAACGACCAGACCGCCGAGGCCGGCACCGACATCATGCACGTCGACCACTTCGTGCGCGGCAAGGGCCGCTTCCTGCTCACGCAGTACGTGCCGAGCGACGAGAAGGTCACCTCGAAGTTCCCGCTGATCCTGACGACGGGCCGCATCCTGTCGCAGTACAACGTCGGCGCGCAGACGCGGCGCACGCCCAACTCGATGTGGCACGACGAGGACGTGCTCGAGATCCACCCGCACGACGCCGAGGAGCGCGGCATCCGCCACCGCGACTGGGTCGGCATCGAGAGCCGCGCCGGCACCACGGTGCTGCGCGCCGAGCTGACCGAGCGCGTGCAGCCGGGCGTGGTCTACACGACCTTCCACTTCCCCGAGTCCGGCGCCAACGTCATCACGACCGACAGCTCCGACTGGGCGACCAACTGCCCCGAGTACAAGGTGACCGCGGTGCAGGTGACGCCGGTCGCGCAGCCGTCGTCGTGGCAGCGCGCGTATGCCGATTTCGACGCCGAGCAGCAGCGCTTCCTGGCCGACGCGCGGCACACGGCGCCGGCGACCGCGGGAGGCAAGTGAGGTGAGCGACAGCGACGCCTGCCCCTTCCCGCCCCCGGCGGCGATCCCCGTCGGCGAGGACGGCGCGCAGCGCGTGGACGTGCGCGTGCGCCGCCACGGCACCGTCACCGAAGGCGAGGACTGGCTGTCCGACGAAGTGCCGGTCGCGCTGATCTTCAACGGCATCTCGCATGCGGTGATGCTGGCCACGCCGCTGGACCTCGAGGACTTCGCGCTCGGCTTCGGCCTGACCGAAGGCCTGCTCGCCAGGCCCGAGGAACTCTACGGCGTCGACGTGCTGCCCGACCCGGCCGGCATGCGCGTCGAGCTCGAGGTCTCCAGCGCCTGCTTCGCGCGCCTGAAGGATCGCCGCCGTTCCATGACGGGCCGCACCGGCTGCGGCCTGTGCGGCACCGAGAGCCTGGAGCAGGTCGAGCCGCCGATGCCGCCGTTGGCCCGCGCCACGACGCCGCTGTCGCCGGCCGCCATCGCGCAGGCGCTGCGCGAGATGCCGGCGCGCCAGCAACTGCAGCAGCGCACCGGCGCCACGCACGCGGCCGCCTGGTGCGGCCTCGACGGCGGCGTGCGCCTGGTGCGCGAGGACGTCGGCCGCCACAACGCGCTCGACAAGCTGGTCGGCGCGATGGTGGCGGCGAGGATCGATCCGCGCGACGGCTTCTGCTGCATCACCAGCCGTGCCAGCGTCGAGATGGTGCGCAAGGCGGTGACGGCGGGCATCACGGCGCTGGTCGCCGTCTCCGCGCCGACGGCGCGCGCCGTGCACACCGCGCGCGCCGCGGGCCTCGCGCTGGCCGGCTTCGCGCGGCGCGACGAGCTCGTGCTCTACGCCGACGCCGACCGCTTCGGGCCGCTGGCCGCCCATTGAGCAGGCCCGGCCCATGGACCTCTCCAACCTGATCGTCATGGCCAACCGCATCGGCGCGTTCTTCGCGCCCATGGCCGACCGCGAGGCCGCGCTCGCCGGGATCGCCGAGCACGTGCACAAGTTCTGGGAGCCGACGATGCGGCGCCAGATCCTGGCCGCGATCGACGCCGGCGAGGCCGGTGCTCTGGACGCCCTGGTGCGCGACGCGCTGGCGGCGCACCGGGCGGAGCTCACGCCCGCGCGCTGACGGCGCTCAAGCGGCGCCGTCGACGGCCGAAAACGACGGATCGAGTTCCCGGAAAAGGGCGGCCGAGGGCTGCCCGCCGCCGCCATGTCCCTGTTCGTCGACAGCACCGCCTCGCTCGCGGCGCGCGTCGCGCTGGATCGAAGCCAGCGCGCGCACGCCGTGGCGCTGCAGCGCCTGGCGTCCGGGCTGCGGGTGAACTCGGCGCGCGACGACGCGGCGGGCCTGGCGATCGCCGAGCGCATGACGAGCCACGTGCGCGGCATGGCGCAGGCCGCGCGCAACGCCAACGACGTCATCTCGCTCGCCCAGGTCGGCGACCAGGCGCTGGGTTCGATGGCCGATCGCCTGCAGCACATGCGCGAGCTGGCGCTGCAGTCGCTGAACGCCGGGCTGAGCGACACCGACCGCGCCGCGCTGCAGCGCGACCTGCAGGCCTCGCGCGACGAGCTCGACCGCGTCGCCTCCGCCACCGCGTTCAACGGCCACTCCCTGCTGGACGGCCGCTGGGGCGCGGCGACGTTCCAGGTCGGCGCCGGCTCGGCCGACACGATCGCGCAGACCTTCTCGGCGAGTGCGCGCACGGCCGACATCGGCGCCCTGGCGGTCGCCACCTCGGGCGACCTGCGCACGCTGAGCGGCGCCGGCGGCGGCGGCTTCGCCTTCGCCGGCACCTACACGACCGTGCCGCTCGCCACGCTGGACTTCTCGCGCCCGGCGCGGGCGCAGGTGAACGGCTACGCCACGGTCGCCTCGCCCGCCACCAACTACGCCGGCGCGGGCCAGGCGACGACGTTCACGGTGGACGGCCGGGCGGTCTCGCTCAATGCCAACTACGGCAGCCTGGGGGGCGTCGCCCAGGCGGTGCAGCAGCAACTGGACGCGGCCCAGCCCGGTGCCTTCGTGGTCAACCAGAGCGGCGGCCAGCTGAGCATCGCGCACGCGTCGTCGACCGCCGCCGTCGCGATCGCGAACGCGAGCGGCGGCAACGCCGCGGCGTGGGCCGCGGCCGTCGGCGTCGCGGGCTCGCCCGCGCAGGCCAGCACCCACGCCGGCTTCGACGTCGACGGCCACACCGTCTCGCTCGGCGCCGACTACAGCGGCAACGCCGGCGGCCTGGTCGCCGACATCCAGGCGCAGCTCGACCACGCCGTGCCGGGCGTCTACGCCGTCTCCGGCGACCAGAACGGCATCAGCATCCAGCGCGCGCACGGCGGCGACATGCCGGTCGTCGACCACTTCACGGGCATCGGCGCGAGCGAGTTCGCGCGCAACGCCTCCGCCCACCTGACGCTGGCGGCGGGCGACCTCAGCGTGCAGGTGGGCACCGGGCCGGCGGTGGGCATCACCGGCGACTTCCACACGCCCGACGAGCTCGCCGCCGCGATCGAGTCGCGCGTGGCCGGCGTGGTCTCGGTGCACGTCGACCCGGTCGACGGCCGGATGCGCATCGACGCGCGCCAGACGCTCACCATCGGCGGCAGCCAGGGCGGCAGCGGCGGCTCGCTCGGCTTCGCGCCCTCGGTCAACCCCGCGTCGGGCAGCCTCGACGACGCCGACATCGGCCGCCAGGAGACCGCGGCCGACGCGCTCGAGCGCATCGACGCGGCGATCGACACGCTGGCCGGCCAGCGCGGCACCTTCGGCGCGCTGCAGGCGCGCTTCGAGAGCGTGGTCGCGGCCCAGCAGGCGGACGAGCAGGTGACGCAGGCCGCGCGCAGCCGCCTCCTCGATGCCGACTACGCCGTGGAGAGCGCGGCCTTCGCGCGCACCAACATCCTGCAGCAGGCCGGCCTGGCGATGGTCGCCGCGGCCAACGCGCAGCCGTCCCAGGTGCTGGCGTTGCTGAAGTCCTGATTCACTTCGCGAGCGGGGCGAGCGCCTCGCCCACCGCCTGCGCGCTGAGCGCCTCGGCCTGCATCGGTCGCAGCGCGCGCGCCACGTCCTCGCGCCGCGACGGATCGGAGAGCACGGGCCAGTCCTCGGCCAGCGCGCGCATCAGCTGCTCGGTGACGCGGTCGATCCTGGGCCGCGTCACGGTGGCGAGGTCGACCTCCTGCGTGAAGCGCTCGGGCTTGCGCGCCTCCCAGCCGCGGAACAGCTCGCCCTGCAGCGTCTTGGAGGCCTGGATCTGCGCGCGGAAGAACGCCTCGGCCGCCGCCCGCGGCACGCCCAGGGCGTCGGCCTCGGCGCCCAGCTTCTCGACGAGCGCCTTCTCGCGCGGCAGGTCCTCGATCGGCAGCTGGTGGTTCCACTTGTAGCGGGCGACGTCGGGCGCGAGCATCAGGCGCTCGTCGATCAGCCGGCGCAGGGTCTCGACGCCCCAGGGGTACGCGAGCCACTGCTCGTCCATGCGCGCGTACTGGCCGCTCTCGATCGCCTGGTGCAGCCACTGGTCGACGAAGGCCTTGAGCACGACGTCGCGCGGCAGCAGCACGGCCTTCTCCGAGAAGTCGAACGGCGCGTCCGGATGGATGGCGCACAGCCTGCCCGGGTGCAGGCGCGCCTGCAGGCGCGTCTCGACCGCGTCCGTGACCATCACGTCGGCCTCGCGCGCGACGATGCGGTCGAAGATCGTCACGTTGTCGGGGTGCACCACCAGCGTGGCGTGGGAGAGCCTGGCGCGCGCGAAGCGCTCGTTGGTGCCGCCCGGGTTCACGATGACGCGCACCTCCTTGCGGTCGATGTCGGCCAGCGTGGCGTACCTGGCGACGTCCTCGCAGCGCGCGATGGGCGTCTTGCCGTCGCGCATCGTGGGGATGGAGAAGAAGGCCTTCCTCTGCCGCTCGAGCGTCACCGAGATGCCGCCCATCGCGAGGTCGAAGCGGTCCGCCTCGAGGTCGGGCATCAGCGTCGACCAGGTGGTGGGCACCAGCTGCAGCTTCACGCCCATCGCCTTCGCGAGATCGGCGGCGAGCGCGACGTCGAGCCCGACGAAGGCGTCGCCCGCCGTGCGCAGGCTGAAGGGCTTGTAGTCGCCCGTCGTGCCCACGCGCAGGGTGCCGCGGGCGACGATCTGGTCGAGCCGGTTGGCGGGGGCCTGGGCCGGGGCGGCGGCCGCCGCGAAGGCGAGCACGGCGGCGGCGCCCCAGCGGGCGAGTCGGGCGGGGAACGAGGTCCGGGGCATCCAGGGTCTCCTGCGCGGCGGTCGGGCGAGCGGCAGTCTAAGCCACGCGGGAGTTTCCTGTGGCGGGGGACAGGCCCGAAGCCGATCCCCGCTCCAGGCGTTGCACGCCGCGGCGCCCAGCCGGTGGTCGCGCGAGGTCGATCCCCAGGCGCTTGTCGCGCAGGCGCCTCCCGCGGACGTCGGGCTTGCGACGACCTGGCGCTGGTCGGCGGTCGAGCGCCCGCCCTCGACGTCGCCCATCGCCTCCGGCGCCAGCGGGTAGAGTCGGCGGCCCACCCGTCCCTCGACCCTCCATGTCCCGCCTGCGTTCCGGCGCCTCCGCCCTCGCCATCTGCCTCGGTCTCGTCTACGTGCTGTGGGGGTCCACCTACCTCGCCATCCGCATCGCCATCGAGGGCCTGCCGCCGCTGATGCTCTCGGCCCTGCGCAACCTGAGCGCGGGCATCCTCCTCTTCGCCTGGCTGCGCTGGCGCGGCGCGCCGCTGCCCAGCGCGCGCCAGTGGCGCAACGGCGTGCTGATCGGCTTCATGATGATGAGCATCGGCAACGGCTTCGTGTGCCTGGCCGAGAAGAGCGTGCCGTCCGGGCTCGCGGCGCTCGTCGTCGGCAGCGCGCCGGTCTTCGCCATCGTCTTCGGCGCGCTGTCCGGCAGCCGTGCGCGGCCGCTCGAGTGGGTCGGCGTCGCGGCCGGGTTCGCCGGGGTGGCGCTGCTCAACCTCGACCTGCGCGCCGCCGCGAGCCCGGGCGCCGTGGCGCTGCTGGTGATCGCGACCGCGTCGTGGTCGTTCGCCACCATCCTGCAGCCGCGGCTCGACCTGCCCAAGGGGGCCTCGTCCGCCTGCGTGCAGATGCTGGGCGGCGGCGCCTGCCTCACCGTCATGACCGTGCTGCACGGCGAACGCCTGCCGGCCCACGTGCCGGTGCAGAGCTGGCTCGCGCTCGCCTACCTCGTGGTCTTCGGGTCCCTGGTGGCCTACACCGCCTTCGTCTACGTCATCAACCACTCGCGGCCCGCGCTCGCCACCAGCTACGCCTACGTGAATCCGGTGGTGGCGGTCGGCCTGGGCGCCGCGTTCGCGGGCGAGCACGTGACGTGGCCGTTGGCGGCGGCGATGGCGGTCATCCTGGGCGGCGTCGTCATGGTGATGATCGGCCACGCGCGGGCGCGGTAATCTCCCGGCCATGGACCGGATCCAGGAGATGACCGTCTTCGCCGCGGTGGCCGAGGCGCGCAGCCTGGCCGGCGCGGCGCGCGCGCTCGGCGTGTCGGCGGCGACCGTCACGCGCGCCGTCGCCGAGCTCGAGCGCCGCCTCGGCACGCTGCTCGTGGTGCGCAACACGCGCCAGCTGCGCCTGACCGAGGCGGGCGAACGCTTCGCCGCCGACGTGCGGCGCCTGTTGCAGGAACTGCAGGAGGCCGAGGAGTCCGCCGCCGGCGTGCACGCGAGCCCGCGCGGGCTGCTGGTGGTGACCGCGCCGCAGGTCTTCGGCGACCTGCACGTGGTGCCGGCGATGGTGGACTACCTCGCGGCCCATCCCGAGGTGGAGATCCGCGCGCTGCTGGTCGACCGCATCGTCTCGCTGGTGGAAGAGGGCGTGGACGTGGCCGTGCGCCTCGGCGCGCTGCCGGACTCCTCGCTCACCGCGGTGCAGGTCGGCCACATCCGGCGCGTGGTCGTGGCGTCGCCGGACTACCTCGAGCGCCACGGCACGCCCGCGCACCCGCGCGAGCTGCCGTCGCACGCCACGGTCTCGGCCTATGGCACCGTGACCGGCTCGACCTGGTGCTTCGCGGGCGCGGAGATCCCGCTGCGGTCGCGCCTGACGGTCACGTCCTTCCGCGCCGCGATCCGGGCCGCGGCGGCCGGCGGCGGACTCACGCAGGTGGCGTCCTACCAGGTGGCCGACGCGGTCGCCCGGGGCGAGCTGCGCCTGGTGCTCGAGGAGTTCGAGGTGCCTCCGCGCCCGGTCAGCATCGTCTACGCCGAGGGCCGGCGCGGCTCGGCCAAGGTGCGTTCCTTCGTCGATTTCTGCGCCGGGCGGCTGCGCGCCTCCCTGGCAAGCATTGCAGGGCCTGCAACGGTGCATTGAGAGCGGCGGCCCTTCCCTGCAGCAGCCGCAAGCCGCACCATGGAGACATCCCACCAGGAGTCCTCGCCATGTCCCGCACGCCCATCCGCTTCTACCGCCACGCGCTGTCCGGCCACTGCCAACGCGTCGAGACGCTGCTCTCCATGCTCGAGCTGCCCTATGAGGCGATCGACGTCGACATGGCCAGCGGCGCCCATCGCCGCGCCGACTACCTGGCGCTGAACGCCTTCGGCCAGGTGCCCGTGATCGACGACGAGGGCACGGTCGTCGCCGACTCGAACGCCATCCTCGTCTACCTCGCACGCCGCTACGGCGACGCGACCTGGCTGCCCACCGACGCGCTGGGCGAGGCGAAGGTGCAGCGCTGGCTGTCGGTCGCGGCCGGCCAGATCGCCTACGGGGTCGCCGCCGCGCGCCTCGTCACCGTGTTCGGCGCGCAGCTCGACGCCGCGGGCGCGATCGCGCGCGGCCACGCGTGCCTGGCGGTGATGGACGAGGAGCTGTCGACGCGCGCCTTCCTCGCCGCCGACCACGCCACCATCGCCGACCTGGCCTGCGCTTCCTACGTCGCGCATGCGCCGGAGGGCAACGTGTCGCTGGCCGAGTACCCGAACGTGCGCGCCTGGCTCGAGCGCGTGCAGGCGCTGCCGCGCTACGTGCGGATGCCCGCGAGCCGCGCCGGCCTCCTGGCGGCCTGAACGAGGACCGGACATCATGGCCACCGCCGCCGTCAAATCGCCCTGGCACGAGGGCGAGCTCGAAGCCCAACGCCGCGCCGGCGTCGATCCGGCGTATCCGGCGAGGGTCGCCCCCTTTTTGCGCCCCTGGCTCAACGAGCAGCACCAGGAGTTCTATCCCGAGCTTCCCATCGTCATCGCGGGCGCGCTCGACGACGCCGGCCGCCCCTGGGCCACCCTGCTGCAGGGCGACCCCGGCTTCCTGCAGGTGCGGGACGAGACGCGCCTGCACGTCGACGCCGAGCCGGACGCGGACG
>Ga0209051_1003013_pt1 | contig 11425 bp, 10 predicted proteins | sample AraplaCvi_mMS_r2_2_FD_184286 | JGI IMG/M metagenome (GOLD analysis project Ga0209051, IMG submission 184286) | Arabidopsis root microbial communities from North Carolina, USA - plate scrape MF_Cvi_mMS_r2 (SPAdes) (version 2) | ecosystem: Host-associated > Plants > Roots > Endosphere | place...
GCTGACGCCGCCCAGCGGTTGCAGCGCGGCGAGCTCGGACCAGGTGTTGTGGGTGAAGACGATGACGATGATGCCGACGAGGATGACGATCAGCATCGGCGCGATGACCCGGCAGACCGCCTCGACCGACACCGGTCCGCGGGCCAGGATGAGACACGACACGATGATGGCGACCAGCGCGAGAAGGCTTGCCGCCGTGCTGGTCTCCGAGAGCTCGACGCCGAGGATCTGGTTGGCGACGGTCACCAGCCCGTGGCCGAACATGATCGCCAGAACGGCCGACCACGCCGCGGCCAGCACGGTCGACGCCGTCACCATGACCAGTCGGGCGCCGTTCTCGCCGAACGCGCTGCGCAGTCCGACGAACTGCTCGATGCCGTACTTCACCGACGGCATGCACGGCGCCAGCGAGATCAGCAGCACGCTGACGCCGTAGCCGATCACGATCGACGCGATCGCCTGGACGACGCCCACGTAGTAGGCGACCGCGGCGCCCTGCAGGAAGGCCCAGGTGGCCACGGCGAGGCCGATGTTGACCCAGGAGTGCTGCCAGAATCCCCAGATCCGCTCTTGGGGGAGCAGCGGGAGTTCAGTGAGGGTGGCGTCGAAGTCGTCCTCGACGACCGCGGTCCTCGCGGCCTTGCCGCGGCGCAGCAGGTGCGTCATCAGTAGGCCCACCAGATCAGCGCGACGATGGCGAGGGACAGCGAGATCACGGCGACCAGGAAGTCCCGCAGGGGCAGGTCGGGCAGGGTGATCGTCGACCCGTCGGGGCCGTCGACCAGCCGGAGCCGGTCCTGGAGTTCTCGGTCGAAGGTGACGTCGTCCATGCAAACCTCATTATTGATTGGCGGGCCAGTTTAAATAGCTTGTGGTCGCGGTCACGTCTTGTCAAGCCCGTGGGGCAGCCCACAGAAAATACTTGACTGGCGAGCCAGTTATTAATACGGTCGGTGGCATGTCGAACGTCGCACTGCCGTCGAAGGCCACCGTCGTGGTCATCGGAGCCGGCTATTCCGGCCTGTCCACCGCCCTGGCGCTGCACGACGAGGGCGTCGACGTCCTGGTGCTAGAAGGCTCGGATCGCGTCGGCGGCCGGGTGCTGTCCGAGCGCGTAGGTGCCGACGTCGTCGTCGACCACGGCGGGCAGTGGGTGGGCCCGACGCAGACCCGACTCCTGGCGGCGGCCGAGCGCTTCGGCTGCGCCACGTTCCCGACCTACAACACCGGCGACCACCTCGAACTGTGGGCAGACGGCGTGTGTCGCCCCTTTCGCGGTGCCGGTCCGGACGGGGCGCCCGGGGTCGACGCCTACGTGGCCGCCGCCGACGTCATCGACGAGTTGGCCGCGACGATCGACCTGGACGACCCCACGGCGCACCCGCGCCTGGGGGAGTGGGACTCCGAGACCGTGCAGTCCTATCTCGACCGCACCGTGAGCGACGTCGACGCGCGCCTGCGCCTCGCGCTGGCCGTGCAGGGGGTGTGGACCGTCGAACCCCGCGACATCTCGGTGTTCCACCTGCTGTTCTACGTCGCATCGGCCGGCGGATTCGACCAGCTGATGGAGACCGAGGGCTGCGCGCAGGAGCGCCGCTTCACCGCAGGCGCCCAGGCGGTGGCGCTCGCCATCGCCGAGCACCTCGGCGACCGGGTCGTCCTCGAGACCCCCGTGTGGCACGTCGAGACCCTCGAAACCGGCGGCGTGCGCGTACACACCGAGGCCGGTCACGTGCTCGCCGACCGCGTCGTGGTTGCCGCGTCTCCCGGTGCGGCCGTGCGCATTCGATTCAGTCCGCCGCTTCCGCAGGCGCGCAACCGGTGGATGGAGCGCACCCCGATGGGTGACGTCGCCAAGATCCACACCGTCTACGACACCCCGTTCTGGCGGGCCGACGGCTACTCCGGCGAGGCCACCGCCTACGGCGACAACTCGGTGGGCGTGGTGTTCGACAACTCGCCCGACGACGGCAGCGTCGGCGTCCTGGTGTCGTTCGTCTACGCCGACCGGCAGCACCGGTGGGCGGCGCTCGCCCCGGAACAGCGGCGGGCCGACGTGTTGGCGACCCTGGCCGCCATCTTCGGTGAGCAGGCACGAAACCCGTTGCAGTACCTCGAGAAGACGTGGCCCGACGACCCGTGGGCGCACGGCGGCTACGCCGCCAACCCGGCACCGGGAGTCTGGGCCGAACACGGTGCCACCGGCTGGCGCACCGCGTGCGGACCCGTGCACTGGGCCGGGACGGAGACGTCGAGTGTGTGGAACGGCTACATCGACGGTGCCATCGGATCCGGGCACCGCGCCGCCGCCGAGGTCACGGCGGCCCTCCGGTCATGACCACCGAACTTGCGGTCTTCAGCGATCCGGCGTCGGTGGCCGTCGTCGGAGCCTCCGACGATCCCACCAAGTGGGGATACTGGCTAGCCTCCGGAGCCCTTCGGGGAGCGCATCGCCGCCGAATCTCGTTGGTCAACAGCCGATCTTCGTCGGTCCTCGGACACCCTTGCGCCACGAGCGTCGCCACCCTCGACCACACCCCGGACCTCGTCGCGCTGTGCGTGCCCGCCGGCCACGTCGACGCCGTGGTCGAGGAGTCCCTCGACCGTGGCGTGCGCGGCTTCCTCGGCATCACCGCAGGAGTCGCCGACGACGCCGCCCTGGCCCGCCGGATCAGCTCCCGTGGCGCCCGGCTGATCGGCACCAACAGCCTGGGCATCTACGACGCCACCACCGAGCTGCAGCTGATGTGGGGCAGCCCGACGCCCGGCCCGCTGGCCGTCGTCTCCCAGAGCGGGCAGCTCGGCTCCGAACTCTCGGCCGTCGGGCGCAGGCGCGGTCTCGGGGTGTCCCGGTTCGTGTCGATCGGCAACCAATCCGACGTCACCGCAATCGAATTGCTCGACGACCTCGCCACGCACGACGCCACCCGCGTCGTCGCGTTGTACCTCGAGAGCTTCACCGACGGCGAGGCCCTGTTCGACACCCTGGGCAGGCTGCGCGCCGCGGGCAAGCCCACGGTTCTCCTGACCGTCGGTGCGAGCGCGGCGAGTTCGCGACTGGCCCGCACCCACACCGGATCCTTGACGTCGTCCCTCGACGTGGTGGACGCCGCATGCCGCGCCGCCGGCGTCATCCGGGTGGACACCCCCAGCGACGTCGTCGACGTCGCCCGCACGTTGCTCGCGGCGCCCATGCCCCGCGGCCGCCGGGTCGCCGTCGTCGGTGACAGTGGCGGGCAGAGCGCCGTCGCCGCCGACGTGGCCGCCGCCGCCGGGCTCTCCGTGCCGCCGTTCCCCGCCGCGTTCACCGACGACCTCGCGGCGGACCTGCCCGCCGGCGCCGCCTGCGGCAACCCGGTCGACCTGGCCGGTGCCGGCGAACGGGATCTGCAGAACTACGCATGCGTCGTCGAACGCGTCATCGCCCACGGTGACGTGGACGCGGTCGTGATGACGGGGTACTTCGGCTGTTACGGCGAGGACACCCCGTCACTGGTCGACGCCGAACACGCGGTGGCCAAGCGGCTCGGTGCGGCGGTGAGCGCCACGGGTGTGCCCGTACTCGTCCACACCATGTCGCCCGGGTCCGCGACCTCGACGGTGCTGCAGGAGTGCGGAATTCCCGTGTTCGACCGCGTCGAGTCGGCCGTGCGCGCGTTGGCTTCGATCGGCGGCGCGGCCACCCCCCTTCGCCCAGCCGCGGTGCGCACGACGACGTCGAACGCCCCCGTCGCACCCGGCTACTGGGCGGCCCGCGCCGTGCTGACCGCCGCGGGGGTGACATTCCCGCCGGCCGTGCTGGTGCGCACGGCCGCCGACCTGTCCGCGGCGACGCGCGACCTGCGGTCGCCCTACGTGCTCAAGGCCGGCTGGCTCGAGCACAAGAGCGACGTCGGCGGCGTCCGCGTGAATCTCCATGACCCCGAGCAGTTGTCGGCGGCCTTCGACGACATGTGGGCCCGCCTCGGCGAGGGCGACTACGTCGTGGAGGAACAGGACACCCGCGGCGACATCGTCGAAATCCTCGTCGCCGGTCGGCGGGACCCCCAGCTTGGCGCCGTGGTGGTGGTCGGGGCGGGTGGCACCGACACCGAGATCCACCGGGACGTCCGGATGGAGTGCGCGCCGGTGTCGTTGACCACGGCGAGGGCCATGATCGAGAGTCTGCGCTGCGCGCCGCTGCTGCACGGCTGGCGCGGGCGACCACCCGTCGACGTGGCCGGTCTCGCGGAGCTGGTGGTCGCGGTGTCCCACCTCCTCGCCCAACGCGGCGACCTCGACGAAATCGAACTCAACCCGGTGCGGGTGACCGCCGGCGGTGTCCTCGCCGTGGACGCACTCATCATGGGAGACAACGCATCATGACCCACCTCACTCTGGATCTCTCGACCGAGTTCGCCGGTCGGGTCGCACTGGTCACCGGCGGCGGGTCGGGCATCGGACGGGCCATCGCCGAACGGTGGGCCCGCGCGGGCGGCACCGTCGCGGTGCTCGGCCGTCGCCGGGAGGCCCTCGACGAGACGGTGCGACGCATCGTCGACGCCGGCGGGCGAGCCGAGGCAGTGGTGTGCGACGTACGCGACCACGCCGGCGTCGCGGCCGCCGTCGACGCCCTGGTGGAGCGCCACGGCCGGATCGACGCACTGGTCAACAACGCGGCGGGCAACTTCGTCGTCCCGTCGGAAGACTTGTCGCCGGGTGGCTGGAAGGCCGTCACCGACATCGTGCTCAACGGCACGTACTACTGCACCCATGCCGTCGCCCGGCACATGCTGGCACGGGGCAGCGGCTCGATCGTCAACGTGATCGCAAGCTATGCCTGGCATGGTCACCCCGGCACGGTGCACAGCGCGGCGGCCAAGGGCGGCGTCGTCGCGATGGCCCGCACGCTGGCCGTCGAATGGGGCGGCCGGGGAGTCCGGGTGAACTGCCTGGCTCCCGGTCCCACCGAGACCGAGGGCGCCGGGGCTGCGCTGTGGGGCGACCCGCAGGCCCGCCGCGACGTCCTGGCCAGCGTGCCCGCCAACCGGTTCGCCGCACCGGAGGAGATCGCCGAGTCCGCCGCGTTCCTGCTCGGCGACCGCGCCGGTTACGTCACCGGCGAGGTGCTGGTCGTCGACGGCGGCCAGTGGCTCGGCAAGTCCGTCTACACCGATTCAACGAAGCGCAACTGACACTTTCACCCGACTGCAAGGAGATCGACATGTCCAGCACCACCAACGTCGCGGCCTGGCCGCTCACCGACGAGCAGCGCCAGATCGTGGAACTGTGTCACGACTTCGCGGCCAAGGAGATCCGGCCGCGGGGCCGCGAAGTCGACGAGGCCGACGTCGTCACCCCGGTCGACATCTTCGCCAAGGCCGCGGAGGTCGGCATCACCGACTTCATGATCCCCGAGGAGTTCGGTGGCGGCGGCTTCACCGACGTCTTCACCCAATGCCTGGTGCAGGAGGAGCTGTGCTGGGGTGACCCGGGAATCGGAAACCTGGTGTGCTCCAACGGCTTCTTCTCCGATCCCATCATGGTGTTGGGCACCGACGAGCAGAAGAAGCGGTGGCTGACGCCGCTGACCGGGCCGAAGGCCGTGATGACCTCGCTGGCCACCACCGAGCCCGAATCCGGTTCCGACGCAGCCTCTATCGTCACGACCGCCACCCGGGTGGACGGCGGGTACCGCATCAACGGGCAGAAGGCGTGGATCTCCAATGCCGGCGCCGCGGACTTCTACGTGGTCTTCGCCAAGACCGACACCACCAAGCGCTCGGGTGGCATCTCGGCGTTCCTGCTCGAGAAGGGCGCCGAGGGACTGAGCTTCGGCGAGCCGATGAAGAAGATGGGCCAGCGCGCCATCGTGTGCCGGGAGATCTTCCTCGACGACGTCTTCGTACCCGAGGAGGACCGGCTCGGTGACGAGGGACAGGGCTTCTACGGGTTGATGGGCACGTTCGACATCTCGCGGGTGGTACTCGGCGCGGCCGCCGTCGGTGCGGCGCGGGCGGCGTATGAATACGCCCTGGAGTACGCGAAGACGCGCAAGCAGTTCGGCGTGCCCATCGTCGAGCACCAGGCCGTCGCCTTCCGGCTGGCCGAGATGGCGACGCGGATCGAGGCGGCACGTCTGCTGGTGTTGCACGCCGCGCGGATCATCGACAGCGGTGCCCCGGCCCGCGGGATCGCCGCGATGGCGAAGCTGACCGCGTCGGAGACGGCGATGTTCGTCACCCACGCCGCGGTGCAAACCCTTGGCGGATGGGGTTATTCACGCGAGTATCCGGTGGAGCAGTGGATGCGCGACGCCAAGCTGGAGGAGATCGAGGAGGGCACCTCCGACATCATGAAGCTGGTGATCTCCCGCAACCTGGGCTGAAGTTGACCGGTCCGCCAGTCAACGGACTTGTACGATCGGAGCGCCAGTAGCACCAGCCGACCGGAGGGCTCCGATGCCGCGTCCCAGTGTGGAAGCCGAGCGGCGACCGCAGATCCTCTCCGCGGCGTGCGCGGCCATCGCATCGGTGGGCGTCCCGGCCCTGCGGTTGTCCGACGTCGCGAAGCAGGCCGGCGTCAGTTCGGGAACCATTCACTACTACTTCGAGACGAAGAAGGACGTCATCACCGCGGCGTTCGAATTCAACCTGACGGACTCCCTGGCCCGACGCCACGAGCTGCTGGCGTCGGGCAAGGACAGCCTGGCGATCCTGCAGGACCTGGTCGACTCGTACCTACCCAGCGACGACCTGTCGGTGCGCGCGTGGAAGGTGTGGCTCGCGCTCTGGGCGGAGGGGAGTCGGGACCCCGTTCTGCAGGAGATCAACGACCGGCTCTACGGGCAGTGGCGCGACGTCGTGGCCGGGGTGATCTCGGCGGCACAGGACGAGGGAACGGCTCGGACCGGAGACCCAGTGTCGTTGGCCAACATGCTCATTGGCATGCTCGACGGGCTGGCGGTGCAAGTGCTGCTGGAGTCGTCGAGCATGCCACTGGCCACGATGCGCGAGACCTGTCAGGCATTCGTGCACGCTGTGATCGAGGCGTAGCCCGGGACCACTCAGCCGTGCGCCCCACCCGCGTCGCAGCGCTGCTGTTCCGGGCGCCTGCGGTAGCGCTGATAAGCGTTGCCGCTCGCGATTCCGAGGGTGTCACCGATCTTGGTCCAGCCGACCCCCACGTCACGGGCGGCGTCGACCGCTGATCTGAGGTGCTCCTGGGAGATGGGGGTGTCGGCGTACTCGACCTCGCGGGCCGCGTCGGTCAGTCGGCGCAGTGCCGTGTCGTGCTCGACGGTCCATCCGTTGTGCGACTTGTTCTTTCGGCGAGGGGGATTCATGTCTGCTCCTGCGATTCCCCAGGCGCGTGCCGGGGATGACGTGGGCACCGGCGACGGTGCTCGTAAGTGACGAGTTGGTGCGGCTCAGGACGACGTCGACTGAGCGTGGGCGTGTGACCGCCTAGGACGGCGGACGCAGGCGAGGTCTAGAAGGCCGACCAGGTGAAGACCGGAGGGTCCTGGATGTAGGGCCAGAAGCGACGGCCGATGCGGTTCGCCTGCGTCTCGGGGGTCACCAGACGAGCGGCGGCGCGTGCATCGGGACGGAGTGCGTTCATGGCCTTCCTTGGGTCAACCCTGCGGTGCAGCAGAAGTTCTGCCTCAAGAATGGCCGACCGGGTACTGGCGAGTCTTGACGTTCTGCGACACACTTTTGTCATTTCCCGACAAGGAGCGACGGGCATGGGCAGTCAGATCCGCGCGACCGCGCTGTGGGGCTATCGCGAGCTGGTCCACCAGCTCGGCGGCGACGCGAACCAGTTCCTGTCGCGATTTGGCATTCCGCGGGGCGCCGACGAGCAGGAGGGCGCGTTCATCGGCTTCGAGGCCTACGTGCACATGTTGGCCGCCAGCGCCGAGGAATTGAGCTGCCCGGATTTCGGCTTGCGGCTGTCGAAGTGGCACGGGTTGGACGTCCTGGGTCCGATCGCCGTCATCGCACGCAACGCGCGCACCGTCCTCGACGCCGCGGACGCGATCGCGCGCTACCTCTACGTGCACTCGCCCGCGCTCAGCTTCGCGCGGGCGCCGTGGTTCACCGGCGCCGACGTCGTCTTCACCCTCGAGGCGACCGAATGCGGGCTTCCGGAGTTGGCGCAGGGTTACGAGGTGGGCATGGCAGTCGCCGTGCGCATCATCGAGACGTTGGGCGGCCCGGGTGCCGTCCCCGCGACGGTGTCCTTCCTGCACGACCAAATCGGTACCGACGCGCAGTATCAGGAGGCGCTGGGTTGTCCGGTGCGCTTTGGTCAAACGTGGTGTGGCTCCAGCTTTCCGCCCATCTTGCCGCGACGACCATCGAGGGTGCGGACACGGCGACCCGGCGCATCGCCAGGAAGTACCTCGACTCGCGCTACTTGCCGCCGACGGCGCGGCTGTCGCAGCGCGCGGCGGATCTCGCCGGCAACCTGTTGCCGACGGGGCAGTGCAGCGTCGACGTGATCGCCGCCGAGCTTGGGATGCATCCGCGCACGTTGCAGCGCCGCCTCGCCGAGGAGGGCACGTCGTGCCAACAGGTGATCGAACGGGAGCGCCGGGCCCACGCCGGTCGCTATCTCGCCGAACCCGACCTTCCGCTGGGGCAGGTCGCCAGCCTGCTCGGCTACACCGAGCAGAGCGCGCTGAACCGCTCGTGCCGGCGGTGGTTCGGGATGACGCCACGTCAGTATCGGGCGGGGTTGGGGACTCAGCGGTTGCGGGGGTAACCCACCCTCAGGCGAACCGCTCTTCGATCGCCCGGAACGAGTCGTGCACGCGCCCATGACTGACCAGCCGAATGTCCAACCCGGCGTCCTGCACGATCTCGACCGCCCGCACGATCGCGTCGTCGATCCACGCGTCGGCGTTGCCGAACACCCCGCCACCCAGCCGCGTCAACAGCACGACGTTCGACTCTGACCCGACGGCCGCGAGCAGCGTCGCCTCGTACGCCGCCTCAAGGACGAGCCGAGCGAAGGCCTCCCACTCCGTCGGCCGTCCGTCGCCGTAGGCGACCGGCAGCGCCGAACAGAATGCCTGCGAGACGCGGCGGGGCACGGGCACGTCGGTCACCTGAACGTGGCGGTGGAGGCCGACGGCCAGCCGCCCGCGTAGATCGTCGCAGTCCGCGTCGGTGCCGTGCGCGAGGAGGTCCGTGATCGCCCGCAGCCCCTCGCGCGTGCACAGCGCATACCCGTTGCGCATCGTCCACAGCTCCGACACGGGCCGACCCAGCGTCGCCGACAACGCCTCACCGACATGTGCCAGCGCGTCGACCTGACGGTCCCGCGTCTGGCCGCGCGCGTCGCCGACGGGCGCGAAGTAGTTCCGGTAGATCGTGGCCGCACCTGCGGCGACCGCACAGGCCGGTCCTTGCGTGTGGTCGTCGACGTAGCGCGTCACGCCGTCCTCGGGAGTGACCTGCGGGCTGGTCATCTCCAGCAGGTTGAACTGCGACGCCACCTGGAACAACGCGCCGTCGAAGTCCGGGTCGGCGTGCAGGGCCCGGGCCTCCCCGATCATGCACCGCACGGTGGAGCGTTCGGCGCGAGCGACGTTCGTGTCGCCGCGCAACCGGGCCAGCGTCGGCAGCGACAGCGTGCCGATGCCGTGGCGCGCCCCGGTGACCGTCGAGATCAGGTGGTCGTCCTCGACCCGCAGCAACCCGCGGGTGACGTCGTACGCGCCCTCCGGAAAGCCGGTGAGACGCGAGAACCAGTCGTCGCTCATGGCCTCGATGGTGGCATGCGGTGGCGCCGATTCGCCTTCACCGCTGACGTCGCAGCGCGACGGCGGTGACGTCGTCGTCGCCTTCCTGTTGGCTGACCGCCGGAGCGCACAGTTCGTCGACGAAGTCCTGGGTACTGATTCCGTCTCGCTGGCCGAGCCGCGTGATCACGTCCTGCAGCTCCTCGACCGAGCCGCCCCAGAGGTCGAGCACGCCGTCGCTGACGAGCAGGATGGTGTCCCCGGGTTCCAGGCGGCCCGAGATGTCGTGCCACCGTTCGCCCAACCCCAGTGGCATGTCGTCGGACGAAATCCGTTCCGTGCGCTTTGATTCCGCCCGGAAGACGAAGTGCAAGCCGTGGCCTGCGTCGGTGAGGCCGAATTCACCGGTCTCCAGGTCGACGAGGACGTAGGCCACGGTGACGAAGGCACTGAGACGGCGCAGATCGCCGTCGAGGACGCGCGCCGCGTCGGACACGACCCGTGACGGGGTGCCGTGGGGATCCTGCGACCGCAGGACGGCACGGGTGGCGGCTGCCAACATGCCGGCGTCCATGCCCTTTCCCATCACGTCGCCCAGGCTGAGCACCAACTTCGGCAACGACGCCCGTAGGTCGTAGAAGTCGCCGCCCACCTGGCTGGCCGGCGTGGTGGAGGTGCCAAGGGTCCAACCGGGGGTGTCGGGCAATTCGTCGGGCAGCAGCGCGCGCTGCACCTCCGACGCCCGATTCAGTTCTTCCTCCTCGAGCTGGCGCACGCGCAACGATTCGGTGATGTCGTAGAAGTGCAGCACCAGCAACGTGCCGTCGGGCCGCTGGCCGATGTCGGTGACGCTCACGTTGAGGCTGCGTCCGTCGGCCAGTTTCAGCGTCAGCCGTGCGTTGCCGTCACTCAGGTTCTCCGTTGCCGCGGAGAGGATTTCGGTGGTCTCGGGACCCAGGACGTCGTCGAGGACGGTGACGCCTTCGGGCAACCCGGGGAGCAGTTCGCGCGCCGACTGGTTGGACCGGTCCACGATCCATCGGTCCGGTCCACGCGTCACCATGAGCTTGCCCTCCACCGAGGCGTTGAAGCTCCTGAAGAACAGCTTCTCGCTCTCGTAGAGCTGCAACGACGTCGCCCGCTCGGAGCCCACGGTCAGGGACAGTGCGAGGAAGACCACCACCATCGACATCTGAAAGATCTGCAGTGTCAACGTCCCCGTTGCCGGTCCCAGTCGTTCGAAGGAGAACGGACCCATACCGTAGGCACTGCCGAAGGAGGCGATGACGGCGATCGCCAACATCAGCAGGAACAGCATGCGCGTCGACATCCGAAGCGCAGCCCACGCCAGCGGCAGGAACGGCAGAAACGCCAGCGGCAGCCGATCGTTGACGATGAACACCGCGATGGCGACCGCCAGGGCAGCCACCGCCTGCACGACCGACTCGACGTACTTCGCGCGGTGATGACTGAGCGGGAGCTCCATGAACAGTGGAGTGAGCAGGAGTATCCCGGCCGCGTGTTTGGGGCAGGAGGTGAGTAACCGGGCCATGGCGCCCGCGGGGTCACCGAGCAGCCAGGAGAGGCCCGTGGCGAGCACGACGTAGATCACCGACACGGTGATGGCAATCGTCAGGAGTTTGACGAGGTCTCGCGTCGAGGTGAGGGTCGGCGAGCGGTCCTCACGACCGCGCA
>Ga0209051_1003014_pt1 | contig 11425 bp, 8 predicted proteins | sample AraplaCvi_mMS_r2_2_FD_184286 | JGI IMG/M metagenome (GOLD analysis project Ga0209051, IMG submission 184286) | Arabidopsis root microbial communities from North Carolina, USA - plate scrape MF_Cvi_mMS_r2 (SPAdes) (version 2) | ecosystem: Host-associated > Plants > Roots > Endosphere | place: USA...
GCGTCGAAGACCTGCTGAGCAAGGCGGTCGGCCCCCGGATCGCGATAGCGCGACGTATCCCGAAGGAGCTGCCGCCAATCCTGGTCGATGGCAACCAGCTTGAACTCGCTCTGCTCAATCTGTTCGTCAACGCGCGAGACGCACTGGGGCAGGGCGGAACCGTGACCGTGACGGCCCAGTCAACGGATGGGGAGGATCGTCCGACGCCGCTGAAAGAGGGCCCCTATATCAGGATATCGGTCTCCGACGATGGTGAGGGCATGGACGAGGCGACCTTGTCACGCGCCACTGAACCCTTTTTTACGACCAAGGGCGTCGGAAAGGGGACGGGTCTTGGACTTTCGATGGTCCATGGGCTTGCAGCGCAATCGGGAGGCGTTCTGCAGATCTCCAGCATCGCAGGCGAAGGCACGACCGTAGCTCTCTGGTTACCTGTCGCTGATACCGCGGAGGAGCCGATGGCTGCGACGGAGCAGCGTGCCATGGCAAGCGCCTCGGATGTACCTGCATCGCTGAGCGTCCTCGTCGTCGACGATGACGCGCTTGTCCGGCTTGGAACCGTCGCCATGCTTGAAGATCTCGGTCATACTGCGCTCGAAGCCGCCTCGGCCTACCAGGCGCTGGATCTGCTTGCTGCCCAATCCCGGATCGACCTTGTGGTCACCGATCATGCCATGCCTGGAATGACAGGTGCGGATCTGGCACGGCAGATATTGGCGTCCCACCCCGGATTGCCTGTCATTCTTGCCTCAGGCTATGCGGACCTGCCTGACGATCCTGCCTATGTCGGTATGTTGAGGATGACAAAGCCCTTTACCCAGGAGCAGCTTCGTGACGCGATCGAAAGGGTGCGAATGGAAAGGGTGGCAGCGGCGTGAAACTTAGGCGGACGTTCTCCTCCGGTCGCATGGTCAGGTTGAACCGACCAGGGAGAGAAATATGTTGCGGCCGAAGCTGCTGATCCTGATCATGGCGATCTTTTACCTCCTCGTCGTGGCTCTGGCCTTGTGGTGGTAGTCGCCCGGCACCGCCAGGGCGTTCATTTGGCTTTAAAAAACCCTGATCGAGGATAGCAGGTATATTAATTGAGCTTTGGGCTTCAATTAAAACCGAGTTAGCACATTCGTGGCGAGATCCGCCTGCGTCAGGGGCTTCGCTTCTTCGCTGAACGTTCATTGCGGTTCGGCCGCCTGGCCCGCTCGATCCGGTTGGCGACGTCTATAGAGAGCACGTCGAAGAGAGGGGCAAGGCGCTCGGCGGTATCGATTGCATTTTTTCCGATGCCGCGCTGACGATATTCGGCGAGCTGAGAAGAGGTGGCGTTAACCTGGTCCGCTACTTTCCGTTCAATCTCTTCGAGTTCAGTAACTGTCAGATCAGGCTTCAAAAGCGTCGTCTGTAGTTCGCTATAGAGGCGCTCAGTCTCGGTGATTTGGCCAATCCAATGCTCGCTGCGCGTTTCTCGTCTCGGCTCCACGGCTGTGATTGGTTGTCCCGAGCTATAGGTCGCTTTGCGCGGGCTGGAAGAGGGGGCTCGCCCTGATCTATCTGTCGGGCCATTTTTAACACTGCGCCCGAAAAGCCTGTCGACTATTCCCATCATCGCCCCTGCGTATGATATGCATGCTGTTCATTGCCTTGCAGGCGCGCTCGAAACGAGTTGCGATGCTCCCCAACTCGATCCGTGCCTCGTATATTAGACACCAATTCATTATTTTCTGTTGACGCCCTGGAAAAAGAGTGTGGCGGGATGAGCCGGATCCTCAGTTCAACAGACGATCCAGCCCGTAGCAACGAATTCCGTCCATTCACGGCTGTTTAGGGTGTCCTTATATTTCCGGTATTGTCCTTTAGTATATTGTAGAGGTGGTGTCTGAGCGGTAGCGGCCCACTCGAATCGCAGGGCACCAGCGTCTCCCGGGCCTGAAGACGGGGGCCGGGATCAACACGGGTGAGTGTGGTGTGGGCAAGATGGAATCGATCAGGCGTTTCGACTATTCCTGTCCTGGATATTGGAGAACGTGATCCCGTCCCTCCGGCTATCCTACTCAAACGGTCGTAGCGAACTTGCAAGAAGCGCTGTGGACTAGCGTTGCTCCAGAACCGTGTTGGATGCGCTGGCCTCCGCCAGATCGGTATGCGATACCTTGCAGACACGCATTCTTTTTTGCGTTTACAAGACTAACCGGTCACTCCACCGTTACCGACTTCGCCAGATTGCGCGGCTGATCGACGTCCGTGCCCATGAAGACGGCGGTGTGGTAGGCGAGCAGCTGGATCGGCAGCGAGAAGATCATCGGCGCGATGATTTCGTTGACATTGGGCAGCACGATTGTTGCCATCGTCGGTAGCTTCGATGCCGCCGCGCCGGCCTCGTCGGTGATAAAAATGATGCGACCGCCGCGCGCGGCAACCTCCTGCATATTCGATACTGTCTTGTCGAAGAAACGATCGAACGGCGCGATCACGATCACCGGCATATTTTCATCAATCAGTGCAATAGGCCCATGCTTGAGTTCGCCCGCAGCGTAGCCCTCGGCATGGATATAGGAAATTTCCTTGAGCTTGAGCGCGCCTTCCATGGCAAGCGGGAAGCTGGTGCCGCGACCGAGATAAAGGACGTCCCGGCATTTCGAGAGCTCGCGTGCGAGGCTTTCCATCTGCGGCTGGATGAGGTTTAGGACGTGGCTCATGATGCGGGGCATTTCCGCGAGATGACGGACCAATTCCGTTTCCTGTTCCGCGCTGATCGTTCCCCTCGCCTTGCCGGCGCCGAGCGCCAGCGACGCCAGGACTGCCAACTGGCAGGTGAATGCCTTGGTGGAGGCGACGCCTATCTCCGGGCCGGCCATGATCGGGAACACGGCATCCGACTCACGGGCAATGGTTGATTCCTTCACGTTGACGACAGCGCCAATCTTCAGACCGTGGTCCTTGCAATAGCGCAGCGACGCCAGTGTGTCCGCGGTCTCGCCCGACTGCGATATGAAAAGCGCGGCCTGCGATGGCGACAGCGGCATTTCGCGATAACGGAATTCGGAGGCGACATCGATCTCGACGGGCAGGCGCGCATAGCGCTCGAACCAGTATTTGCCGACGAGGCCGGCGAGATAGGCGGTTCCGCACGCGGAGATTGCCAGACCGGAGGCGGTCTTGAAATCGATCGCATTGACGTTGTCGCTGATCTTGTTGCTGGCGAAGTCGACGTAGTAGCTGAGGGCATGCGAGATGACTTCGGGCTGCTCGTAAATCTCTTTCTCCATGAAATGGCGGTGATTGCCCTTATCCACCACATAGGCCGTCGTCTGCGAAATCTGCCGCGGGCGACGCACCTCATTGCCTGAAAAGTCGAGGATCGTCGCGCCATCCCGCGTCAGCACCGCCCAATCGCCGTCGACCAGATAGGTGATCTCATTGGTGAAGGGGGAAAGGGCAATCGCATCCGAGCCGAGGAACATTTCACCGGAGCCATAACCAACGGCAAGCGGCGGGCCGGAGCGTGCTGCCATGATCGTGCCGGGGTCGTTCCGCAGCATGATCGCCAGCGCATAAGCACCGGTTACCCGGTTCAGCATCTTGAGCATCGCCGAGCGTGGCTCGAGCCCATCCCGCAGATACTTCGCCATGAGGTGCGCGACGACTTCCGTATCCGTCTGCGTGTCGAAGACGGCACCTTCTGCGATCAACTCGTCACGCAGTTCGGAGAAATTCTCGATGATGCCATTGTGAACGACAGCAACACCCTCGACGAAATGGGGATGCGCGTTGGTTTCGTTGGGCACGCCATGGGTCGCCCAGCGCGTGTGCGCGATGCCGATCGTTCCCGACAGCGGGTCGCTGTCCAAGCGCTTTTCGAGATTGAAGAGCTTTCCTTCGGCGCGACGACGCGCCATCTCGCCGTCATGTATGGTGGCAACACCCGCCGAGTCATAGCCGCGGTACTCAAGCCGCTTCAGCGCATCAACGAGACGCCCCGCAACCGGGCTGCTTCCAACGATTCCAACAATACCGCACATAATGGTCCCCAAGGCCTTCCGTTCGGAGGCCACTCGTAACGTTTCTGTCTTTTTTCTCAATGGCCTCGGCGGTCACTTTCGATTTCCGCACGTTACGCGCAAACTTACGGCTTGGCCTTTTTTGCAGCCTTGATTGCCAATGCCCGTTCGCGCAGCACGGTAGCCCTGCCCGGTTTCAGTTCCTGACGCGCCCGGCCTAAAGCGAGCGCATCGGCCGGAACATCCGCGGTGATCACGCTGCCGGAGGCCACGTAGGCGTTGTCGCCAATACTGACCGGCGCCACGAGAGAGGAGTTCGATCCGATGAACGCATTTGCCCCGATCAGTGTTTCGTACTTGTTGATGCCGTCATAGTTGCAGGTGATCGTACCGGCACCGATGTTCGCCCCGGCTCCGATCTTCGCGTCGCCTATATAGGTCAGGTGATTGACCTTGGCGCCCTCGCCGATCTTCCCGTTCTTCACCTCGCAGAAATTGCCGACCTTCGAGCCAGTGGCAAGATTGGCTCCCGGCCGAAGTCTAGCAAACGGGCCGACGGTTGCACCGGCGCTGACATGCGCGCCTTCTATGTGCGAGAAAGCATGAATGACCGCACCACCGTCGATTGTCGCGCCGAGGCCGAACACGACGTTCGGCTCGATCAGTGCGTCCTGCCCGATTGCGGTGTCGTAGGAAAGGAACACGGTTTCGGGTGCGATCATCGTCACGCCTGAAATCATCATCTCGTGGCGCCGGCGCTCTTGCCAGAATCGTTCGATCACCGCGAGTTCAGCGCGATTGTTGCAGCCCATCATTTCGACTTCAGGCGCGTCGACAGCGGTGACGCGCCCGCCAATGGAGCGGACGATCTCTACCAGGTCGGTCAAGTAGTATTCGCCCTTGGCATTGCCGTTGCCGATACGGGACAGGAGATCGAGCGCCTTGCGACCGTTGATCGCCATCAAGCCGCTGTTGCACCATCTCACAGCACGCTCCGCGTCTGTGGCATCCCGTTCCTCGCGGATGGCGATCAGTTCGCCATCCTTGACGAGTAGGCGGCCATAGCCAGTCGGCTTGTCGGTGTGAAAGCCGATCACGACCACATCGCTACCCTCGGCCAGGAGCTGGCGTGCGGCTTTGAGCGGTCCTTCTGTCTGCAATGGCACGTCGCCGTAGGTCACGATGATGTCGTCGTATCCGCGCGCGATCGCCTCGCGCGCTGCCAGCACCGCATGGCCCGTGCCGAGCCGCTCCCTCTGCAGGAACGCCTCAATCTTAACACTTCCGACCTGGGCGGCCCTCGCCACTTCGTCGGCATCGCGCCCCACGACGAGCGCGACCGATGAAATATCACTCTTGGCTACGGCATCCACGACGTGAGCGATCATCGGGCGGTTTGCGATCGGATGCAGCACCTTCGATTTCGAAGACTTCATTCGCGTGCTGTCACCCGCAGCGAGAATGACGGCGAGGCAAGTGCGTTCCATGATCTACTCCGAGAATCCGGTGTTTGCGGTCTTTGTTGCCTCTTAGCAGCAAGACATCGGCGGGACAAAGATCAAAATCGATCAGGCCGTTACCTTGCTCATGGCCGCGTAGGCCTCACGCACGTGATCGCGGCCGTCGATGATCACGACCTCCATGGCCCGTCGGGCCGCATCGACATTGCCGGCAACAATTGCATCGACGATCCGCATGTGCGTGTCGGCAATATCCGAGAAACCGTTCTGTGAGGGCGGCGTACTGATGCGGAACATCCCCACCAATGCGGCTTCGATGAGACTTCCCAGCGTTCGCATGAAGGGATTATGAGAGGCTTCGGCTATCGCCAGGTGAAAGTGAAGGTCCGCCAGCGCCAGACTTTCGCTGGTATGGCCCAAGGCCGCCATTTCGGTTGCCAGCGTCCGCAGGTTTTCGACATCTTGCTTGCTTGCCCTTTCGGCGACGAGACCGGCGGCAAACGGCTCGAAAGCTAGCCGGATATCGTAAAGCTGGAGCAGGAATTCCTCCGTCACGCCGCTGTCGAAATGCCAGGCTATGATCTCGCTATCGAACATGTTCCAGAGGTTTTTCTCTGTCACGCGCGTTCCGACACGGGCCTTGGCGACGATCATCCCTTTTGCGGCGAGCGTCTTCATCGTTTCTCGAAGAACTGTGCGTGAGACCTTGAAGCGCTGAGCAAGTTCGGCGTCTCCCGGCAGAATACTTCCAACGGGAAAGTTTCCCGCAACAATCGCCCTGCCGAGCTCATCCACGACTTGGGCATGGCTCGTCCGCGATTTCCGTGCTGTCTTTCCGGTCTCAAGCAATCTGCTACGCAACGAATACCTCCCCGCTCAGGCATACCTCTTATTCATACTGGAAAGGAAGAGAATAACCTTCTGCATTAGAATGAATGCAAAAAGCAACAGGCCGATCAAGATCTTCGTCCACCAACTCGAGAGCGTCCCGTCGAAGGTGATGTAGGTCTGAATGAGGCCCTGGATCAGGATGCCGATGAAGGTACCTGCCACGAATCCCGCCCCCCCGGTCAACAGCGTCCCCCCAATGACCACTGCTGCGATTGCATCGAGCTCGACGCCGACTGCTGCCAGAGAATAACCGGCCGACGTATAGAGCGAAAAAACGATTCCCGATAGACCGGCAAGAAAGCCGGATAATGCATAGATCTGGATTGTCGTGCGGCCCACCGGAACGCCCATCAATTGCGCCGTCTGAGCGCCGCCGCCTAGGGCGTACACATTGGTCCCGAACCGCGTACGGTGGGCGAGGAATATGCCGGAGACAAAAACCAGAAGCATGATGCCGCCGATTAGCGTCAGTCGACCGCCGCCCGGCAGCTTGTAATAGATGCTGGTCAAGGTGCCGTAATAATCGTGATTGATCGGAATGCTGTCGATCGAAAGTACGAAAGCCATGCCACGCGCAAGGAACATGCCCGCGAGCGTCACGATGAAAGCCGGCATTTCCAGGTAGTGGATGATAGCGCCCATTGCCGCGCCGAAGATCGTCGTGATGATCAGCACCAGCGCAAACGCAAGGAGCGGATGGATTGGCGTGTTCTGCAGAACGACAGCCAAGAACACGCCAGTGAAAGCAATGACAGAGCCGATCGACAGGTCGATGCCGCCCGAGATGATGACAAACGTCATGCCGACCGCCGCGATGCCGAGAAAGGCATTATCGGTCAATAGGTTGCCGACGACGCGGGTGGACAAGATGTTCGGATACTGCAGTGTGCAGACAGCATAGGACAGGACGAAAATTACGACGGTCGCAAGCAACGGCAGATATTTCGAGTTCATTGAATCTGGCCTTCCCTGACGCCGCTCGATCGCCGGCTTAAGATTATCGCGGCCGATTGGACCGCCGGCGACTGAATGACGAGGATCACGATCACGATCACCGCCTTGATGATCAGGTTGAACTCCGGCGGAAACCCTGAGAGCAAAATACCAGTGTTTACAGCCTGAATGATCATCGCCCCGATCAACGACCCCACAATACTGAAGCGCCCACCAAGCAGCGAGTTGCCACCAACGACAACGGCCAGGATCGCGTCGAGCTCCAGCCAAAGACCGGCATTGTTGGCATCCGCGCCCTTGATGTCAGCGGCGACGATGATCCCGGCGATCGACGCGCAAAGGCTGCTCAACATATAGACGGCCATTAGCAGTACAGGCGTCCGCACGCCGGACAGCGTGCTTGCACGTCGATTGATGCCGGTGGCTTCGATCAGCATGCCAAGCGCCGTGCGCCTTACCAGCAGGATCACCAGGGCGCTCATGATCAGCCATATGATGACAGGCATCGGAAGGAAGGCGAACGAACCGCTGCCAAGAGCGATCAGCCCTTCATCGTTGAAGGTCATGATGACCCCCTCGGTGATGAGCTGCGCGATCCCGCGCCCAGCCACCATCAGCACGAGTGTCGCGATGATCGGTTGAATATTGAGCACAGCAACCAGAAATCCGTTCCAGACGCCGCAAAGCAGCCCGACCCCGACCGTCACCAGCAGTGTCATTGCAAGCGATTGACCGGCTACGATGGATGACGCAGCAACCGCGCCGCAAATCGCGATCACCGCGCCGACCGAAAGGTCGATCCCCTTGGTCGCGATCACAAGCGTCATGCCGATTGCCAGCAACGCAACCGGTGCTCCACGGTTCAGCACATCTATCAAGCTGCCGTATAGGCGGCCATTCTGAACTACAACATTAAAGAACTGCGGAAACATTATGAAATTTAGAAGAAGGATGAGCGCGAGTGCAATGAGCTGCGGCGCCAAGCGAATCAGCAATGCATTGAGCGACGACTTCATGCGTACTCCGTCTTCTTTTGGGCCGCGGCGATGGCGTCGACGATACGCGCGGTGCTGATATCGTCGCCCGCCAGCTCTGCGACATGCTCGCGATCGCGAAGTACCAAAATACGTGAGCTATAGGCGATAAGCTCTTCTAATTCCGAGGAAATAACGATCAGAGACATGCCTTTCGCGCAAAGGTCCTCAATCAGGCGGATGATCTCGGCATGGGCGCCGACGTCGATGCCGCGGGTTGGCTCGTCGAGGATCAGAAAGTCAGGATTGGTGGCCAGCCAGCGGGCAAGGATTGCCTTCTGTTGGTTGCCGCCGGACAGGAGACGGATCGGCTTCTCCCTGTCCGTCGTGCGGATGTCGAGCGCCTTGATATAGCGATCGGCCAGTGCATTTTGATCGGCGCGCGAAATCGGTCGCGCCCAGCCCCTGCGGGCCTGTAGCGCCAAGGCGATATTCTCGCGAATGGAAAGGTCACCGATAATCCCATCCGTCTTGCGATCTTCCGGACAGAAGCCGAAGCCATGGCGGATCGCCGCCCGTGGATTCGAGAGCGTCACTTCCTTGCCGTCGACTTCTGCCGTTCCGTTGTCTGCCTGCTCGATCCCGAAGAGTAGCTCGGCAGTCTCTGTACGGCCTGAACCGAGCAGCCCCGCAACGCCCACCACCTCGCCAACACGAACCTCAAGGTCGAACGGTTTGATTTTGCCGCGTTTGCCGTAGCCTTGGAACCTATATTTGACCGGGCCAGCCGCGACGGTATGTGCGCGCGCAGTTGCCTCGGCATTTGCCAGTTCGTGACCGAGCATCATGGAGATGAGGCTCTGGCGAGACAGTTCGGACGTTTCGCGCGTGCCAACTAGCCTGCCATTGCGAAGCACCGTGATACGATCACTGACTTCGTAGACCTGCTCCAGAAAATGGGTAATAAAGACAATGCCAAGGCCGCGCTCTTTCAAGTTTCTCATGATACGAAAGAGCATCGCGACTTCTTGCGTATCGAGGCTTGCTGTGGGCTCGTCGAGGATGAGAACTTTGCCGGACAAGTCAACAGCCCGGGCGATTGCGACCACCTGCTGGACAGCGACCGAAAACCGATCGAGCTGCGCGGTGACGTCAACTTCTATACCGTATTGGTCAAGCAGCGCCCGTGCCTGCTGGTTCATTACCCTTACGTCGATCATGCCAAACCGTTTTGGTTGGCGGCCGAGATAGAGGTTTTCGGCGACACTCAGGTTGGGCAGAAGGTTGACCTCTTGGTACACCGTGCCAATACCAAGCCTTTGCGCGGCCAACGTATCGGACGGATTAATTTCCGTGCCGTCGAGAGCAAGGCGCCCTTGGTCGCGGTGATAGGCTCCAGTGATGCATTTGATCAGCGTCGATTTTCCAGCGCCGTTTTCGCCCAAAAGCGCATGCACTTCGCCCTTGCGCAGCGAGAAATCGACGTTGTCGAGCGCAACGGCGCCGGGGAAGAACTTCGATATCCCGGTGGCGGTCAGAACGTTCTCGAAATCGTGAATCATGAAGGCAGCTTTTCCTGATATGGACCGACATGCCTCGCTATCAACGGACATGACGTCCTGATCGGCATCTGGCAGGTCCGCACCGGCCCATGATGGGCCGGTGCGGTTCTGGCCTCAAGGATTAGTAGCCAAGGTTCTTCTTGGACTCATAGACCTTCATCGGATCGTCGGATGGCGTATAAAGCTTCGATTCCGTCTGAATCCATTTTGCCGGTGCCTTCTTGTCCTTCAGGTAGGCATCGAGCACGTCGAATGCGGGACCTGCCATGTTCGGCGTCAGTTCCACAGTGGCATTTGCTTCGCCGGCTGCCATAGCCTTGAAGATATCAGGCACGGCGTCGATCGAGACGACGAGAATATCCTTGCCCGGCTTCAGGCCTGCTTCCTTGATCGCCTGGATGCCGCCAACGGCCATGTCGTCGTTGTGGGCGTAGAGGGCGCAGATATCCTTGCCGCCGTTCTCAGCCTTCAGGAAGCTTTCCATGACTTCCTTGCCCTTGGTGCGGGTGAAGTCGCCGGTCTGGCTGCGCACGATCTTGAAGTTGGCCTTGCCAGCGATCGCCTCCTCGAAGCCCTTCTTGCGGGCGATGGCCGGTGAGGAACCCGTCGTACCCTGAAGCTCGACGATGTTGCAGGGCTTGTCGCCAACGGTCTTTGCCAGCCAGTCGCCGGCAACCTTGCCTTCGTGAACCTGGTCCGAGGTAACGGCGGTCAGGTACAGGTCCTCCGGCGCCTTGATCGTACGATCAAGCAGGATGACCGGGATTTCCGACTCCTTTGCTTCCTTCAGGACGGCGTCCCAACCGGTTTCGACAACCGGAGCGAGGAAGATGGCGTTGACGCCCTGAGCGATGAACGAGCGGATCGCCTTGATCTGGTTTTCCTGCTTCTGTTGCGCGTCAGCAAACTTCAGGTCCACGCCGCGCTTCTTGGCTTCTTCCTTGGTGACCGTCGTCTCGGCGGCACGCCAACCGGATTCAGAGCCGATCTGCGAAAAGCCCACGACCAGCTCTGCGGCTGATGCCGAGCCGAACATGCAGGCAGCCAGAATCGTGGCACTCAAGAGTGCAGTCTTCAATTTCATGATTTCCTCCCAAAGCCGCCTCCACGCGGCACAGCTGGAAAAAATCATATAGTATTACTTTTGTAAATGCACTTTCTGGTTTGCAGCGCAGAAAAAAAGGCGCTCGAAGTGAGCGCCCTTTCGCAAGTGCTAATTGTTAGCCGAAAATCACTTCGGCAACTTGTCGTCCACGCCTTCGACGTAGAAGTTCATGCCCAGCAGAGTGCCGTCATCAGCTTTCTCGCCAGCCTTCAGCCAGGGCGTGCCGTCCTGCTTGTTGATCGGACCGGTGAAGGGATGCAGTTCGCCGGACTTGATCTTGGCTTCGGTTTCCTGGGCCATCTTCTTCACGTCATCGGGCATGTTGGTGTAGTCGGCCATCTTGAGGATGCCGTCCTTCAGGCCGTCCCAGCTTTGCTCGGACTTCCAGGTGCCATCGAGAAGAGCGTGAACGCGCTTGGAGTAGTAGTTACCCCAGGTGTCGACAATTGCCGTCAACTGAGCCTTCGGCCCTGCTGCGATCATA
>Ga0209051_1003015_pt1 | contig 11422 bp, 8 predicted proteins | sample AraplaCvi_mMS_r2_2_FD_184286 | JGI IMG/M metagenome (GOLD analysis project Ga0209051, IMG submission 184286) | Arabidopsis root microbial communities from North Carolina, USA - plate scrape MF_Cvi_mMS_r2 (SPAdes) (version 2) | ecosystem: Host-associated > Plants > Roots > Endosphere | place: USA...
CGAGGCGATGCAGGGGATCGCAGGCGCGCTCGACGGCGCGCGCGATGTCGGCGGGGTCCTCGGGATCGGCCCAGCAGGCGTGGTCGGCGGCCTCGTCGGGCGAGAGGTATTCGGTGAAGGGGGCGCGCCGCGAGACCACGACCGGCGTGCCACAGGCCAGGGCCTCGAGCACGACGAGGCCGAAGCCCTCGCGCAGCGAGGGCATGAGCACGACGTCGGCCAGGCGCAGGAGGGCCGGCAGGTCGGCGTCGGCGACGGGGCCGGTGAGGACGACGTTGTGCGTCGCGCCGCTTGCCGCCAGGCGCGCGGCGAAGCGGCGGCCGTAGGCATCGTGGTCGAGGAGGCTGGCGCCGCCCGCGATGACGAGCTGCGCGCGCGGCCGCGTGGCGCGCAGCACGCCGAAGGCGTCGAGGAGGGCGAGGGTGTTCTTGCGCTGCTCGATGCCGCCCACGGCCAGCAGCAGCGGCGCGCCCGGGCGCAGGCCGAGGCGCGCGCCGACGAAGGCGTCGCGCGGATCGGGCGCGCGCGCGAAGCGCTGGAGGTCGACGCCGTTGCCCACGAGGTCGGCGGCGATGCCGTGGGTCTCGCGCAGGCGCTCGCACCACAGGCGGCCGACGCACAGCACGCGGCTCGCACGCGTGAAGGCGCGCTCCTGCCAGGCGGCGAGCGTGGGGTCGTCGAAGTCGTCGAGGTGGTGCACCGTGCGCACGAAGCCGGCGATGGCGCCGCGCTCGCGCAGGTCGGCCAGCGCGTTGCCGCCGATCGCGTCCTGCGCGTGGAGCACGTCGAAGCGGCGCGTGCGCAGGGCCGAGGCGATGCGGGCCGCGAGCGCGTCGCGGCGCGTGGCCACCAGGTCGACGACGCCGCGCGCCGCGCGCACCGGGACGAGCTCGACCTCGCAGCGCGCCGCGCGAAAGAGCGCCTGGCCCGCCTGCGCCGGCGCGAAGACGGTGACCCGGTGGCCGCGCGCCTGCAGCGCCTCGGCGAGCGACAGCGTGTGCACGACGCCGCCGCGCGGGTTCACCGAGTGGGTCAGCAGGCCGATGTCCAGCGGGCGCTCAGTCATCGGGGATCTCCGCGGGCGCGCGCGCGGTGATGAAGGGCTCGGCCGCGAGGTCCCACAGCAGGCTGCGGCGCTCGCCGTCGCGCAGCCACACCTGCGGCGCGGCGCCCACGTGGCCGACCTGCGCGCAGGCGATGCCGCGCGAGGCGAAGTGCGCGCAGACGGCGGCGACCGCGGCGGGCCGCACGCTCAGCACGAAGCCGAAGCTCGGGAAGGTCTGCAGCCAGCGTCGCAGCGGCACGCCGGTCGGGCGCGGGATCGCGCCCACCTCGATGGTCGCGCCCACGCGCGAGCACTCGAGCAGCATCAGCGCGGTGCCCACCGGGCCGGCGTTGCTGATGTCCTTGCAGGCGGCGCACAGCCCCTGCTCGGCGAGCTCGGGCAGGAGCTCGAGGTCGGCGCGCAGGCGCTCGGCGGGCGCGCCCGTCGAGGCGTTCCAGAACGGATGCGGCTCCTCGTAGGCGCCGCGCAGGTCGATCGCCATCAGCAGCGCGTCGCCGGGACGTGCGTCGAAGCTCGTCATGAGCGCGTCGGCGCGGCCGAGGATCGCGACCGCGAGCCCGCCGCGTGCGGCGTGGGCGTTGCTGTGGCCGCCGACGACGGGCACGCGGTAGCGCGCGGCGGCCTCGGCGAGCCCGCGCAGGAGCTCGGCGGCGCCGGCGCGGTCGCGGCTCCACAGCGCGTCGACCACCGCGATCGGGCGGCCGCCCATCGCGGCCACGTCGCTCACGTTGACCATCACGCCGCAGTAGCCGGCGAACCAGGGCAGGGCCTGCACGAACTCGTCGAGGAAGCCCTCGATGGCGAACAGCAGCCAGCCGCCGGCGGGGTCCGGGATGGCGGCGCAGTCGTCGCCCACCGGCACGGCCTGCGCCAGCGCGTCGACGCCACCGGGCAGGGCGGACGCGAGCGCGCCCAGCGCGTCCGAGATGTCGCGCTTGTGGGCGAAGGCGCGGCCTTCGCGCAGCTGGGCGACGAGGGTGTCGAGGTCGTCGTTCATGGGGCGCTCGGGGGCGCGGTGGGCACGGGCCTGCGGCCCGTCCCCTCTCGTGCGGGCGTGGTCACGAAGCCCGTGAGGGGATCGTGGCAGGGCGGGTAGTGCTCGAGGCCGGCCTGCATCAGCAGGTGCGGCCGCCCGTGCAGCGCCTGCTCGCGCAGCGTGCGCCAGTGCAGGCGCTCGAACAGCGGGCCGTGCTGCGCCTGCACGTGGGCGAGGAACCGGGTGCAGCCGCGGGCGCGCGCGCTGCCCACCGCCAGGCGGATCAGCGTCGCGCCGAGGTGGCCGTGGCGCCGGTGCGCGGCGTCCACCGCCAGGCGCGAGCCCCACCACAGGCCGTCGCCCTCGGCGTGGATGCGCACGGTGCCGACCACGCGGTCGGGCATGCCGCCGACGCAGGCCAGGGCCACCAGCGGCTGGGCGTGGGCGTCGACGGCGTCGCGGTCGTCGCCGTCGAACAGCCCCTGCTCCTCGCAGAAGACGGTGCGCCGCAGGCGGCGCGCGGCGGCGATCTCCCACCCGCCGTCGGCCCACTTCACTCGGAACTCGGACGGCGCGAAGGCCAGCGGCAGCTCGCACAGGGCTTCCATGGCCTCACTCCTCGAAGACGTTGAGCGACGAGCACGCGCCGCACTTGCCGCAGCCGGCCTTGATGTCGGCCGAGCGCAGGCGCGCGGCGGCGAGCATCGCGCCGAGCGGCTCGAGCAGCCCGCGCATGAACTCGGGCGTGGGCGCGGGATGGTCCTCCAGCGGCGTGCCGCTGATCGGCACGAAGGGCACGACGAAGGGGTAGACGCCGAGGGCGACGAGCGTCTCGCACATCGCGAGCATGTCCTCGCGCGTGTCGCCCAGGCCGGCCAGCAGGTAGGTGCTGACCTGCCCGCGGCCGAACACGCCGACGGCGGCCTCGAAGGCCGCGAGGTAGCGCGCGACCGGCACGGCGGCCTTGCCCGGCATGAGCTGCGCGCGCAGCGCGGGCGTGACGATCTCCAGGTGCATGCCGAGCGCGTCCACGCCGGCCTCCTTCAGGCGTGCGAACCAGCGGTCGGTGTCCGGCGGCTCGCACTGGGCCTGGATCGGCAGGTCGACGGCCGCGCGCACCGCGGCCGCGCTCTCGACGAGGATCTGCGCGCCGCGGTCGGGCGTGGGCGGCGTGCCGGTGGTCATCACCATGTGGCGCACGCCGTCGAGCTCGACCGCCGCGCGCGCGACCTCGGCCAGCTGGGCGGGCGTCTTGCGCGCGATCGTGCGGCCGGCCGCGAGGCTCTGGCCGATCGCGCAGAAGCGGCAGGTCTTGGCGCGGCTCTCGTAGCGGATGCAGGTCTGCAGCACCGTCGTGGCGAGCACGTCCGCGCCGTGCAGCGTGGCGATGTGCGAGTAGGGCACGCCGTCGGCGGTGCTGCGCGCGTAGAAGCGCGGCGCGCGCGGGAAGGCGACCTGCGCGATCGGCACGTGGCCGCGCGTGAGCATGCTGCGGCCCTGCGCGTCGGGCGCCCCGGCGACGAAGGGCGAGTGCCAGGCCGACGCGGTGTGCACCGGCACCATGATCGTGTGGCCGTCGACGGTGACGGCCTTGTGGTCGGACGGCCCGGCGCCGCCGCGCCGGCTCGCGACGCCCGCGCCCGCGGCGTCCGGCTCAGCCAGCCGCAACCCGAAGGACTGGAGCTCGGTCATCAGCTCCCGCGTCCGCGGGGAGGGCAGGTCGGTCGTCGGGGTCGTCATGGCGGGGGCTCCGGAGGGGGGTGACGGGGGACGTGGGGCGGTCGTCGATGGCGAGCGCGAGCAGCTCGGGGCGGGCGTAGTGGCCGACCGAGTCCATCATTCGCTTGCGCTTGGTGATGAGGCTCATGTCGAGGTCGGCGACGACCAGGCCCTCGCCCTCGCGCAGCGGCGGCGCGAGGTGCACGCCCTCGGGCGAGACGATGGCGGACAGGCAGCCGCCGCGCAGCGCCTTCTGCAGCGCGGGCTCGGGCGTGACGGAGGCGACCTGCGCGTCGGTCAGCCAGCCCGTGGCGTTGACCACGAAGCAGCCCGACTCGAGCGCGTGGTGGCGGATCGTCGCGTCCATCTGGTCGGCGAAGACGGGGCCGACAAGCGAGCCGGGGAACTGCGCGCAGTGGATCTCCTCGTGCTGCGCCATCAGGGCGTAGCGCGCGAGCGGGTTGTAATGCTCCCAGCAGGCGAGGGCGCCGACGCGGCCGACGCGCGTGTCGACCACCTTCAGGCCCGCCGCGTCGCCCTGGCCCCAGACCATGCGCTCGTGGAAGGTCGGCGTGAGCTTGCGTCGCCGGAGCAGCAGGCGGCCGTCGGCGTCGAACACGAGCTGGGTGTTGTAGAGCGAGCCGTGGTCGCGCTCGTTGACCCCGAGCACCACCACGACGCCGTGCGCGCGCGCGGCGGCGGCCACGGCGTCCGTCGCCGGGCCCGGCACCGTCACCGCGCGCTCGTACAGGCGCATGTGCTCCGCGCCCATCAGCACCGGCGGCTTCACGAACGTGAAGTACGGGTAGTAGGGCACGAAGGTCTCGGGGAAGACCGCGAGCTGCGCGCCCGCGCGGGCGGCGGCGGCGATCGCGTCGAGGACCTTCGCGAGCGTGCCGTCGGCGGACTCCAGATCCGGGGCGATCTGGACCGCCGCCGCGCGGACGATGCGGGGAGCGGACATGCCGGACCTCAGAGGGTCCAGGTGTCGAGGATGAACGCGTTCGACTTGCGGTGCAGCAGCACGAGGTCGAGCACGTCGAGCGGATTGATCGGGCGGATGCCCTCGATCAGCGCGCCCTCGCCGTGGCCGTACAGCGCCTGCAGCGCGAAGCGGCAGGCGTAGACCTTGCCGCCTTCGGCGATGAACTTGGTGATCTGGTTGTTGAAGTTCTGGTGGCCGGGGAAGGCCTCGGCGCCGAGCGTGGGGAAGCCGCGCTGCACGCCCAGCGTGACGCCGGGGCCGTACAGCAGGATCGAGGTCTCGAAGCCCTTGCGCTGCAGCCGCGTGGCCTGCAGCAGGTTGACGAAGCCGATCGAGCCTTCGAAGGCGACCGTGTGGAAGGTGACGAGCGCCTTCTCGCCCGGTTCGGCCTTGACGTCCTCGAAGACCTTCTCTTCGTAGTCGACGAGGAAGTCGCCGGTGTGGTTGGGGGCGCGGGTGACTTGGGGCATGGGGGTCTCCGGGGTGGTGAGGCGGTGGGGGACTGGCGCGCCCTCTTCCAATTGCATGGGCCGTGCCACGGCGCGGGCGGGCGCATGCGATCAAGGGGCGATCAGGCCGGCGTGGCGCGACCGCGCGGGCGATGCGGCGTCGGCGGGGCCGGCCGCCGCCCGGCCGCGCAGGCTCCGTGCGGCCCGCCCGGCGCACCAGGGCGAGGCCCGCGCATGCGATCAATGCCCTCCATCAACAGGGGAACGGGCACCAGCGGCGGGCGCCCCCGGGCGCGGTGGCTGGCACGCAACCTGCGACCGGGGCGACTTGATCGCGCCTTCGATGCAATCAGCCGATGCGATCAACGAGGACCGTCATGACCGTCAACAAGCTCACCGCGCACTGGCAGCGCCGGCTCGATGCCGGCGACCGGCCGGCCTACCTGCTGATCCCCGAGCTGATCGCGGAGGACGTGCGCACCGGGCGGCTCTCGCCGCGCGACCGGCTGCCCACGCTGCGCGAGCTCGCCGAGCAGCTGCGGCTGAACTACACCACCGTCGCGCGCGCCTACGCGGAGGCGCGCAAGCGCGGCCTGATCGACGCGCGGCCGGGCATGGGCAGCTTCGTGCGCGGGCATGCGCCCGCGCTGCCGCTGCGCGGCGGCAGCGGCGCCGAGATGACGATGAACATGCCGCCCGAGCCGCAGGACGCCGCGCTGCTGGCGCGCCTGCGCGCCAGCGCGGCCGAGCTGTTCGAGCGCGCCGACCCCTACGCGCTGCTGCGCTACCAGGACTTCGGCGGCACGCCCGAGGATCGCGCCGCGGCCGCCCACTGGCTGCGCCGCCGCGTGCCGGGGTGCGACCCGGCGCGCGTGCTGGTCTGCCCGGGCATCCACAGCGTGCTCGCGGCGCTGTTCTCGCAGCTCGCGCGACCGGGCGAGACAGTCTGCGTGGAGTCGCTCACCTACCCCGGCGTGAAGGCGATCGCCAACCAGCTGGGCGTGCAGCTGCACGCGCTCACGCTCGACGACGAGGGGCCGAGCGCGCAGGAGTTCGAGCACGCGTGCAAGACGCTCGCGCCCAAGGCGCTCTACTGCAACCCGACGCTGCTCAACCCGACCACCGCGACCGTCTCGCGCGCCCGCCGCGAGGCGCTCGTCGACGTGGCGCTGCGCTTCAACGTGCCCATCATCGAGGACGATGCCTACGCGATGCTGCCGCGCGCGGTGCCGCCCGCCTTCGCCGCGCTGGCGCCCGAGCTGACCTACTACGTGACGGGCTTCAGCAAGTGCCTGGGCGCGGGCCTGCGCACGGCCTATGTCTGCGCGCCGACCGGCCGCGCCTCGCACCGCCTCGCGGGCGCGCTGCGCGCGACCACCGTCATGGCCTCGCCGATCAGCAACGCGCTCGCGACGCGCTGGGTCGCCGACGGCACCGCCGACGCGCTGCTGGCCGCGATCCGCGAGGAGTCGGGCGCGCGCCAGGCGCTCGCCGCGCGCCACCTGGGCCGGCACGCCTTCGACGCGCAGCCCGAGGGCTTCCACCTGTGGCTGCCGCTCGCCTCCCCCTGGAGCGTGGTCGAGTTCGCCTCCTACCTGCGCACGCAGGGCGTGGGCGTGGTCGCGAGCGCCGCGTTCTCCACCGACGGCGACCCGCCCGACGCGGTGCGCATCTGCCTCGGCGGGCCGATGAGCCGCGACGAGTGCGACGCGGCGCTGGCGCTCATCGCCGACACCCTGGAGCATCCGCAGCATCCGCATGCGACCGTGGCGCGGATGGCGGACTGAGGCTCGCCGCCGCCCGGCGCCCCTACGGCGCGCTCATCGTCAGGCCGCCGCGGCCCAGGCCCCGAACTCGCCCGCCGGCATCGGCCGGCTGATGGAGTAGCCTTGGGCCATGTCGCAGCCCCAGTCGGCCAGCGTCTGGAAGGTCTGCTGGTCCTCCACGCCTTCGGCGATCACCTTGAGGTCGAGGTTGTGCGCGAGCTCGATGGTGGAGCGCACGATGGTGGCGGCGTCCTTGCTGGCGCTCATGCCGGTGACGAAGGACTGGTCGATCTTGATCGCGTCGACCGGCAGGCGCCGCAGGTAGGACAGCGACGAGTACCCGGTGCCGTAGTCGTCGATGGTCAACGAGACCTCCATGCGCTTCAGGCGCTTGAGCGTGTCGAGGGCGGCGGCGGGGTCTTCCATGAGCGCGCTCTCGGTGAGCTCGAACTCGATGGAGTCGGGCGCGGCGCCCCAGGTGGCGAGCTCGTCGCCGATGCGGTCGAGCAGGCGTGGGTCGCGCAGGTCGCGCGCCGAGAGGTTGACCGCCATCGGCACCGCGATGCCCTGCTCGCGCCAGGCGTAGCCCTGGCGCAGCGCGGCGTCGATCACCCAGTGCGTGAGGGGCGTGATGAGGCCCGAGCTCTCGGCCAGCGCGATGAACTCGCCCGGGTTGAGCAACCCCTGCGTCGGGTGGCACCAGCGCACCAGGGCCTCGGCGCCGCACACGCCGCGCGTGGTCATCGTCAGCTTGGGCTGGCAGTACAGGCGCAGCTCGTCGCGCTCGATCGCGCGGCGCAGGTCGGCCATCAGCGCGATGTGGCGGCCGCGCTCCAGGTCGAGGCCGTCGCGGAAGACGGAGAGGGCGACGCCGCTGCGGCGCGCGTGGCCGAGCGCGATGCCGGCGCGGCGCATCAGGATCTCGGCGGTGCTGCCGTGGCCCGGGAACATGCTCGCCCCGATGCAGGCGCGCGCGTCGAGCAGCAGGCCGGAGACCTCGACGTGCAGCATCAGGGCCTCCAGCATGCGGTGGCCGACCTGGCGCGCCTGCTCGGCGCCGCCGGCCGGCATGACGAGCGCGAACTCGGCCTCGGAGACGTGCGCCAGCGTCGCGCCCGCGGGCGCGAGCCCGCGCAGGCGCTCGGCGACCGCGATCACCAGCCGGTCGGCGTCCTCGTCGCCGAGCGCCTCCTCGATCTCGCGGTAGCGCTCGAGCTCGATGCGCATCAGGGTGAGCGGATGGTGGCGCTCCTTGGCCGCGGTGATGGCGTCGGAGAGGATCTCGCGCAGGTGCACGCGGTTGGGCAGCCCGCTCACCGGGTCGAACAGCGTCATGCGGCGCACGGCCGCCTCGGCCGCGAGGTGGCGTTCGCGCTGGCGCAGGATGCGCAGGCCGAAGGACAGGTCCTCGGCGGCCTCGAGCAGCGGGGCGCGCTCGACCTCGCAGAAGGCGTCGGGTTCGGGCGCGAGGATGGTGAGCGCGCCGAAGACCTCGTCGTCGACCAGCAGCGGCAGCGAGAGGATGGCGCCGACGCCCTGGCGGCCGGCGAAGTCGCGCCAGAAGGACGAGAGCTCGCTTGCCCCGAGGTCGTTGACGATGCAGGGCCGGCCGGTGCGGATCGCGGTGCCGGTGGCGCTGCGGCCCTGCTCGCTGTCGTCCCAGGTGAGCGCGAAGAGCTCCTGCTGCGGCTGCATCGAGCCGGCGTGCGCGACGGGCGTGATCGAGCGCGTGGCGTCGTGCTCGGCGCGGCCGACGAAGGCCGAGCGATAGCCCGCCTCTTCGATCACCACGCGGCAGATCTCATCGAGCAGGGGCTTCTCGCCGCCCTCCACGCGCAGCAGCGCGCGATTGCTCCCGCTCAGCGTGCGCAGCGCCCGGCCGAGGCGCTCGAGCTCTTCCTGGTGGGAACGGCGTGCGGACATGCGGGCCTTCCTGCCGCGACGGGCGGCTCGGCCAGTATAGGCACGCGGGGCTCGGCGGTGGGGACTGGCCTTCGGCCTGTCCCCGTGTTCGTCGCGGGCGCCACGTTGGGACACGGGGACAGGCCGGAGGCCAGTCCCCTCACTGCTCACCCGCGGAACTGCATCGCATGCAGCCGCGCGTACAGCCCGCCGCTGGCCAGCAGCTCGGCGTGCGGCCCCTGTTCGACGATGCGCCCGTGTTCCATCGCCACCACGCGGTCGGCGTGCTCGATGGTGGACAGGCGGTGGGCGATGACGAGCGTGGTGCGGCCCTTCATCAGCGCCTCGAGGGCGGACTGCACCGCGCGCTCGGACTCGGAGTCGAGCGCCGACGTGGCCTCGTCGAGGATCAGGATGGGCGCGTCCTTGTAGATGGCGCGCGCGATGGCCAGGCGCTGGCGCTGGCCGCCCGAGAGCTGGTTGCCGTTGTGGCCGATCGGCGCGTCGAGGCCGCCCGGCATGGACAGCACGTGCTCCAGCAGGTTGGCGCCCGCCAGGGCGTCGCGCACGCGCTGCGGGTCGACCGTCGCCCCGAGCGCCACGTTGGCGGCGACCGTGTCGTTGAACAGCACCACGTCCTGGCTCACGAGCGCGAACTGGCTGCGCAGGGCCTTGATGTCGTAGTCGGCGAGCGGAACGCCGTCGAGGACGATCGCGCCGCTGGTCGGCTCGACGAAGCGCGGCAGCAGGTTGACGAGCGAGGTCTTGCCGGCGCCGGACGGCCCGACGAAGGCGACCGTCTCGCCGGCGCGGACGGCCAGCGAGACGTTCGAGAGCGCCGCGCGCAGGTCGGCGTCCTCGCCCTCGCGGTAGCGCAGGCCGACGTCGCGGAACTCGATGTCGCCGCGCACGCGCGCCGTGGTCGCCTCGCCGCCGACCTCGAGCGGGATCGACTCGATCAGCTCGAGGCCGCGCTCCATCGCCGCCGTGCCGCGCGTCAGCGGCGTCATCAGGTCGGACAGGCGCTTGGCCGGCTGGATCACGAGCAGCATGGTCGTGATGAAGGCGATGAAGTTGCCGATCGTCTGCTTGTCGCCGCCGCCGCTCACCTGCGCCACCAGCAGCACCGCCGCCAGCGCGATGGAGGCGAGCAGTTGCGTGATGGGCGTCATCAGCGAGCCCGAGGTGGACTGCTTGATCGCCAGCCGCCGCATGACCTTCGAGGCCTTCTCGAAGCGGCCCGATTCCTGCGCCTGGGCGTCGTGCAGGCGCACGATGCGCCAGGCGAGCACGTTCTCCTCGACGACGTAGGCGAGGTCGTCGGTCGCCTCCTGGCCGGCCACGGTGAGCTTGCGCAGCCGCTTGCCGACGATGCGCACGAGCACGCCGACGACCGGGAAGAGCACGAGGATGAACAGCGTCAGCTTCCAGTTCAGGTAGACCAGCATGCACAGCATGGCCACCGTGGTCAGCGCGTCGCGCACGAGGATGCTGACGGAGTTCATCAGCAGGCTGGCGCCCTGCTGCACCTCGTAGACGAGGCTGTTGGTCAGGCTGCTGGCGGAGTTGCGCGAGAAGAGCGTGGGCGCGGCGCGCAGCAGGTGCGAGAACATCTTGCTGCGCATCGCGAGCACCGCGTCCTGCGCGGCCAGCGTGAGCCCGTAGTTGCCGAGCCAGCCGGCGAAGCCGCGGATCGTGAACAGCACGACGACGGCGGCCGGGATCGCCCAGACCGGCAGGCCCCCCGGGCGGAAGCCGCTGTCGGTGAGCACCTGCAGCATCTTCGGGATGACCGGCTCGGTCATCGCGTTGACCACCAGCGCGAGGCCGGCCAGGCCGATCGCCGGGCGGCTGTTGCGGAAGTAGGGCGCCAGGCGCGCGAGGCGCTGTCGGAGGGTGAGCATCGGTGGGCGCAGGGCGCGCGGGGGCGGCGTAGCCGCGCATTATCTTCCGGCCGAGGGCAGGGACCGGCCTTCGGCCCGTCCCCGTGTCGGCCGCGGGTGCGCGGGCGCCGTCGCGACCACGGGGACAAGGCGGTGGCCCGTCCCCGCCGCCCTCGAAATGCGCCGATGTCCTACCGCACGGGTTCGCTGCTTGCTGCCTACAATCCCGTTTGACTCCGGCGGGGCGCCGTCGCCCCGGAACCAACCACCGTCAGGGTTCTCTTACACATCCATGTGGCCTAGAAGACAAGTCCTGCGCGCCCTCGGCGCTTCCGTCGCGCTGCCCGCGCTGACTCCCGCCCTGGCTCAGTTCCGCGTCGAGGTGTCCGGGGTCGGGGCCACCCAGATCCCGGTCGTCATCGGCCGCTTCCGCGAGGAAGAGAAGCTGCCCCAGTCGATCTCCACGATCGTGCGCGCCGACCTCGAGCGCAGCGGGCTGTTCAAGGTGGTCGACGGCCCCGCGCCGGTCGACGAGACGGGCACCCCCGACTACAACGCCCTGCGCGGGCGCGCCGCGACGGCGGTCGTCTCCGGCTCGGCGGCCCGCCTGGCCGACGGGCGCATCGACGTGCGCTACCGCCTGTGGGACGTCGTCAAGGGCGCCGACCAGGGCGGG
>Ga0209051_1003021_pt1 | contig 11400 bp, 9 predicted proteins | sample AraplaCvi_mMS_r2_2_FD_184286 | JGI IMG/M metagenome (GOLD analysis project Ga0209051, IMG submission 184286) | Arabidopsis root microbial communities from North Carolina, USA - plate scrape MF_Cvi_mMS_r2 (SPAdes) (version 2) | ecosystem: Host-associated > Plants > Roots > Endosphere | place: USA...
CGACCGCTGCGAGGCCGAGGCGCTGCGCGCCGAGCGCGACCGCGCGCAGGCCGCGAGCCAGGCCAAGTCGGCCTTCCTCGCGCGGGTCAGCCACGAGCTGCGCACGCCGCTCAACGCCATCCTCGGCTTCGCCCAGCTGCTGGGCCAGCAGATCGGCGAGCCGGGCGCGGACGCGCCGCGCCAGCGCCAGCAGGTCAAGCAGATCGAGTCCGCCGGCTGGCACCTGCTGCGGCTCGTCGAGGACGTGCTCGATCTCTCGCGGGCCGATACCGGCCAACTCGCGGTCGCGCGCTCCGACGTCGCGCTCGTGCCCGCGCTGCGCGCGGTCATCGCCGGCCTGGCCGGCAGCGCGGCCGCGCGCGGCATCGCCCTGCACCTGGCCGACACCGGGGAAGACGCCCACGTGCGCGCCGACGCGAGCCGCCTCGCGCAGGTGCTGACGCAGGCGGTCGGCCACATGCTGCGCCGCCAGCGCCCGGGGGGACGGGTCGAGCTGTCGCTCGCGCCGGCGTCGGACGCCTGGCGCGTGCTGGTCGCAGGCGACGGGCCCGCCATCCCGGAGGTCGAGCTGCCCCAGGTCTTCGAGGCCTTCGGGCCCGCCTCGGCCGGAGAGGCCGCGCAGGATCCCGGCCTGGGCCTCGCGCTGGCGCGCTCGCTGGCCATCCGCATGGGCGGGCGGCTGGCCGTCGCGAACGTCGAGGGCGGCGGGCCGCGCTTCGAGCTGGAATTGCCGCGGGCTTCCTGACGCGACACGGTCGCGCCGACGGTCACTCCCGAGCTTGCACGGAGCTGTCGGCCGAGATCGTCCCCCTACAATCGGTGCCTGCGCCGAAGGTCGGCGACCGGCCACCATGCCGGGAGCGCCGGCACCCGGGGAGGACGGGAGCGGGGCCGCGCGTACATGCAGCCATCCCGCAAAGAGATGCAGATGAAGAAGGTCGACCTGGCGCGGCTCGCGCTCGACTTCGCCGCGGTCGCGGCGCTCGCGGGATGCGGCGGGGGATCCTCGCCCGCCCCGTCCCCGGTGCCCGTGCCGCCGCCCCCGCCGCCGGTGGCGGCCAAGGCCACCGCCTTCGCGCCGGCGGACGGCGCGGCGAGCGTCGGCATCCACTCGACGCTGACGATCGCCTTCGACGCGGCACTCGATCCCGCCAGCGTGACGAGTGCGACCGTCACGCTCGGCTCGCATGGCATCCCGGTGCCCACGACTCTCGCCTACGACGACGCGACCCACACGATCATCCTGCAGCCTCCGCCACAGGGCCTGGAGCATGCTGGCCGGTTCGACCTGGCCATCTCCGGCCTGCGCGATGCACACGGCCTGCCGGTCGCGAGCGCGAGCGCGAGCTTCACCACCTGGCTGAACCACAAGCTCAGCGTCGACCAGCAAGGTGAACACCGCGTCTACGCGTACGACGACCAGGGGCGCTTCACGGGCTGGTCGTCCTATGCCGCCACCCCGCCTGGCCATGAATACGGGCGCCGCGTCATCACGTTTTCGGCCGACGGTCTGCACGATACCGTCACGGACCTCGAGCCCGGGCCCGATGGCGCCTTCCTGACCGCAGACGACATGGTCGACCTCGTGATGAGCAACACGGAGGATGCGCAGGGCCGCGCCCTCGCCAGCGACGCGGGTTGGTCCGGCCGGGTGCTGTTCAAGTCCGCCTGGACGTGGGCTCCCGACGGCACGCTGGCGGCCTTTTCCAGCGTGCAGCCCGGCGCGGATGGCACGTTCGGCGGGCTGGACGACACCGGCTTCGCCGAGCGCTACACCTACGACGCCTTCGGTCGCAAGACCGGCATGGTGCATGCGGACGGTGCCTGGCCGGACCCCACCGCCTTCACCGACGCGGACGTGAGAAGCTTCGCCGACTCGTCCCGGAGCGCCGACGGATCGTCCCTGCACTGGACGGACCGCGGCGTCGGCCTTGACGGCCTCATGCACACGGCCGACGACCTCGTCTACGACACGCGCGACGACACTTTCGACGCCCACGGCAACCTGCTGCTCAGCGTCACGCGCGACGCACGCGCCACCGTGACCACCTGGACCGCCACGGTCTACGATGCCAACGACAACCGCGCGTCCTCCACGACCTACGCAGGCCCGGGCCCTGACGGCACCTGGTTCACCGAGGACGACGACGTCGGCAGCGTGACGACCTTCGACACCGCGCACTGAGCGAACCGGCTCCCGCGCGTCAAGCAGCGCTCGCCGCCTCCCAGTCCAGCCCGAACCGCCCCAGGTACTTGCGCAAGCGGTCGGCGTCGTTGACCACCGTGCGCGCCAGGCGCGACTTGTCGAACAGCTGCCGCCCGGCGTCGGACAGCGTGCGCGAGCCGCGGCAGACGCCGACGACGGCCTCGAGCTGCAGGCGGTCGAACAGGTCAAGCGCCTCGGCGGCCTCGGCGCCGATCAGCGCCGCGAGGTCGACCGCGGCGCCCGCCGCCGGGTCCGCGCCCGGCGCGTCGCCGCGATCCCACAGCCACTCGAGGCGGGCGATCTCGGCGTCGACCAGGGACGTCGAGATGCGCCCGCCGTCGGCCAGGGTCGCGAGCCGGGTGACGCTGGCCGCCAGGTCGCGGAAGTTGCCGCTCCAGACGGCGCCAGCCGACTGCGCGAAGCGCAGGTAGCGTGCCTTGGCCTCGACGCTGAAGCGCACCGCGCGGCCGGTCTCGGCGGCGCTGCGCGCGAGCAGGTGCTCGACGTTCGGCTCCAGGTCCTCCGGGCGCTGCGCCAAGCCCGGCAGCGTGTAGGCCCAGAGATTGATGCGCGCGTAGAGGTCGTCGCGGAAGCGGCCCTGGGCGACGTCGCGCCGCAGGTCCCGGTTGGTGCCGGCGACGAGCTGGAAGTCGCTCGTCGCCTCGCGGTCGCTGCCGATCGGGAAGAAGCGCTTCTCCTCGACCGCCTTGAGCAGCATGGCCTGCTCGTCCAGCCCCAGCTCGCCGATCTCGTCGAGGAACAGCACGCCGTCATGCGCGGTGCGCAGCAGGCCGGCGCGGTCGGTGATCGCGCCCGTGAATGCGCCCTTGCGGTGGCCGAAGAGGGTCGAGGCCGCGCCGTCGCCGTGCAATGTCGCGCAGTTCACCTCGACGAACTCGCCCTTGACCTGGTGGCGCGACTTCTTGAGCTCGTACATGCGCCGCGCCAGGTGCGACTTGCCGGCGCCCGTGGGGCCGGTGAGGAGGATGGGCGCGGTCGAGCGCACGGCCACGCGCTCGATCTCCTCGATGAGCGCGTTGAAGGCGGCGTTGCGGGTGGCGATGCCGCTCTTGAGGAAGTCGAGCGCGTCGCCGTGCTCCGCGTCGAAGCGGCGCGCCAGCACGTCGTAGCGCGAGAGGTCGAGGTCGATCAGCGCATAGCTGCCCGCGTTGCCGCGCGCCTGCTTGCGCGGCGGCGAGGTCTGCAGCAGCACGCCCGGCACGCGGCGCGACTCCACGAGCAGGAACAGGCAGATCTGCGCCACGTGCGTGCCGGTGGTGATGTGCGCCCAGTAGTCCTCGCGCGCGGCATCGAAGCGGTAGGCGCGCGCCCAGTCGTACAGCGCGCCGTACATCTCGCCGAAGTCCCACGGATCCTCGATCGCCATCGGGATCAGGTTGACCTCGGTTTCCGGCGAGACGGACGCGATGTCGCGCTGCAGCTGCTGTGCGAGCGCCATGAGGCGCTCGGTGACCATCAGCTCCAGGCGGTCGATGGCGATGTCCTCGTGCTGCACGAGCGAGACGGTGGGGCGCCACTTCTCCCAGCGCCCGGCCCCGTTGCCGGAATCGAGCTGGGTACCGAGGAAGCCGAGGACGACGATCTTCTTGCGCATGACGAATGGCTAGCTTGCTAGCTCGAAGTCTAGTCGACCCTCCCGGGCCCAGCGCCCGCCGATCACGACGCAAGGGTCGGCCGGGTGCGACTTTCTCCTTGGGATTCAAGGGCCTGCGCCGCCGGACCCCGAGTCCTGCCGCGCGCTGGCACGGCCGTTGCGATGTCAGCGCACGAATCAGGAATCGAGTGCAACGAGGAGGCACCCGCCATGGTCAACACCCGACTGTTCAAGACGACGCCCGGCGCGCTGCTGCCGGCCGCGGACGCGGCCAACGCGCACGGCTCCACCGCCTACGCGCTGTCGCCGCGCCATCGCCTGGCGCAACTCGCGTCCACCGGCTGCCTGAACCGAACCTTCTACGCAAGCGCCGAGACGCAGGCGGCGACCGTGCTGGCCCTGGCCGCCGAGGTCGACGCGGCCTTCGTCGCGAAGACCGCGATCCATGCGCGTACGGCGGGCCGCATGAAGGACATGCCCGCGCTGCTCGCAGCGACGCTGGCGACGCGCGACGTCGCACTGCTCGCGCAGGTGTTCGGCCGCGTGATCGACTCCGGCAAGATGCTGCGCAACTTCGTGCAACTGGTGCGCTCCGGCGCCACCGGCCGCAAGTCGCTCGGCTCGCGCCCGAAGAAGCTCGTGCAGGCCTGGCTCGCCGACGCGTCGGAGCGGCAGCTGCTGTGGGCCGCGGTGGGCAGCACCCCGTCGCTCGCCGACGTGGTGAAGATGGTCCACCCCAAGCCCGCCGAGGACTGGCGCGCGGCATGGTTCGCGTGGCTGATCGGCAAGCCCTTCCACGAGGACCAGCTGCCGCCCGCGACGCACGCCTTCGAACGCTTCAAGCGCGCACTGCGCGCGGGCGAGGCGACCGAGGTGCCCGACGTGCCGCACGAGCTGCTCACGGCGCTGCCGCTCACGGCCGCCCACTGGGCCCAGGTCGCGCGCGCCGGCTCCTGGCAGATGGTGCGCCAGAACCTGAACACCTTCGCGCGCCACGGCGTGTTCGAGGTGCCGGGCCTGGCGGAGGCCGTCGCGGCGACGCTGCGCGACCCGGGCGCGATCGCGAAGGCGCGCGTGCTGCCGTACCAGCTGATGTCGGCGTTCCTCGCGAGCGCCGACGGCGTGCCGGCGGTGGTGCGCGACGCGCTGCAGGACGCGATGGAACTGGCCACGGCCAACGTCCCCGCGTTCGAAGGCCGCGTCGTGGTCTGCCCCGACGTGTCGGGCTCGATGAGCTCGGCACTGACCGGCTGGCGCGGCTCGGCGACGACGACGGTGCGCTGCATCGACGTCGCCGCGCTGGTCGCCGCGACGGTGTTGCGCCGCAACGCCGATGCGCGCGTCCTGCCCTTCGAGCAGGCCGTGGTGGGACTGCGCCTGAACGCACGCGATTCGATCATGACCAACGCGCAGGCGCTGGCGAAGATCGGCGGCGGCGGGACGAACTGCAGCGCGCCGCTGGCGCTCCTGAACCGGGAGCGCGCGGCGGTCGACGTGGTGATCCTGGTCTCGGACAACGAGTCCTGGGTCGACGCGCGGCGCCGCGGCGCGACGCAGACCATGCTCGAGTGGGCGGCGCTGAAGCAGCGCAACCCGCGCGCGAAGCTGGTCTGCATCGACCTGCAGCCGAACGCGACGACGCAGGCGGCGGAGCGCGCCGACGTGTTGAACGTCGGCGGCTTCTCCGACGCGGTCTTCGCGACGGTGGCGGACTTCGCCGCCGGCTCGCTGGAGGCGGATCACTGGGTCGGCGAGATCGACAGGATCGCGCTGGCGCCGCAGTAGGAAAGGAATGCTCGGGGAGAGAGCGGAGTCGTCGCGTGGCGAATGCAGGCGGGATTACATCCAAGCCGATCTCGCCGACCGTTGGTCGCCACGCGTGGAGCCGTGAACAACGTTTTTTCGATGCCTTGCGGCGAATGCCGATGGAACTACACCTTGCAACGGTCGTGGTCGCCGGTTCGAGTCCGGCCCGTCCCATCACTGCGGGACGGTAGCTCAGGGGATAGAGCACGAAACGTTTCATCCACCCTGGTCGCCGCCAGGCATCATTCTTGTCGAAGAAGATCATGGAACAGAACCACCACCACGAAGACGCCCCCGGCAACCGCGATCCGGGCGCCTGGCAGAAGATCCCCTGCAAGGAGGTCGACGCGGTGATGGAGGCGCAGAAGGACCTGGTCGAGGTGGTGCACACGCTCGAGCAGGTGGTCTGTGTGAAGGGTTGAACGGCGGACGGCAAGGTCGTCCCCCGCCGCAAGGACGAACGGAGGAACGACATGTCCGAAGGAACGAAGAAGAAGGTGGCGAGCGCGCATCCCGTGTCGGACGCGATGCGCGCCGAGGTGCTCGCGGCGCTGCGGGCGATCGAACGCGAAGAGGACGTGCACGTGCTGTTCGCCTGCGAGTCGGGCAGCCGCGGCTGGGGCTTCGCCTCGCCCGACAGCGACTACGACGTACGCTTCGTCTACGTGCGGCGCCTGGCCGACACGCTGACCGTGAACCCGGTGCGCGACGTGATCGAGCGCCCGATCAGCGGCGAGCTCGACGTGAGCGGCTGGGACTTGCGCAAGACGCTGCAGCTGCTGCTCGACTCGAACCCGACGCTGCTCGAGTGGCTGCGCTCGCCCATCGTGTACCGCGAGGACGCCGCGTTCGCGCAGCGCCTGCGCGCGCTGGCGGAACGCAAGTTCTCGCTCGTGCGCGGCTACCACCACTACGTCTCGATGGCGAAGAAGAACCTGCGCGAGCACCTGCTCGGCGAGACCGTTCGCTTCAAGAAGTACCTCTACGTCCTGCGCCCGCTGATGGCGGCGCGCTGGATCCGCGAGCGCGGCAGCGCCCCTCCCATGGTGTTCGCCGACCTCGTCGAGGGGACACTGGAAGACGCCGCGGTGCTCGAGGAGCTCGACGCGCTGCTGGCCCTGAAGATGCGCGCCGGCGAATCCGAGACCGGCCCGCGCCGCGAGCGCCTGCTGGCCTTCATCGAGCGCGAGCTCGCCGAGGCGCAGGCGCACGTGATCCGCGAGCCGCGCAAGGAGGTCGACCGCGAGGCCGACGCCCTGCTGCGCGACGCCGTGCTCGCCTTCGAGGGCGCGCGCTGACGACGACGACGAAGAACGACCCGAGGAGGACTCCCATGATCGAGATCGACGGCTCGGCCGGCGAAGGCGGCGGCCAGATCCTGCGCAGCGCGCTGGCGCTCGCGATGTGCACGGGCCGGCCCTTCGCGCTCACGCGCATCCGCGCGGGTCGCGCCAAGCCGGGCCTGATGCGCCAGCACCTGGCCTGCGTGCTCGCGGCGCAGAAGGTCAGCGCGGCCGAGGTCGACGGCGCGGAGCTGGGTTCGCAGTCGCTGCTCTTCGAGCCGCGCACGCTGCGCGCGGGCGACTACGCCTTCGCGGTCGGCAGCGCCGGCAGCTGCACGCTGGTGCTGCAGACCGTGTGGCCGGCGCTCATGCTGGCCGACGGCCCGAGCACGCTGCGCCTGTCGGGCGGGACGCACAACCCGATGGCGCCGCCCTTCCATTTCCTGGAACGCTGTTTCGCCCCGCTGCTGCGGCGGCTGGGCGCGGACGTCGACCTGTCGCTGCGACGCCTCGGCTTCTACCCGGCGGGCGGCGGCGAGATCGACGTCACCGTGCACCCGGCACGCGAGCGCCTGGCGCCCTTCGACCTGCTGGCGCGCGGCCCGCTGGTCGAGCACTACGCCGAGTCGTATGCGCCGGGCCTGCCGCAGGCGATCGCGCGGCGCGAACTCGACGCCCTCGCGAACGCGCTCGGCTGGTCGCCGGAGCAGCTGCGCTGGCCCGCCGTGCGCCAGAACGAGGGCCCGGGCAACGTGCTGCTGGCGACGCTGCGCCACGAGCACGTGTGCGAGGTGGCGTCGCGCTTCGGCGAGCGCGGCGTGACGGCCGAACGCGTCGCGCGCGACCTCGCGGGCGAGGTCAAGACCTGGCTGCGCCACGACGCCGCGCTCGGCGCCCACCTGGCCGACCAGTGGACGCTGCCGATCTCGCTCGCGGTCTGGCTGCGCGGCGGCCGCGCGGCCTTCACCTGCACCGAGCTCACGCCGCACGCCACCACCAACTTCGACACCGTGGCGCGCTTCCTGCCGGTGCGCTTCACGACGGCGCCCCTCGGCGCGGGCTTCCGCGTCGACGTCGAGCACGCGTGATCGCGACACGCGGCCCGCATCCGCCGTAGGATGCGGGCCATGCGCACCGCCCTCTGCCCCGCCAAGGACCTCCCATGCAAGTGATCACCCCCCGCCCGTCCGACCTGGGCGACGGCTTCATGGTCCACCGCGCGCTGCCCAGCATGGCGCGCCGCGCCGTCGGCCCCTTCGTGTTCCTCGACGAGTTCGGCCCGGTGCAGATGGAGCGCGGCCGCGGGATGGACGTGCGGCCGCACCCGCACATCGGCCTGTCCACCGTCACCTACCTCTTCGAGGGCGAGATCGTGCACCGCGACAGCCTCGGCAGCGTCGCCACGATCCGCCCCGGCGAGGTCAACTGGATGACGGCCGGCCGCGGCATCGTGCACTCCGAACGCTCGCCCGCCGAGGCGCGCGCCGCCGGCGTGCGGCTGTGGGGCCTGCAGTTCTGGGTCGCGCTGCCCCTGGAGCTCGAGACCTGCCCACCCGCCTTCGCCCACACCGACGCCGACGCGATCCCGCGCACCGGGCGTCCCGGCGCGCGCATCGCCGTCGTGCTGGGCGAGGCCTTCGGCCTGCGCTCGCCGGTGGCCGTGACCTCACCGGTCTTCCTGGTCGACGTGCGGCTGGACGCGGGCGCCAGCATCACGCTGGACGCGGCCCACGCCGAGCGCGCGGCCTATGTCGTCGAAGGCGAGGTGCGCTCGCCGGGCGCCGCCGAACCCGTCGGCCGCGAACACCTGCTGTGGTTCGACGCCGACGAGGACGTCACGCTGACCGCCGCCGACGCGCCGGCGCACGTCGTCTTCCTCGGCGGCCCGCCGCTGGACGCGCCGCGCTTCCTGTGGTGGAACTTCGTCTCCTCGAGCCGCGACGCCGTGCTCGACGCGCAGGCCGCCTGGTCGGCCCAGGATCCGGCCCAGTTCCCGCCGGTGCCCGGCGAGACCGAGCACATCCCGCTGCCTTCGCGCCCGGTGCCGCCCGCCGCCACGCCGCTCTGAAGCCCGGAAGCCCGTCCCCCCGGCGACGGGCGCGGCCCCGGCCACCAGTGTGTTGAAATGGCCCCGTGAGCACCCCGTCGCCCCTGTCCCGCCCACCCGTCGCCGCCGACGGCCCGCTGTACCTGCAGATCGCACGCGAGCTGAAGGCCGCCATCATCGCCGGCACCTACCCCGTCGGGGCACGCCTGCCGACCGAGGCCGAGCTGTGCGAGCGCTTCGACATCAGCCGCTTCACCGCCCGCGAGGCGGTGCGCGTGCTCGCGACGGCCGGCCTGGTCACGCGCCGCCAGCGCGCGGGCACGGTCGTCATCGCGCTCCCGGGCGAGGCGCGCTACATGCACAGCTTCGCCTCGCTGGACGACCTGCAGCAGTACGCGCGCGACACCGAGATGCACATGGTCCACATCGGCTCCCTCGCGCTCGACCGCGCGCGGGCGCGCGCCTTCGGCACCACGCCGGGCGCCGAGTGGACCTACGCGGTCGGCATCCGGCGCGAGGCCGCCAGCGGCCGGCGCGCGGGCGAGCGCCCGATCTGCCTGACGCGCGTGTTCCTCAGCCCCGAGCTGGTCGGCATCGCGGAGCGCCTGCCCGAGTGCCGCGGCGCGATCTACTCGCTGATCGAGAAGGAGTACGACCGCCCCATCGTGCGCGTCGAGCAGGAGCTCGAGGGCGCAGTGCTCGACGCGGACGACGCCGCCAGCCTCGACGCGGCGCCGGGCACGCCCGCCCTGCAGATCGCGCGCCGCTACTTCGACGCGCGCGACAACCTGCTCGAGGCCTCCGAGAGCATCCACCCCGCCGACCGCTTCAGCTACCGCATGGAGCTGCGCAAGTAGCGTGGCCGCGCCGTCCCCCGCGCCGACCCCGGCGGCCGCCACGCCGTCCGCGATGGCCGCCGCGGCCGGGGCGGCCGAAACGCTGCCCACCGACGACCTGATCGCGCGCGCGACGCTGCCCATCACGCTGCTCGTGCAGGCCGCCTCGTCGGCCGCGACGCTCGCCCCCGCGGTCGCCGCCCCGGAGCTGCTCGCGCGCATGCGCCTTCCGGTGGTCGCCGTCGGCATCTACATCGGGCTGATCTACCTCGCGGCGATGGTCTCGAGCCAGTGGGGCGCGGCGCTGGTGCGCCGCTGGGGGCCGATCCGTACCAGCCAGGTCGCGCTCGCGTGCAGCGCGCTGGGGCTCGTCGGCGTCGCGAGCGGGATCCTGCCGCTCGCGGTGGCGGGCTGCCTGCTGGTGGGCGTGGGCTACGGACCGATCACGCCCGCGAGCTCCGACATGCTCGCCCGCACCACGCCGCCGCGGCGCTTCGCGCTGGTGTTCTCGGTCAAGCAGACCGGCGTGCCGCTGGGCGGCGCGATCGCCGGCGCGATGGTGCCGGCGGCGCTGCTGCGCGGCGGCAGCACGGAAGCGCTCGGCGAGGTCGCCGCCCTGTGCGCGGCCGGCATCGTGCTGGCCGCGGTGCTGCGCGCGCGCCTCGACGGCCTGCGCGACGCGGCGGCGCCCTGGCCGCGGCTCGCGCAGACGCGCGAGCCGATCCGCTTCGTGCTCGCCCACCCGCTGCTGCGCCGGATCGCGTTCTGCACCTTCGTGTTCTCGGCGGTGCAGGTGAGCCTGGGCTCCTACCTGGTGAGCTTCCTGCACGACGAGCTCGCGTGGGGCGTGGTGGCCGCGGGCGCGGCGCTGTCGGCGGCGCAGCTCGCCGCGGTGGTCGCGCGCGTCGCCTTCGGGCTGGTGGCCGATCGCCTCGACGACGGTGCGCGCCGCACCCTGCGCGCCCTCGGCGCGGCGATGGCGGCCTGCGGCCTCGCGACCCTCGCCCTGACGCCGTCCACGCCGCACGCGGCCGTGCTCGCGCTGGCCGTCGCCTACGGCGCCACCGCCATCGGCTGGAACGGCGTCTACCTCGGCACGGTGGCGCGCGTCGTGCCGCGCGAGCAGGCCGCGATGGCCACCGCCGGCAGCCTCTTCTTCACCTACTTCGGCGTCGTCGCCGGGCCGCCGCTGTTCGGCGTCGTCGGCGGCCTGGGCCACGGACTGGCCGCCTCGTTCGCGCTGCTCGCGCTGCCGCTCGCCTGGACGCTGTGGGCGCTGCGGCGCCCGCGCTGAGTCACATCCCGCCCCACTGCCGACGCAGCGCGTCGGGCCAGAAGCGCGCCGGCAGCACCACCGCGTGGCCCGGCGCGGCGTCGTTGATCACGACGGGAAAGCGCGTGCCCGCGAGGCGGCCGCCGGGCAGGTGCGCGCGGTGGAACAGCAGCGAAGTGAGCACCACGCCGCGCGCGCCCAGCGTCGACGGGACGGGGAACGCGTAGACCGGCACGCCCTCGTGCGTGAGGTTGGCCGCGAGGTAGGCCAGCCCCGGCGCCCGCGGGCGCGTGCCCTTGAGGCGGTAGATCAGCTCGGCCACCGCATCCAGCCC
>Ga0209051_1003022_pt1 | contig 11400 bp, 12 predicted proteins | sample AraplaCvi_mMS_r2_2_FD_184286 | JGI IMG/M metagenome (GOLD analysis project Ga0209051, IMG submission 184286) | Arabidopsis root microbial communities from North Carolina, USA - plate scrape MF_Cvi_mMS_r2 (SPAdes) (version 2) | ecosystem: Host-associated > Plants > Roots > Endosphere | place...
GGCAGACTCAACACCGTAAGTACACCTGCTCACTTTTCGACCGGAACAGGCTGCTCACAATTCAACCGGAGCTGACATCCTCCTACGCCCGGTATCGATCCAGCGTGTGCGTGTCTGGCCTAGTAACGTGCGCCGACGCACAAGCGCTCCATTCATTTCTGATCGACAGTGGTTTCAGACGGCGTCGTGGCGACGGTAAGCCCAGCTGGCGTAGCGCGACGCAAGGTCGAACGCGCGGGTTGGAGTCACCGTTAGCGAGCTATTCGCACAGGTCGTCCTGACGTGTGACGCGATCGCCGTCGCATTGTTGGTCGGGCTCTTCTTGGAGGCACATATGACAACGGCGGATATGCCCGTTATCGACGGCACGACGATACTGAACGGCGCCCGGCGCATCGCGACGTTACTGCGCGCGAACGCAGCGGAAGTCGAGGCCGCCCGGCGGCTCACCCCAACGGTGATTGAAGCCCTGCGCAGCATTGGTGTGTTTCGGATGGCGATGCCCCGCGCTTGGGGTGGCCCCGAGGTCGACCTCCTCACGCAGATGGAGATCCTCGAGGTTCTGTCTGCCGCGGATGCCTCGGCTGGCTGGTGTGCCATGATCGGATCCGACAGCGGGTTTTATGGCGCTGCTCTCGACGACGCGGATGCCCGCGAGTTGTATCCAGACCTGGACTTCGTCAGCGCTGGGTGGATTGTTCCGGCCGGAACACTAGAAGTCAGCGACGGCGGGTATCGGTTGTCGGGGCGCTGGTCATTTGGCAGCGGATGCACTCACGCGGACGTGATTTGTGGCGGCGCCCTGGTGACCAAAGACGGTATTCCGTTGCGGGGATCAGACGGACAGCCCCAGTGGCGGGTCGCGTTGGTGCCCGCTGCCGACGTGGAGGTGCACGACACTTGGTTCACTACCGGGCTGTGCGGGTCGGGCAGCAACGACTACTCGATCCGAAGCAAATTCGTCCCCGTTGGGCACACGTTCGGGTTCACAAACCCACGACGAGAGGGCGCCCTGTATCGCTGGCCGAGCCTGTTCATAGCCAACTTACTCGCCGTGCCGCTCGGTGTGGCCGCGGATGCGCTCGCAACTTCGATGGAGATGTTGGCGGGCAAAGTGAGTTTGCCAGGAATGGTGCCGGCGCGAGAGGAATCAAGTGTGCGGGCCGGCATCGCGCGTGGGCAAGCTATGGTCGGAGCGGCTCGCAGCTACGCCTACGACACTCTCGGTAACTTCTGGGCGACGCTGGAGGCGGGCGACGAGCCCAGTATGGCCCAGCGTGCCGCACTGGCAGGGTGCTTCGCGCATACGATAACGACCTGCCGCGAAGCCGTCGCGCTGCTCGTCGACACCGTCGGCAGCGCTGCCATCCGACGGGGCACACGGTTGGAACGCCATCACCGTGATTTGATCACCATCGGACAACACTTACTGGGGCAGGCCAAGATGCGCGAATGGGCCGGCGATCTGTGGTTGGGTCAAACTCCGGCAAGCGCGATTGTATAAGTCTTCTGGATGCAGGTGAATCCCCTGGCTCTCCGAGTCCGACTGTCATTCGCCTACGGCAACCCTTCGGCGATACCCATTACGTCGGAGTATCGGACCCTGTAACGAGTTCGTTTCTCGCTCTGGACATTTGGGGGCGGCGATTGTGGTTGTCTCATTTCCTTAGCGGCCACGATACTAGCCGGGCGATGCTCGAAGTCAGTACTGGCTCCTTCGATCGCCAGTCTGGATCGTGTCGACCGCCCACTGTCTGCCGATACCCCACAGCGACATGCATTCCTGGAAGAATCGCGCATTTTGTCAATGGCGCGGTGACTGCGTGTTGCCGGGGCTAACCGGTACGGGCGTCACGGTCGTTCCTACCTTCGGTCTGGGTCACGGCCGCGGAGTCGGCGGAATGGGTCATTGCGCATGTCATCGCGCTGCTGGACCAGTTGCGGCATCTGTTCGGCGTCGAACCACCTGCGGCGAACCATCAGCACTAGGGCCACCGAAACGAGCGCTCACCAGGCAAGAATCCATGGCCAGCCCCGGGGAGCCGTCCACCCAGCACCTCGGCGAAGCGCGTACTCGCAGCCCCAGATTCGCTAATCCCGGTCGGTGCCGCGGTAACCGGCTACTGACGACGCCCGACTGGACAAAGGTGACGTCGTCACTGCTGTTCGGCGCTGAACCGGTGACGTGTTGGCCTGTCACTGTCAACCGCGTATGGACCGTCGGGTTGCGGGTATCGACGGACACCGTGTCTGAGATCCTTGGGCGGAGGATACCGCTCCCGGTGTCCGCCTCGCAGACACCGAGAGGGCAGCCCGCCCCGGCCCCACTGGCCGACGGCTGCCGGCGTGACCAACCGGCGTCCTGAGCTGTTTACTCAACTGCTCGCCAAATCTTGTGGGGTAAGCCCCATCCTCGAAATCCGTTGCAGCCGAACAAGTATTTTCACCGGAGAGAGTCCAGCGTCGCGCGTCACGTCACGTGACAAAAGTCGGGGTGCATCGCCGATCCGGTAGGCAGATCGCGGCTCCGCGCCAATTCGCCGCTCCGAGCGAGTGGACATGAAACTGAGAATTTCTGGTGTGGACATCGCTTGAGAACGCCGTCGATGCTGCAGTTCAGGGGATCGCGAGTGGACATGAAACTTCAGAAGCGACAACTCGAGGCTAACAATTCCCTTCCAGGGTCGCGCGCTGGGCGCGACGTGAGTGCTGCCCTGGGCGCACCGCGGCGTGCCGTCGGGCTCCGAGCTCGCGGCTCTTACGTTGGAGGCGTCAGCGCCGCCATGACGACGTCTGCCCGCAGGGCCGCCCGCCTCGCTCCCACCGCACCAGGGGGAGTAGTAGAAGGTGGATCGGTGAGTGCACACGAGTTCCGGGACGATGACGTCGGCTATCTGGCCTGGCTTGCCGCCCATGCTGACGGCTGTGTGTTGAACATCGCGCGTAGCCACAGTGCGACAGGAGCGCGTGCACACCGTGCCGGGTGCCGAACGATGATCCCGAACGCACGCGGTGGTTCGTGGACGGGACCCTACGTGAAAACGTGCGCAGATAACTGGGCTGAACTGGAGCGGTGGTGGGCCACCGAGCACATGGATGCGCCGATCCCGTCCTGCAGCATCTGCCGTGCGAACAGACCGACAGAAACGGCCGAACAACACGCTCTCAGCACGACGACGACGGAGCGCGCGGCCGTTGGTGCGGTGCCCGGACGTCGCTACGAGACCCACGGACCATCGGCGGGCTACCCGGTTGTCGAAGTGTGGGTCGATGATCACATCCGCTTCCCGCCCCGCCCAGCTTGGCAAGAGGATCTGCGGGGTGAGATCGTCGCGTACTGTTCGCAGCTCGAACCGTTAGCCGGGCAGGTTTTGTCCGCTACGTTTTCTGGACCGAAGCCCGGCGACGCCGACGTCGAGAACTTCGCGCTGTACAACGTCGATGCGTTTAAGACGTGTGCCAGCAATGGAATTCGATTCGAACACGGTTCGACGGTACCGGCGGCGCCCGGGGGAGCCGAGTATCGGTTCCATTACCGGTACGCGCTTGAACAGCGGTCAGGGACGTTCGGACACTGGCCACTTGGGCGAACGGTCGCCTCATTCGACTGGACCGACCTGGGTGCACTCATCGGCGATATCACCTCAGCCAAGGTGTGGTGGGCGCTTGCCCGCAGCGAGTCGTATGTCGCCGAGCAAGTCCTCGCACCTCAGACACCGTTCGCCGTCACGTTGGAGGTCCGGGCGCCTCGGTCCGGACGTCAGCCGCGGCCTGATCTGTTGCTGAAGCCGATCTTCGACGGCGCGATCTCGGCGTTCCAAGCCCACACCAATACCGCAGTCGTCGCCGATGTCGCGTCGCGTCTCGCGACGGTGCTTCCAGCACCGTCCACCGAGATCGAGCGGTATCTGCTCGACCACCGCCGGGCCGTGCTCGGGGAGGTGCCGCAACTCGTTCGTCCCCAGCGCAAAGCCGGCGTCTGGAACCCAGCGGATCACCTGTGCGTCGCAGGCGAGCTGCTCCCCGCCGAACCGACCGGTTCATGCTGGGCGATCCGCGGCCGGATCGTTGAGGCCTGGCGCTGACAGCCGCTGCAAACTCCGCCGACCGCACGTGGTTGCCGCGGCGAGGCATTGCCACCGATAGCTTCCGGTGCGCGGGGCGCGCCAGGGAGAAGCGCAGCGCCACGGTGGAGCGTGGGACGCTGGGCCGATGATTGCATCCTCCGCGGGACGCGGTGACTATGCCGAGCGCACCGCTCGGACGGGCGAGTTGGTGCAGCAGTTGCACACCATTGTTTCTGAGTTGGAGCGGTTACACCCGGGTCGGAAGTTCACCCCCGATGGTCACCTCGTGGGTTCGCTCGGGGAAGCGGCCGGAGAAGCCATGTTCGATCTCGTGCTGAGGCCGTCGTCCACACGCGGCCACGACGCCATCGCCGTGGATGGGCGCACCGTTGAAATCAAGGCGACCTACGGCGCCGGCCAGGTAGCCATTCGCCCTACATCTCATGAGCATGCACAGGCGTTGATCGTGCTGCGACTGTCGGCTGATCCCGATGTGCCGCCTGAGGTGGTCTTCAACGGGCCGTTCGCATGTGCTGCAGAGCACGCCGGGCGGGTGCAAAGCAATGGCCAGGCACCGATCCGTCTTTCGAAGCTGCGCGAGGCCAACCGTGATGTCGAGGATGGTGATCGGGTGCCGAGGAGAGCGGAAGGAGTCCTGCTCCCCAGGGCGTGAGGGTGCGGTGCCGGGCCAGGCGAGCGAGGGGGGTTGGGCGGTTGGGTCGTCCAGCAGGGTGAGTAGATCTACCGATGCCGTGCGCAGTGTCCTCGCGGGATGATCGTTCATGACGGACGAAGCGGGGAGTCACGATATGCGCATTGGGCGGAGACCTGGCGGTGGGCGATTCAGCGGTGCCGTCGTCGCAGTTGCCGTCGCGGCCACCGGATTGGTGGCTTGTGGATTCCCGGATCGCCGTGACGCCGCGGATGCGATTGGTGATGCGGTCCGGCGTCTGCCCTGTGTCGCCGATGAGCGGGTGCGGTATGACACGAGCTTCGACGGTGGTGCTCACGTCGGGATTGAAGTGGCGATGTGCGACGGGGCGAGTTCTGATCAGGCGGCCACGGTCGGTAAGACGGTGGTCGACGGGGTCCGCGAGGGCGGGTTCGAACGGTTCGATGTCACGCTGGATGTGACACGTGAACGTGACGCGAAGGAGAACGACCGGCTCACGCACTCGCACGCCGGCTTCAAGTTCGCGGCCCGGTCTGCCGACGGCCCGTCCGCTAGTGAGGTCGCCGGCGATTTGGCGCTGTGGGCGCAACTCGTCGCTTCCCCCGTGTTGGCCGCGGTGCAGATTCAGCGACCGTCGTTCGGTGGGGTCGACGGGCGTGCCCTCGGGGTGGTGGTCCGCCAAGACGCGGCGGATGCGGACCTGGCGGCGTTGACCGCTGAGCATTCCGAGCTTGCCGCGGCGCGGTGGCAGGTGGAGTATCCAGCGCCGGACCCCGTCGCCGCGCCTCGCACCTTTTCCCGCCGCGGCAGCGGATTCCCGGACACCCGGTTGCGTGCTGTGTGGGCACGGATCGTCGAGGAGGTTGGCCAACGCGGCACCGCGACGGTCGACTCAGTGGTGCCGCCGGCACCCGGAGAGTCGCCCGCAGCGGCGGAGTTGACGATCGACATCTGGGATGCGGACGGTGGTCAGCTCCCAGATGTGGTCAAGGTTGAGCGATTCGGGGCTGCAACACGCTCAATCCTGCAGCAATTCAGCATGGTTGAGCCGGGTCCGGTAGACGTGCACCTGACGGCCGACCCGAACCAAGACGCACACGTGATCGTCGGTGGGTGCAGCAAACCGACACCCGACAGAGCGCCCACCCCGCTGGAGGTCGAGCTGCGGCACACGTACGAGAGGTGCTAGCAGCCTCACCGAGAAGGAGAGGATGCCTGCGATGCGACCTTCAGATTTCTCGGACGTTCCCGGCGAGTGGAAGCGATCCGACAGTCATCCGTGGTCCACGGTTGCCGCCGTGGCACTAGCCGTAATCAGCGGGGCATCCTTGCTTTTCGGTGTTGTGCTGGCAGCAGCCGGCAATCCATGGGGCCTTCTATATTCGGCGCTGTTCACCGTGATCATGTCGCTGGTGGCCGCGTTCGGTGTGGCCCTTCGTACTCGGCGGCGCAATCTCTGGAGTGCGATCAGGACGGTGAGCGCGGGCGGTTCACCAGCGACCGAGGTTTCCTACTCCAGTCGTCAGTTCGCACTGCTCACCGCCCTGATGGCATCCCTCGCAAGCACGTGTGTGATCGGTTCGGTCCACCTCATCATCGCGCAGGGGATGTCAGTCGCCGCGGCGTTACTCGCCGGGGTGGGATTCATCAGTGCGACGTTTCCAGTAGACGCGCTCTTCGGACGGATCCGTCGCGGGGCCCTATTGCTGTCGGAACAAGGTGTCTCGCAACGGGGGTGGAGCTTCGAGTCATCCCTGACCTGGGCCGAGATCGCGGGGGTGAGAGCCGCGTTCAACGGGCACCCCGTCATCCTGGTGATCGGGTACGTCAACGCCGAATGGACACCGCGGTACACGACGCGACTGTGGCGGATCGACCGCCTTCCGCCGATCCACATGATCGAAGTCGACTGCCGGCGGTTCGACGTCTACGCACACGCGCTCCATGACTACCTTGCGTTCTACGCCGAGAATGCCGACTCACGCACCGAGCTGGGGACCGCGGCGGCCGTCGCCCGAGCGAAGCAGACGGGTTCGGCCCGCTGAGCTACCCCACGGGTCGTGTTGGCCCGCCACCAGCTCAATGGTTGAACTGGTGGGTTGCCACGCGACGCCGGACGGGACCTCCTCGGCGGCGGGTGTTGTGTGAGTCTTCCTACGCACCAGAAAAGTCGGATCCCCACCACTGTGGTCGCCTTCCCAGAATAGGATCACCGCTGGTGTTAGCGCGGTCCATGGGGGTGGATGTTGGGAGCACTGCTCAAGCTAGCTGGGCTGACCTTTCTTTTGGTGTCGCTCCTCATTGGAAGCGGCCATCACGCTTTGGTGGTGTGGGCGTTCCTCTTCGGAGGCCTCATCGCAGCTGCAGTCTTGCTAGCCAAGCGCCCGCCAGCGCGGACTGATATCGGCGAGCCCGCGTATCGAGAGTTGCTCGAAATCAGCGTGGACGCGACAGTCGGGCGAGCCCGATTTCACCGCTGGGACGAGGCTCAACAAATGCTTCGCGATCACTGCACCTCCGAGCGAGCTGCGGAAGACTCAGAGGTGTGCGCGAAGCGCGTTGAGTACCTTGGTGTTCCAGAACCGCTGCCGGCCATTGAAGACTTCTTCCCTGCCGGGAGCATGCCAAAGCAAGGGGCGAATCACCGCGAGACGCGGGCTGCGTTAGAGCGCAGGTTCGAGCTGGGTTGCGACCGGCAGCGGCAGCGAGAAGCAATACGTAAGAAAGAGATTGCGTGGGCGAAGACACTGCATGACCAGTTGGTCTTGACCGAGCGATCTCGAGCGGGCGCCGTCGCGCACCACAAGGACGAGCAACACGGTGCCCTTGAGATCGCGGCCGTGGCGGAGACCCCCGACCAGCTCGAGTCCCTGTTCAACAACAAGCCCCAGTTTTGGACATGGGCGGCGTTCGCATCGGTGCTGGTGCAACGCAGGAGCGCCTTGCAGCACTTGCTCGACGAGCATCGTGACTCCGTCATCCCGGCGCCGCGCAGACAGATGAACACCACCGATGAGCTGAGACTTCTCGCAGCGGAGATCAGTGATGAGGTGATCCGGTTGGCGGAAAATTTCACTACCTATCTGAACTCACCGCCGTTCCAGCGGTTGTTCACCGATAGTGACCTGTACAACGAGCCGTCCCGTGAAGCTATCGCACTGGTCGCAGGCACTGTCGTCGACTTTTATGAAGCAAATCTGCTGCTCGCTCGAGACACGCGGAGAGTCCAGGTTGACGCGAGATACACCGGCATCGTCAAAGACATCTCAAACCTAATCGATGGTTCCCTCGCAACGGTCGACGACCTCATCACCAGTCTCGTTGGATACATCGACATGCTGCCAGTCGTCGCACAAGCAGCAACGAACGACAACCCGCAACGCCTGTCACTCGCTCTGGATCTCGACCCATACAACGGGGACCGGTTGGACACCATTTACCAAAGGCTCGATGGTCTTGACGGGGCGCGGCGGCGGCGTTAGAGACTCGCGGAGTGGGCGTCGTGCAACGCCAGGCAGAAAGTCGTCACCGAGGTGCCAGCGGTACGCGAAACCTGCGTAGTGGTCGATGCCGTCGTGGGCGTCGATGACATTTACCGTGAAGCAATTAGCAGGCTGACGGAGATGGCTATGGGATCGAAATTTGACTACGTGCCGGTTCAGTTGACCAAGGCCTTTCGTGAGGCGCAGGCTGACGAGAAGTTCCGGAGCTGGGTGAAGATGCAGGAAGCCATCATGGGAATCGAGTTTCCCATCGATGAGCTTCCCGAGATTCGCGATTCGATGTTTACCGAGGAAAGCCTCACGGTCGTCGAGGCCAAGCTGATTGAGCTCTATCCCGACGAGCGCGCCGCCTATGCGACCGAAGACGACATTCACCGCACGATGCGTTACGTCTACTACATCGGCGAGACGTTCCGGCGGGCATTTGAAGGTACGTGGGTGGCGGTGCCGCCGCAAGATCCGAAGAACGATGCGGACGGGCTGACGCCAGCTACCGATGTGCCTTTCAGAGAGAACTTCATACAGCCAACATCGCTGATTCGTTTCGCGGTGAACCGCCGGACCGGTGAAGAGATATCTCCCGTCTACGGCCACATGGAACGCGCCTACAACAAGTGGCAGGACGCAGGACGACCGGAGCGCACCTATCGCGGCACGTTGCGAGAGAACGATTGAAGTGGAGAGATCGCTTGGCTAGGGGCGGAATTCAATCATGGGGGAATCGAAACCCTGATCTGTGGGTGCTGGGCGGTGCCTGATGCGGCAGATGCCGCGTTGGGGCTGTCCCACCATTCAAAAAATGACGGACGGTCACATCCTGTCTCACCCAGTTCCCGAGACGCGGGTCTAGCCACTCTGGCTGCCGCCACCAGCTCCACCGTCGTAGCGCCTACCGCGCGCCGCTTTACGATCGGTTGGTGATCGAGTTGAGGCCGCTGAGTGAGGGCGACGTCGCGGGCCATATGGCAGGCGAAGATGCTGCTGTGATCAAGTGGCTCACCGGCTCTGCGGCGACGTGGGATTCGACTTACCGTCACTTTAAGACGTTGGCGGCCAACGCGGCTCATGGTGTGGGCAAGCGTGGCTTTGGGGTATGGCTCGACGATGAGTTGGCCGGTTACGTCGATTTTGACCCCGATGACCCAGACCTTCCGGAGCCGGGGGATGTCAACATTGCCTATGCAGTGCACCCGTGGGCACGACGGCGCAGTATGGCCACCGATGCGGTTCTTCTGGTCTGCGCGCAGTTGCGCCAGGATGGCATCGGCAAGAGGGCGATCATTCGTACCCATCCGCTGAACCGCGCGTCGATCGGTGTGGCTAGGGCGTGCGGATTTCGGCCGGTGTCCGCACCCTTCTCGGGCCAAGACCACGTATCCGAAACCGACGACGCGTCCGCCGACTACGTGGTCTTCGCGCTTGATCTGGAGGCTCTCGGAATCGGCGGGGACTGAGGCACTTTGCACCCGGAACCGACATGCTGCCCACAGTTGAGTGTTGTTGCACCTCAGCGGGTCCCAGATAGCAGAGTGTGGACGACTCAGATCCCGTCTCGTCACATGGGGATGTAGTCCGAATCCGTTGCGCCCATTTTCTGGTGTGTGCTGTTGCGGGGTGCGCCGAAGCTCTCCCTTACCCCTAGCGCTTTGCCCAAGCCCAATGGTGCGAGGTTGCCGTAACGAGTTTCGACGTAATCTGCCGGCACCCGGTAGGTCTCATGCCAAATCCCAATGTCACCGGTACCGGCTGCATCCCGGTTGAAGGCCGCCCATGCCGGTGCATGGGTAAGCGAGGGGTCCCTGGCGAACTTGCCGAGATCTTCGACGCTGCGCCAGTACTGCACCACTATGACGTCGCGACCAGCCCAGTACGTCTTAGCGTGAAGCAGGCCGAGGTCGGGATTCCTCGCCAGCTGCATCAGCATCCGGGGCATCGCTACGAAGGTCGGGAACCAGCTGCGTACCTTGCGCCACCGGTGGATTCGTGCGCCGATCAGGAACACAACCACCTCGTCACTGCCTAAATCGGCAACGGAATTGACCAGCACGCCCTTGGGTACTCGTTGCGGCGCGTCACGATAGGCGCGGGGAATCATGGTTCGAGTCACATCAGCTCCTGGGCTAGATAGTGGCAGTATCCAAGGTAGGATAGTGCCGCTATCCAGCGGTTGAGTCAACCCACCCGCGTGAGGAGTCGAGTGCGAATCTCTGAACTTGCCGAGCAGTCCGGCGTCACGGTGGCGACGATCAAGTACTACCTGCGCGAGGGCCTGTTGCCGCCCGGAAGCAAGGTCAGCGAACGGCAGGCCGATTACGGCGACCTTCACGTGGCGCGGCTTGGGCTGCTGCGTGTCCTGCGTGAGGTCGGCGCCGTCCCGGTGGCCGACCTCAAGGACATCGTGGACGCGGTGCAGAATGAAACGCTGTCCGTGCACCAGATGTTCGGCGCCACCTACGACGCACTGGCACGCTCCTCGGAGGCGGTAAGCCAGCATGACCGCACGCTGGCCAGCCAAGTCGTGCAGCGGGCCGGCTGGACACACGTGCGACCGGACACGCCCGCACTCGACCAGCTCGCAGGCCTGCTCTCAGTGCTAAGCGATGTGGGATGGCCGCTTGATTTACAAAACGCTGCAACATATCTCGAACTTGTCAACGCGATCGCTGCTTACGAAGTCAGCAGGCTGACCGCGGCAGACCTTCATGCCGACCGCAACGCGGTGGTCCAGCAGATGGTGGTAGGCCAAGTGGTATTTGGCCAGTTGCTACTGAGCTTGCGGCGCCTCGCACACGAACACCACAGCGCTCTCAAATTCAATGAAGACCTGCCCGCCGCCAACTCGACGACCTCGCCTCGGTAAAACCGACGACCTGGCTACAGGATGTCTCGTTGTGCGGCAACGACGGTGGCGGGTCCGCTGGCCTGATCGGCGGGGAGACGGAGATCGGCCACAAGTCGCAATCCCGCCCGTTGTCAACATAGGGCGAAATCTCCGCGGTGAGCGGTCTTGTCGAGGATGGCCAACTATCCCCTGTGAGATTTACGCGAAGGAGGCTCATGCCAGTGCGGGGACGATGTGCTCCCACACGGCGTCAAGAATGTCGGTCGTGGGGCCGAGGTAGTGTGCCGTCACGCTGACGCATGCGTGCTGCTCGGG
>Ga0209051_1003026_pt1 | contig 11381 bp, 14 predicted proteins | sample AraplaCvi_mMS_r2_2_FD_184286 | JGI IMG/M metagenome (GOLD analysis project Ga0209051, IMG submission 184286) | Arabidopsis root microbial communities from North Carolina, USA - plate scrape MF_Cvi_mMS_r2 (SPAdes) (version 2) | ecosystem: Host-associated > Plants > Roots > Endosphere | place...
CCGAGACGCGGAAGCCGCAGGCACGCCGTTCATGACCGTCGAGCAGGCGGTGCACCGGCTCACCGGCGAGCTGGCCGACTGGTACCGGCTCGACGCCGGTCATCTGCGGATCGGTGACCGTGCCGACGTCACGATCGTCGACCCGGCCTGCCTCGACGAGCGGCTTGACGCCTACGCCGAGGAACCCGTCGAGCAGTACGGCGGGTTGTCGCGCATGGTGAACCGCAACGACGAGACGGTCAGGGCGGTACTCGTCGGCGGTCGGGCGGTGTTCCTCGGCGGCGAGCCCACCGACCTGGTCGGCCGACGCCGCACGGGGCGGTTCCTGCGTACCGCGCACAAGTCCCCCGCCATCCCCACACAGAAGGACGAGTTGACCAGTGTCGGTTGAGCAGACGGTGTTGGACATGTGGGCGGCACTGTCGGAGCGCGACTGGGAGGGGTTGAAGTCCCACCTCTCCGAGGACTGCATCTACCTGGACGTGCCGGTCGGACCCGCCGCCGCGGCGAAGGGACCCGACGACATCGTCAAGAGGCTGAAGATCGGCCTCGAGCCGTTGGCCTCCTACGAGAACTTCACCGGGCTGCTCGTCGTCGACGGCGTCAACGCCATGTACGAACACCACGAGGAATGGCATTGGGCGACGGGTGAATCGGCCGTTCTCCGGTTCGTCACGGTGCACCGGGTGGAGAACGGCAAGATCACGCTGTGGAAGGACTACTGGGACATGAGCGCGCTGGCGAACCACGCTCCCCCGTCGTGGCTGGAGGACTTCGCCACCGCCGACATGTCGTGGATGTACGACGCGACCGGCGTGGTCTGAGCTACCTACCCACCCCCTAGTCCGATGAGTCCCGCGCCATGGAGTGCGGGCCGTCCAGCCGAAGCCACGGTGGCGGTGGGTTCGCTCAGTCCGGGGTAAAGCAGTCGGCTGCCGGGTGTGGTGAGGTGTTCCCGGCCGTCAGGGGATTTCGAATTGGTACCGCTCACTTACCGAAGGACTAAGTCCTTCTTGAACAAGACGAACAAAGCGCCGCCAGGACCTCCCAGCAGGCCGATCTTAAAGCCGTCGAGCTTGTCCTCACCCCGCAACCCGGCGATGTAGGAGGCGATCACGCCCCAGGCCGCGAAGTAGAGAAGTAGACCGGCAACCGTCATCACACACAACCAAAGACCCATGGTGTGAACGTAGCTGGTCTTGATGGAGGTAGGCCGAAATCCTTCACCTGCGCTCTGTTGCTGCGTTCTTCGGTGATCTTGGCGAACGATCCTTACGATGGCTAACTTCACGCAGTTTGAGGTAGGGGGAAGCGATGTCGTCGTCACCTGGTTGGTATCCAGACCCGGATGGCAAGGGTGGGCAACGGTACTTCGACGGAACTAACTGGGGTCCGCAGGCACCGGCGGCGACGGCTCCACCTCCGCAGAAGAAGCCTCTCGGATGCTTCAAGACCGTTCTCGGATTGGTCGGGATCATCATCTTGATTGGTGTCATCGGAAATGCCTGCGGCTCGGATGATGACAAGAGTTCAAGCTCCAGCAGCTCGTCGTCTTCGAGTCGGTCGAGTGCGGCTTCAGCAACGACGACCACTCCGACGGGACCGAAGAGACCCGACGCCACCTTCGCCGTGGCACCAGACGGCGCAGTCACCGCCTCGTTCGCCATCGGTGACAACCTCACCGAGGGCTTGATCAAGGACGGTGCTCGGTTCGACACCATCGACATCCTCAAGTACGCGAAGCTGACGTACCCCAATGCTCCCCAGGTCGAAGTCAAGGGCAGATTCCCGATGAAAAACTCATACGGCAATACGTCGACCGACACCGTCATCGACCTCGTCTACCTGAAGTCGACGATTGACCAGATCAACTTCGAGGGCGTGGACAAGGACAAGATTTGGGAGATTAGCGACTCCGGGACCGTCTATCCGGCCTTCCGACCGTAAGGATGCCAGGCCCTCGTCGGTTGGGCACGTCACCGAGAGGGATCATGTGCTGAGGGGTGCTGCCTGGCAGCTTGTTCGCTCTAGTCGTCGTCGAACGAGACTTCGCTGGCCAGCTTCTGACGACGGGCTTGTTCGGCCTTGGCCGCTTCGGCCTTGCGGACCGTCTCTTCATGCAGTTTTTGAACCTCAGCACGGCGGCGCTCGCCGCGAGCTGCGATCTCTCGGACGATCATCTTGAGTTCGTCAACCCAGTCGCGGACGTGCTCGACCTTCGAGTTGGTCACGGTGAGGCGGTCGTGGTGGGTGACATGCGGGGAGACCCATCCGGCGTTGCTCTGCCGCCGTCCGGCGACTTCGCGCTCGTACTCGGTCATCTTCCGATTGAGCTGCAGATCGACGTCGTAGAACTCGTTCTGCGACTTCGGGTCGGGAATCGGCTGGCCGGTAAGCTTCAGTTCCTCCGTCGGCGGACTCAGGTCGACCTTCGTCTGGGTGATTCCAGGATGCGCGTACTTGTGTTCTTGGCTGGACGGCTAGAAGCGCGAGACCAACGCAAGATGTTGCTTCAGGAAGCCGAGATTCTCGGCAAACTGAAAGAGGGGACCGAGGAGCACTCGGCTATGTCAGCTGAGGTCTTGAAGTCCATTGGCCGATACTCGGCCGACCAGAATGCACGTCGCGAAAATCGATACGAGAACTCAATGATGCGAGCCTTTGGAGTTGTGTTCGCATTGTTCTTCATCATGATTCTCGTGAAGCAGACGTTCCGGTTTCGGCAAAACTACGAAGACCTGCTCACGACACTCACGCAAACTTGCGGGTCGACACTTGTTGCCCTGCTGTTGTTCATCCTCGCTCCACGCATCAGCAGCATCTGGCGAGATATACGAGCGTCGAGGAAAAAGCACTTAGCCCCGTCCACGGACTGAGACTGACCGGAGGCCGTGTAGCGCGCACGTCCAGCTCTTCGGGTTCTCCGATTGCCGAGGTGGCGTTCATGGTCGTCAGGCAAGGTGCTTGCTATGAAGCAGCTCTTTGCAAGCGCGCCCGCAGACGACTACTTGCGTGACGTGGGCCTAGTGGTGTGGCTCGTTGCCGAACTCGAAGGCACCCTGATCTATGACCTGATGAGTCACCAAGCCAACGTGCCGCCCGAGCTGGACCTGATGACCGTGGAAGGCATGCGGTTGACGGGCATGACATGCGGGGACATGGGCAAGTACTTCGTGAAGCATTCGAAGCGCATCACTGACCCGCGAGTGGCCGAGTACTACCGAGTCGGTGGTGAGGCACTCGTCGAGATCGGACCCAAGCGCAACGCAATGCTGCACTCGCGGCCTGGGATCGACGGCCATGACCCCGAGAAGAAACTGCGGCTGCTTCGGCTTCGTATGAAACCCACGACGGCGTCTGAGGCGCACGTCATCAGTGACGAATGGCTCGACGAGTTCATTGGACGGCTCGACGTTCTTCGTCGTCAGGTTGAAGCCGCGCACCAACGTGGCCGTCATCGGCGTAGACGTTGGTCATGGCCCACACCCGGATGACGATCCTGCTGGCAGGCTCTATGTAGGCCGTGGAACCACCTGCAGTGGAATTGGTGAGCCGGCCCCCGCGTGTCTGAAGTCCGTCAGTTGGAACGTCTCGGCGACGATGGGAATGAAGACCACTAAGAAGGGACAACACCATGGCGGACGACACTCCGGACTTGCGCACCCAGCTGGAAGGCACCGAGCTACCAGAGGCGATGGTCGCCAGTGCCCAGCTGGTCGCACTGTTGAAGCGGTACACCGAGAATCAACCGATTCCCCAGACCAGGGAAGAGTCCTTGCGGATTCAATCGGAGATCGGTGGCACGCACTTGGCCTCACATTTGGAGGTGCTGGCCAACCTGGGCGACATCGACAGGCAGCTGAGGCAGATCGGCGAGATGCTCAAGGCGCTACGCGAGCAACAGGCTTGAACCGTTGGTCAGATGACTGAGGAGCGAGGCAACAACTGGCCTGATGTCTAGGCGCGTCATGCAGTGGGTCTTAGGCTTTAGGTAGACGAGGCCAGTCTTGGCTCATGACGTCTTGCGCTTGTAGAACTTCTGCGCGGTGTCGACGTGGGCACGGTCTTCGGAGTCCAGCTCCTTCACGGCCTTGTTACGGCTCCGATTCACCCAGGGCGTGGCAAGAGCTTTGAGCCATGGGGACCAGACGATCTTGGTAAGGACTTCAGCAGCCTCGACTACGGCATCGTTGATGTCCGTTGAAACGAAGCCGCCCACTTCGTCGTCTCCGTGTCGCTCCCAGTTGGCTCCACTGTTCAGCCTGGCGGCATGAGCGAAGGCCAGATAATTGAGCACTACTGCTCGGGGCACGCGGGCAACGAGGCACGCTGTCTCCAGAGAACGGCAAGCTGTCCTGAACTCCGTGTATGTCACCTCGCCGGGTCCCACCCACCTTGTGGCCTCGACAGCGGACATCTTGTCGAGTACTGCGCCTCTCACCTCTCGACGGGCGCGTCCTGAGTTCAGGAAGGTACTGAGAGCGGACCCGACGCCAAGTCCACCGAGAAGCGGCCCAACCAGAGTCCAATCCATCGGGACAAGGTACCGGGTGCGAGCAACCGCATGGATAGGTGTTCGGTCAGGTCGGAAGACCGAGGGAACAACGTGGCCTGATGTCCAGGCTCGTCGAGCAGTGGGTCTTCGATCTCTACCTTCCCGACGAGGAAGGTGATGGTGAGTCGGTTGACGTCGTTGACACCGGAGGTGATGACGATGCCGTTGTCTTCGATCAGGCCAGGAAGTTTCGTGTCCCCGAAGTAGACCTGGCCACTGCTGCCGATGATGTGGACGGTCTTGTCGAGCCAGTCGCCTGCGATGGTCTCAGTCATCAGAGACAGTCCTTCGCGTGCCCAGGGTGGGTTCACCGACGTGTAGACAACCGGTGGGAACAAACACCACCGCGTCCTACTGCTCTGTTGTCTGCCGCAGCCTCGCCCGCCGTCATGCGGCCGCTGCGGTGGCTGCCAACTGTGCGCACTGCGGCGAGGCGATCAACTACCTCGCACCCGCGAATGGAACGAGTAAGAGGCTCACTCCGGTGTCGAAACGCCTGTGCGACAACTGCCGTCATCGCAGCGCGTCCTTGTACATGTCCGCTGACGCACTGAGGCAGCGAGACGGTGACGACTGCCATCTGTGCGGCCTGCCAGCTCCTGCGACGCCAAGGAAACCGCACCCATTAGGCGCGGAGGTGGATCATGTGTTGCCCATTTCGCGCGGGGGCACGCACGATCCCGAGAACCTGGCACTCACTCACAAGACGTGCAACATCGCCAAGGGTTGGTCGCCCCGCGGCATGGCGTCGCGATCCAGGAGAGGTGTCGCCCCTACTAATTGAATGGGATCGCTACGGCTATGTGGCCCCGCCGATGACTTGCTCAGTCGGTGACTGCGACCGCCGCCCGGATTCGCACGGAATGTGCCAACAGCATCGCCGACGAGTAATGAAGTACGGTACGACGGAACTGCCCGACCGACCTACGGTCTGCAGCGTCGATGGTTGTGCCAAGCCAGTAAATTGTAAGGGGCGGTGCAAGTCTCACTATCGCGTGTACTTACGTGGCGACCAGACATGCAGTTGGTCCGAGCGCACGAGGCCACTTCATACTCGCCGGCTGTGCCGCCGCCACTATCAGGATGGCTGGATAAGCGTCGACAACGACAACCGTCGGTAGATAGCCGTCCTGGTTTGAACTCCCAGACCCGTACAGCTTGCTGGCGAGACCGTTCCCGTCGTTGCTGCGAACAGTGTGGGGGGTTCCCCAAGCCGTTTAGCTCTCACCGCGCGGGACAGGCGCGGGTAGAGCTGGTTGCGCGGGCGGAGGTGGCAGCGCTGGCTGGGCTGATGGAGGTGGCAACGCCGGACGTTCGCACGTCACGATCACTGCACCGTCGTCGTTCCTAGTAGTGGGAATTTCGTTCGAGGGGCAATCGTCGATAACTATGACGACTGGGGGCGGAGGAGGTGGTGGTGATGGCGGCTGCTGCTGGCCGAAGACGTTGACAACCGCGACTGCTAACCCGATAAGTCCGGCACCTACCGCACTGCCACCTGTGATCCACGCAATCCGCGTCTTGCTCCGAAGTTCCGCTGTCTTCTCAGCCGATACCGGAGGCACATCAGGCAACATGTCAGAGGTTGGCAGCGGTGCGAGCAGACGGTTTTCGCGGTGCGATATCTGCTCCGCCAATCTGGACAACACAGCGTTACCTACCACGATTGCGACTTCAGAGTCTCTCGTGTGAGTTGATTTGCCGCCGTGACGTTTTCCCCCCTTCGCCACGGTTACACCTCGCCTGACTCGTGTTCCTGATGGCGCTTCGACACATCTTGGCGAGTAAACAAGATTGTCTTGACTGCGTTGTGGTACTTGTCGGCACTTTCAGTGAACTCGGCGAGCTCCAAAAGCGCGCCTCTTGTTTCAGCGGCCACACCGCTTGACCGCTCGTAAGCGATGTAGATGAGCTGTCCAGCGCCCAGCACCAAGGCTATGGCGGCGGCTACGACGGAGACTGTCGGCATAGCGGGCAACCATTGTCGGTAGAGGAGGAAGGACCCGACTGCGAGCAGTAAGCCCAAGACGCCAAGCGATGATGAAAATAGAGTCGCGCGCCTGTAGCTATCCAGTTCACAGCGTAAACGCGATTCCTCGGCCCGCGCGACAATTACCAGCTGCTCCGCATCGCACCTGGCGGTGTCGGCTTGTTGGATCAATGCACCAAGGTAAGCCTGTACGTCTTGATGCCGAGGGTCATGCGGGTCTGGGTCTTCGTAAACCACGTTGCGAAGGCTACTCCGCGCTCCGCAGCCCGGAGCCTCAATACTTTTGCGGTAAGCGCGATTCGTTAACCAGCTGCTGCCGCCGTCGACGACGACGCGGGTGATGGCTGCCTGATGGGGGAGCCGATCCCGACGCGCAGCACGCAGCGAATCCCGGTCCGGTCGCTAGAAAGTGCGCGCTCGGGCATGCGGCAGCCCGGAGAGCGGCACGTCATGTTGCGGCCGCGCACGAAGTCCGATGACCGTGGCTCCCATGCTTGCGCGGCGGACGATAGCGGCGGGCCGGGCGCTTACCAGGCGGCCCGGGATGGAGCCAGTGCTTCGGTCAGGGTGAGGTCGCGCAGCGGCTGAATGAACATGGCCGGGAGCTCGCCATCGAGGGCGGTGTAGTCGTCGGCAGGAAGAGAGGGCATGCTCGGCCGTGATTCATCCTGCGGCGCAGCATCGTCGGACGCCCAGGCGGCATTGAGTTTGTCGGGCGTGGCCGCATCGGTTTCCGCGGGGGTCTCGGGCGTCGGCGCACGCGGCCCAGCGTTGGGTGCGGTATCGGCCAGCGTGTCCTGTGACGCGACCACGTCGACCACCACCCCCGTCGACGGCGGGTTCAGCGCAGCAAGGCATTCGGCGCTTTCGCACAGGCAGACCAGGCGGTCCGCCCCGTGGGCAAGGGCGCCGATGGCGTCGGCGTGGCGCTGATCCTTGGTCCGGGTGTCGGCCGCGCAAACGGTGTCGGCCATTGCCGTCAACCGGGCGTCAAACGCTGCACCATCGTGGGCGAACAGGGTGGCGTATACGGTGGCCATTCCGGTGCCGTCCTCGTCGACCGCCACGTCCACCGAACGCCCGCGGGCCTTGGTTTCGGTGCGGCGTACTGCGTGCGGGTCTACCTGGGCAACCAACGCGTCGACGGTCTTCTCGGTCTTGTCCACCGACATCGGCTCCCAGGCTCCGAACGCCTCGGCCAGCAGGCGGTCGAGTTCGTGCAGGGCCACGGGGTCGACGACCAAGGCGCCGCGCTGCACCACCGTACGGACGAGTTGATACGTGATGAGTCCTTCGGCGAAGACGGCGGCGACCTGGGGGAAGCGTTCGTGCAGCGCGACGGCGATCAGCAGCTGGTTGGAGGCCGCACCGGGAGTGATGCGCTGCGCGGCACCGACGTGTGCGGCGACGGCGTCGAAGTTGTCCACGCACCACTGGTCCCGATCGGCCGACCCGGACGCGGCGTACGCGGCATTCAGCATGGATGCCATTCTGGCGACCTTGCGGGCACACGCGGCGGACTCCACCCTCGCCCACGCAGTCAGGGCCGCGGCATCGGATGTGCCGGTCGTGGCGTCCACCAGGTGGTCGAACATGAACCCATTCTATGGCGCCATTCCGATGAAAGTCGTTCTGCTACAAGCATTCTGTGGATAACTCGCAGTTCTGTGCACAACCCCGCCCCGGGCACCGGAGATGTCGGAGGCCAGTGCTAGTGCCGCCGACTCAGGGCGCTTTGAGCACTTGCCCTACACACTCCACGCCAACCGGAACTTCTGGGCCAGTTCCTCGGGCGTCAGATCGCCGAAGTGCTCGTGCTCGTACCGTCGCACGGCGACAACCGAATCCACCACGGCGTCACCGAGAATGCCTCGCAACAACGCTGATTCGGCCAGGGTGGCGACCACGACCCCCTGATCGTCGGACAGCAGGCCGATGTCGGCCTTGGTCCGCTCGTCGGCGGACAGCGCGCCTGGGTCGACCGCCACCTCGGGCCGAAGGGGCAGTTCGCGTTCGATGCCGTCCAGGGCGAGCCCGAGGATCGCCGCCGTCGCAAGGTACGGGTTCGCCGACGGGTCGACGACCTTCACCTCGACGTTCGCGCCGTGCGCGTTGCCCGGCCCACCCCGCAGAAAGCGAACGGCCGCCTCGCGGTTCTCGGTGCCCCAGCACACGCTGGCACCCGACCAACTTCCCGGCTGCATCCGCAGACCCGACAGGACGGAGCCGCACAGCATGGCCTGCGCCTCGGACAAACCGGCCAGCACGCCGGCAACGGCGGCTTCACCGGCCGGCCGCATCCCCTGGGCTCCCTGGCCGCCGGAGAACAGCGGAACACCGTCGTGGCGCAGCGAGAAGTGTTGGTGCGCACCGGAACCCACACTTCCCGCGAACGGCACGGGAGACAGGCTCACCCGAAGTCCGTGCCGCCTGGCGGTCCTCGCCACCAGGATTCGGGCTGCCATCAGCTGATCGGCCGCGGCGACCGGCGACTTCGGCGCCAACGAGATCTCGAACTGGTTGGCGCCGTATTCGGGGTGGAACTGCTCGACGGACACCCCGGCGATCGTCGCCGCCTCGGTCACGTCGCGGACGAACCCCTCGAATTCCAGGACACCGGCCAGTCCGTACTGCGCCCACAGATGTGACGGCAAGGCGGAGCCGTCGGGCCCGACCAGGACGAACTCCATCTCGTGGCCGACGAGAGCGCTGAGACCTGCCGCGGCGAGCCGTTCTTCGATCCGCGTCAAAGCGCCTCTGCTGCAGAAGGGATCGGGGGCACCGTCCTGGTCGAAGAACGATCCCGGCGCCCAGGCCAGTCCGTCGCCGAGGATCCTCAGCGCGTCGATGTCCACGCGGATCCGCTGATCGCCGACGACTCCGATGGCGCCGCCCACGGCGATGCCCGCCTGGTCGATCGTGAACACGTGCCACACCGGGCTGGCGCCGAGCCCTGGGTTGGCGAAGGCACTCATCCGGCTCACCGGCACGGTCTTGGCGTGACAGAGCCCCGCAGCGTTGACGACCGTGCCGACCAGGGTGGTGACTCCGGCCGACTCGAGGGTGGACGTGGCTGCGGCGGTGAGTGGTGTGGCTGCCATGGGCCCATTCTGCACGGACCTGGCGGCGGCGCAGGTTAGAGCGTGATCTTGCAGGACTGGCCGATGTCCAACGTTCGCAGCACCCGGCCCATGCCGAGCCACATCGCACACGACAGGGCCAGGTCGGTCAGCAGTTCGGCGTCGAACTGCTCGTTGCACCGCGCCCAGAAGTCTTCGTCGTCGCGTAACTCGGTGTGGCCGTTGGCGAATCGGGCGGCGAACTCCGCGGCGACGCGCTCCTGCGGGCTGTAGCCGGGCCAGGTCTTCCATTCCGCGGCGTGAGCGTAGAAATCCTCGTCCACCCCGGCCGCCTCAGCCGAGGAGTCGCGCGTGTTCTGACACACCACGCATTCGTTGTCGAGGGCGAGCACCATGCGGGCGAGCTCGCGGGTGCGCATCGGCAACCGGTTCTTCGTGTAGACGGCGTTGGTGAACCCCGCCATGGGAATGCCGATGTCGGGAGACCGCGTGATCCACCCGGCAGCGTCGTCGTCGGCGAAGTCCCCGATTCTGCTCATGGCCGCATCGTACGCCGGAGACGACGTTTCTGGAACAGGTTCTAGTTTCTCGGCCAGGCCGGTGGCGCCGACGGGTCTACTGCGGCGGGCGCGCCACGCACTGGGCGGCGTAGAGCTGCTCGCCGAGCTTGTCCATCAACTCGAGCTGCGTCTCCAGGTAGTCGATGTGCTGCTCTTCGTCGGCGAGGATCGTCTCCAGCAGGGTCGCGCTGGTGGAGTCCTCCTTCTGGCGGCACATGACCACGCCGGGCTTGAGCCGCGACACGACGTCGTACTCGATCGTCAGGTCGGCCTCGAACTGCTCGCGCAGCGTCTGGCCCACCTTGAGGGAGAACAGCCGCTGGTAGTTCGGAAGGCCGTTGAGCAGCAGGATGCGGTCGGTGATGGCCTCCGCGTGGTTCATCTCCTCGAAGGCTTCCTTGCGCGTGTGTCCGGCGAGCTCGGTGAAGCCCCAACTCTCCTGCATCTTCGAATGCAGGAAATATTGGTTGATTGCCGTCAATTCACTCGTCAATTGCTCGTTCAGCAATTTCAGGACGTCGGGATCGCCATTCATGTTCGTCGCTCCTAATGACACCGTGAGGGCTAATCACGCGTCAGTCGTGGGCTGTGCCGGCGCGCCTCGACGAGGCGAGAACGCCTCCACAATCTAGTTCACCGACGGTGCCCGGGAGAGGTAACGAGGGCATCCGGAGGCGTGTCGTCGGCGTCGTCCACGAGTACAGAAGCCCAGGTGAGGGTAGGCAAACCACGGTTTCCGGGGCGCGATGATGGACTGCCTGCCCTAACTAAGGTTAGACTCGGCTAACTTGGCCCAGGCTTGATTTCTTCGGAGGCGATGACGATGAAGGGGGACGAAATGCCCACATTCGTGCCCACGCATTCATCCGCACTACGGCCGTCGAATTGCCGCGAAGAGGTAATCGGCTGATGTTCGTGTGTTTGTGCACCGGCGTGACGAGCCAGGCCGTCACCGACTTGGTCGCCTCGGGCGCGTCGACGTCCAAGCAGATTGCCGACGCCTGCGGGGCTGGATTGGACTGCGGACGCTGCAGGCGCACCGTGCGGGCCATCATCGAGGCGGCCAGCGCGAAGGCGGCCTGCCCCATGCACGCGGTCGGCTAGGTCGAGCGCCGGTCGGCGAACGACGCCAGCGCGTCGGCGTTGGCCACCGCGCCCAGTAGTTCCTCGAACTGCGCGTACTCCCGGGCAGCCGC